>JGI24158J21664_10002890_pt1 | contig 21233 bp, 21 predicted proteins | sample Ectturendosymbi3_FD_21664 | JGI IMG/M metagenome (IMG submission 21664)
CATATTAAAAGATATAAGTATTAATAAAGCATCTTGAAAATCACAATCAAACGCTCACAAAGTGAAATGTGTCTTGTTTTTCATTATCGATTACGAGTCTTGCTTTTTCTGCTTGCCACCACCTTTCTTATCATTAATTTTTCTATTTTTTGGTTTCTTTACCCAGGCATGTACGAACCCGACATGTTTCGTCAAATTTTCTTCCCTGTTAGTTTTTAATCCCCGGTAAGCTTACCGCATGACTCTTTAATAGTTTAATCATATCAGGGGATTACACGAAAAAATTAAGGGATGTGAGGATGTGATGGCGGCCTAGCTACTTTACAGATGTAAACATTTATATATGTTAAACCTTCGCATATTATCGCTATCTTCAACCTAAAATAGTATATATACTACATATACCAGGCTATGATAATCAATCTGATAATATGATCTCAGTAATGTAACGAACGTTTCACTGTTCACTTCACGTTTCAGTAGTGGTTTAATCCTCTTAGAACATATAAAAGGCTTCAAACGTTAACTCTGTCAGCACTTACGCGGAGCCCTCTATAGGTGCGGAGACCCATTTTGAAAAAATATCTTAAACAGTCTTAAAATTATGGCTGAGAAGCCCTGGCTTGTAGTCTTCAACGTGGTTTATGCACTTGCTCTCGCTGTGTGATGGACCTCTTCCAAAACATGTGTATAGTCAGGGTTTTTTTTAAGGAAAATGTTTGGTACCCGAGGTGAACCTGTAGGGACCCGATTTCTCTGATTCTAGGGACCCGATTTTCTTTGATTCTAGGGGCCCGATGATGATTTTCTCTGATTCTAGGGATCCGATTTTCAATTCAGGGACCAGAATCGGGTTCCTAAAACACCTTAAGAAAACCCTGGTATGGTGTTATTCCTTGCCTTTGTTCGTTACCAATCGCCTTTGTGCAGGGGGTTAACATTCTGCATTTTGACAAACAATCTACTGATTTATAGTGCTTCATATGTCAAGAATTGGAGGTTTGTTTGGGGGGCTAAGCGCTCCGTGGCGACAGGACTGGTTAGCAACAGACGTCTATTTCAAAACCTGTATTACCAAACCACGCCAGGTGGGACATAGGCTTTTTTTAATGCTCAGCAGTGATTACAACTTCTTACGTTCGACGGTAAGCAAGTTGAACAACTTTATTCAGTACAGCCATTGCCAAGTTGTACAACTGTTTTGATGAATGCCCCCTTTTAATAAAAGCCTTCACCACGATCATATCAAAACATTTCGTTTGCCCTTGCGTTAGATTTTCAGACTAAGGTTCTTGCCTCAAACTCATCAAAATGAGAGCAACATCTTTTCTAAGCTTTACTTGTTGAAATGAATTTCTCTATGACTGCAAATGTCAAGTAAACCGTTGAACAAAGGAGACTTTTGCGAAACTCACGTTGCCTATCGGCTGGCTCTGATTAACTCTATTGCAGTTCAAACCGACAATCTGAGCTCAAAGTTGCCCACGAAAACACATCAAATGCACCACCTGCTTCAAAAGAACGTTATTTTCCGACACCATTACGTCATGCAGAAAAACAGCCATTGTGTTGAAACTGAGCAAATGAGCAAAGTTATCTTTGCAGAGTTCTTTACTTCAACCGCCAAAATTTAATGCTGGTAAGCCCACCTAAAGACTAGGCTACAGCTTATGGCACTTATTGAAAGTATCCCCACTGAACATTAAAAACAGCATGAGATGTGTCAAGAAATGTTTTTTATAATTTTGGCGACAGCAATCGCCGCATGCCAATGCCTGAATTGCTTCTTACCGGGCAGTTGAGGGGAGCGATCTTGCCCAAGGGGCGCTACGGCGTTTCACTCAGTGTTGGTGAATTTGACACACAACTTTCCAATTGTGAGGCGGACACTCCACCACCGAGCTATCGTCGCCCCAGCGAAATCTTTGTCGCCAATGCCTAGGTGTCAGGTGATGTTATGATGCGACGGTGGGGGATTGCTGAGGAACCAACGATACGAGAAAAAGGATTAAGCTAGCCTTGATTATTTATCGTGATTTCATGCAAAACTTTTTTATCAGATTTTGAGAGGAGGGGCAATAAAAACCGCAGCCCTAATGTTTGCTAGTCGGCAGTCATATGTCATCTCTTTCCTTTGTTCAAAGGACTTTTCACTGAGATGATGGAAATGACTTTGTCCGGCGAGGAAGGTGTAGGGACTGGGGCACCATTGCCACACAAATAAGTTAAAAAAAACTAACTTTAAAACAAACACTGGAGAACTTTCGCACATTAGGTTTTTGATCCGGGCTTTGAATGAACATTTCGTCAATTTGCTCACTCCACAGCCACATGTCGTGTTTTATAGGCTAGACTACCAGTCTAGGGCTTCTAAACACAAACATCGAAAAGACTTGGAAATTTTAAATCTTTTACAAATTTATTTAAAAAAACCGGAAAGCTAGAACTTTTAAACCCTTTCAAAAATTTATGTTTGATCAGCAAAGTGCCGCCCCCCAATAAGTGCCGCGCTGGGCCCGCGGGCCCAGAGCCCCCCCTTGCTACGCCACTGTATGTTTCTATTTTATATCCACTTGCTACGGTGTTACCAAGCTTAAAAACTCCAAACAAATTTTCAAAGCTGAGATATAATGTGCTGCACCAATGTGCAGGAGCCCTTCGTGTCTTCGATACTATAGCCTTAAACCTCATTTATGTTACACAGCAGTTTGGAATTAAACCTGTTTAAGTTTTTCGCATTTCTATGCCTTCACCAAGAAATCTAGTATGCGCTTTCGTTTGCACATTACAACTTGACTTCAGCTTATGCTCGAGATTGCGAAACTTAAAACCCTGCTCAGGAAACCTGGGTGGTCCACCACGCTCCTGGGCTTCTTTTTTGTTGATTTTATGTACTCAGAAAACGCTAGAAACCTGTGTTTCCACGACTTTTCCTGATTTTCAGAGACAAGTGGAATGGCACCAGAGTTATTTTACAAACATATCCCTGAAAGCCTATATATAGAAAATTGGGGTACTATACTGTCCCCTTACTATTTCAATGTGATTTTAAGTGCAAAACTTGTTTGGCCAAATATGACCTCGGAAACCTTATATGTGAAGACTCTTCCTACACCATGACTTGATATGAAGAAAAAACGGATTTAAAACGCGCATGACTTTTTCTACGCACAAACAAATATTCCTCTCTAAAAATCCCCTTTTTGGGGATACCGTATATAAAATTTTTATGCCATGTATATTTCGCTGCTCAGATTTGTTATGAAAGTGAATAAAAATGGACATCGGGAAGTCAAAAATAGTTTGGTCCGGAACTAACGGATGTCACATGTCCCAGGAAAAAGTAATCAAATTTAGAATTGCATTACACCAGTGATTTCCTGACTCGTAAAGCGTTTTGAGGTTTCCTGAGCAGGGTTTTAAAGAAATCATTTCAAAAATTGTTTACATTTTTTACGTAACTGTGCAACTGTACGAGCCCAAACACTTCTGACAGTGTTCAAAAACTTTTTACTTTCTGGTCCTCTATCTTTAGAATAATTTCATTTGCGTAGGGTTTTTTGTTTTTAAGAGAAATTTGATTTCTCCTGGGTTACTCATTCGACATGTGAAAAACACTTTCATCACTAATCTGGAGGATTGGAAACAATGATGCAAAAGCCACACACGAATTCGTGCTGTTGTTTCCAAAACGACCTTACAACACCTCCAACTTTCACTCTCATCTGAAGGAAATTTGTGTATTGAAAAACGTGTAGACGCTGCAGAGATGGTTAAAAATCATGAATTTGGAAGACGAGTCAAGTCTAAGTCATCACACCCTCGATTCCAAGTCGAGTGCGAATCATCCGCTATCAGCTTCGAGTCAAATCGATTCGAGCCGTTGATGATGTTGAGTCACAGCTTGCTGTCGAGTATTTAATTTTTTCTCTCGATTTACTTCGAGTTCTTCAATTTAGGCAAGAGAAAGTAATGCAAAGGCTTTGGGCTGAATTGTCAGAGCAGTGTAAAGGTTTCGATAGACATAATTTAACTGATACGTAAATTTTTTCCGCAAAGTTTCCGGAAACCTTTGCAAAAAGAAGTGAAGTGCAAAAAGGGGTCATCTATTCGAACAATGTCTTGACTGGTCATTTATGAGCCATACGCTTACTGAATCGACTCAAATCGGGCCATGTCGAAGAAAAAATGACTGGAGTCAAGTCATTTTCTTCAAAGAAATGGATAAAGTCATTTCCGAGTCATACAAAAACATGACTGGAATCCGAATCCAGTCAATGGCTTGAGTCGTCACATCTCTGCTTTCTTTTCAGACAAGTTTTCTTGCTCGTTTTTCCATTGGCAACATTTCTAAGATGTTTGATTGCATTTTAGCGTCATCACCAACAACGACGATTCCAACAAGCCGCTTGAAACTTCATCCGTCCAGAGTGGAAAGCCGGTACGACCGAGTTAGGTGAACTTCCTATGTCGCTGAAAGTTCAGGGTATTTTTAGGTACAGACGGATCGGTGTGCTAACACTTGCTCTTTCACGAGGAGGCAAAACAATAATTTTTTTCAAATCTTCGTGGAGATAACAATTAGTAACGCAAAAGTCTCATCAAAGCGTTACGGAGCGAAAAACCTTTATTTGTTGTCGTGAATATCTACGTCTCATGATGGGAAACTTGTTGTTACTCCAAACTTCAAAAAATCAAGTATCGTCGTTTCGTGTAGTGTGTAGCAAAACCAACAACACGAGTTAAACGCTGAAAGGGATCTGTGAATGGAGATCAACGTTTGTTTACAAAGCCTTGACGCGTTTGTCCGTTTTCTTTCTGAATGCGATGACGCGTTTTTCCGTTTTTTTCTGAATGCGCCAATTAAGCTTATTCGCTTAAAAAAAGAGTTTGTAACAAAATATTTGTCGAAGTTAATGTCAATAACGAAAGGCAGCTTGTTATACATACAATCTTACGAAAAGAATCTATCTAATTTTGGTGAAGCCGCTTGTCCCATGCTATAAAGCAGTTTGAGGATGATGAAGGCCCCACTTTCATACTGTAAAATTTATTTTCAATGCCTGCATCAAAGACATTTTTTTCTGTGATTCTGAGGTCAAAATTTTAATATTTGCTTTTATTGGAAGTGATCTGAAAAGATAAATCAGCTTTAATCTGCCGGTTTTCTCCTAATCCTAACGTCTTCAATTTCGTTGTTGGCATATACTGCCTGTCACATTTTGCAAAGGATGCGTTATGAGTTTACCTAATGCAAACGCTTTGTTAACATACACCTGTGTTGCAGATTTTGCCCAAACTATTGTCACATTTCTTTTCGAAGGTATACTTGCTAAAAGTGTTGAAGGTTTGTCGAAATTTCATTGCTTTGCGGATGGCTATTTGCGAATATAATTGCGGTGAGACAACATCACTCATTTGTAAACACACGAAGTTCCCTTAAATGTCTAATTTGCAAGCAAGGCTATTACGCAGGGTCCAGAAGGTAAGTGAAATGTCTAGAACTTTGCTTTGTTTTCAGATATGTCAGTCACACAACGGTGAAAGTGAAGCCGCGTCGGGATCGAATCTTACAGGTGTCCACTGCATGAATGGTATCCGGTAATCTGTGACGTCAATAACAATTGTTTCCGTTGCTTACTATAGCGTAAATTGCGCGAATGGTACGTGCAGAGAAAGATGCAGACAGCGCAAATCAAACTACGAGGGAACGGGAAAGCCACGATTCAGGCACTTTTCTGATGGGAGGAACCATATCTCAACACAAAGCGCTTGCAAAGCGAAAAGAGCTGAAGGTCAGTTCAGCCACAGTCTATCGTAGTCAGATTTCGCTTGTCACTATTTGCAGTCTGTGAGACTTCCGTCCGGACAGCTGAACGCAGACAAGTTTCCAATTAAGCTTTTTCTAGAGCTACTCCTCTTGAATTTTAACGAAAAATCACTTTTTGCTTTGCTCCTGTGCGCCTATGAATGTTGCACAGGGTGCCATTAACAACTACGATTTTATCACCCAATAAATGTTTAGGAAATAAAAATGGGGTACTTAGAAAAGCTACTGCTCAAGTTTTATCAATTCTTACAGAAACAAGAATTGACAGAAGCTGGGTTGGATATCCAGGGTATTTGCATTTTTGTCGAACGTATAGGGGATAGGATGATTTTTATTGAACTAATTGGATGAGGACTTGTTTAGGATTCTTTTATTACTGGTTTGCGAAAAATAAAAGTAGACATTTTTAATCGATAAGTGTGTTTCATTGATCTATATGGGCTTATTAAAAAGTTTCGCGTCTTTAGTAAACCACTTCTGTTTGATCAAACCACTTGTTCTTGTGCTTTGAAACGCTACATATATAAGAATGCTTTTGTATATATTTCTGGCATTGTTTATATATATATATTTTTTTAACATTAAAGATCTTAGCCAGCTACTGTTGAAATAAAAGTACTACAACTTTTTATAAAATAAAACTACAGTGTCATTTGGATTTTCAGGCAAATTGCGGACACTACCTTTTCCTGTATTCTAGAAGTCTTTGCTCGAAGTGTAGTTGCTCTTCGATAATTTATAGTAACGTTTGCAATGCGCCTGACTTTAACTTGTTGCTGCATCGATGAAGTCAGGAGTTATGCAGCTTGTCAAACATTCCACCACCGCTGTTTAGATTAACTCACTCCAATTTACGACACAAAATGACCATTAGATTTAATCTCAACCAGAAAATGACGTGCTGGTGGAATGTCGAACTTTCGCTTCAAAGGAAACCGCGAAACATCCATCATCTGTGGCCAGTTATTATTAGCTACACCCATGTCCAGCGATTGCTTTGCTTACTTTGAGCAGCTTCCTCATGAATTCGCGTAAACTAGTCAGGCTGCTTTCAACGAAAATAATAAACTTCATTGGCATTTGACACATGAATTGATATTAAAAAATTCTGATGACCACAGATAAAATGTTTGCTACCTTACTGTTATTTTTCCCGTCTAAACACAACCTCGTTTTGCTAAGCACTGTCGTTTTTTTTCGTTTGAAGCTCGTCCCAGACTTCATATATCGTTGCCAGCTATTTATTGCAAACATGAAGGTGTTGTTGAAATCCAGCAAACTCCATTTGTCTATGCCCTGCATGACTGTCGCGAATGGCCAAACTTATGTTTGAGTTTCATGCTCAAACATACTTTGCAGACCCCAAAAATTGGCGCTTCTAGCCAAAAAAAATTGCTTTGAGGAAAATTTCGTTGATCAAAAGTACTAAAACATAGCGCATCAAAGTCTTTTTCTTTTAGAAAAGTGTCACTTCCTTAAATGCAAGAATTAAAGCAACAAAATCTTTGTTGGGATCATCTGTCAGTTTTAAAGTGGACTTCACACACAAGATCAGCACAAAAGTTGTGCTCTAATATCAGAACCATCTTCACCTAATCCGTGCGACCTGAGTAATCTGAAATTGCTTAGCGCTGTAAAAAAGAAATTCAGAGGATTGCACTGCACATGAATAAACAAAAGCGAATGCAGGGCCAGAACTGATTTTGTATAAACAAAACTGATTTGATTTTGACTTTCATCAAAAGCTTTTGGCTGTTGCCGTGCAGTATGAAAAGCCAATAAGGAAAGAAACAAGTGGTGCAAAGCATGCCTCACCCCACGAACTCTACTTTACAAGGCTACGAGGAAAACGATTCTTTCAAAGAAATCATTTGATGTTTAAGCCTTCGTGTTGCCGCTTGGATATCAGTTTTTAGACGTAAAATATCCAAGTTTCAGATCAAAGTTGTAATTGCGCATCTCTACTGGTCGATCTCAATGCACTTTCAGGTTTGATGTTTAAGTGAGACTGACACGCCGGGCTTCCTACCCTTGCGGTATTGCAAATTAGAGCAGCTTGCTGCTTAGTGGTTAAATATAAGGTTTAGCCATAACCTTGCCCTGTACAAAGTTGTTAGTTACGGTGAAACAATGAAAGGCCTGAAAATGGTCTGCCGTAAAGCAACTTTTCTTTACCTCATACAACCAAGAGCAAACTAACCTTGTAAAAGTTCAAAAACTGCTTGAACTTTTACAAGGTTAAAAAAACTGGCAATGTTGTGAATAGTTGATGCATATCACGGCCAATTTTATAGTTTTGTCTTTGTGTTAGCAACAATTCCTGGTTTTGGCGAGCCTTATTAAAAAAATCAAAATACAAACTTGCAGTATCTTCGGCAAACTAACAAACGTAAAACATTTTTATAGATAAATATTTTTGTTGTGTTTGCTGAGCTGTTTTGCCAAATAACTTGAATTAATTTTTTTTATTTTTTAGTAACTTTATTTTTTAGTAACTTGAACTCAGAAAAATAAACCGCAATATCGTGTTAAAAAGTTTCAAGTTGACAACAAATCTTCACTATGACTCTAGTAATTCATTGTAGCTAGGACTGTAAGAAATAATGCCAAGTATCTTTGTAAGATTCAAAGCAGATTTTCCCTTTTTTTATAGTATAAAACCTATGTTGGGAGTATAAACCGTGTTGTTAATTAACCTATATGTGAAGTCCATTGGTAAACGATAATTTTCCTTTGAAATGTTCAATGGATGTGCAGCCTAGGTTTGCTCTATAAAATGCCGTGTGTCGCAAGAACAATGGTTCTTGCGACACACGGCATTTTCTACTTTTTCTTGCGACACACGGCATTTTCTACATCGTACATCTGCACAAAACAGTGGTGCTTCCACGCGGGGGTTCGTAGTGCAATTAACCCCCTCACAAAGTCACGGGACCCTTTGAATAGAAACACATTTTTCGACTTTAGACATTACTTGTATGTCGCAATCGAATGCAAGCAATCTTTGTGACAAGCACGATGTCATGACGTTTTTTTGGCAATCTTACCGATTTTTGCTTTGCACTTTCCTTTTTGCTGGAAAAAGTAGAAAATAATGGAAAATGTTTTCATATGGTGAATTATGCAAATCATCGAGTGGTTTCGCATGGACATTGTGTATGTAATTTAACAAGCACGGAAGCGTTAAGAAAACTATTCAAATTCAGAAATGCATTTTGGCACACCTATTTTCAACTGCTTCCACAAACCCCCAAAAAATTAAGGTTTTCATTCGTAATTCAATGGAAGCGCAGTATTGGCTAACTGTCTGATTCAAATATATAAACCAGTTACAAATGCGAAAAGAACTCAGATGCGGTGAAAGTTGTGTAGATGCATTCGGTTACATCGGCGGTTTCCAAAATTTTTCCCATCGCGTACCATTTGTGGGCCCCGTACTGTCACCACTTACCACCTTTCACCAGGAAACTCAATCTACCAAATATCATTCGATCAAAAGTTGGGAAAACCACAACTGACACAAATGTGACATGAAGATAATGGCATGTTAGAAATTATAATGGACATTTTTCGGAACTAATAGGGGAAGTACACAAAAATGCAGGAATTTACTAACAGATCCCCATCAGTGAAAACGAAATGTATTCTTTTTGTGTAGAAGAACAGAAGGGTCTCGCGTACCACCTTGAAGGCCTTCGCGTAACACTGGTGGTGCGCCTACCACAGCTTGGGAACCACTGGGTTACATTGACCATTTCTTACCTACTTTCAAGTTTTCATAGATTTTGCGCTTGTTAGGCACAGTTGATGCCTTTTATAAGCTGCAAGTGTAAGTTAAACTCATACAGAAACCAACATATTTACCTGCAGGTCCACTACCCGCTGCAAAGCGTTTTAAGTTCAGCAATGACGCATTAAACCGATACTATTCGTTTGCGTTCTTCAAGACTGATTCACCAGTTCTCGAGATAATATCCTGAAAAACAACTTGTAAATCTTTTCCTGGAAAAATAACTCTGTCACTCTCGGAAAATGGCGTACGTTGGCACAATGTTGCACGTGAATTCGTAAGCTTCTTGTAATTGTATGTATCGGTTGGGAAGATTGTTATCAAGTGAGCTCACACTTCAAGTCGCGTTTTAAAGTATTTGGCAAACATCAAGCTGTTTGGTATGTACAGCATGTCGGAATTTTTTTGTGAAATGTCACTGGATGCACAAACTAATTCGATTCGTCGTAGCAACCACCTGTTCCCAGAAATCGTGTAGCATTAAAATGAACTCGAGTGTCCAGCGTTGCTTCTCGTTTTGCTTCGTTTCGTACAGTCTTCACAAAAAACTCTGTGGCAGCTTCATAAATTTATGACTTTGCGCAGTAACTGGATGATTCCATTAAGGAGTATTTTGAAGTCATTTTCCAAAAAAAGTTTTTTAAATTCAATTAAAACGTATTCCCAGACAACAGTTTTAACACTATAAGGGAGCAGAGTTGCGGAGTTGGAGGCAAAATATCGGACTCCAACCTTTCCAAAATTTCCGACTCCGACTTTCCAAATTTCCGACTCCGACTCCCGATTCCAACCTTTCCAAAAATTCCGACTCCGACTCCTTAACATAAAGGGAATGAAGTTTGGCTGTTAAAATCAATGGGAATCGTGGTGCACAGCAAGAAGTCTCTGTTTCAACGAAAGTTTCAAAAGAAATTGTTCCATTTCAACAGGAATTCCCAGCTTAGGAGTGTGATGTAAAAAATAACTCAATTGAACATCCGAAGGCGGAGTCGGACAAAAACCCGACTCCGACTCCACACAAAAACCTACGACTCCCTCCGACTCCGCAACCCCGCTGGGGAGAACATAGTGTCATGCTTCCCTTGGTATTTTACACCAAAGGTTAACGTTTAAGTAAAACGTGTTTGATCTCGTGCAGAAATGATGTCTGCGGATTACAAATGTTGATTTCCAACAGATATTCGTCGTAATGGCTTGGGTGATTCTTTTGCGCAATCGTGAAACTGATTGGTGACTAACTCTAGTTGACATTATTTTCAGTTAAGCCACTCTCGTCTTAAACGTAACGTTTAACAAGTCAACACTAGATGGAAAACGTAAGGTCAATTTTGCGGTTTGTAATACCCTTTTCCGCTTTCTCTGCGCCATTGTTGGCGTGTCATGTAGCACTGCTAGCTTTCGTAGTGAATGTTTCACTGGCAACAATGCTGCTAAAGATTTTCTAGAGTTCGAGAGTGGAAAGGTAGCAAATACTGTTTCTGAGGAAAGCAAACATGGAATATCAAGTTTTTGGCATGACCTGAAAGGGTATTAAAGCTGACCAGCCAGCGAAAAACCGCACGCCCTACACTGTACAGGGTACACAGTGCAGAATAAAAATGTCGCTTACCACGCAAAAAAAACTAACTGAAACAATGGTAAAACTTAAAAGACATGTCTTTCGTGATAATAGACTGGGTTAGATCGGGGCTGTGTTTTACCGATGATTTGCAAATCATCTTATGAGAATGTTAATCGATTGTTACATTGAAAAGCTGTAAGTGTGGTGTTGGTAACGATTCCTTGCAACACTCACTACTCAAGTAACTATAAGGTTCATGGTTCGAGACACCGTTAATGGGCACCCCAACCCCAGACCACAAAATCAAAAGTTCACCAATGCCTCGTCGAAATTCTTGTTCTATAAAGTTCTCGTCTGGCATTGACCACAAAAAATGGGAGTTTGACGGATGAGACATGTCGCAGGAAGGACGGAAACATGTGCATAGATTACTCCTGACACCATATCTGGTTTTAATGAAACTTCCTATGTTACAATTTTTTGTGTCTTTTTCCATCCAGTGCATTCGTATGCATTACACGCACAGTACACGTCTTCAAGTGTTTCTCAAGGCTCCATTACAATCGCTAACGCTACTTACGTTAGTTGTTTTTGCTTGGGATGCGAATTTTTATTTTTAGCTTGGGATCCATTTTAGACAGCTGATGGTGTTTTTTAGGAAATTTATTATACCTGTAAGTAAATCACTGAAGTGACCTGACAGGGAGGTGCTTCACTTGGGAGACCCGACAGTACGACATTGAAAAGCAACGAACTGCACATTTTTACAACTCTTCGTCCAATCTGATCGGGGGAGGGGGGGAATCACACCCTGCCACGTCGGTTATGCTCTTACATAAAGCCAGATGCAGAAACTATATTGTCATTTGTGTCAACATTATATTGTCATTTGTGCCAATATGTCATGTTGGCATTTGCGCCAACATTTCTTCATTTGTGCCAACATTATATTGGCATTTGTGCCAACAAGTATATTGGCATTTATGCCAACATTTGTGCCATAAACTATATTGGCATTTGTGAAAAAAATTGCTTAGTAGTATTGCTAATGGACCTGCGAACGCAAACATCTCGACTCCTTGTCCGCAGCCTCGTCAACCTGGGAACTTTCGCTAGGGCACAAATCAAACATTGTAGAAACAGAAGACTCGCATATTTATAGTGAAACTGAAATCAAACGCTCTTTTCGAAGACCTGTTTGCAGGGGTGGCGGAACCTTTATCAAAGTAGGGGGCACAAGTGCACTTAAAAAAAAACTATAGAAAATGTTTGTGGTTTGAATTGGCAACTGTGACGTCACAAGTATTGAAATATGACGTCATTACCTATACGCTATATGAAGGTCTAAATTACACTATTTTAGACAAAATTAAACCACTATGAAAACGTATCAGTAAGCCACCTGAAATTCAGCTAGGCTGGTACAAGACGACCCGGGTCAACAGCGTCACTCGGGCTCATGCATCATACGATTTTTTCTGACTGAATAAAAGTATTCGACGCTTGCGTCTCTGAAATTTCCATTTGCTTTCATTCTGGCTGGCATTATTTTTGTTCTGTGACGTTAGTTACGTAACAATAAATGAGAAGTTCGCGTAATAATTCTCCATTGTTGAGTAACATACGTCACAGAGCAATGATAACGCCAGTAAGTCCTCTGCGTACCAAGGCTGTGGAGCCGGTACTCAAATTTCAGGCTCCGGCTCCAGCTCCAAGCATCTAAATTTTTTGGCTCCGGTTCCAACATCTAAAAGCTTTTGGCTCCGGCCCCAGAACAATTTGGTCTAAAAAATCAGAAAAAAAACATCGTATTATTTGTATAACTCGCTTGTTCCACAAACTATCTCTGTGGATCCGGAACCCATATTTCAGGGTCCGGCTCCACCATCTAAAAGTTTTTGGTTCCGGCTCCACAGCCCCGCTGCGTACTAGGCTCATTCATATTAGCCCGAGTTGCTGGACAATTTATCGTTCGTTTGAAATTGTTCTCGAAAGTGAACTGTCCATTGGATTGGAGTTCAAATCCAATGTTCTATACAAACCCATTGCTTCAAAAAACATTCAGTCCGATATGAATTATGTTGTAAAAAATACTTAATTACAATAGGACAGCTCGGGCTCTAATGGTTGAGCCCGAGTAAAGCGCGAGCGAACGAAGTCGAGACAGCGCTTACTGCGAACGATATTTTTTTATTCAGGTCACCTGCAACATGAACGCGAAAGGTCAGACATGGAATGAAAACATATGAACAGTGACAAGGCCCAAAGAAAAGAGCCCGAGTTAACAACTCAGTTAAGTGGGACCGTGGGTGGCGGCACAAATATACAAAGCAAGCAAGCTTGCGTTCTCCGAGATAAACCGTAATCGAAGACTCGGGCTAAGCCCGAGGAGCCCGTGTGCCGGAGTCGCCACTGGGCTGTTAAAAACACCGAGAACACAGCATAAACAACAGGCAAAAATGACACAGGGTTAATACCTGTCTTAAACGCATTCAAAATCACAACTTTTCCACATCTTGGACACAGAATTAACATGACTGAATATTCATTCTAAAACTGCATTAGATAGCGGAATGCAAAGACACGACAAAGCATAGCAACTGGCAAGTTGTCTGCTGTAAGAACGCCAATTGTGTTGCCAATGCAGAAATAAATATGGCTGTTTAGTGTTGCCAATGCAAAAACAAAAACACAATTGAAATTGATCTGTCAAACATTTCATTTTGCGTATAAGATTCAGCAAAATTTCAATATTTAGAATGGTGTTGAAACGCTTGAAATTACACCATTTTTAATGGAGTGGCACGAACGTTTTCCTACACACAAGCATGAGTGTCGGAAGGGGGGCAGGAATTAAGAAATTTCAGCGAAAAAGGCTGTTTTCTTAGTTTGGAGTAGAAAAAACATATTTCACCACTTTTGACCCCCTTAGCAAAACTTTTGGAAAAATCCACTAGTGCCACCCCTGAATAAAATCCTTCCGACACCCATGCACACAAACTGGCAACACTGTTCAACAACACCAATGCGATACCCAGGCGTACGCCAAAACTCTGCAACATTTTTTTCATTAAACCATTTACTTTATCAATGAGCCCAATGAGCCCAATGCTAATTGTGTTACTTAATATTATTTAGGCAAAATTCGAAATTTAAAAGTAGGGGACCAGTCTCTCCCAGAGGGCTAGGCCCATGCTTTCCCCCGGTTCCACCACCTATGCTTGTTTGCGAGGTTGAGCCATTGTTAAACGCTTAACAAGGTTGATGAGGATAAGGTTTCGTAGTTTTGGAACCAGTGACCAAACATGGAGAAATCGAGTCTTTGTCAAATCCCGCAATAACGTTGTTCAGAGTTTTCAGAAAAAATGTAGCAGAGCGAAAAATTATGATAAATTACGATGACAGGTTAATCCCAACAAAGCGTTTAACTTATTTTCTCATAAACATAGTTGTTTTGAAAACTTTTGTCTTCATAAACAGATTAAAATTTTGTCGGAGGAATTGGCTTTGCTGTACCACGCATCAAAAAAAACACAAGCCTGTTATGTACGTAAAGCGCATTTATTACTTGAATAGCAGCTTTACACGCCTACTGACTTTTGTCCTAATCCTTGGCAGGAAGAAGCGATTGATGCAAACACTCGTCATTCCACCCGAACCTCGGCTGGATCAGGAGAAAATCTGAAGCAGACAAAAGAAATTGATGTGGTGTCCTCTTTCAAAACGCCGAGGCGTGTGTCAATGCCTTTTACACCACCTCCTGATCCACCTTCCAACAGAAGTTGCTTAAAAACCAGCTCAACACCTCAATCTCAGCCAAAACTAGGTATGTCTACGTATTTACCATAAATCAACAGAACCAGTTCAACATTTAGAACTTCAGTCGGCTGACGTTNGTGTTTTCACGCTATTTTGATGAATTACGAGCCATAAGATTAGCTTTGAAATCGGTTTAAGAAAATCCAGATCAATCAAGCTTGNCTTCATCGCACACAATGCGTTTGTTTTCATCGTAAACAATGCAACGCTTTTCGTTGTTGAGAGAACAGAAGTTGAAAACAAAGAGAACGCCATGTTTTTACCCACATAAACACCTGGCCTTATTCAGTGAGACCAAAAATTGAATCTTGGAGACATGGCAGACACGTTGCTTTCCAAATGGGGCAATTTCTTATCCGTGATGACCACGTTCCTCTTACAATGTTTTGTTGGAAGTGATAATCGTGATATGCCATTCGCTGACATAGTATTTTGCCATTTGCGTGTTTGCACCATCAATTGCATTAACGAAACAAAGAAGATAACACTCGATCAAACAAGCTGTTTGGCCAAAGTCACAAGGATTTTAACGGCTACGCAACATTTATAAGGGGAAGTTCATGTCAAGAATGTGCTGGTTTGTGGAAGATTTAACTTAAAACTTTTTTCAGACGAACATCACCTTTTCAACATCAGACAACCGTAGAAGCAAGTATTAAAAATGCAATTGTAATTTGTTGATGCAAATCTTCATACACTTGTGATCTTTTCCAACATTTTGACGATTTTTTATGTCTGATAACTAACGTGTTGATTTTCTTCAAAAACACGGTGGTCCTTGTGGTAATTATGGAGTATATGTGAGATATACCTCTCACCAAATCATTTCAGAGTATGAAATGGAAATGGTTCTATTTTTAACATTTTCGTGGTTACGCTGAAGTAACAAAATCTTGTGGGTTGGGACAGACCTGTGCCCTGATCTTTAATGAACTCCAAGTTATTATTGTAATCTTCCACTTCAAACAGTCACCCAAAAGTTTACCTGCATTAGTTGAACACTAGTGATTCGTGAGTATGGAGATGTTTCTAACGGTGAACATCTTTGTTTGGTCAGGTGTTGTGAAATAGATAAGCAGGTAAATGGTTCGTCGTTTCGAAAGCTTATACGTTCGGTGTATTGCTACTTGAGCTCGTGATGAATAGAAAATCTTACTTCAAGGTTTTTATGTGGTTATTTTTGAGTAACTGCGTGTCCCATCACTTTTTCAAGCTGAATTACTTTCATGTTTTCAAATTTCATATTATCATACAAAACTGTAGATGATCTCTTTTCTTCGCCTAAAATAGAGATCGCATTGGTACTGATGGTGCAGTCAATCATAAACAGTTGTTATAACGTAGCCAATCCGTGCATCACGTTGATTTATGTTCTTTAATGTTTCCTTTTTTAAATTTCTCTAAGTAATCTATAAACTTAATGCATTCTCGCTTTTTTCCCAGGAACCAGACCATTACCCCCTACTCCCAATAACACAGCCAACCAACAACACGATGAAAGGCAAACATCAACAAGTTCTTCTACGGTGATTAAAGAACACACTGCCGTGAGTCGAACCTCATCAATGCCGGAAGATCCTCCCCCATTGCCCCCATCACTGTGTTTTAGAACACCACCACTGCCGCCGATCTCTACTGCTTGTGGCTGTTTTCGCACGGTCTCTCGATCACCTAGTGCAGCGTCCGAAATGCCACCCCCTCTTCTTCCCCGAACTGCAAAGTCATATGCTCCAAAATTGCCGTACCGACCGCCGTCCCCGTATTTGAAATCCAGGCCTGACAGTGAGTTTTCAAACGCCTCTACGGATTCGAGGAGACCAACGTCGACAGCATCGACAGTGTCTGACAGTTGCCCATCTCCGAAAATGACTCCACGCGCTTCGCATATTCCGAATACCGTCCGCAGCCCCCCTTCCCGGTCCTATGAGGAGATAGATTGCTTAAAACAAGTTTTGGCAGCTCCTCTTCCTCCTCCCAAACCTCAATCTCTGAGTAGGTGCATGCAACCATCGGTAGAAACAGAAGGAAGACAAAGCCACCCCAAAGTAAATGACAATGATGCTGGCGAGGATAGTGATTATATTTCTCCTTCAACCTTACCCACATCAAATCTCGATTCTTGTAAGGTGTTTGAGAAGTCATCCAAAGTTAAGAATCCTCCTAGCGCGCCTTCCCAAATGTCACCTGCGCTTTCTGCAGTGTTTCCAGAGCAATCAACCCGTCCGCTACCCATTCAACCTCCAAAACCTGCCCCAAAACCAGCTTTACTTAAAGACAGCAAACCAAAGCTTCCAGTCAAACCCAAACAAGTTTCAAAGGGAGATTCTTCGCAGCAGGTGGGGCGGTGTGCAGAGGCAAATGAAAAACCTCCAGGGGTGGTTCTTGCTATCGCAAATGCCCTCACAGTCCAACACCAGCAGTTCGGTTCGCAGTCACCGGACGAGAGTTTGTCGTCAGTGAAATCAACCACAAAACACCGCGTGCCGGTCACAGGAAGCGGGACATTAAAAAAGGAATCTTTATTTGCCTCCGCAACAGATGCGACACAACCTAACAGACACGGAGCAGGGAGGATGCAGTTTAGGGAAACCAGCAATTCCGGGGAAGTCAGTGCCATTGGTAGTGCAGTGTATAGTGCCATAGAGGATTTTCCGACAGATACCTGTGGCGAGCAAAAGCTACTCTCATCACCTGCGAAACATTCAACAGATTGCCAAACCTCTAGTTTTACTGTGGTTGTTGATAGGTCAAGAAGTGCCAGCCTTATTCCTACAGATTGCGAAAGAAATCCACTGAACCGGGCCTCAAATTCTCCGCCATCCCCTTCGTCGTCGACGGATAGCAACAGATCTCCCAGGGCTAGAAGAAAACCTCGACCTAATATTCCTCCTCCTCCAAAACCGAAAAGTGAAACATATAGTCAAACGATCGACAACGGAAAAGGTAAATGCAGTATATTTTTCCCTGTGCCTTGCACAGTTTTGCCTTAGATCTCACGCAATTAATCTTGTACGTTAATTGAGGAACAATTTAGNACGAATTGAGCAGATTTTACATGGACAGCTAGTCTTGCTTGGATCAACTGTGGTGTTCTAACACTGTGAGCGCTTAGTTTAGATTCAGCATCTGCCAATACCAAAAATAAGTAGTGTATTGAACTATTTTCTATTTTCATTTTGTTCTTTGAAGCATTTGCGAGAGAAAAATGTGATTTACATTCCTCATTGAGTCGAAATCACATCAGCAGCATGGGCGCAGTGGCGATTCCAGCTTTCAAAAGCTGGGGGTTACGACCGAATAAAACTTAGAGGGAATCAGGCCCGTAGCCAGGTTTTAAGGATCTCTGCTTCTTTTGCGGAAAAATTATGCTTCTATATATAGGCAAATTTGGAATTTATTCCAGGGTATAAAGCACGATGGGACTATATTCGAGGCCAGCAGCTGGACAAAATGCAGCATGGTGGGACTAAATTCTAAAACAATATTAATAATCTTCACGTGCTAGTGTTCGGAGTACACAATGCCAAACGTACCAAACATCTGCAAGAACATTGCAATGTCAAACACCATCAGCACTGTAGACGTTCATCTTTTCAAAGTCATTCAGACCTACTCACAATCTGCCGCACAACTTTCTTTTTGGCGATTAAATGTTTCAGGAGTCTGCAATGAAGATGCCTAATCCAGATAAAAACAAAACACATACCGTATTGCAGGAAATCTGACAAAAATCGTCATAAGGCAATGATAAATAATAGCTTAGGACAGTGGTTCTTAACCGGGGGCACGCCTCTCCAGGGGGGCGTCAATAAAATTCCAGGGGGCGCAAGCCCTTACGCCGACCCGAACGTGTACTCTTTCAATATTCCACTTATAATTGCCAATATTGTGTGGCTTCTGTCTAAATCTACATTTCGTGCTCATGTTCATTTACTTGGCACATGGTGGTATAGCAATGCTAGGAAGAGCTCAGCGATACGCAACGTGCACAGACGGTCAAACCTGGCCTTGGAAGGATATACAAATGAAATAAATTTTTCAATCAACACAGATATTTCGGACTTCTTCCAATGCAACTTTCTTCGAAGCCACGGAGACAAAGTAAAAACTTTGTGCATGGAGTATCATTTCTAGCACGCACGTCAGTGTTACATGAATTACAAAGTCGTGTCTCGCAGAGCCAACTTCAAAAACATCTCTGTTCACATCTCTCATGCAGTGAAAAACACCAGTCGTACAAATGATTTGCGTACAGTGACAAACGTACGAGGTAAATGGAAGTCAACCAAAAACTGGCAGAATACCCCTTTTGCCTCCACCTGCTAGAATCGCCTCTGCCCGGTCACTGCACATTGAATACGCAATATTGTGAATGGCCAAAATCTATTTTTCAAGTACAGTACTTAAAACAGCACATGTCAGTCAGCGAACTGCTAACCCTAGATGAATACTTAGTTTATTGTAATATAACACGTTTTCGCATTTTAAAGTACTATAAAGTACTCTCTTTTTCAAAGCGTTAGAATACATCAAGGTCTTGTAAAACGCTCTGATATTGGCACTGTGCTAATTAAAAACTGCTGTGTATACATTGGATATGATGACGTAAGTATTTTTGCGGAATACCAGCTGCTCCATGTGCTTGGAAGATGAGTCTTCTGTTGCTCTAAGAAAAAAATCATGCACAACGTTGGTCAACATCTTCTAACAAAAAGGGCTAATACGATCAAAGTAAAAGAAACAGCAACTAAAATAGAGGACTAAGTTGTGAAAAATGTTTCTAAGATTTATGTCATTTTTCAATGGCCTACAACTGACCCAATGTTAGACAAGGGGTACAGGCAACACACAAAGAGTATATAATTTATTTAAAGAGACATTAAGTAGCTGGTGCACTTTTACGCTGACGTTTGTTTGTGTCTGATCCAATAACTTCGGATACAGTCCGCGCTGCCGGTCTGTCTTTATTGTGGACGAGAGCTTGTTGCCCATAAACAAACGCTTGATTTACGAGTAAACATGACACGGTTAGAACCAGAATCTGGCCAGAAACGTTAAACGATGCATTTGGCATTAAGATAGCATTGCTGATAAGCCGTTGGTGAGGACGAGTTGTGACCTATCTGTATGTGATGATCCGTCAAATCGCGACTCTACCTTAGATGAAATGAGGTGTGAATATGGCCGAATTTCTCGAAAAAAGCATTAAATCTTGAACTTAAACATTACCAGGAAAATTTGCCCCAGCGAGACCACCACCACCGTCGGCAAGGAACGTGGAGGCTGCCAGACTGCGTCGAGTTGCTATAAAGTACGTTTGTTTCTATCTTCTGTAGGCAAGTAACTAGTCTCCGCAAAGGCAATGAAGTGGAATCAATCAACAAATTTTTTGATAGAAAATCGATTTATCGTAAACCTATGCATCCTTAGTTCTGAAATCTTATTCAAATAAGATGTCAGGACTGAGGCTGCCGACATTTACTGTACGTGAAATCGATTTCCTATTTTGAAAAAATTGCTGACTGTTTCGACTTCGTCGTCTTTATGGAGACTAGTTACTTGAAAACAAATATGTGTAAGTCCGAATCATCACAAAGTCATGAAAGCAGAGCCCAGTCGGTTGACTCTATGGGGCGCCGTTCGTAAAAATATTATATCTGACAGATTTAGCACAAAAGCTGCTATCTCTGCACGCATTTAGCTATCTCTGCACGCATTTAGCTATCTCTGCACGCATTTAGCTATCTCTGCACAGAGATACTATCTCTGTGCATCTCTGTGCACATTTAGCTATCTCTGCGCAGAGATAGCTATCTCTGCACGGATTTAGCTATCCCTGCGCAGAGATAGCTATCTCTGCGCGCATTTAGCTATTTCTCTGCAGAGATAGTTATCTCTGCGCACATTTAACTATCTCTGCACGCATTTAGCTGTTTCTGCACATGTATAGCTAAATCTGCATGCGTATATAGCGCTGAAGCATGTTGGGGGAAAACATGGTATCCTGTCTGAAGAAAAACTTGGTGTTCTGTTTCAGTAATCCAGACAAAAGCTAGGCAACTGCAAGGCATGAATTCCCTGGTGTCATATAAAGCCAGGTGGTTTCAGGTCTAAATTATACTGGTTTGATAATAAGATTGGTTTGTGCAGACGATGGGCTACAGTAAACGTGTGGTGGTGGTCTCAGTGTTAGTGCCATTTTTTGCTTAAAGTTTCAAAGAGGATCTCGTCAA
>JGI24158J21664_10002891_pt1 | contig 21225 bp, 12 predicted proteins | sample Ectturendosymbi3_FD_21664 | JGI IMG/M metagenome (IMG submission 21664)
AGTTTGAATCATCGCAAAAAGACGAAAGCAGATGGCAGTCGACTGATTCCTCGAAAGCATACAGAAACACTAGTGCTTTTAAGTGTGAGATTACACTAGTTTACCTTTTATCACCAGCATACGCCATACGACTGCACAAGAAAAACAGCAAGTTATATACTCTATTTAGATTACGAAATTATACCATTTCTCTGATAGGCTCATCTCTTCTTTGGTGTTGAGTGCCTCGTATAGTTTACGGTCTAATACGCACGCAATACGTAAAGATAATAAAGGCTTTACATAGGATTAAAAGTTGCCTGCGAATGGCTGTTACAAATCATATGAAAAGGTAAACAGAGGTTTATTTGTGGTGAAGCATGGATTGTGTGTAAAAACGTCATAGTATTTTGCTTGAAACTTCACTGTTTTGATACGTTTGGTTAAGAGCTTTGTCATTTGGCTTCCAAGAACGAATAACCATATGCAGTATTCGATCTTTCAAAACAAAATGTTATTCATTGTGGGTGTCGTAATGCAGTAACATCAAATGTTTTTCCTTTTGGGCAAATCATTACCAATTTTGTCAGTCAAGAAACCTTAAAACTGGACTAAAAAACTACTGTGAACTGTTCAAACTCACTCTACAAATCAAGTCCTTAGACGTTCCTAAACAAAGATTCAGACAAAAACCAAAGTGGGTTTCCTGCGAGCAATGACAACCACGTGCTTTGTAAAAGTGATGCAGAAGAATTTGCAAACGTTTCTTAACTGTGGTTTCAAAAACCACTTGAAAACGGCAAATTACATTCCAAACCAATGTTTAATTTTTTGCAATTTTTCGTAACTTTATGCAAAACGGCTTCCCTCTCTCACCATATCATTTATGGGGATCATTCAGTTATAAATTTGAAGCCAGTTACTTTCAAAGCAGTGATACCCAAACTTTTTCTATCCACTTTCCAATTTGATGTCTCATGGTGCTTTCGTAGCACCAACGCTCAGAAAAATCTAGAACTCACAAATCTACGGCACAGAGCTAGAATTTTTAATGCAAATCTTTGAAAAATGTTAGGTCGGGACATTGAAAATCCCAAAATTAAAACTAAAAAAATGAACAGGTCACATTTTCGACTATCGCCGCAGATTGCACAAATTACGCTTAAGTTTCTAAAAGGCACCGATGTTTGCAATTACTGATTTAAATACGTTTCGAGGACGCCAAAAACAGTACGTCCAGTCTAATAAAACAATCAATCCTTTTTCTGCGTACCGTTGCAATAGACGTTGATTGCAACTTGAACCATTGACGTGCTTCGGTTTACTGGCCTTCCAAAACGCACACTCTTCGTGAACGTCATCTCTCGCAGCAGTCGCAAGCAGTCGTCATCTACAATAACAATAATAATACACAAAAAGTAACCCAGGGCTGAAATTGGCAACACAAGCCAAAAGTACGCCTCACGGACCTCCGCAAAAATAAGTTGACAGTTATGATATGAAACATTCGGTTTCGACATTTCATTTGAATTCGACCAGATCATCAATTCTATGCATCTCACTTCTTGATAGTAGACATCGAAGAATGATACCAGGAGGAAAAATTTATAAATTTATTCGTTTTTTGCTCTTTTTTGCGTTTAACCCTTTCGCTATTGTTGGGTTATTTGGATTCCAAGACCGTAGCATTACAGTAGGTTTGTCACCTTTTTGTTTATCTTCGTGAAAGAAGTCAATAAGGCAATGGTTATCAAATGTTTTTGTGCAGTTAACACCGTTGAAATTCGTCTCGTGAGTGCAGTCTTTTTATTCAGCAGTCAAGCGAAGATTATATGCGAGATCTCAAGAAAGACTTGATATCCCATAAGTCACAACCTTTGCTTCATCGAACCAAGATTTTAGTTTTTGAATTACTCAAATGATGGTTCTGTATATACACTGTAGATTAATGTAATTTGAAGCGGAGGAATAGTTTGGAACCCAATAAAATTACACTTACCGCTTCTTCATAATTCTTTTAAGTATTTTTCATTCGCAGCTAAAAAAGAATTTATCGCTTTCTGTCAGGGTTGCGGAGTCGGAATCGGAGTCGGATGTTTTTGGGTGAAGTCGGAGTCGGATTCCTAACAATACTGGGAGTCGGATTTTTTTGTCCGACTCCGGATGTCCAATTGAATCATTTTTTACAACGCACTCCTAAATTGGGAATTCCGTTGAAATGGTAGAAACTTTTGTTGAAACAGAGATTTCTTGCTATGTTTCTTGCTACGCACCACGATTTCCATTGATTTTAACAGCCAAATTTCATTCCATTTATGTTAAGGAGTCGGAGTCGGAAATTTCGGAAAGTCGGAGTCGGGAGTCGGAACCGGAAATTTTGTAAAGGTCGGAGTTGGAGATGGCGTCGGATATTTTACCTCCGACTCCGCAACCCTGCTTTCTATGACAGTCTCTTTCACCGAGAGCAACACACTCCATCAACAAATCTTAATTTCACGATGCAGTTATTCTTGCTTTTTTCACAACAACAGCGTAGTAATGTCAAGTGTGCTCTAACCAGGACCTCTCATACATACATCTGCTCAGCGTATCAGGAGGTCTGTTGATATACTCTGCGTTGTTGTAGTCTGGCGGAGGGCGCATGTTCCAGTCAAAAGCAGAGGCACTCCGTTCGGCAGTTTCAGCTGATTTCTGCAGCGAAAAAGAAATCCGCTTAGAGGGTCCCTGCACGTGCGTGGGTGTGTGTGCCTGCACGCATGAGGAAAACTGAACATGTGCGCTGGACACGCTAACAGTGCTCGGCAAACTTTTTTCACATGCGATTTTCTCACAAATGCAAGTAAAACTAAGTATTTGCAACAAATATTAGTGATTTAATTAAACGCGATATTTGTTTCGATAAAACTGAGCACAGTCGTGAATCGTTATGCATTCTTGGCTCAATATTCGAAGAAGCAACTTGAAGCTTTTTCATCAATTTTTTTAAGCATCATTGCGTACTGTTTTTGAAATATGTGAGAGATTTTTCGCGCAAATACGCTTTCAACAATTGGGGCAGAATTTGAACGGCCACGTTCCAAACTTGCTTATATTCTTTTTCACTAGAAACCAAATCACATCAAGTGGAACTTTGCTGGATTTTAATCGTTATAGTTCTGTTGATTTTTGTAAAATCGGATCATGGGCACATGAACTTCAAGGTCATAGATCCCTTTGCACATCGCCACACTTCATAATGTGTATTGTTCTGCATGTAGTGGCCAGTAAGGACTCGCGTCTGGGGCAGGGGACAGATCTGTCATGACAACCTCAAAGCAAGTTCTGTAATAAACAATACTTCGAGCTCCTGAGTTCAGGTCACAGTGGAAAATGCTTCTAAGCACTCGACCCCTAATCAAGATACGCCAGGATTGAACAAAGTAGAGAAAGTGCCTTGCAATAATAAAGCTGAAACGAGATTAGCAAGACCAACTCACTCCTCGTCTGTGCGTCTTTGGGGATGTGATGAACAGGCCCGTAACCATGGGGGGCGATGCCCCCCTAGAAAATTTTTCGCCCCCCCTGGAAAAATGCGTTGGACATGGTTCAAAACTATTGGACATAGTTACAAAATTCGGGCCCCTATCAGAAAACTCTCTGCCCTTCCTGGTGTCCCAAGCTGGTTACGGGCCTGGTGTTGAGCAATAAATATGCGCAATCTTGGAGACGTTGGATGCTGCCTGCTGCATTTGGCTCGCTGGGGGGAGATTTTTCCCGCTTTGGAGCAAAGCGGACTAAAGACGGTGTTGCTTTTCTTACCCTTCTCATACGGCAAAAAACTGTCTTTTTTGACGTATTGTTTTTGCGCGGCGATAATCTTGGCTTTCGTGGTCGCTCTCGGAAGTGAGCAGTCAAAATATCGTTTGCAATCCCTGTAACTGCACCGTGAGGCAAAGCAACTGCTGTTTTCCCAACATATCGCAGCTGTGCGGATCGATCTCACCAGACAATGGTTCTTACGCGATTGCTAAAAATTGATGGCTGCACGAACTTTTCGACTCGATGGCAGGTTGTTCAGGTATTTCCAAAGAAAGAAGGGAAGAACGTCTGGTATGTGGGCCATCCATATAATTGACCTTAGGTAAGCGTAGTGTTTAAAAAGAATCTATCGGCAATTCTGACTATCTGCTACTTCCTTTCCTTGGTGAAGAAGCTTCACGCAGATATCTCGTGTAAGAAACCGTATTTATGGTTAGGCTCCTGGACTTCCTGAACCCACAGTGCACAAAGGCTAGGAAAAGAATAAGGAAGTCGGGAGCTGTTTTTGTAAGACCTGAAGCAAGGGTTTGTGTCCGAACTCACATGCATGCACTACCCGTGAAAGCTCACACGGACATTAAAATGGTTAATTCTTCAACAGATAAACCAAGCATCGGATAGTCTCTGTGAAATTGACCGAAGCGCTTAAATACACTCACGATAATAGCGTCTTGCTTGCGGCGTAGCAACTTGTCCAGTTCTTTGACGAAACGATTGAGCAGTTTGGTGCCGTTGCGCTTGCGAACGGTGAACTCAGTTTTGTTGAGGCTTCTGTTGTAGATCTGCCAAATACGAAAATTCGAAAAACATAACGTTCTTTTTGCACCGCAGTACATCACTACAGGGGAACGACCTTCATGAGAATTTTGTGGAGATGTTGCGAATGCCAGGCCGAGAATTTGTCGGTGTTGAAATATTTTTGAACGTTTTTGACTTTGAAACAGCACACGCAATGTTTCCTTACTACTTGACCCGCAAGTAAAGCATCTTTTCCATGACTGTGACTAGGAGCTTTGCAAAACTTTGACCGTTTGGTGGCCGCAACTTTTAGTTTAAGGTTCTGAAGTTTGCTAACATCTAATTTTAGAATTCAAATTATATTGAATCATCTTCGAAAGGTGTAGGAGCATCTTCAAAATGGAAAGATGTAGTGAATGAATAGTGATTTTTCACATCCTTTTTTAAATTAGGGTCAATTCGCAAATTAATCGTTAAAATGCATATCAGCAAAGTATAGAGACGAAAATAAGATGTCACCATAAACTGTGCACATCGTTTATTCCACAAAATGTTCAAAATTATGAAACAAAGTGAAGATAAACAGCATATTTTTTCGTTACCAACAATCAACAAAGTGGTCGTTTCAACGATTCGCTTTTCGTCTTAGAGCAAATTTTGTGATCGGTTGACAAAATACTTGGCCTTCGCCTTATTATACAAATGGTCATCTTTGAAAGCGAACTGTGGAAATTCTCCTACAGCTGTGGAAACTGTTGCATAAAGTCGCGCAGTACAACATCAAAGAAAAGGAGTCATTCATTGTGGTTAAAGTTCGTTTTGAAGATTGCTGGGGAGGCACGCTTTGTGGACCAAAATTAAAAAAGTATTCATAAAGCTTCGATGCTAACAAGTAAACAGCGATTTGGATGGGAATCTTGCTCGTAAAAAAGTTGAAAAACTTTTATTCGCTTCAGATAAGCCCTTCCGAAAAACTTTAAACAAAACAACGTTTAAAGAAATGATGGAGTAATATGGGGAAGCAGTGTCTAAACCAAACGTTTCCGTAAGCTGCAAGACCCAAGTTTTTTTCAGACATACGTCAATTTGTTGCTCTTATGACGCATTTGTGGTGTTGCGCGAAGTTCAATCGTATCTTTCTCCATCTGTGTCGAGACGAAAACCTGCCTTAATATGCCTGCCATTGTTACTAAACGTCACTTGGCGAAGTGCAAGATGTTTCCGAACACAGTAGCCCAGTACTCTTGTTCTTAGTTTAACATAGTGCACCGAATACATGACGCGAAATATATTAAATACGTGGAAATACCACAGTTAATTACAGCGTGGTGTTAAAATCCAACCCCAAAATTTCGCTTTAGACACCGCATATTTTTACCGACTTCATAAGTTATCACTCTTCTACGTAAGATAGGAAAATAACACTGCAAATCGTGCGAAAACGATGGCAATTAATAACCTGGTAGGGGCAAAGGTGAATTTCTCATAATGTCACGAGCGCGACTAGAAATTGTTCTAAATCTTTGTTGCACTATATGGCAACTGTCAATATCATCAGTGTAGTTTATTCCTGCAGTTCTCATCTCGGCTGTCAAGCTCATCGACAAGCTATGTAAGTCTATATCCTCCGTTCGTGCTTTTTTATTGACAGGAGAGCTACATGACTTAGTCTTTCGTTGGACATTGAATTTCTGAGAAATATGCCCCTACTTTCACCTTTGTAAAAGGTCTCTCGCATGAAGCGCTTGTGATAGGAAGGGTAACAGCGATAAGTAGTAACTTGTACAACCACTCAGTCTCAAACCCCGCCATGTAAGGACGTACTGTAAGAAAAAAAAGAATTACTTGAGCGATGTAGGTTTTTCAGACTCTTTCAACAGTAGTTTGTTCGCTAGAGGGATCTCGTGCTTTAAATCACGCCCATTGGCTGAGCCATGGGGCGGATCCAGCCAGTTAGGTTAGGGGTGGGGGGATTTCTGTAATGTTTGGTAATCAAGTCTCATTACGGNTTCACTGCTGTAAGAGAGATGAAGNATATTTTAGGGGGGAGATCGCCCAAATCGCCCTCCCCCTGGATCCGCCCCAGTCTAAGCATGCAATTGCAAAACTTCCAGAAGTTCTCTGACGTAACTGTTGGACCTCCAGGACAGATGGATGAAACCCTTAAGAATAGAGAACGGAACATTTAGAAGAATGACTCTCTATTTCGCCCATCAAAAAACAATATTAGATTGAGTAGAAGAGCTGGAGTGAACAGGACGCAGGTCTGAGGGTGTTTCTCTAGTAGTTTCCACCACGAAAAATTTATCCCAACCGCCGAGGTCTCTTTGTGCGTTTTCGTGCAGCTCAATATCAAATACTGCATTCACTGCAGAGTTTGTCAACCTTTCCAGAGTACCGCTCACTCAAGTCATATTTGCGCATACCAGCTACCGTAAACGTTCATGAAGCGATGAAATGAGCTCCGTTGCTTTTGCAAGATTAGTCTACTTTTCTTGCAGCAGAATAGATACTTTATCAATTCCCCAAGAATTACGGTAAAAAAGTGCAGCAGGGAAACAAACTTTTCTATCACCTGAGCAAGCAGCTCCCGATCGGATACAGGCCGTGCCCTAATGACAACTGCGGAAGTCTTTCCCCAGAGTGTCACAATGCGTTTCAGGCGCATGTCAACTTTTTCCCAACAGCTAGCTCCGCACCGCCACCGTGTGTCACTCAGATGCTGCACTTTTCGCTCTTATTCGTGAGGAACAATTTCTTTCTGCATTGCAAGGAACTTCGCGTGAACAACGGAGTTGCAGGCGAAAACACGAAGATCTTCGAGCAACCTAAAAACCTTGGCTTTTGTGGCACATGCTTTGCAACATGAAATAAACATCAAGTCGGGCTGTGTCCACTACAATGAGCACAGTAGGCTAAAGGAGCCTTCTTACGAATTCATTTCCAATACACCACCAGTGTCTTGAGCATTTCCATATTCTGAAGATGCAAAGTGCCTGCACTCAAAACAGAATACTGCATCTCGTTTTTGAGAATATTAACACATTTGTAATTTGTCAAAAGAACTAGAGACAAATGACTGTGCCTGAGACTTGCCTTCTGTGTGTTTAGAGAGCACCCGTCGATGTAGTTAGATTGCATCATGGATATACTTCGAGATATCACTTGGTGAAGCGTCTCTTTCACTGTTTTCTTTTTGTTGTCGATACCCAGACTCTTCCAAAACATCAGGTACGTCACCATCAGAATCTCCGTTCATGTATTTTCAAGTGGTTCTTCAGACACCTTTTCTGGCTTCTTAGCAGTTATCTGCCTGTTTATGCAGGATGCCATGTGCAATTGACTCTCAACCAGACTTGAGCTCTGCTTATTGTCACAATAGGTCAACTTCAGGAATAAGAAGATGGAGTGATTGTTGACCCACAGTTACCGAAGCAGAGCTGCACAATCCCTATTCGCACCAAGTTGGAAGGGAAACTAACGCTCATGATGGTTGCACCTGGCTGAATACTGTAATTGATTCATTTCCCCAAAAAACATCGAGCCAAAATATCTGGGGGCAACGGAGGGACCAGCAAAACACTTGGAGGGACCAAAGCCCCTCTATGCCCGCCGTAAATCGCCACTGTCAACAGCACCTTGCTGAATATTTTCCTAGTTGAGCAGAATAAAGTATATCATAAAACTTATCAATTTGCTGCAGTTTGCATTAAAGCAAATAATATCCACAAAATCATTTCCCGGCCAATGTGCTTACTTGCTTTTCAGAGAATATACCTTGCCACACTGCATGACTATCAATCAAGGATATAGCACAACCTTGTTACTACTATTCAAGCAAAAGAAGTCTAAGCTAGTGTAAAATAACAAACATCGATGAAATCAAACAGATAAAGCGATCAGTTTCAGTGGAAAAACCAAGACTTCTGCAGTGTTCAGCGACACGATATTTGCCAATATCTTCACTTTTTATGATATAATCAGTGACATGTTTGCAGTGGTGGAGTTAGGGTTGGAGGGGCCAGAGGCAAGGCTGAAAAGGGGACCCTCTGATGATGTCATCACACTCAGCCAACCGTGATAAGACCTTTCGATCAATGCAGGCGTTCCTGAGGCTAAGACATGACTGACATAACAGAAAATGCACAAAAGTACACATGACACACAACTTTAAAAACACTGAAAGTTGGGAAGACAAAGCTAGCAACACATAAAAGTTAAGAGATAGAAAAATGGTATTGCCCCCACTTCTCTAGTTTTGCATCCCATTTCTCTCCATTCACCATCAATGAACTAGAATGTTTACAACACACTTTCTCCCCTGAAAAATGCTTGGTTTAGTGGATTTTTTCCCAGCCATCCCCGTAAGGGACTCCATGAAAACACGGGTAACAACCAAGCAGATTCAATAAACTAAATCGTTTTAAATTTCATCCTTTAACTACATTCAAGGACATGGCTTACATACTGAAGCAACCAACCTGCGGCTTGTTTTGAAAAACTTTGAGGCTGGATGAGTCAAAACTGCCTTCACCTTGCATTGACACCAGTTCGTTGAAAAACGAGCAAAAGCAGCAGTAAACTCATCATGCATCCAAAAAACACAATACTGTTGCTACCTTTACGCAAATATTGCTACACTACATAACGAGAAACTTTATTCTCTCACAGGGAAAAAAATGATTATTTGATATAACGTTTTGTTCTTACTTGATAGGGTCTTTTCAGGACTTTTTGGAACAACTTTTAACCCACAGTTTTTTAAGGTATTGAAGTTGGTTCGACGTTTTTCCTTATTTACACATAAGATATGCTGGTGACCCTTTGAAAGCAGTGACGGATGGGGCCCTTTTGAAAGTAGAGTTCTAACACATTGCAGTTGCTGTTGGGGGCCCCTTTGAAAGCATAGTACTCACACATTGCAATTGATTTTGGGGCTCTTTTGAAAGCAGAGTACTTGCACATGGCATTTGCTGTTGGGAGCCCCTTTGAAAGCAGAGTATTTACTTGTGATCTGCTTCGGGGTATTATATGAGTGGATAACAAGTTTTTCGCCAAAATTTTGGAAAATTTATGCATGAAACACCTCGAGGGGGCCTCTGAAAAGAGGGGTCCCGAGGCAAGTGCCTCGCTTGCCTCCCCTTAAACACACCACTGCATGTTTGTACGTTACATTCGGCGCAAATCGTTTTGAAAAATAGTCCAAATGTTTTTTATGGATAAGCCTGGATTGTTTGCTTTTCTAAGCTGCTTTTCCTTCCGTTTAATTAAAAAAAGAAGACAGCATCATCTTTTATCGACTGAGCATTGTTGATGAAGGGAATAGTTGCAAACTAAGATTATTGTGCAATGAATACCAAGAACGAACTTTCATTTTTGTGCAGAGTTGGCTTCTAACAGAATAATGTATAAATAAATGAATTGGAATGAAAATAGTACATCAAAAACAGTATTCTTCAAACTCTCTTTAAAATTTTTGAAGTAAACTTGGAATTTATTATGAGCTTCTGGTCATTGTTAACAACCGAACGTGGTCGTTTTCGGCTAACAATGTTGTTAAACTAACAAGGACCCCCAAAGCTTTTCTGCTTGTTGTGCTCACAAACGAAAAAGGTCAAGGCTGTGTATCTTCCTGGCTCTTTTCCGATTAGCGTTAACAAGCGTAAATGCAAACTTTCAATTGGTATAAACATATCATGTTAAATCAAGAAGAAAAACTTACGGTTTGTAGGGCAAGGAACCCTGTGTATTCATTCATAAGTAGGTTCATGTTATTACCCACTTGCTTTGCAATGTCTTCGTTCCTATAAAAAAGATGGATTGAAATTTTTAATTTCGCCTGCCAGACTTATCAGGCACACCGTTCAACGCTTTCGAGTCAAATTTCTGCTGTGAATATGTTTGGCAGCAAGATTTACTACGCGACTTGCTTTTCCGTGTTATGTAAGCTTCGACGCTTGGGTTTAATACAACAATAAATCATAAATTGCGACAACAGGGTTAGCTGAAAAACTCCAGACCAGATGAAAAATTGCCATGTAGCTTAGAACCTTTAGATATTCTTAAAGTAGCACAACGTATTTAATTCATTCCAGGGCAGCACGTAAAACGCCCATCTCACTTATTACCAAGAAACTTACGCCTTTGAAGCAATATAATCAGCATTCGCTGCTGGTTTTCCGGCAGGAAATAAGGCTGTTGTGAATGCGTCGATGGCGTTTGAGGCAAAGAATCCCACTGGACCGTCACTCTGCTTCAGTGCTACAGTAAAAACTGTTATGCAAAGGATGCGATGGCAGAAGTAGCAAGATTTAGAACGCATTTCTCCAGTAGGATTACAACCACTCTTCGCTTTTGCTCAGGATGCCGTGACCAGTTGTCCCATACGGAGCAAAAACCAGTTCACGAACTTCAACTTACCAAGATTTGCTATCTTAACCTTCACACGACGATAAAGACATATTCATAAAGCTCCCTGATAAATGACTTCACTATTCACTGTAGCCCAAGCAGGCCATCAGTTACGTTTGATGGGAATCTAAAGTTCAACATTAATGAGTTGCAAGAAACGTGCGAAACAAAACAACGATTATTATCTTCTTGTCAGCGACTACTGGGCCATACATACAACCAGTGGCGTAACCGACGGGGGAGGGGCAGGTTTGCGAACCACCCACCCCTGGAAGGCTAAACGTAAAAACCGGGTCCCCTTTTAGCTTACATTTAAGTTTTAGTATTCTTTTGGTTTTCAGTAGGTTATTGTTTTTTTGCGTTTTTCGAATCTTTTTCCAGTGAATGAGGGTTTTATTTTAGCCATCCGCATCCGGATTCACTATCATTTCTCATTTTTAAAGATTTTGCTAGTGGACCCCTAGAGTGGCCAGAGGGCTCCCTTCAGTTCTAAAACCTCTAGTTATGCCACTGCATACAACAGAACAATTGCAACTTCAATGAACGAGGCAGATGTTTCACTGCTCATAAAAAAACACCATTAATTTAGAATCCTTTTTGGGACGAATATAACCAACAGAGAGTAACAGCCAATATGCTTAAATTTCTTGTCTATTCAGAGCGATGATTTGTTCCCAAGTTGGAAGATTGTTTAAAGGTCAGGCCAAAGAAAACGTACTTCTGAAACCTGCGTATTTCTTCCTTTTCATCTTAAAGATGACGCATTGTCTATAAATAACTTTTTTTTAAATCTTTTTATTCTAAATCCCGAACAGCAGCTTCTATTTGCTTCAGAATGCGGCCCTAGAAAGTACTAATAAGTGAAGCTGCAGCATACTGAACGTCTCTGGCATCAACGCAACAACTCAACGTTTAAAATCGTCACTGTTTTTCAAAGATTCCGATTGTACTAAGGTGCACTTATAACACAGGGAAATCATGATTTAATGCTATTTAACTCAGAAAAAGCTTATTTAATTTGACTGCGTTAGGTACTCGTCATTGATCATTTACGGCGTTTTACAGTGTCGGTTAATGACAAGGTTTACTTCAAAAGAAAGACAGTTTTATTTGGAAAACAAAACACTTTTAATGCCACATTGAAATTACCAAACACCGTATTCAGAAATAGTGAACTGGGGATTGAAAAGCTTCAACAAACATTTTCTTCTGAAGAGTTGCTTCAATCCAATGATAGCAATTCTCTTTAGGGCCAAAAATTGACTCCCAGCTTGACGCTGTATTGGGCTATGGCGAGTTAAGTAGTTATTCATTTTACAATATTGCATTGACGTGACAAGAAGCAAAAGAACAATTGCGATGCTATGCGTATCGTGCACCAACACGTAACCAGGGGGTCAATGGGCATATGCGCATAGGCGTAGCCATAAGGGGCCCCAAGGGACGATGGCCCCCACCAAATGTTTAAATATCTAGTCATTTTTGCTTTGAGAGGCGGTATCCCAAACAAAATACTGTTGTCCGCCTAAAACCAGACATTTTTCCAAAATTTTGAAAAATTTTTCCCGAATTCCCCACTCACAAATTTCTTGGCCACCACAAAAAATTGGGCTCTCTACGCCAATGCATATGTGTAGAGTTGATATATGCTAGAGCTGAAAACTATTGGTTATTTAAAGTTGTGAATCTAAGGTACAGTATGGTCTAATGTCTCTTTTGTTTCGTTCCACACACAGTATTAGGTATTAACCAGGGCATGCGTATAGGCTACTTGTGAGACTGCTCTGCAAAATTGTGTGCAATGAAAATTTGGCCCGAAAATAGAAATAGCTGTAGGCATTGTGATATAATCCTGCTGTTGAATCAAAGAAAGTGGATTACAGGCGTAGAAAGACATCTGGGGTCGATAAAATTGAGCTTCACAGAGAAAGACGCAAGCAAAATAGCTATTGATTTTTGTCATTTGAGTTTCTGGTCACATCTAGGCAAAGCACTACAGCGCTTAGGGTTAAGAAGCGAGTCGCTCTTTCTTATCATAAAGGGTAGCTTTATTACTTTGTCTCACACCTTGGTTTCCCGAAAAAAACAATTTTGTAAAAGTCATCAGATTGTCACTAAGTATCCAAGTTCAAACTATCACACGTATACTCAACTCTTTAGTCTCGGAGATAAAGTTCAGAAAAAAGCCCAGACTGCATTGCTATATCACAACTTCATCTCAATCAACGACAGCATTGGACAAACTCGAGTACATTGTTGCTTGCTTTTGTATTGCTACAGTCGATCATTTAATTCTAAAGCAACGGTTGTTTTGATTTTGTTCGACTGCACAGCAAAAACTTGTAAAATACGGTTTCATAAATAAGATCAGCAATCGAATTAGGTTACAAACACACAACGGTTTTCTCTTACTTTATAATGTGATTCCTGGCTTTCCATTAAACTGATACGGGACTATGACTCGAGAAAAAACAAGTGTAAAAAAATACTCAGGCTAGCATTTACAAACATAGATATAACCATTTTACAAAAATACAAGATAAATTATGAGAGCACCAATAGCAAAGGTAGATGGCCTAATAGCAATGGACAACAACCTTTCTTGCTTTCTTGGTGTACACCACCCTCGCAGTTCAACTGATATTTTGCGGTACACTTGACAAATCAATTTGATACTCTTGTGAAAACATTCGTAAGGTGTTGTGTTTCTACTTAATTTGTCTTAATTGGATCTCGATGCAGCCCTGAACAAATTCTGCAGCATACCAACTAGGAACCAGTGTTTAGGATGTGGGAACAACGGTAGTCTGATTCGGAACCGTCGCCAGAAAGTTTTCAATAAGGGGGATTTGCTCTTGTACAGGGGGGCTTGACATTGAAAATTCGATAATACTCCATTGATTTCCAGCGTTTCATATTTCAATTTAAGGGGCCTTGGTGCTCTGTTTGGGGGGCTAAGCCCACCAAAGCGTCCCGTGGCGACAGGACTGGTCTGACTATAGATTGTCATATTGCTTGAAACGACTGTTTGTAGGAAATGCCAACAGTAGGCGGAGCCTTAACATAAGTTACCGCCCCCTGAACATGCTAAAGAGACAGCCCCACTTGATAGTTTGATGTTTATTATCACAGCACGCAAGAAAATCGATCGTGAACAGCTCGTTTTGTTCTGTTGATCAAACATGCGAGCAGTAGCATAAAAACGCTTCCGAAACTCCGCGAGCAAATTCAGATGATGCTTAATTGGAATATTCATTTTGCCTGTTGTTACTCACTAGCTGTTTGTAAAACAAAACGCAATGCTTTCATAAATTGTTCCTTTCTTACAATATAATTTCAAACTTATTTTGTCAAATTTTGTAGGTGTACTAGCTCTGCTGGCTTATTCTCATGGTCTGCAACCTCAGCCTTACCCTTCTTCACGTTTACATTTTCCTAAATCGTTTGAATGCAAGCTGCAGCACGTCGACTGTAAATATTCAAACATACCCTTGTCATGTGTTAACTGCTGAGCTTCAAATTAACTCTGAATAAATACTCTTCCATGCTGTTATACCAAATGCGTGATTTCAATAAACGACCATACTCCTGCGTTGCACATTGGCAATGAAGCTGCCATGCGATCGTCTCTCTAGCACGCAAACTCTTTTTTCGCCATTCCTTTTCTCGCCTCTTTCATCAGCTCAGTGTTGCTCGGTTCAAGCAGTTTCCGCAGTTGAAGGCGAGTGAAGAAAAGGAACACCGATCTACGACTCTTGACAAATTTGTTGTTTTGTCTAAAAGCTTAAAAGAAACCTCATAAAAATCGTGCACGAACGACGGAAAGCATCAACGTAGTTCTTTGACAAAACAATGTATTCAGAGGCAAACAAAAAGGAAAAAGAGTTTCCAACAGTCACGGTAAACTCTCAGCAGTTCTCTTCCCAGCAGGCATCGCTGACGAAGCGTCACCAGACACATACTTCTTCGAAACATAATTTATTGCTACTTTTTCCGTGTCAGTTTCAATTATTCAACGACCAACTGATCTACTTAAGAAGACTGTTGAGGAGAGCAAACATTTTGAATGACGCTTCCTGTCCTTTTCGTCTCTACCAGCAGCTTTTCCGAAGTCTAGCATACACAGAAGTACTCAACGTAACTTGTGCTTCAACACAATCATGAATTATTTAGGGATTTGCGCCACGAGTAACTCAAAACATCGACGCAACCAGAGCAGTCGTGCCTGAACTGTTCAAGTTTCGGTGCAGGAATTCTCAGCTTTTTTATTTTGTTCTCAGTCCAGCCGCGCGCATTGTGGCATTTCCAGATTTCGGGAAAAAGGGCGCCTTGGGGTCAAGCGAGACGTTAGGAGTAAGTATGCGATTTATAGCGGTATATTACCGAAGATGCCAAGTGAAAACTGTTAAGGAACGGAAGTGAACAGTGATTCTGACATCTGAAAACAAGCCACTACAATCATTTGCTTCTCGCACAGTCGCCATTGTATGTAGGCCTATAGTAGAGGTATATTCCACATACAAGTATGAAACGTTGTTCAACCCTTTGGATCATCTGATCGTAAATGTGTCTTGATACTAATTGTAAAATTCATTCTTTTTGAATAAAGGTTGAGGATACTTACAGTGTTTGGCAGGCGAAGTAAATACTCTAAGCAGGATAAGATGGCCTGATACGTTAATGTGACAAAACCACTTTGATGGCATGATAGGAAAACCCAATATGTTATTTCACTTCCAACTTTGAAGACTGAGTTTGAATTGTGTTTCACTCCTGTCTTTATGTTTAAAGTTATGAGCGCTAGCGGTGAAGAAAGCGTAACGGGAGGGGACAGGAGCAGGTTTAATTTTTCTCGGTACGTTTTTTGCGTATCTTGTAGCAAGTAACAACTGATATTGAGTTTTTGGTGGATGTACTTGAAAATGACCAATAGAAGCTTGTTATACATCTTTGTTTCTGTTGAAACGAATGGTAGTTTTTCAGTTTGCTTGTCCAATATGGCTCCGGAACGAAACTTTAGAAGTGTTACATCAAATCCACATGAGTGAGAGGTGATGACGCCTTCCTAGCAAGCGAAATATATACTCTGTAAGCTCTTAGTGTCTGCTTCTTAGCTGGGAAAGGATTCCTTTCGAGAGAACACATTTGCGGACATAGATTTTTTGTTGCTGTTTTTTCTCTGGCAGTGGTCCTTGACGGATACACTGAAACCCGTGCGTTTTCATCCAGACCTTCACCGAGTCCTTCGTTATTGGAAAAATACAGTATAATTTCTTCAAATGGTAGATGCATATTTCTTTAGCCACAAATGAATCACTCTTCCGTTGCGCACAAAATCACTTTGCTCCAAGAACAAAATTAACCAAACATGATTTGAATGTATTTACAAAACACAAAGCCAGCAGTTCTGTGCCAGCAGCAAGACTCAGCAACATAAAGCCAGCAGCAAGACTCGGCTGTTGTCGCGTTAACGGTTAGGCGGACAGACCATTTGAAAAAGGAAAACAAAATAAAGAGATGAAAAACGTTTACAAGTGTTACAGTATCATTCAAAGCTAATCCATGTATGCTCAACTTTTAAGAGACCAAAAACGTTTATAAGTGTAACAATATCATTCAAAGCTAATCCATGTATGCTCAGCTTTAATGAATATATGTATTAGTTTCCTAAACAAGTAGAAGTGTAACTCTTGGGTGCAACGGAAGCAAACACGAAGTGTTGACCTTCGTCGAACCCAGAGATTAGTTCACTGGAACTAAGTTAAGAACCACTGTACCAGGGTGATGCACTAACAACGAATTGTATTTATATGTTTTCAGCTACTATGTTTAATAACCAAACCCTTTTATATATTTGTTACGAAGACTTTGAAAGCGAAAGAACGCATCCTGTATATAAAATTTGGTCAGAGCGAAGGTGAAGATGTCACGCACTCCCTGTATGCTGGAACGCCGGCATGTTTTCCAACAAATTAGGTCAAAGCCTTAATGAGGAAACAGAACGTGTTAAATAAAACCAATCTTTTTAACGTCACTCGTGAAATGCTGAGCTAATTTGCTCGTTTGCGAAACTTATCACTTTTTAAAAAAGGTTTGGGAACAGTTAGCTATGTTTCTGTCATCCTGGCTACACACCTGTATCTAGCAAAAGTATTTCATTGGCAGACGACGCAAATTGTACAAAGAATAAACGATTAAAATAAAACGTCTTTCCAGGATCACCAAACGATATTACTAGATCACAACTTTCCGCAGTCCTAAGTGAGTCATCTTCTGTTCCAGCATTTCTCCAAACATCCTGAGCGCGTTTGGAGGAGTTGGAAAGATTTTTTCCAGGGGGGGCAACAGTAGATTTTTCCAGGGTAGCGAAAATAATTTTTACAATGGGGGAGCCAAAATAGGTAACATTTTCATATTACCCACTCGAAACTAAGAAAACAACAACCTTTGTTTGCTGAAAATGTGATAGGAAAATGTCAAATTTCAAACTCTAGGGGGACTTCACCCTCCCCACGCCCATGAGGGCGTAACACACCCATTAGATCCTTTGGCGTCGATGAAAGTTATTGCAGGAACAAAACTTTATTTTCCCTCTTAACAATCATTTCAGACTATTTTCGCAAAATCTTGAATAATCCAGCAAGTAGTAATATACTGTTTTCAGTGATCCCCACGAACATTTCTTTCCAAACCAGAGTCTTGACGCTAGGAACCCAGAGGTAAGCATCGAGCAGACTTTCCAATTCCTGCCAGCATATAATTTCATCGCAACTCCAGATCCAACTTGCGATTCGCCAAACAACTTGAAACTTTGAGCAGAAAATTACCTGGCGAAGGATGTTCGGCGAGAAAGCCTGGTCTGAAGTTTGCGGTTTATCGACATCTTGACCATAGCTTGTCTAAAAGTATTTAGTATTTGCGCCAAAAAACGCAGCTCCACCAACACACTGGACTACATGCGTTCTACAGTGGCTTTTGCGAACCTCGTAATACCACACTCGCGAGCCACACTGCAGGTGAGGCGTAACAAGCAGGGTAAGGGAGGCATAATTCCCCGGGCTCCGAAAAGTCCTAACATTTTGGCAAGAAATGTTTAATTACTTAAACAAATACCGTATATACTGCACTTCAGTACAGTACATTTGGTACCGAAAGACTTTAGGTTCGAACATGGGGGTGTCAAACTTGTTTCTTGCTCCGGGCGCCATCTAACCTCGGCACGTGTCTGCATTACAGTGTCAGCGATCTGCAAACAGCGACCTTGATTCAAAGCTCACGATATAGGTCACAACTCCATCAAAACAGACACCCTAATTTCGGCGACTCCCTGACCTCCGGACGTTGCTCTGAAGCATGTGGTCCACCAGAAAAGGATCTCTGCGAAACGTTTCCTTTGGTTTTGTTGCGATCGCCAATCAAACGACGCATGTTTTATTTCTATAGATATATGAAAACGTCAAAGGCTTTTCAACACAAGCAAGTCTACATGCGCAACAATCGAACAGTACGTGCTAAAAAGAACAAAAACTCTTCCAGACAACTGGACATTGAACGGAAAAGAAACTACACACGCAAACAAACATGCGTCTCAGCATACAGTGGCGCGTTCTTTGAAAAGGAATAACGTGGTGGTGGCTCACTCACTGGTTTTGGCAATGCGTAAACAACACTGATGCAAAACAGAACACTTAAAAACAAACAGAACACTTCACGAAAACGTGCTAAAAAATCTTGATGGTGAAAAGTTAGTTAAGAATGAGAACTAACACTGCAACAACGCACAGTGACTAAAATGCGACGACAGTGGCTAGAATCGAATGACTTAGGTATGGCTAGTTGCGGCGCATTGATATAGTGAAGACATCCAGGTAAAGAATGATGGATGCAATCGGTTGAAAACTAACATGACGGCAAAAAAATAATTTTCTGCGTTTGGAGGTAAATGATGCATGTTGTCATATCGTACGTTATAGTGCTGACAGCTCAAAGAACCAAAAAATATAAAAGTTATTTTTTAAAAATGAACTGCAAAAGTCCCAAGTGCACGGGGTGCTGAACGCATAATTTGAAACAGATGTTAATAGAGAACGGCTGAACGACTGCGGCACATTTGAGAACAAACAAGACGACATACGGAAGGGGCAAAGAATGGGGGTAGGTTCACTTCCCGGGCGGAATAAGAGAGTCGATTTCCTCCCCAGCCATCAATTTCTTTTCCATCTGAATGAGGAGGTCAACGCCGTCGACAACGCACTGGACCTGTTCCACTTCCGAAGAGCCGAGCCTGTGCGTTCACAATAAGGTAAGTTATTGTCTTTGTATCGTAACAGTGAGGCTTTCTTTGACGTAACAATATGTCTTTAACGTCTTTGAAGCCTGTCTTTAACGTGGCAAGAAATTGCAGCGCTGCATTCCGGTTGCGTCACCAAAATCAAATAAGAAAAGGTCAGTCGACTTGCAGCATGAACATGTCAGACTACACGCTGTGGTGTGCTCAAGCTGAACAATGGCCGAAATGGACGGATGAAAACTATCGGATTTTCTTGATAGGATTTCGACTTACAGACCAAAATAAAACATTCATGAACCCTTGAGGGGTTCACGGACCCCCAGGTTAAGAACCTCTGCCTTAGCGGCGCGACCGAGTAACTGCCTGCATATAACTTCCAGTAATGTCTGTATTAAGGGGAAGAGTCGAATACAAAGATTTCAACAAATGTCACCGGTTTGTGAAGCATAAAAAGGCGTTCTTCATCAGGAGCATCTGCATGTTCGCAGCACAACAAGTAAAAACACTTTTCAGGCCATCTGTTGTTAGCAGCAGTTCACCAAAATCAAGCCCGCGCAGTGTGCGGAACGCAAATGAATTTAATATTTCTATGCATTTCAAGTGCAGCGCAGTAAACGACGAAGCAGATTGGGTGCGGTCGATATCTCTTGATGAAAGCCAACGCCGACTCTTCGCGCTCTTAGCGATGTTCTAGCGTTGTCGTTAAGCCGGCATTGTTGCTGAAAACATGACCCACAGCAGTGCCGATGTTGTTGATCTGGCTCTTAGCGATGATGAAAATGCAAATCTGTTGTTTATTGTAACGTGGCACGGTTGTGGTTGTTTGCCACGTGGCACGGTTCTTTGCCACGTGGCACGATGAGTTGTATCGTGGCGAAAAATTTTCGGTGGCAAATTTTTCAAAGCGATTGCCGTTTGAAAGATGTTTCGGGTTCTGTGTCAACAGTTCAAACTGGATGTAGCATTCTCAAGTAGTTCACCGGTATTGCAGCAAATAAAACTTCAGAACATCGTTGACAGTCGCTGGAATGGTCGCAACTATCGGCGTTACGTGATTATTTATGAGGAAAGGAGCATTGCTATTGTCGCAAAATTTTGAGGCTATTCACTTGTTTTTCAAAGCGCTCAAAAAAACTAAAACAATTTTTGTCAACAAAAGCTTAGTAAGTCTAAAGCAATCTTGCGGATTAGAAATTGCAGTTAAAAGCTTGTCATTCACATCCCCAAGCTTTTTGATTTTCTTGCATCACAACATGTTTAGTTTTAACTCGCGACTCCACAAAAGAGAGCCTTTCATTGCCGATACCGGAGTAACGAACTATGCAGTCTGATAAAATAACAGTTCAATTTTCCGGAAATGTTTTCGTGGCGCTAGAGCAACTAAAACCACGGCACGAAAAAAACTGCTCCATGCAGATGACTCGCAACTGCCCACCTGTCAAGGTTTGAAATGTCGAACGTTCCGTCAGAGGAAGCAGTGTCGACACCGCCGGTTCCTCGCTTTTGGAGACGCAACTTCGACAAGATGTCGTCGAATCTGCAAAACGAGATCAATCAGTGCCGACAAAACGCTTTCATCTCTCCCCATTTGAAAAACTTTGTCCACAACAAACACAGCATCGTATGCTCGATTCTCAAACTGAGCTTTTGTTCTAATTCGCAGTTGGTAACAAGAGCAACTATCTCCAGACCAAAATAAAAACCGCAGTAAAATTGCTGCATGTATAGGGTTACCGTATCTGATGGGGCGTAATTCCTGACAGATTTATGTTAGTCACTGTAACCAATTTGTGCGACGAAAACACTTTTATTGTGATATAAATTCTGGATGCATCCAAAGCAAACTGTCACCGTCGCTTTCCCTTGAGAATAGGATAAATACAGTACAAAGCAAAAACAGCAAAAATAAACTTCATCTCCTATTTTACATCCCGTTGTGACAAAATAGTTTGTCACTTCACTTGATCAGGAAGCTCCACTTACTGCTTTGCAATGTTTATCAGAACTAG
>JGI24158J21664_10002892_pt1 | contig 21221 bp, 12 predicted proteins | sample Ectturendosymbi3_FD_21664 | JGI IMG/M metagenome (IMG submission 21664)
TACTCAATCTCTAAGCAATGAATAACTCTGAATGCACAATACAAGAAAATAAATTAAATTCAACACCTTTTTACAGATGCAAACAGCTCGAACCAATGCACAATCTTTCAAACAATAAGTTAAACACATGCAAACCAAATCACCCTATGCTAAACTATCTTTCAAACAATAAGAAAGAAACATGCAAGCCTACGCCTAAACTGTACACAATCTTTCAAACGATAAGTTAGAAACATACAAACCTAATCACCCTATGCTAAACTATCTTTCAAACAATTAAGAAAGAAACATGCAAACCAACCACCCTATGCCTAACAACTTCTACAGACACTTTGAAACCGACTGCGCGAAACTCTGTGGTGAAATAAAACACCGTTGCGCACACAATGGCTCAGGCATCCAAACCGTCGCGCCTTTTGACAATGAAAAACCACCCATCGGGGCAAAGCTTAAGAAAGTGCATTCAAACTAAACAAGGCACTTCACGAACGACTGTGAATAAAAAGAAAAAATTCTTTTCAACAATCACAAGCCAAACAAGGCAATCAGCTGAAACGAGCAACTTGGCAAACCACCTGAATAGGCCATGGCAGAATGACGGAAATACCTAAGCTCACAGGCATTGAAGAGTTTTGACTTTCGAACAAAATCTCAACACAGGCTGACAATGCAGCAGGGGGTCTGGCAAAATGCAAAACTCTTGCTCCAGGCTTTCAAAGATGAGGACAGACAGAGAGGCCCAAGGAAACACAGAGGGACCCTGGGAAAGACAAGGGGCCTTGGGGTGGGGAATTCCTATGCAATTTTGGGAAGACAGACAGACCCCGGGAAAGACAAGGGCCCTGGGGTGGGGAATTCCTATGCAATTTTGGGAAGACAGACAGACCCCGGGAAAGACAAGTGCCCTGGGGTGGGGAATTCCTATGCAATTTTGGGCATCATTGAGAAGCTGATAAAATAAACAAACAAAGAAAAGAGCCGGACCCCTCAATCCCCTGTTCCCTACTACTTATACATCTTACTGTGTAATAGATTTAATAACTCTGCTCAGTAAAATTGTGAATCAGCACACCCGCTTGTTTTTCCGTGCAGCATTATTAAAAATTGGAGGGAATATTGTCTGCAAGTCGCGATTATGCTGCGTGAATGCAACCGTTCGACGCTTGCGTCACTGAAATTTCCATTTGCTCTCATTCTGGCTTGCACAGTGGTTCTTAACCTGGAGTAAATTTACCCCTGGGGGTATATTTCAATTTCCTAAGGGGTAAATTTGTTGAACTATCAATTGCAGCAAATATAATTTTTTATAAATCATTCTAAACTCTGAGAGTTTGTTAATTTCGTATTTTTAATAAATGAGCACCATTGCGTGTATTGGGGTAAATCTGGCAATCTTGTTTGATAAAAGGGTAAGATATGTAAATAAGGTCAAGAACCACTGGGCTAGCACTACCGTTAGTCGGTGACGTGTGTTATGTAAAAATGAATGAGAAGTTCCCATGAACACTTTATTGTTGTGCAACGTATGTTTGAGAGCATGATAAAGCCAGTAGTCCTCTGCATACTAGGCTCATTCATATTAGACGAAGTTGCTGGACAATTTATCGTTCGTTTGAAATTATTCTTGAATAGGAACTGTGTATAGATTGGAATTCGAGCCCAATGTTCTATGCAAATCCGTTGCTTTAAAAGAACATTCAATCGGATATGAATTATATTTTTTAAAAACACTTAATTGGAGAGGGCAGCTCGGGCTCTAACAAAATGAGCTCGAGTAAAGCACGAACGAACGAAGTCGAGAGAACGCCTACTGCTGCGAATGATATTTTTTGATTCGGGTCACCTGCAACATGAACACGAAAGGTCAGACCTAGAAGGAAACTGTATGAACAGTGGCAAGGCCCAATGAAAAATGCCCGAATTAACAACCTTAATTAATGAAGTGGGTGGCACCAATATACAAAGCAAGCAAGTTCGTGTTCTACAATGTGAATCGTAATCGAAAACTTAGGCTAAGCCCAAGTGTCGGAGTCGCCACTGATTCACAATCTTTTTTACTCCTGCACCCCTAGAAATATTTGTTCTGACCTTGTACCCTATAAAATTTATAATCAAAAAACTAGCTTTCGAATGTTTTGAAATGAATTTATAGTTTTCAATATTGTAAAGAAAATTAAACATGGACACCGATTGATATTTGAGCAAACTCTACAAAAAATAATCCCTTGCTTGAAATATGCGCGAAATAATAAAATCAAAAGACTGATTTATAGAAGTTTGCGAATACCCTATACGTTTCATTCGAGCAAAACCTGCTACAAGCTCGTAAATAAGAAGAATATATTCCAATTGATGTTTGCGTGACTAATTAATATTGTGAGACGTACGTTTGAACGATCCTCGTGTTTTGTCTGTGATCGATTTCAAGAACAAAAACAAAACAAAAAACCCGAAGGAAAACAAAACCCGATTGGGAATACGTTTCAGACATTGCTTTTTCTGATCTCGCGACGGATGGCCAAAACAGTGTCAAACACTAGCGCGTGGCATGCTGCAAACAGGGTCGTAACGAGGTTAGATGGCGCCCGGGGCAAGAAGCAAATTTGGCGCCCCCATATTCAAACCTAAGGTGTTTCGGAAGCAAATGTACTATATTAAATAACGTACTTGTGACACTGTTAGGACTTTTCGAAGCCCCACGCAATCATTCGGTGCCCCAAGCAGCAGGGGCGTATCCAGCTCTTAATTTCGGGGAGGGCAATTTTCATGAAATTTCATTCGATGACGTCATCGTGCTTATTCAACCGTGGTACAACTTTGTTATTCAGATAAAACGTTTAGGTACAAATTCAAATAAATTTCTTAAAAAATATAAATTTCATCTTTATTCTTTGAAAGTTTCTGCAAATGTTAAAATTGCTATGCAGTGTTTTGAAATTTTCGGGAGGGGAAATGACCCGAATGACCTCCCCTGGTTGTGCGCCTGCCCAGCAGTGATTCGGCGCCCAGGGAATTATGCCCCCTTGTCCCCTTTCGTTAAGCCTCTCGCTGTGGAGTAAGGTATACCTTTACACACATTTTGTAGATATAAGAGACTGTTTAGGACACCAACACAGTGCTGGATTAACAATAGTATCAAATGTAGCAATTGCTATGGGCCCCGCGCTTTTGGGGGCCCCGCGTCTTCTGTAATAAATCTTATTTATTACATTAATTATATTTTTTTCAGTCAATGAAGTCAGTATTTTGCTAAATTTGGCGTATGTAGTAAACGAAGATTTTCAATTGAACGCTGTCTGTATCTAGAAATTTTTGTTTGATTTTATGTGCACAGTTACGTAACAAAAAACATGAGATTGCGGGCAGTGTTGGCATTTTGGCTGATTTGCTGTTAAATGTAGCAGGATATTCTCACTGTTAGCTGTAAAATTTTCAATCTAGTATTTAGCTGATTTTCAAGTAGGATTTTACCAACCATTTGGCATGTTTAGCAGGTAAAAAATTCCCGATGAAACATCTGTTTCAACACTTTTCCAAGATGAAAACTTATACACGTTCATCAAAAACTATACTTCTCTTTGATTGGGTAACACCAAGACAATGCACAACCAGGCCAGCTGCCTGAAATTATTAGGGATTTTGATTATGATGCAACGAAGCTGCTTCAAGCATATCATTGTATCACAATAACAAGTAATTAGATGGCTTGGTGAAGCCTAAATTGTTTCCTTGTGTGCTTGGTGATCGCGTTAGGTTAAAAGACAACATTGGTAGAATATGTTTTTATCCCACGATATATGTGATATTTCCAAGTGGTTCAGTTACGTTAGTAAGTAGCAATGTCTGGTAAAAAAAACTTTCTGGCAAACCAAAGCTGCCAAAATTTTGACATATATGGTTGCAAGATTCAAAACTTGGCTCAGTGCCCAGGGGCATAACGAGAGGGGGCGTGGAGGCACAATTCCCCGGGCGCCAAATCACTATTGGGGCGCCGAATAACCGCGCTGAGGGCCGAAAAGTCCCAACAATGACACAAGTACTTTCTTCAATACAGTGGATTTGCTTCCTGAAGATCTCAGTTTCGAGCATGGGGGCGCCAAACTTGTTTCTTGCCCCGGGCGCCATCTAACCTCGTTACGCCTCTGTCAGTCAATGCCTACCCTGCTGATTCAAGAAAAGCCTTTTGCAAAGTTTGCAATAATGCGATCTTAGCGAAATATTGTGAGGTTGAAAGGCATAATAGCAAAAGCACTGAGATAAGACGTAAGAACTTTTTGCATGTTCCCTAATGTAACACAAAGTTTTGAGTTACAAAGACCAGACTTAGAAAGTTGTAGGGCTGAAGCTATGCTCAGATTGTTCATCGCTGAACATTGTTCTACTGTATAAAAACATGCAATCATTTGAAAGTGATCTTCAACACTGTGTGTCACAAAAAATGAGGTAAGCTGCAGTTACGTTGCTCCAAAGGTTAATAAAAGAAAACGATTGGGCCGAAAAGTGTAGTGGCAAGACCGGCATTTTCAGCCCATGCTCATTGGGACTGGGAGATAGTGCAAGACGAAAAATGAATATAATGTGCAACTTTATAGGAATTTTGAATCATCTTAAAAATAGCAGATTTTTTAACAGGATTTCACTGCTTTTAGCAGATTTTAGCTGAAAATGTGTGACAAGACTTTGAGTGGAATTTAGCAGTTTTTTGTGACATCGTTTAGCAGATTTTGGTTGTAACCATCTGGCAACACTAGCGGTCAGATACACTCAGACTGTCATGTCGCGATGCGAACTGGAGAGAGCATGCAGAGAGTACAGCTAGTAACACGGATGCCTTGCCCACACACGTTTTGATTCAGCAGGTGTTGAGGTGTTTTTTAACTTAGGGCCCCGCGCTCTAGAAATGCTACAGGCCCCGCACTACCTTAATCCGGCACTGCACCAACAGTGTTCTTATATATTGTGTAGCAGCGTAGCTGGTCAAAAATAGTGTCCCATCTCTTTTGACCTGCTTTAAATGTTTTGTGGATTAATGATACAAACTCTTTTAAACTGTGGTAATTTCCTGAAAGATCACGTAGTTCAACCAACAAAAATAGCCAATTTCTTGGCCTGCAAAAGGTAACCACTCTCATGTGATACCCAAAGATTGTCATAGAAAATCTGGGGTATTTGAACAAGTGAAGACATTTTGGCGATCCCCTGCATGATTGCCCCTCAAACGCCTGCTCTGGATCCGTCACTGCTCTTCTTCAAGAGTAGAAGGGTGTTTACGACAAGCAGCTAACCAGTAATGCTGTAACTGAAATAAAAAGTCTAAAAAATGCAACTTAAAAAGTGTTCGGTCCTGGAAGTGTTACCGCATAACAGGAGATCCTGCTTAAATTCGAGAATTGTCGAAAAGCAGTTATTTTTTCCCGCATAACAGGCAAACTACCACGACTTTAATGATGGATCAACAGGAACAGTAGGCCCTTGATATCTATCATGTTTTTGCACATATCAGAAAACTTAGAGGAGAAATGTTTAGTTGCTAAATCATCGTAACCTTCATATTAAAACAAATCTAATGTCAGAACTTTGCTGCTTCCATTCTTTATTTTTTTTATTTGCAATTTGTGTATGAACTTTAATTCTTTTGAGTTTGTTGAAAACGTTTCATGACTGGTGGTTTTAGGAAGATTTTTTGGAATTGTCATCAGCAGTGTACCTTTGTTCATGAAAGTTTTTAGAAATGTTTCGTAGGAAATCTTCCAACTGCCTTTGACGATGTCGCACTGCCTTTCGGTGTTCTAGTTCTGATTTAGTAAAGCAATGTTAACGAGGTAATGGAATGCATCTACTTTGCAAAGCTATTACCTTAGCCCATTATCTATCACACAACGGCGTTTCTGGTTGCAAATGTTACATTACGAAATTTTTGTTTTTGCAGGTACTCTTGTAATGGCGTTAGCAGCCTTATGCGGAGCTAAAACGTCTTCAAAGAAACAAAACCGTTGCCTCGACTTCCTGATAAACCTTGGTTCTGGCCTTCTGCAGATTTTAACAGCTGCTGTTATCGTTGGCTGGGTTTGGAGCATATACTGGGGAATGTACATCGTAACACAAGCCAGTGAGTTGCAAATTATGACATCGTTTCTTCTTACCGTTGCAGCTACCGCTCATTTTATTCCTGCTATGCATGAAGGTTTTATTCCATGGCAAAAACTCCCTTGAACAGTTTGCCAATTGTTTCTGTGTTAGTGACTCGAGCGTTTTTTGCCACTTGTGTTTGGAACGTCACTTCATGTCGAGATGTTGTTTGTGTAGGTTCAGCTAAACCAGTTTTTTCAACCTTTAACTTACGTGGCCCAGATAACTTTTGGTAAAAATTTCGTGACCCACTGCCTTGTTAGCGCAGGCCATGCTTTTATGTGCATAAATAAATACATGATCCATGTTTTTCAAGGTGTTTGAATTGAATATCGAGTCCCTAGAACCAGAGAAAATCGGGTCCCTGGAATCAGAGAAATGGGGTTCCTACAGGTTCACACGGGTACCTAACATTTCCCTTAAAAAAAACTTGATTAATCTGAAGTAACGATATTATCCTTGTATGCAATTCAATGAGAATCTTGCTGTTGAACACAATCAATGCGTTCCCACGCAGTAGTGATTAGATGTCTAGATAAATGTACGTATTCTAACATACTGTATTTAGTTCTAACACCGTGGCCCACTCGAAAACGACGCTATGTCCCAAAGATTGAGAAACAACTGAGCTAAACACTACGAAAAACAATATCATTGCTCCAACTGTTTTCGGGGTGTTTATAGAAGCTGCGGCAACTTCAATTCAGTAAAGCGTTTCTCTCAAAATCAAATATTGATTTGTTAATGACTTTGGTTCTTGCCAACACTCTCGCATAAATTATTCACTTGGTTCGATTTCGTTGCCAGCGATAGACGCGTGATGTGTTTGCTCGATTTTATATCTTAACAAACTGGATATGAACAACAGCTTTTGCCTCCTTTCCGTCTGAAAAGCCTGCGTCCCAGACAGATACATAATTTTTACGACTGCACTCAAAACCGCAAAAATTGATCTGGAACAACATCCGTAACTGCTACTTTCTTCTTGAACAGTTGTTTTTACGACATTCCCGGCTCCCTTTTGCTCTTAGGATAATGGTTTATGGGCTGCTTTTATGTAATGCGTTGTGAATCGGTAAAAGAACTTAATAGATTAACGCGGGGAAACGTTTTGTTGCAAAAGGTATGATGTAAAAGTTAGATGCTTTCTTTCGTTTGGAATTTTAGTCGGGAATGGAAGAGGAAACTATTACAACCCACATTAACCTCAAATATTTTAACTTATTAACATTTCCTTTAAAATTTTGTGCCAGTTTCATTCTTTTGCAGCTTACTGCCTTGTCCTTTATCAAACAACAGTGTATGAAATTTTGTTTTAAGTTGTACTTTCTACGCACTATATAAAACGCTTTCAATTGTTGCCGCAATACCTCCTCGATTATCTCATCTGGTTGGGGTAATATGCTAAGAAATTTGACAGGATAAGCAAAAACTCGAATGATTGAATTATGATTAAGTGAAAGAAAAAGCAACAAACAAAAACATGACACATATATGTTTTAAAAAATGATCGAAGTTCAACGATTTGCTAAGTAACTTTCGATTTAACTATCCACTGCAACAGTACATCTATTAAAAACGAATCAAATTTAAATTTGTTTGCGGGAAGATCCCCGTTTTTCGGCAGCTAACTCGCGAAGCCGTACCAATGTGGAAGGCGACTGTATTATCGAATGTCCCTCAAACGAGGTACAGATAATCGAGAAAGCACTGTACGTGGAAGCGCCCCTCAGACGTTCAATGTATGCTTTAAGTTGCAAATCATGGGAACATTCGAGAAGCTTGATGCTAGGTGTTTGTGTTAACTGCGTTCCTCTTAAGTAATGACAGAAATGTCAGCACTTTCTCGAAGCTACGCAAAATGCGGAATCCACTGTGCTTCAATTGTGTTAAAGAGTTTCCTGTGGTGCTTTGGAAAACGCGTGATTTTACGTTACAATTGAGAGTTTTTTCTGTCAAAGTTTCCCGCAAAATTTCCAAATTGTGCAAACCTTGAGCAAGATATATTTGCGATCTAAAGATTTTACTTGAATTTAAAAAAAAAATAGAAAAAAAATATTTCGCCTATGAGTTGCTGATAGACACCTTTGTGATTTGTCGATCAGTGGCATTAGCTTCTGCTATTTGTTATGAAATAACATTGCAATTGCAAACGGCTCTAATGGTGCCCATGACTGATAAGTGATGTTGCAAGGATTTTATCACTCGGAGTTTAAGGGAAATAATGTAATTAAGTTAGGTGAAAAGCAAAAGCATCACTGTCAAATAATGTCGTAAGCTTTAAAAATGATAATAATACGTATTATGAGGTTACGGCAGGTTTAACTTTCATGTCCATCCAAGAGTGGATGGACCTGTTTTCGACCTTTTCCATTCCCTCTACAACACTGGTTTTCAACCAAGGGGTCGTGACCCCCAGAGTGGTCGTGCACATTTTTGGAGGGGTTGCGAGTAGATATTTTATGTACACAGCTGTATTACATTTGCTTTATACGAGTTTTAGATGGGGTCTTTGGGTTTATAGTGGGTTGTTATAATGGGCTGTGGTACAAAAAAGGTTGAAAACCACTACTCTACAACGCGATCTGCAATTTTGTAAAGGATGAGCAGTTGTCTTATTAAACGTTGTCTATATTTTCACAAATTTGCTGATGACTTCCTTAGCGCCAGCTCTTCTGCTAAAACAAACGATTTCTTGCGGAATAAAGAAACTGGAATTGAAAAAGAAGTTTGCCTAAAAGTGGATTGGATACTTTGACAATTTAATTGAATCTATTCTTTCAAAACTAAGGCCAAACAATGCTGCTCACTATTCCAGAAACATTAGCCTCAGGTTGCTCACAGGTGGACTTCAAAGTGCATAAATTAGTACAAACTCAAAGGAAACCCGTAGAAGTGAAGCGCTATCTGACTTTTACTATCAGAATTTTTTTCAGGGAGCACAGCAAAATCTGTTTTTGCTTCTGATCCTCCTTCACTTTACGCTAAACCAGCTATGTCGAACCGAAATGCATTGTTGGGCTATAATTAAGTCACTCTCTTAATGAGGGTCGCACATTGAATGACTTACATTGTCCTCAGCAAACTAAAATTCAGCTTAAGCTACTGAAAGCATTCGAATCCTAAAGGCAATGACAACGAATTTTTGACACCTCTAATTACTCCATGACTGTAATGTCATATGTGAATTTAAAGTGCCAGCGGAACCACAAAATATAACTCAGTTTAGTGTGAATAGAAAAAAGTGATAGATAGGCTATCAGAAAACCAGAAATGAGTTTGCACCTCGTTGAACAAATGGAAATCTGCCAGTACGCAATGCAGACGTGATAGAGTGGCAATGAGGCACACGGCATATAAAAAAGTCAAACTTATGATTGTCAAAATCTGGATGGGTTGTCAATATATTGTACATACAGTACGCAACAACGAAACCTTTAAGCGGGCCGCACAAATCCTTCAACTGGCCGCGGATTGGACATAGCTGCGCTAAATTCTGCTTTGAACTGTTTAACTGATATCACTGCACTTTGTCCATTTCAGTCGTTGACCGCTTATAACCAATATCCTAGATTTACTTTGAAAACCTTAGGATTGAACTGCCGAAAAACAAGAGCGCCTTTCGTGCACCAAAATAGCACATGATCATGCAAAACCCACGACATAATATGTGCCCTATCTTGCTTCTGAGAGCGATAATCTTAATTTTTTGCATTGCTTTTAAGCATTGCGTTAAAGAAGTGGTTTTCAGCCTTGTTGTACGGCGACCCATTATAGCAACCCACTATAACCTAACGAGTAACGACCCCCATCTGAAACTCGAACAAAGCAAATGTAATGCAGCAGTGCACACAAAATATCTACTCGCGACCCCTTCAAAAATTGTTCACAACACCTCTGGGGTCGCGACGCCCAGCTTGAAAACCACTGCGTTAAAGGACGTCAGAGCAGTGAAAGGGCAAGGGTAACATATGGAAGCATGAGGGAACATCTGTAAAGTGGAGAAGTAATTACAATAGTGATAATGTACCTCTGTTCGTTTTGTAATAGTGATAATGTACCTTTATACGTTTTATAATAGTGATAATGTGCCTCTATACGTTTCATAATAGTAATAATGTACCTTCATACGTTTTATAATAATGATAATGTACCTTTATACGCTGTATAATAGTGATATCACTACCTTTATACGTTTTATAATAGTTATAATAATCAGTGGTTCTCAGAGTGGACGGAATCGTCCCCTTGGGGCGATTTTAAGGGGCGATAGGGGGAAAAACAACACAGTGGGGGCGGAAACGCTCAATCACTACCAGTAATTGATCGTTGAGTTAATTTCGGCTGTGACCTTAATGCTCTCAAAGCAAAGAAACCGCTTGCTTATTCATAAGCGCGGTGATTTACGACTGTGCCTCACTAAAATGTCTCCCAATATTTCGAAGCTTTGTGAATGTCGCCAAGCACTTCTATCACAGCGAACTGGGAATCACGGTATGAATCAATTTCTAGATAAAATTCTTTAAAAATACTACTTTGCATTTGCTTTATCAGGCTTGGGGGTGACAACGATGTGTTGAGAGTGAAACGGGGGCGATAGAACAAAAAAGTTTGAGACACTGGTTATAAAGTACCTTTATACGTTGTAAAATAGTGTTAACGCACCTATATACGTTTTATAATAGTGATAATGTACCTTTATTGGAAATTTTCCAGTCCAAAACTGGTGAACACTGTGCACATTTATTGAAAAAATGCGTACATATTGGAAATGGTCGCGCCGTCATATATACCGAACAATTTTGCCGTAGAAAGGCAATACATGAAAAGTGTTTAATATTGGAGGTGCATTGCATAACAAGATGTAATGAACCTGTTTGACGTCGAAATACATGGAGGATAAAATTTCCTGCAATCTTATAAAGACACTTCTACCTCTTTTTTCTCTGTGAAGGATTAAGGGAACAGTTTCACAACCCGCCGTGTTCCGGCCTTACTGGCACCTACAGCAAGGGTCCGCAAATAGTGGGTCGCGACCCAAATTTGGGTCGCGAGACCTTCGACCCTGGGTCACGAAATAATCTAAATTTACATTTTAAATTTTCTTTTCTCATTAGACAGAATAAATGCAATCATTTACTGTTTTGTGTGCTAAGGTTCATATAATTTGTGCAAGAAAATATTGCTACTGTCAATAGTAGTCTTAAAATTGATATTGAATTATAAAGTATCTTTCACAAAATTCGATGCTCCCGAAATACTTGGGGTGCAAGAATTTAGAACTATTTTTTAGGATCACGCCGAAAAGTATTTGTGGACCCCTGTCCTACAACATACTTACCAACAGCTAGTAGCGTTGCAACGCGCCATTAACACAGTTTCATTGCTGAGCTTGTTTGGATTTTTAGTTTAACTGAGTTACACTTGCAAAGGTGCTGTGATACCTCAGTAAAGCAGATCCTCTAATAAATATTGTAGCATGTAACATAGTTAGGTAATGTTTGTCTCGATACTCCTTAATAAGAACATGTTGCTAAAGCTGGTTTCGCATAAATTTGTTCTTCACAATCTTGGTGTTGAATAGGTGATTTAACTTTTCAACAAATTTGAGTTTAAGCAGTGTACTGTAGTTGCCCATAATCATCCTGTAAATTGGCTGACCTAGGACGGGTCGTCAATATTATACTGATTTGGAAATACTTTTCGTTGGACTTGCAGAACAAAGCAGTTCTGGCTTTAAACAAACTCGAAAGGTATCGCCTTGCACAGTTATTGTTGTTTAAGAAAAGATGGCGCTCAAACATTGACACGGGGCAGTCGTCATGCGCAGGCAAAAAGGTCTTTCAGATGTTGATCAGCCGAAGTAATTCTTATTGTTGATGTTGCAAAAGTTAAACAAGATGCATTTTCAAAGACTTAACAAAGTTGTTTGTTGCGTTTTGCGAAAACAGCGTTGTGGAATTCCCAAAAACAAATTTCTTTTGCGGTAATGATGGGAACCGGAAAATCATGATTATCGTATGTCGGGTTCACGCTCTTTATTTGTGGCTTGTTGCCAATAAGAAAGCATTGCAAAAGTTAGTTTTTTTATACAGTTAAAACTGGTTTGACTGAGAAAAGTACGGGAAACCCATTCACGGGAAAAAATTTCTGATATTTGCAGACGTTACATAAGCTACAGACAGACCAACTATAAAGAAGTAGATTGTCTAATGTACTGTAGCATTTATTTTTAAGAGCAACTATTTTTAACGCAGCTGAAGGCAACGACCGGGGAAATAAAGAACATGGTGACGTGGAAAACGAAGAAAAGCAAAGACCAATTTATAATCCTACGAAATGAATTGTCCACGTACAAGGCAGTGGCAGCTAATTGACAAAATGCAGTCTTAGTGCAATAAAGCTGAAGCACTAACTTCTGAAGCCTTCTGTTGGCTTAACATTGCCCAATATTTGTTTGAAAGCATGTTATAAAGACACGGAAAAGGGCTAAACAGAATCTGCATTAAGTTAAATGACTTGGAAAATCAGTTGTGGTGCTGCTACCCGCAAGTTACACTATTGCGCTGAGCGGCGGATTCAGGTCTGACCTTTGCTGTGAGCAATCAATGAGCAAGTGGCCGAAATGTCTATTTTCTCATATTTACCATTGAAAGAGGAAAGCGAAGAGCAAAAACACGTCATCCATTTTCAAATGGGGCGTAAATGCTCAAAAGGAACGCCGCGTCAAGAGAGCATCATGATCGTTTGGGGAGAAAGGTGCTTCAAATTCCCTCCGCTGGATCCGCCACTGCTTACACTTATTAGAGGAAAAAGCTTTGGCTAAGTAATGCTTTATGTTTGTGCGTTCACATTTGCCTGCAGCAGAACAGCTTTAGTAACCACGTTTGCTGTTTATTTTTTTCCGGCAACATTGACAACTTTTGAAATCATCATTCGTTCGACTTGGATTTTTACGTAAGGGACAATAATCTTTGCTTCCTCATCCATCTTACCTCAGAAATTTTTTGAGCAATCCCTCAAGAAAATTTGGCTTTGATACTATAAATATTTGATACGGTACACCAGATATGACACGATGAATGTTTTTAAACGGCACACATACTTATCACAAGACACCCCAGCAAAAAATCAATACCTCACAATACACTATCGAACTGTTGCTTTTGTGCATCACAATTTATCCCAAGATGATAGTATAGTTTGCAAAGTTGGGTGTTCTTTGTTCTTCTTTTTTGTAGTAACCTTTGATGTATTTCTAGCTTGTAGTAAGATTCTGATACTACGAACTACAAGACATGAGCTTGTGCTTTAGCCTGATTGACATATCTTAATCGATGTCGTAAAGAAACTTTCGTTAAGTTACTGTTTTCACAAAGACGTAGCGGAAAACATTTGACAATGGGGGCCGCGCGGAAACTATTTATTCTGACTCCACCCAACTCACTAGCTTTACCTCAAACTAAAAAGAGTACGTTTATTGACAGTGATTTGCTGAAATTTCCACATTTTTCTGGATCCCCGCAACAAAAAAATAAACCACAGAGCAAAAGTTTCATCGGTTTTCCTCGCACGAAAAGCCAGACTAATGCCGTTGAAAGTGTCATATGCACCTGCAAAAAGTTACCACGTTACTTTTCCACTCATAACCGCCATCGTTTGGGATTACGTCTCTACTTTTAATGGATTCATTCCTGAAATGGCGCTGTCCTGGGTGCTCTGATTTCCTTGCATGAAATAGCCAATTGCCATTACGCTGAAATCTTTTTGCCCTTAAAGTTAACTGACAGTGGTCTGATTAGCCTGGTTTTTGAAATTTTTCATACCTGTAGGGGATTGCAACCGCCCCCGCCCCTCGCATTGTACACATTTATTTCCACCTAAGGAAAAAACTGGAAGCGCAAAAAATACAAATTTTATTGAGTTTGACAATCGTGTTATACTTCCCAGCAACTAGATCGCTTCAGCTTTTGAAGTATTGTTTCAAAATTTTTGCGTGCGATTGTCGTCGCTTGTCTGCTGTATCGCCACCTGTTTTATGTGCCGCGTGCTGTATTTTCAGACAAGCCAGAGTTTTTGATTGGCGAATACTACAACTTAACCAAAGCACCGAGATCTGTAGCTTCGCTTGAAACTGCTCATGTCGTCGGAATGTTTTCTCTAATTTGTGAGGAAGTCATTTGAATAATGCAGCAAGATAGCATGCATGCTGCATTTCGTTAATGTCGGGCAGTGTCTGGAATACCTCTGTTTGGAGGTTGAAATTTTCTCTTTGAATCACGGTTGATGTAAACTCAACTGCCAATAAAGTCTTTGCGTTGGTAGAGTACTGTACTAAGTTACAGAGAATGGAATTCGAACAAGCGTACAACTTCGAAATTTCGGAGAAATAATAAGCACAGCAGTATCGTTTTCCTTTTGTCATAGTTGCAGTGGCAGCAAAACTGCAGGTTGAAGTCTGAAATGTGCCTGTCACTGCTACAGTTGAAGGTAGCGAAGCACGAGTGACGCAATTGTCCAGGATCAACCACTCAAACTCTGCATTGGAGAGAAGGCTCAGTGCTTCTGAGATATGAAAGTAGCTGTGTTGGATGGAGCCGCGTATTCGTGGATTGCGTCGAATTACGCAGATTTGGTAAGACGGATATTTCATTCCTCCGATACATAAATTTCAACATTTGGAATATTATAAGCTAAGTAGAGTCGTCTCGTCTTTTTTCCTACACCCACTTTGGACGGACACCGGCATGTGTCTCAAAATTGAAGGGATAGTTTCTGCAGATGTTTTCAGCTACATGTATTGGTTAAAACTACCATTTTCACTGGTTTAAATCAAATGTTAGTAACAGGACAGATTTGCCTATTTTAGGAAGATTTTTTAACAAGATCCGGGGTAGAAAAACTTTTAGCTAAAACTTCCCAAAACGAATCAGAAAGGTCAAGGAATTGAGTAGAATGTTATTTTTCAAGGAATTTGTGAAAAAGGTAAATGTTCCTTGCAATGATTTAACAGAAGAATCTTCGCCTTATCAAAGTGAAATTAATGCCTTGAAAGTTCGGATTTAAACTGTAGTAGACCCTCGTACGATCCTTGAATGCTTATTGTGCGCAGCGATAGTCAGGAGCTGCGGATATCGTGTAGAAGCTCGGAATATCACAATGAAATTATTTAAAAATCTCCTGCTGCTCTCAGAAAGGAGAAGAATGTGATTATGCACGTAATTTCAAAAAATAGCGATAATTTTTTTTTACAGAAAATGCTGTAGTGTGCTCTTATTTTGATTTAAAAATTCCTTCGAAGTTTTCGTTGATAGCAAGTTCGGTGCTTAATATATTTCAGCAGAATTTAAGTGGTGTCATATGCACTGAAATCAGGTTCTCTCTGGCGGCTTGTGTTGTCACATTTTTGCTGTGGGTTGTTGTTTTTTCGTAGGAAAAGAAAGTGCATCAGTTGAATAAGCACAAGGTGATGCCGGCTTTCTCTAAGCTTTAGGACAGTGGTGCTCAAACTTTTTGGCTCGTGGGTCACATTTGTCTTTCAGAAACCCTTCGCGGGCCACAAGAATTAATAATCTCAATAGAAATTCTCTTAAATGATTAAACGTGTTAAGTTTTCTTTCCAATGAAAATTACTTCGCGGGCCACTCCAGAGGGCCTTGCGGGCCACGGTTTGAGCACCACTGCTTTAGGAGATAAACGCTGACAACATGCATTTCAATCGCACAACGTGTATTGTGCAAATTACACCTTTTGCGTTTTGCTGTAATTCACAACCGACAAGTTATCTGCAGAAGGCCTGGTAGCACAGTACCGTTGAACATCGGTCTTGCTTCCGATTAGCCGTTGCTGCGCATGATTTAATAGGTGCGTTATTAATTTACTCAGTGGCATGTTTGCCCAGATGAATCGGAATGCAGTACGCCCACTATAACAGACTCTAAACGAATTGCCAAAATATTAGTTGGCAATCGCTCGTAACGCATCTGTGCGGCAACCGTCTGCATCAGCTGCTGCTGCTCAATTAGCTATACCCAGGGGTCTGGAATCGTGAGCACCGCTCGCTATTTGCAGCCAACGTGCTTTGAGCGTGCGGTCACTGCCACGCAGCACACCAAAGTAGTGCTTTCTGATAAAAATAAATAACTGTAGATAAAAAAACTTTGCACAAACTCATAAGTTCATGAAAATGGCAGAAAACGGTATAGACCTATTTATGATAAAAAGATTTAGTTCATTAACTTGTGAAGACCTGGTCTTGGTGTGGAGCCAGCAGAACTACCTGAGATTGCTGTTGACCGTAAGGTATTTCGAGCCCTCCAGGGGCTGCTGCACCCGAGACCCTCCACAGAGGAAAAGCGTGCATGAAAGTGAATGAACTTGTAAAGCGATTTCAGCACAGAAAAACAATGGCTTTTTCGGTGAATGGCACGTTTTCTATAATCTATTCCGATTAAATCGAAATTTGGTTATATTCCAGAAAGTGTTGTTATTATTTGCCTTTGACATAACTTTGATTGTATTTTTGAAATTTAAAGAAATACCTCAGAAACAGATTTAAAATATATTAGTCTTAAACGTTTCAAATAATTTTATGGTAATGTTATGTTTTCGTTAAGTTGCGATGACAAATGTGATAAGCCTTTGCATTCCTTAGGACGCTTAGTTGACACAAGTTGATACATTTAAAAAAATAGTTTGCTTTGTTCTACAGAAAAGCATTTGCTTTCTGCATATTGACCTAAAAGTCAGCTTGCCATATCTTCTTTATAAACATTCGTGAACATAAAGTTTGGTGAACTGCACTTGCCGAAGTGGTCTATTATGTTTGTGCTAGGCAAGCCTATATATTGTTGTTAGTATCTTTGTTCATGAGAGTTTTTGCGCACACAAACGTATTGTGTGCCATTTGAAGTTGCTTCGAGCGTTTTCAAACGCAACGAACTCTTTTGGTTAGGTTTGAATTACACCAGCCTTAGGAAGAACAACATATCTCGCCATTTTTTCCAAGCGCGTGTGTTTTTTAAAGGAAGTAAGTTTTTTGACCACAAACACAAGTAGGGAGTAACAAAAGAGCAAGAAATCGGCTTTTATGATAAATCGCTAATCTTTTACTGAAATCACAACTTTAAAATAACGGGAACAAATTAACTTTGTGAAAGCCTCAACGTAGAGACTTTTATTTATCAACTGCTAAATTTTTTATTTTGCTTGCATAAGACAGCTTTTTACAGTAGGGAAATGCATTAATTTATAGGTTAATTCTTCTTGTTTTCTTTGATCTTGGCAAAGCAATTTAAATTCAGTGCCTTAAGTAAGAAGTAATAAAGAAATATTATTAACTACTCTGGAGTTCATTCGTACCAGCGAACTGCTACTACACACGCGCTGTATTTCACATGTTTTATTGTTTACAAAAGTTGAGTCGTTGTTCGAAACAAAAGAGGAAATGTTGAAAAAATCACTGATACTTGACAACGTTGCGTCTTGAAATTCGCAGCAACGTTTAGGAAGAAAGAAAAATATTTTTCGTGATGTAAGCAGAGAATCGTATGGGTAAGGTGAATGTCTTTGCCTCACATAAATGGCATTTAAAGACGCTTGACTCTGAAGGAAACCTTCACCGACAAGACTTAACTGGAAGGAATAAGCAACAACTATACCTCCCACGGGATGCATGCCTAGAGAATCCATAGCTTCAATAGATACTAGTAGCCATGTGTGCAGTTGGGCGGGAACGCGTGTGAAAGGCTTTCTTACACAATTTTTACGTGCGGAAACGGCGTTCCCACACTTTTTTCATGGTAGCCTGACCGAAATGTGTATTTTTGTTCAGATTTCCTGTGTGTAACTCCAGACGTCGCATAAATGAACAAATGACAGACTATCTCTTGTGTAGCACCTTAGCATAACTATGTAATTACTGATAATGGCTAGCTTCTTGGGTGCGTTCCCATACACTTCTTTTTTCACCTTACCATACTTGTTTTATTTGAAAATGGCTAGACTGTGGGTTCGATCCAACACTTCTTTTTTAGCACTACACCATTGCTGGTAGCTATTCTTAAATTTTGGCAACTTCGGTTTTTCACAAGTATATGCATCACTGAGAAAAGAAGATGATACCGCTGCCTTTCAACTTACAGCCCGTAAAAAGCCATGACGAACAGCGAAAAAGTAGGGGGGTTAATTGAACTTGTCCTATTTACGCTTTGTCGAGTAAATTTATACCAATGATTTGTAAATTACATTTTTTGTGCAACGTCTTGACAAAAGTACTCTGTAAGGAATCGACAACCGTAATTAAACCCGCAAAAATAAAACTACTATTTTCTATTTTTGTTAGATTATACACTATTTCACCCAAGAAAGCTGCACTTAGGGAACATCACAGTGCTGACATTTCGTTCATAATAATTTATGCTACGTGGGCATTGAATGGCGCCACCTGCAAGCAGTTTGCATTGCTAGGGTTTACGCACTACTTTCACTCATAAGCGCAATTTTGTTGTAAAATGTGAGGGAGATAGCTTGGTGTAAAATCATATTACGAAACCTAAAGAAAAAAATGTGGGGGTCATGGCATATTATATCCCCACTGTCTGAAAAATTGAGGGATCGCGTCCCCGTCTCCCCCACCTAATTGCGCCCATGCTTTCACTAATTTGCGTCGAACAAGGTGCAGCTTTTCAAAGTAGTTTTTTTAAACAAAACATTTACAGTAATTGACACTTTTTCAGCAAATGCTTTTCACCAGAATCAGTGACAGGTGAAGGTATATTTTGTTTGAATATACTACGAAACTCATTTCCGTCCATTAGGGAAGGCCATGTTGGAATGCCACTGGTTAGAAAATTGCTACAGCCTGAAAGTAGTCACATATCTCCATACTACACATTTGTCTACAATATCGAGAAGAGAGAAAAGCTCTTTTATAATAAAGTTTGTTTCCTATGCAGGGCCGGCCTTGAGCCGATGCAACCGAATCAACTGCTTTGGGCCCCGCGCCTGTGCGGGCCCCGCGCCGTGGTGGTTGGTCTTCATTCCCGCTAGATACTCTTTGCGCTCGAGAAATAGAGAAACGGCCTATAAATCTCATTCCTAATAAACAATTATCTCGTTTGAACGAACGCTGAATTTCCCCTAATTATCGAACGTTATCAAAGGGGCTCAGCTGTTATGCTAGGGCGTTATATCTGCGCTTCACCATCTGGCACTCTTTATGGATTGCATTTGATTGTTACTAGTGCAATAGTCGATCTACAGCTATTGCAACTTGCAAGCAAGGTATTGTGTAGTGATACGACTCGCAATGAGCGGGTCAAGACGAGTGTCTATCGTACTAACTTTGATTGCAATTCTGCCAAAGTAACGTTGTTCAGTTCTGGAAAGATCCTTCTGTTTTGGAACGTTTTTAGTTGGTTGCGGGTCATCTGCATTGTGAAAGAGGCTTGCAGATTTTAACATACTTAAGATTACATATTTTAATATTTCGTCGAAGCAAAATTGTCTCTATGACATTGAAACAAATGACAAAAAATGAGAGGTTGAATCTGTGGAAGCCAAAAATCTCATGCAAACCAGCCCACAATTTTATTTTCTTTCTCCACAAAGTTGTTGCGCGCTATTTGTCTGTCGTGCAAATACCTTTGTCAATTGCCTCCGCTCGAAACTTTCATCGGGTTTTGCCTATCCGCGCGCGTAAATTGGTAGTAAAACCATTACTTTGATGCAGTGACGTGCCAAGGCAGCCCCATACCCCCCAGTCGGGGGCGGCCGACCATTCGTAGGGGCCCCACAATATATATTGTATTAGTAAAGTAGAGCCGTCGCTCTACCCTTGACTTTTACTCTTCTGGTTTTTGCCCTCAATGTAGAGCCGGTAGATTAAGCATGTAATATCATGACTCGTTAATTTCGAAAAAGAATTGCGGACGTTCGGACACTATAGCAGTTTTTGTAAAGTTGTGATTACGTCAGAACAAGGCCAATTGTTAATTAATAAAGTCTTGACCTTCACCACTTAACTTCGCTGGCATGGCCCTTGTGCGTTGAAATTCTCGGGGAAATTTACGTCATAATGAATGTGCTGTGGAGTGTTGTGCAATCGCCTTGTAGATGCGTACAGATAGAGAGACGAGGGTTCTAGTTCAACGTTAAAAACGTTTTCGTGAAAGCTGCTTAAGACAGTTTATGTAAAGTTGAAACGAAGGAAGGTTGTTGTATCGGTTTATTATATATGTGTCTGTGAAGACCGTGTTAAGACAGTCTAATTTCAAGTTTCGACCAGAAAAACGGGGATAATCTCGATAAGTTTAACGCTCGCTTGCTCGATCGATCTTAAAAAGCCTCTTCAGATTCAAACTCACTTGCTATATGTCATGATGAAGATGGATGGTGTCAGATTCCAATAAATTCGTTCTTATTAGAAGTGAAGGCAGAAGGGGTGTTAGGAAGCAGTTAGTTCTATGCGCGCATAGCTTCCACCTATCAGCTTTTGCTGAAAGCACCAAGTTGATTACAGTGAGACTGGCTATTAAAATGATGAGGCTGTACAACGACAACCAGGTGCTCTGTGATCGTCGGGATGCAAATCACAAGCATTAATGAGACTGCCGGTTTCACATATTGTCGTATAGTATACGAGGGGTGTGCAACCTTTATTACTGAAGGGCCAAACGCAATTGAACAGATTAGACCGCGGGCCGCGCCTTCGTTTCACAGGCTGTCTAGTACTAGTGGCCGGCGTAAAAATCCGCTTTGTTGTATTGCATTTGACCCACGGGCCGCAGGTTGCACACCCCTATGACGTACACTGTAGTACGGCAACTACATCAAACAGGTAAATTTCATCATAAATAATTTCCTATTACATCACAAGAAGAGATATTCGTTTTGCTTTATTGATTGTTGATAACAACTAACAAGTGATAAAGTTAGTTTTCACTTATTTTGCATTGGCAGTTCATTAAAGTTATTTTTTCCTAAGTTGTACATTATTAGTTTAGCTTGGTTAGGTTTTGAAATACCGCTGCTCAAGGGGATAATTTGCAACTGACTCGAAAAATAACGCATCTGCCTAAATGCTTGCTGAT
>JGI24158J21664_10002893_pt1 | contig 21220 bp, 17 predicted proteins | sample Ectturendosymbi3_FD_21664 | JGI IMG/M metagenome (IMG submission 21664)
TTAGACATTGTCACACTTACTTTCTTTACCTGCGGAAGCATTGTTCAGGGTTGGGATGCTGTGTCCGCAAATCACTCTGCTGATTAAGCACGCAAGCACGCACGCACGCACGCACGCACGCACGCATGCACGCACGCACGCACGCACGTACGTCATCTTTTGTCGTTGCAGCGTCTTGTTAGTTAACACAGCAAAAACGTAACCTTTTCTTGGTCCTACGCAATCAGCACATGCCAATCACGACTTCATAGCTCACGTCCTCTTGCATTTTTGTGAAGACCGAATGCGGATGACATGAATAGCAAGACGGGGTGTATTCAATCAACGAAACCTCTCATTGAAGCAAATTGCCGATAGGTTATATTGTGGCCTGACGCAAAGTATCAGAGTTGATGTGTACACTTGGTTGGGACTTCGAGGAGGTACAAGAATTTTGTTGGAAGTAACGCAACGCACTGTTAAGGTTTTTCCTGCCGTTTTTCACAAATTCATGCAGTAGTTGCTGTTTGTACAATGCTGCAAACAGAAAATGTGCAATTTGACTTCAAATGTTTTTCATTTCAGAAACTTTGCATCTTTATTTTTTACAGCAAAATTCGTTACTGACCAAATGTTTCGCGAGGTAACTTACAATTCGACAGGTTTGATCAAGGACCCTACGACAGTCCACGAACCTAATCACTGGTGCCACTGACATGCAACGAAGAAGAATGACCGTTTGCTGTTTGAAGTCCAAGTCTTCACTTAACTACTGATCATCTCGTATATGCGCTGAGCACAGTTTAATTGGATCGGGTGGCGCGTGTGGCAAGAAAGGGCATCAACCATTGTGCCAAATTGTGCTGGCCTTATATCGGGTCCGCTGCCAGATGTTGGAAAGCGAATTAATGGGCATCCCACCCCTTGCAAATGAAAACCTGATGTATGGCATCATATTTGCTTCATTTGAAAACAAAAACATTGTAAAATGCACAATCAACCAGGGTGGAGTTTGTCCAAAATTATTTGAATCGAACTTCAAAGAGACTATATGCGAAAAAGACAGGAAAATTTGTAGAAGCCCAAATGTCAATATGTCGTACTTCGATCCCCGCGTATGAAAACCTTTGTGACATAGATTTTACGTAATGGGTGAAAAATGAAGACATATAAAAAGCAACAGACGTTTGAAACAACAATTAGAAACTGAAACGAAGACGCTAACGTTGAAAAATGACTGTTTCAAAATCGAAGCATCAAGTCGGTTGACGAAACGCTTAACGTTGTGCCGACGAACGATGACATTCGTGAAATTTTTAATCGCACAATTCAACATTGCGCGAATCATTATCGATGCTCTGATAAAGCAGTCCAGGGTCAACTTTAGATGCTTGCAGTAAAACCTCGTGTTGGCAATTAATCTCATCCATAATTGTGACGCAACAAAAATTCGCAGAATCGTGACTATTCATTGGGGAGTGTTGCCGTCGACAAACATTTGACATAGGGTTTCTCAGAAATGCGGTAAGATTAGTAAAAGATAAAATTCCACGAATATGGCTTGTATCTTTGAATTTGAATTTACTGTGCATTTCCAAACTATACCTTGATATTTTTCTGAATTTTCGTTCAGGCGATAAAATTAACTCACTGGCAAAGTCGCGTAGTTGAGTCACCGGATATTACTACACAAGGGACATTAATGAATGACTTGGCTATTTCTCATCGTTTTGCGCGCTATACTACATACGTTTTAAGCTGCTTTTAGCGAACGTGACCAACTAGTACGCAGGCCTGTACAACTTAGAAAACTCGAAGGGTCAAATTGATCAACAGAAATTTGCCGCGGGCCGCAAAAGTCTATTTCGTCGTAGTTTGGAAGAAATTCTGGAACGACAATTATTTATCCGAACACGGGCTTTTGCAGCAGTTTTGGCCGTTGAGAAAGCTCTGGCGGGCCGTATGTTGTGCAGGCATGGACTACGACGGGCTTTACCATCGAGGCACCATTACCAGCGACGCAGATGCTTTGCACTGAACGATATGTCTGTGCAAAATCATGTCATAGAAACACAGCACGGATCAACTGTTCCGTTTTCGTAAGAATTTATTAGTCTGGTCATGAGTTGTCACGACAACCGCAAACCAAAATGATCCGGATTTTCGTCCGGTGTCGAGAAAGCAAGGAAGCTGAACGGCTTGCTACGATACTTGGGTGGCGCACAATACGGAGCAAGCCGCATATTTGCTTATACCTGTGTTGTGTTTGTCTGTTTTGGTGGAGTTTGATGTTTTTTCAACTTTTATCTCGAGTTGCGATAGAGCTGGAAACCACTGCAGTACAATGTTTATTTTTAAATGTTAATCATGCCTTGATCTGTAGCAGCTATTTCTGAATTTGTTGTGGCCTGATCGAATCGCAACGAAGCATCCAGAACCGATTCTACTCGTTTGAAAAACAGCAAAAAAAGTAGTCGCCACATCAGACGGATTTTGAATGAAAAAGTCTGTGCAGAGATTTTCTGAGGTGACTGACAGAGGGCTGAGTGGCGAATTGCCCTGGCACGCTAAATGTAAAAACCCGAATCCCAGTTGCTTATATTTTGGTTTTAGTATTCTTTTACTTTTTGGTAGGTTGTTGTTTTTTGTGTTTTTTGAAGTATTTTCCGGTGATTTAGGGTTTTAGTAAAGCCATCCACATCTGGATCCATCATCATTTCCCACGTTTTTTCTAAGTGTTGGCTAGTGGGACCCCTATATTGGCCAGCCGGCGCCTTTCAGCTACGTTTACCTTCTGACGCAAACCTCTAGGTACGCCACTGGGTAGCAGAGGATGGTCTCGCTCCATCGACCTCTGGGTTATGAGCCGAGCACGCTTCCGCTAGAACCAGCCAACTGTCAAATGAAGTTTTTGTGAAAGAACGGGTGTGACAAAGTTCAGCTTAGTGTAAGCGATTGCATTTTGTCTGGTCCCTTTTATTTATTACTTTTTATGTCTGTTCATACTCGTGGGCGGCATCATTTTACCACACGATGTGTCTGAAATGTACATTGTCCACGGATAAGTTTAGATTGTTCTCGCTCTCGCAGTGCTAAGTATTCAGGGGTCTGTTTTGGCAGCGACAGTTATTCGGATAAACGGACGAGGACCAGTTGCTTTCATGACATTTTCTGCATTTCATCAGTAGAGAAAAGTGAAGTTGATCGTTAGGCAGAACTAATGTCCTTGACCCGTTTGAAATTTTCTTAGTCACGCAATGCGTGCCAACAGTTCTGGCATGGTCCAGAGAAACTTCGAGGCTGCTAGGTTTGTGGAATTTTCATATAAGTGCTAGAAATAAGTGACTTGCATCAATCAATGCAATGAGTCATGCCACGCGCACGGCTGCATTGATTCTAAAATCGAGGCTAAGCTTTCACTGCTGTCCTCTCAATAAAAGCCAGGGATCATTTGTGATGAGATGTTGCCGAGAGGCAACGAAACTGGAAACAAAATCAGGCAGCCGCGGGGTGTTGAAAAAACAAAAACTGATTGATGGAGATACTTGGTTACCGTCAAGAGTTTTTGCGCTAAATTTTGAATACCAACCTTCCGCCTGGGTCCCACGATCATGGCGGATTGTATCCATCTTGTGCAAGGAAGTGCTGACGTGTCGAAAAAGGATACGTATGCCGAAACAAACCATAGTAGAAGTTTTCAAAACGCTGTGTTGTTTTCTTTGCCAGTAGCGAGCAAAGATTTGTCGCGAAAATACACTGCAAGCCACTCAGTCACTGCAAATTCTTCGATCATCTCGTCCACTCCTACGTCTGTTTCGGCTCGGATGCCTGTTGTTTCGTCATCTTGCATAACATTGTATTGGAGACGATCGTGGTAAAAAAGTCAGCTGTCGTTTTCTCAATGTATGTCAACTGCAAGACGATCCGCAGTGGAAAATAACCTTTTTCTTAATCAGCTACCATCGGCCATGCATAAGCGCTTATCTTGGTTAGTTTGTCGTGTCTAAGAAAAGGAACTAGCGTGATATCTCTCCTATGGTTGCCCACACCGCTGTATGCACAGTATTACTTTACATTTTCATACTGACCTACTGCGGAAATACATTGCTTCGTCATATGTTGTGAAGCATTGCACAAAAGGGGCTTACCTTCATTCTGTGACTAGAGATAAGGGGTGGAGGAAGTACAGATGCAGGAGTCTCCTGATTCTGATGGAAACGCAAGCGCTGCTGTGTTATTCTTGCTTCACGTACGTGGTAACCCGTGCCTCTGACGGTGATGACACATCTTCCGCATGAGCCCTTACTGCTTGAGTCCTGAGATTTGACACGCAACGCGTCATTATGGTGCCGATTTTAGAGCCACGGTTTGCGTTGACAGCAAAGAGACATGTTGCACGTACGTCTGATAAAAACGCGAGCACGTGCAGCGACTATACCAACGTACGCATTAGGTCATACGATTGCAAAGCACAAGAGAGGTCAAAACATTTCAGCTGAATGAAATGTAGCAGAGGATTTGAAACAAGACTGTTTTTGGTTTTTATCCCACCGTTGATCACAGCGAATTGAACGCCTTTGATTAAAGGTTTGCAGAACCATTCACAACCACCCAGAAATTACAGCTGCTGGATTTAGCACTGTGTGTCAGTGACCTTCGCTTTAAGAAGTGATAACGAATATGTTTTTGGTTATTTGACAAGCTTGATTTTTGCCTTGAGTTTGCATCTCATTTCATTAGCGTAGAAACTGCTACAGATACTTTCCATTTCTAAGCCTAATGTCGTTTGAAGGTCTTGTTCTGGGGTTTGCGAGACCTGAAGAGGGTGCAGTTGACCACTGTCGATCAACCTCGCGTCGACATTGAGATCGCCGGACGGGGAGTGAGCTCGTGCATCATCCCGAATTACAAAAAGAACCCGAATTTCGCCGAACCGGTCAAGTTTATAGAAGTGAGTCGTTTTTTTTTGTTTCAAAACCGTTTGCCTGTTACATCCCTGCAAAAGAATACGCGGTGTTTGTCCATTACTAGGTATACAAGAAGAGACACATTGATTTTCAGANGTGATTGCAATTTGTGCATATGCGTAAGGTCCTGCACAATCGACGCTCATAATCACAATCCCAGTTGCATGTAGGAAAGTGTTTACAACAAAATTAACTTGCTTCTTTCGCTACAGGATGTTGATCTTCCTGAAGTGGAGTACTGGTGTCCTCCGATCTGCATCACTGTTATGGACTGCAGAGCGTTCGGCAGATCTGTTCTGGTTGGGACGCATATTATCAGCAACATATCGAAATTCGTCTTCAGACCTCCAGATAAGTCGAAGATCTTCACAGGTAATGTACATTCCACAACCTAAGGGAATTTTTCTAAAATCGTTGTAAGTGCTTCTGGCACCAAGCATGCCAAAAATGTTTCTTTTTTGCAAAATGTGTGATAGGCTTTAGATCAGGGGTCACCAACATGGTGCCCGGGGGGGGGGTACCAGGTCGCCCGCGGGCTTGCTCTGACAATAGCATAAACATGATCAGTGTTTTCGTATTGATGAATATATTTAATTTTTATAAATGATAACATTATTGAGACAAATTGAGCAAAGCTTATTGCAGACGTGTGTGTATCAGACTGGTAGCCCTTCGCATGAATCTGTACCAAAAACTAGCTCTCAGTTTCGAAAAGGTTGGTGCCCCTGCAAATCTTGGTGACCCCTGCTTTAGATAAACTCAACAAACGGAAACGTGCGCCGGAAGGAAACAACAAAATGATAACGGTTAAATTATTCTTTGTTGGCATCGAAGGTCTTCGTTTAGAAAATTATTTCTTCAGTTTGAGGCTGCACCGTTGCAAATTCCTGCTGGATGATGACATTGCTATCCTGAGCTCACGAATGTTGCCACGTTTCAAGATTGCACGAGAAATGCAGATTAAGTGTTTGGTTTTCAGTGATCTTGAATTAGTTGTTTATTTGTTTGAAGAATGGCTCCTTTTCTTCATGCAAAAGGGCTTTAGGCTTTTATTGGTCGATTTTTAGTGGCTAAAGAAAATTAGCAGGTGATGCTTTACAATAAATCTAGACGCCTGCATTGCGGCGATGTACGAGTTAAAAGTAGTCAATTATGATTTCATGGCAGTAATTACCAGCATTTATTTCTCTCAAAGCTGCCTGCAAGCTCTTCGTTCAAGGTATACAAGGTACAGACGATGCAGCAGGTGGCGGTGACATCATGCATGCTTGTGATGTTTGTGGTTGAAGGCCTGGCCTTTTGCTTTTCCCAAAAAAAGGGCTGAATGTTCATTTTCTGACATGCAAAACGAGCATTAAAATCAGAAAAGATTTCTAGTGATCGTTTGCGTGACAGAGATCACTTTTCGTTAAACTTTGCAGATGGCTGCTGGGTTTAGGGTCAAATCGAGTTGTTCTACCCACTAGAAAGAAGCTTCGATTCAACACTTGGAAGCTTCTTTTAGTGCTTTTAGCTAGTCGCAGAATTTCTGCTGTGAAAGGCAGGGTTGGAATTTCAATTGTCGAACGAATTTCTCATAGAAAGACTTGTGCACATGCAGCGCTAAGCCAAACGTTTTTGATGAGTCACAAAAGTGTTTACCCAGCCATTGAAGGTGTTGCCTAAAACGCGTATTTTCCCCCTAAGCAGAATTTGTGCTCAACTACCAACAATTCGCAGTAAAAACAGAAGAAGTTTCGTCCCAACTTTCACAATTTTTCATAAAATAACTTATATTTTCAACAATATGAACGTCCACATAAAGGTGATCCAGTTATTTTTTCCACTTATACCAAACAATTGTCAAATGTTGGTTCATAATTCGCCCAAATTGTCCAGGTTTCAACTCATTTTGAAAAATTTTCCCATCTATTCACATGCTTGTGTGGCTGTGTAGTCACAAAGTTATGCTAAGTGTGTTCACGTACAACAGTCATGGCACGCTTACACTGAATCTTTGCCATAACAAATAAACGAAAACTTTCTTTTGTTTTATTTTTGGAAAAATGAGCCAACTGAAGCTAAGTCAAGTATCAAATTTGGGAAAAAAAGTATAAAAATTTACCATCAGTCACCTTCGGCCACGCTTCAGTGTGAATGTAACGTTGTGCCGATGTCGGTGCGTTTTATTCTCGCGGCATTCCAGAGCTTTTGAAGAAGCATCACATGGAAACTGCGATCATTACGCTTGCATGGCCATTACACTGCATCTGCATGAGCGAGAAGACACCTTCACATGTTTTGTGCTTTTCTCGTATTGGCTGAAAAACGGCTGAGGTGCAACTGGTGATTGGGCAGTCACATTGCCCACACGTCAACCACGTGGTTTGCGTGTTGAGTGCGAGTAGAGGTTTGCAAAACCAGCTGCTGAGAAGCAGAAACACAATTTCACACCGGTTCGGTATGACCGAAATGGCTTTTCGCTTGTTTGTTGTGGGAATTGTGAATCCTTAGATCTCTCTGACGTTAAAGGGGAATTAGAAGCGCTTTACCTCAAATCTGTAGCACGCCTATTTCCTGAATAACTTGGCCGTGAAGATTTTTACATTCCGTGTAGATGATGAAGATGGACGAAAAAAGAAACGGCTTTGGAAGAGAGGTTCATTAGACTTAGCTTGTAGAAACTTGTAAAGTCGCGTGTTTCATACAATTTTACTCGACCTTTCTTTCCTTCCTTTACAGTCCAGGCTATTATCATCTTCTTTAGAGTTTGTATTGTTGTTACCTTGGAATCGCTTTTATAAATTTGAATATGCTGTGACATGATCCATATTTTAGTAGTCTTTCGGTGTCACGTAATCAATGGTATTTAAACCAAACCACAATTGCTGATAAATTTTCTTTGTTAAATATTTTTTTGCTGCCAACAGAGACAAATCAATTGTTGTTTCTCGTACACACCCTGCTGCATTCATGATGTACATGTTGTACTAAAAGTACAGTAGAAAGGTTTAGGGATTGTTTCAACTTTTTCACGTCGTTTCACGTTTCAACTAACCCTTGTTACAAAGTGTTGAAAGGATTATTTACAAAGNGATAGCGAAAAGTTTGGCCGGCATCACATGACATCCTTGTTGACAGTAATTACGCAGTTNATGCGCAAGTTCCAGTTACTGCTTGATTGTTTACATCAGTGGTTCCCAACTTTTTTGATGCATTCCTCCCTTTGCTCATTTTGGAAATTTTCATTCCTCCCATAAGCAACGTTCATTCCTCCCCTGTTCGGGTTCGTAGGCAAGTATTAACCACAATTGGAACAACGGTCTTTGTTGACGGCATAGCTTGATTAATAAAAGTGGGACAAAATCTATTTGTTGTCAAATAATGGCACTAAAGTTTGTCAACAAAAACGTGTGATAGTTACAAATAAAGTGATATAACTGATTGAAAGAGCCAATGTCAACACAAAAAACAAGTACAACACTTACAACGCTGATTAGGTCACTTAGCTATCATGTGGAAATTCCTCCCCTGAACTCATGAAATTCCTCCCTGCGGAGGAATTCCTCCCCGGTTGGGAACCACTGGTTCACATCCATTAAATTTTTCGACACTCTGACACGTGACACCCAATCGCGGCAACGCTAGTTTTCCTGACTCGGTATTCTGAACGCAGTGCTTTTCTTTCGTTTCAAAGATACATTTTTATCCTCCAACTGTGGCTTTTCCTTGTTCCCGTTGTGCAGTGAAACTTAAGTAAGGGCTTTGGGTACGTACTGTCTGTTTTCACTTTCTCAGCCTTTCCTCTTCTTATTGCGTTGTGCTAGACATGATAATAACTGTGACTAGAGTACTGCAAAGTTGCGAGCGTACATCGTTTTACAACGTTTACTTTTATAACAAAAAAGTAGGTATTTGCACTTGAAACGGATACTAATTGTGCCTCGAGCAAGTTCTCAGTCAAGCACTTGATAGACAGAGCGATTGTTGATTAGAATGTTGCAAAAATGTGTTAAAACCACAAAGCGCTTCCTAATTCCCAGAAATGTTTCCGGTCTACAGCACACGGTTTATATTGCTTTGGATCTTGTCGTGTCCCGTATGTTCGTGCTCTTGTTCATGGGTTGTAATTTCTACTGTTGAAACTGTTGTTGCGAGCATCAGTTCGATTGCCGGCAGTCAATGCACCACTCATTAAATTTTCCCTGTTTGTATTTCACATATTTCACATGTCAGGATTTGGAGAGAATAAAAAGAAAGTCGGTTTTATGTTGCATTCATTAGGCATCATGACATCATAAACGTTCTAACAACACTCCGTCCCGCCTTCTCTTAGTTCCACTTTACCTATATAGATATTCCTTGTTATCGCTGAATCTAAATATAAGTGAACAAGAATCCAAATAGAGTGGCCAAGAATCAAATAGAAAATAATTTACCATTCTAGTTCTGGATTTTCTTGAAGCTCATTTGGTCCAATTTGCTAGCTGCTTACTATTGAAGAGTTGTACGCCTGAAAGCAAAATTCGTTAAAAAAATTAAAAAACAAATAAATAAGTCGTCAGTCGGTATTGTTTTTGACGATAAATTTGTGAAGAAAAATTGGTTTCTTACTTCGATTTCTTTGTTCCTGGTACTATATGTGTCATATGCACATTTTCAAAACAACTAGCATGAATGTTTCGTTGCTACTTGCATGGTGGTCAGCTTGGTGTGTTAGTTATCTTTTTCTTGGCTGTCCGTACGTCGGCGTTACACTACACACGCCATCGCCTGGGGGTAAATTTTTTGAGTAAGTCTTCCGCATGGTGACATGATTGGCCCGCATTCTGGAGGTTTGCTTTGAGCATTACGCTATGAGAGCCCCGATTCAAGACAAGCAAACCTAACTTTCGTTCCGCTGTTGGTTTTGAAGGAATAAAACAAAACGGTGTGGGAACCACCACCACTGACGTCATCGTCAACGTCGATTCTACAACATCGCCATCGAGCGGCGACGTTCAAGTCGATGTTCAGGTACGGATTGTATAGTGGCAGAGGACGAGGAGCTGCCGGTGATGCGATTGGTTTCACTTAGATAAGAAATCAGTTTTGTGAGGAAGGAACGATGGTTGATAACTACTGAAGCTAAACAATTAATAGGTTTGATCTGAACGCGGTTTTATTTGGAAAGAATCAAAGGTGGCCTTGCGTCTGCAGCACACTTGCTGCACCGGTGTACAACTGTACATATACTTTGAGACTGTCACAATTAAACACTGAAAGTTCATTGAAAAAAATAAAGGAGGGTAGTTTCAATTAAGTCATATACCAATATACTGTATTTGAAAATGAAACTGAGAAATTTGAAAGTAATTGCTGATCGCGGCGGTTTATTTGCAGGGCGAAGAAGAAAAAGCGAAAGAAGACGAGGACGAAGACCCTCTGGACGAAACGGCGCTCGATTGGTGGTCAAAATATTTTGCTTCACTCGACACGTTGAATGAAGTAAAAACACCATTTAGATTTTGCTGAAGCAGATGTTGTATGCTTCAAAAGATCATTCTATTTTTTTAGAACATTAGACAGATTAATGTTTCAGAATGCATGTTTGATAGGACATAAAGTGAATGCGTGACTTATGCTTGTTTTACTCGTTTGCGGTCCAGTGGTTTCAAAAACATGGATAAAATTTATTTTTAGTTTTTTGAACCAACATTTCCGTGTGTGATTGCATCAGCAGGAAGGATGGTTTTGGAACAAGTCTTTCAAATCTAATTTTTATCAGATTAAACGAGATGTTGCTGACCTAATGTCACTGGTGGCTCATTACATTATTTGAATATTGTTTGAAAAGAGGTTTTTTCTAAATGTCTTGTCACTAAAATTGATTTTCGTTTTCAGCCCATCAAATAGCCATGACCATCACCGTTGTGTTCTGCAGATGACTCATCGTAATCTTTCGCGAAAACACTCATCTATGACATTTCTCCGCGCGCAAATTGTTTTTAGCTTGACGGTGAAATCACAACATCCATTTTATTTTGATCAGGAGAAGCTGAAACAGGAGGAAAACTTGCAAGACTTGTATAGCGACCAGGATGGCGGTGAGGAAACAACAAATGCTGACGGAAATGACACAGCAGCAGGCGGTGCTAAGGATGATGAACCAGGTGAGTGAACTGTACTGACCCAGGAAATATTGGCACGTGAAGTTTGCTTTTCTTAACTCATAGTGGCTCAGTTCAATATTAACTACTGTAGGACTTCTAGCTTTCTATCAAAGCTTGCCCTCGGTCAGCAAAAGTGATTGGGAAAGGCAGTTGACCGGAGCACTGGCCTGTTACGTTGTTTGGAACTCGGCAACGTTATTTTACCTGAAGCAGCATTTTCGCGATAGAGAGATTTCAGAATGACCGGTTTTTTCTAGGACCTCGGGACCATCGTTGTCCTGGCTTAGAATATAAGCTGCACTATTCCTTTTCCGTGACCAGGTACCAAATAATGTGTTGGCGGTCCAAAGTCTGCTGGCCAATGATGGCTTGCAGCTGGGAAAAAACACCAAAATCTCTCCTCATTCAGCTCATGCTGTAAGACGCAATCAAGGCAGTGAGAAAGGATTGCACTTCACGCGTCGTCAGATCTGATGACCGATAGCCACGTTTTGAAAAATTTGTTAGTCAATCTTAGGTTATGTGAAACCTTGGTTCCACCTAGGATTGATTTCAAATGTGACCTACTTTCTTAGGCACTGTGCATGCATTGATAGAAAGCGAAAGCTCTTTACCCGCCCTTTATGCCATGTCGTATCGTCAAAGGGTCGGCGAAGCACTGAAGCGAAGTAAACGAAGTGCTGAAGCAGTTGAGACCTGAAGGACAAAACGTGGGGTCTGAACAATGTGTACGTGAGAGTGTATGAGAGACAGTGAATATTCAGTGAGCAAAGAAGCTTCACTTGTCCAGCCAGTTATGCAGCATACTCAAAGAGAATGAGCGAAGCAATGGTAAACTCATTTTAAGGGTGAAACGTAAATATCATGTATTTCAAACACGAACTTTCTATCGTGAGGTTGGTTGCGGAGGCACCAGACCTAAGATATCTTGAAACACCTCACGGGTTTCAGCAGCCTTTGATGATTCTGCTGCTTGCTCAACACCTGAACGCGACCAAGCCACGCCTGAGGTTGTAATCACTTCACCTGCTGGTGCTTTGCCAGCTTATGAGACGTTTACCCAAGTAGTTTTCGTTCTTGTGCAAGGTTAAAAAATACGTTACTTTAGTTTTACCTTGACGCCAAAGTTTCAAACCTTTTTCTTATAGAAACCATAGAAACCTTATTTCAAAGTTTAATAATCATATGTAAAAAATTTAGTGGTTTATCCATTTGAGGTTTCCAAAGCAGTTTGTCATCGTTCTTAATGTTTTGAAATTCGTTGATGTTGCACCTACTACAGTATATTCAACAATTATTTGAATAAAAGCTGAAAATGCCTGAGCAGCAGGCGAATTGTTGCTCTGAAAACACCATGCAGTGTATGAGTCTTTGCTGTGAAAGAATATCTTTCGATGGACACGGCATATGTCTACCAATTCCATCGTGATTAACCACAGACCACAAATTCGCAAGGTTTATGGGTAGGAAAGCAGTTAATCATAAATTAGTTGATAACTAACTTTGAGCACGAGTCTAAATTTCAGTTTTTTCTACTCAATCGTTAACAAATTCATTTTGCTTTATTTTTTGGCTGCGCTGATGTATGCGCATGGTCTCCGGTACTATTCAGTTCAATTGTAACAACAAACGGATAGTATAATGGCAGATTTCATGTTCTCAAGTTAAGATAATTGTCTGCGTATGTTATTTTTATATTATGTCGAAACTGATGTTGCAATTGTATGTTTGCATTTTTTTGAAAGTGGTGTGATGCGGCTATTCTCAAGCGTTTGGCAAGCGATTGTTTGGAAAACACGCCTTCATTTCGCATTGAATAATAATCACTCCGCTTTGAATTGCCGGTGGTTTGTCTTAAAAATGCACGTTTCGCGAGTTTTGAAAGCACAACAAACGAACCAACTAACAGGCGTCCCGGTTGCAGGAACTCTTCTTTCGTAGGATATTACGAAAATATTCATTATCTTTGTCATTAAGAAATGTGACCCAAATTTTGCGATGTTTTCCAAAATCGGAAAATATCTTTGGCATTTGGGAACCATTGTAACGGTGCTCCAGTTAAATTTAGTTAATGTGACTCTTAGAACTCGATGGTAAGGATTCGTTGGAAGAATCATCTTGCAGCGCACCGTTGCTGGGCTTTTCGTCAAAAGCGACGGACAGCAAAAAATCACTTAGCTCCAAGCAAACGAAACGCAATCGGAATGGTCGTCTTCAGGGTTTGTTCGGGGCAAGACCCGCTCGGGCATGCTGCTTGGTGAAAACGTACACTGTCTAACTGTGGGTGGCGAGTTTGGACAACTCGTTCAAACGGCGGGTGACGAGTTGGGGACAACTCGTTTAGTGAATCAGTGGCTCCCAACTTCGTCGATACCACCTTGACCACAGTTATTGCAGAAATTTTTGAAAAACGTGGTTATGATGTTTGAAGCGACGTCTGAAAAGTCCATAGTTTCACCAAAACGTGTGTACGCCGTAAACAGTCGCTGGTGTGGATCGGCGTAACTCAGTGGGAACCACTGCGTGGAGTGGAAGGTATGCTGCGGCTTGCTGCCTCTCCTACTCATCGCATTAACCCGAGTCATTGCTTTCATATTAACTCTTTGTGGTGTCAGATTTCCGAAGCGAAATCAGCAACGAACCGTCATCTTGTCGTTACTTTTGCGTAACTGCTGGTGGGTTTCTCTTGTACAGCGAAGAAAAAACTTAAAAAAGCAGTAATATTTATGAATCTGAAAAAATATTTTTTTTCTTTATTTTGCTTTCTTTTTTATAAACAAGATCATTTTCTGTAAAACGTCATTGATAAAAGAACGGAAGTTCTGCTAAACGGAAATGCATTCCTGCATACACCATTCTGGATCATCTGGAAGATTGGTTATCAATTACGAGCGTCATAATCATTGCAGCAGTAGTTTTTTGTTGTTGATTTTGTGCTGCAAGAAAAATGATGCCGCGTAAAGACAAAAAAGCTTTTTGTAAGTCTTTGAAATGAACTCTATCAACTTTTAATCATCAGTCAACCAGCAACTCCAATGTTGTTTAACAGGTCATTGCGCGTTTGTGAAGAAAGATAAACAATTATTTTTTTCGCTAGGAATGAAAAAGACGTAAACAACCTTCAGTTGTACTGTATGAGAATGGCAGCTTGTTCCCAAATTTTTATTGCATTTTTTTCTTTCTATCAAGTGCAATGTTGAAGTGAGAATCGTAGAAACGCCGGTGAATTTTACCCATTGATGTAATGCTACACAAGCGCATGTAAGCAATCTTCACATAATTAAAGTTGTTCTTAAGATTCGCACAGTTTTAGAGATCATGTATTTACAGTAGTTTCAACAAAAAATCCAAAGGTGTACTGACATTGAAAGAGGTTGTTTTCTCGCAGCAAATATGAGGTTACTCGACTGGTTCGGCAATAGCGGTTGAGTGCTTGACGCTTGTTGGTAGAGTTCCACACATTTCTTGCTCATCAGATGCATCATTCTTATTCAAACGGAATTTGAATCAGGTTGATGATTGGTGTGCGCTGGTACTCGTGAAAATGAAGTTTTAGCGTTAAGCAGAAACTCAGGTCTGGTAAGCATGTGTGACAGTATAAAAAGATGTGAAGAACGTTTTTTGTGAAACTTACGAAATGCATTACTTCTGTTGCGGTATTTAATGTCCGCTGTTTTGGATTAGATGCATAAGGAAAAGTTCTCCCAGACAGCGAGTTAGACAACATTTACTACAATGCTCCGAAGCATGCTCGCATTGTTTTGCATAACTGTGAACGTATTTAAGCATAGGAATACATGCTCCAAAGTTTGACTAACCTTTAAGGTTACGTACGTGCAAATGCAAACTACACACGCCACTATTCGTCCATTTGACACTTGACAAGGTAAATATTTTGCCACCCACACTCCTACATATGACAAAACTCCTGCTGGCATTCATGGCCGTTGTAAGCAGTGGATAACACAGTAAAAGTTTGCTGAGGAATGCAACAGACCCTCGCAGCCTCGAACCGATACCTCGCTAAAGTTTCTCCGCTTATGTTGGAAAATAGGTCCTAACTTTTCCACTTTCTCTGTTTCTTTGTCAACGTCACAATACCCCTATTTTGCAGCTCCCCAAGTTTTCTATGGTCAAGTTCTAGAGCTCGACAAGAAAAGTATGGTAACCTTGCCGCTCTGCTTCACTTGCACGCCATTCGTGATTTGCATGCTGCTTAATTGCGCTTTACGCTTGACCGAATGCTTCATCAAGTTTGTAACAGCTTCGCTTACAGTGAGCGCAGGCAGAGCGTATTATATTTTCGCTTGTCCTGGACTTAATCGTATATGCGCAGTAAGACGCATGCCCGTTTTTTTGCTTGCGTTATCAGCGGTAGCATGCTTCATATCCCGTTTAACATTTTTATAGAAGGCTCAAGGCGCATGTTGCAAAATCAAAACAACAAAGACGAATCTTATCATGAAAGTAGGGCTGCTGGTAAAGCAAAAATGAAAAAGTCGTTTGGGCTACAGCTGATGATTTTAAATAAACTGTCTGTTTGAGATTGCTTTCTTGCACTCTCGAAACAGGTGCCTCCATATGTAGCGCATCTTTTGTATGAACGTGAATTTTAGCTTCACTACCGATTTGTTTTCATGTTTGACGCTTTGGTTTAATTTAAAACAATTTTGTTAAATTGTAAAGAAAGCGGACCTGCCTTGATTTCCAGCTCAGAAAGTTATGCCAAATTTCTCTGAGCCGGAAACACTTTAAAAAACGCTTAGACGTGTCATCCGGTACGGAATACTGTCAATAGCTATTGATGTTTGATGATATCAATAGGAAGCCCAGCTTTGCACGATTTTGAGGGAAAGAGATCGCAGGCAAGTTTTGCTTGCCGACATGTATGAGTTAGACCAGGGGTCTCAAACACACGGGCCGTAGGGCGTTTTGTGCGGACCGCTATGGTTTTTCGAAATGTTGAAATAATTAATAATTACGCTATTTAGTTCGTTCACGGTGCTTAAAAGTGCTCGGCTAGCGAGTGAACAAGTTCCTTTTAAACGGACGTAAAGACGGATAGAAACGATTTGCCTGTAAGTCATGATACCTTTCGCAGGAAATAAGACGTAAAAGCTGTTTCAAATAAGGTTCAGACAGAACCGGAGGGCACAATAGGCCGAAGGCTGTTTACCTGCGAAGGCCCATAGTTGCAAACTAAGCTGCATATAGCACATTGGAAAATAATGAACATTAATATTATTCTCCCTCTTTCTTTGTTTAATGCAATGTTAAATGAAAGAGTCTTGCAAAAGAATTGACTCTTACAACGCGATGGTAAGAATTCTTTGAAAGTATCATATAGCAGTGTACCACTTTTGGCATTGCTTTAGTTAGTGTGATAAGATATTTCGTCAATTTTGATACATTTTAGGAGAAAATTTGGTATGTATTTGTAATAAAAACAATAAATAAAAAATTGAGGGCCGTATTTTTCCAGGGCCTAAGGCTGTACCCTTATATAAATAGCCTATGGTTAATCCGGCCTTGGTTCAGGCACCGCCATTGTTGCATCAGCGTCAAAATGCGGCCCTCGGGTGGTCATACTGCAGCCCTCGGGTTACTTTAAAAGACCTCATTTGGTACTCGGAGCAATTTGAGTTTGAGACCCCTGGGTTAGACAGTAGCGTTGGGGGCCAAATATTTTGACTTTAAGCGAGCAACAGTATTTTGTATGTGACACTGCCTCTCAAAGCACAAAACGATAAGATATGTTAGTTGTTTGGGGGACATGCCCCCCTGCACCCCCTGGCTACCCGTGTAGGGTTAGAATCAAACTATGCGATCCAATTGCAAATTGCATGTGTTCTTCCGCATTTGCACAAGCAAAAATCAGAAGGCTATCTTTAAGAATAGACGAACGTGGGGATTGAGGGTTTGACCCCTTTGCTACTCATTTTTTATGGCAGCCTCCGAGTTTAAAAAATAACTGCAATCTTGCGAGCATGCCGAAGCAGTTCTTCGCAAACACTTTTTTAGAGTTTCTAAATTTGCCGCTGCAGAGTGCCAAACCTTTCCAGGAGAATGCACTTCGTACATGTGCTATCCTACTCCAGTTAATTTGCTTGAAATTTCGGTTGTGCAATGCACAGTAGCTGCATAAACTACACGTAAAAAATATTCGACCAAGATAGCTGCAAAGTTGTTCTAGCGCGTTTGTGTTTGATTAACGTTTGTGTACAAATGCAAAGCGATATTAAACTTTCTTCACTAAACGTGCAGAGGCAACGTTTCAACGTTTGGGACCAATGTACTTGAGTTAATCATCGTGTGTTTACTCACCACTGTCTAGGCCCTAGACCAGTGGTTCTTAAATTGGGGGGAGTAAAGGTTTCGCAAGGGGGTAGCGAGTATATGGCAACGACATATTGTTGGAAAACAGGATAATGGCAAATTGATTGTTGTTCTGCCTTTTGTGTGTGTTTGGGAAATTAACTGAGGCACGAGAAACAATGGCTAACGCTTAAGAGGGCTCGGCTAAAAATTTAAGAACCCCTTGCCCTAGACAGACTCTCGGGCATGTGAGACATTTGGGGAAGCGATCGATTTACTGCCGAAAGAAATGACGCGCTGTCAAAAAAATTAAGTTTTTTGTTTCTAACATGTTTAACGCCAAACGCAGAAACAAAAGATGGCAACCTCAAAGTTGGCAAAAAGCTTTTCAAAGGGGCAGTGGGTGCCGTGCGGCAAGCCAAGAAAACCCTGGCAGCCCCTGTGAGGAGAAGGAAACAGAAGAAGCAGCCCATCGACGAACTGAAGGTGGTATTGCTAGCAGGTCTCGCGAGTAACTCTGCATAGATTTAATGTATCAGATTTAAAAACCAGTTCAAGAGATCTTGAAGTGATGCAAAATGGATAATGCCCTTTAACATATCATCTGGTTAAACTCTGATACGTTATTAACATGATTCAGGTTGTTGGCTTACCTTGTGAGGGAGACAGGGCCGGATTTAGACATGTGGAGGCCCCAGGGCGGCCCTTGTGTGGAGGCCCTCAGTTTCTCATGTATATATTTTGAAATATTGGCACCTCTAAATTTGTTTTCATGTGTTTCATTAAAGATCTGTATAGTTTACTTTCACCCAAATAATCCTTTCATTCTGTTGGTTGTAGCTTTCCGTCAGTAACAAGAAAAAATAACAATAATTTCAATAAATATAAACTTTTCTTTGTTTCCTAACACTGTTGTTAGTAACTATTTTTATGATTATTCACATTAAATATGTTAAACCAGCCTTTACCAGGGGGTTCACAGCTCACGACTGTGGAGGTCTCCAGTTTGCGGAGGCTCCTGGGTAGATGCCCACCTATTTGCCCTCCCCTAACTCCGGCCCTGGATGGAGACTTCGGTTATCTTGTCCACAGCTATTTCACTTTTGTAGATCTACGACACGGAACTCGAGAACGTTCCAGAATTTTCCTGCTTCAACGACCTTCTCAGCTCCTTCGACCTTTACCGCGGCAAGCGCGAAGACAACGCTGACGACATCGCTGATCAAAAACGCATTGTAGGAACTTTCAAAGGCGCTTTCAAGATCTACCGCTACCCCCTGCCTATCAACATCGAGCAACCAGACCCACAGTATGGCATGTTCAAGGTAATCTTATTGTTTCTGCATTTCAACAAGGATATATTAACCTGAATTGAGTTTCTTTTCGTATTTTCAAATTCGAGCTATTTAGTGTTAAACGTCTGCGATTTTGTTATAATGATAGTTAGAAAATAAGAAGCTGACCATAGTTCGAAGCAAAATTTATAGAAAAGGGTAATTGATGACTTTTAAAATCGAGAAAACTCTCACTGGCTGATTTTGCCTTGAAATTAGTTATGGTCTTCACAATGTAATTTAAGCATTCTAAACAGCCTAAGGCTATTTCACTTCACTGAGATTGCGCTCGTTTTGATGCTGTTTGCTCCCAACAAAAGTCATGAGAACATATTTCGCGCTTGACTGATGCTAATACGTTTGATACTTTAAACGAAAAGTAACGTATCACGTGATGAGAAGTGCAACCCACACTATCGCGTCTTATGCAATATTTGTGACTGAAAACCCACTCTCAGCAATTCCACTCCAGTCAGACGCATGGGACTATTGTTTATTTTGGCACGACAGGTTACTAGAAAACGTTAGAAAAGCCAGGCACTAGTGTTTGAGTACTGGGAAGATATAAGCTTTACTGTGAGTGCACAAGCGCAATATGAGTGAAAAAAAATTGATGTGCTTCAAATTAGGATTTTCACGGCTTGAAAGCTTGCGGTTTGCTTGTAAACTCAAACTTCAGCCGTTTTCGATTAGGTTATTTCCAGGAGCTATAACACTGAAGTGTTGGTTCTTACCTTGGTGCACACCAAATCGCCTGCGATAAATTTTTTAAGATTTCTGGGGCTGACGACCTGTTGTTTCGGCGGAAAAAAGTATCACTATCACTGCATCAGCTGCAAATAGTACATTTGGAAAGTAGGCAAACCGAAGGGCGGCTAGTTTTCATCAAACGGTGTTTTTCACTATCAGCGAAGGCAGACTTTGCGCATTTAACCAAATCCTAGTTTCGGAACATTAGCGCTTTTTCTGCGAAGCACGCTGAAAACATTGCATGTGTGTCTTCTTGAAGTCCCAAAGGGCCAATGAGTGCGAGGAGGTTTTAAAGCAGTTGCGATATGTTGAACTACTAAGCAGCACAAATGCTCCTTTCTTTCGAGCGTGACCGTTTGTAACGAGACCACGTGACCCAGAGCCTGCCAATGAACGACCCAATCCACGTGCTGGTTCGCGTCTACATCGTCCGTGCCACCGACCTCCACCCGACCGACCCAAATGGCAAGGCGGATCCCTACCTTGTCATATCGCTTGGAAACGAGAAGGTGAACGACAAGGAGAACTACATATCCAAGCAACTCAACCCTGTCTTCGGAAAGTAAGTGCGAGCGACTGTAGACATTGTTGCGACGTTTATTGAGCCGACCGTGATGGAAAGGTAATGCGAGGTTGCGTAACAATATAATAGCATTGTCAAATTGAAACGCTGATTTCCAGAACCTTCGACTTTGAGGCGACCTTTCCAATGGAGAGCATTCTCACCATGCAAGTCTTCGACTGGGACCTGCTCAGCGCTGATGACCTCATCGGCGAGACCAGGATTGACCTCGAGAACAGATTCTACAGTAAACACCGGGCGCTCTGCGGCGTCGCCGAGAAATATGCAGTGTAAATGCGATTCATTTTCTGACGGCCTCACATTTTCTCAAACTCTGCATGCCGACTGCCAAGCATGCAGGAAGAAATAAGCCGAGAACAAAATTGTGTAGCATACGGGTTATACCGCGATGTACTTGGTTGAACACGCGCCACCAAAGGCGGTAGGCTGGTTTCGATTCCCGGTCGGGTCATACCGAAAATTTGAAAAGCGGTACTTGCAGCCTGTCGAGTCTAGTGCTCGGCGCTGATGGGTGAGTGCAAGAAATGATCCACGCACAGTGCTGCCATTGACTCATCACCAGTACAGAACCGCCGCCAGAAAGTTTTCAATAGGGGGGCTTTGCATTTCTGCCTTGACACTCCACAATTTGACAAAAGTCAGCTGATTTATAGCGTTGCAAGTTTCAATTTGGGGGCTTGGAGCTTTGTTTGGGGGGGATAAGCCCCAAAAGCCCCGCCGTGGCGACGGGACTGCACCAGAAAAGTCACTCCGAAAGCAGCCGTGTCACCTGGGCCGCAAGTAAGCGCGGGTGGGCACCGCAGACCACTCGTGACACTCCGAAAGGAGCAAAAAAAGGCGAATATAAATACACTGAACGGGTTTTGGCTGAGGGTTCAAAGAAAAGTTTCTAGTGAGTGATTCGGACTTGCATAGGATTAGTCAAGTGCCCTAGTAAAATCTGAGTGAGTGCCAAAACTTTGTTACTACTGTTGCGATCGGAAAGCCTGAGCGGCAAGTGCGCAAAGCTTCGCACTGTGGCAGCAAGCAACAATAGAGATCACCCGACGAGATCACTCGTTTGTTGCTTGTTCGCGCCACATACATATATTTTTGTTCTTCGCGCACATCCCGTTCGTGGTGAATCACACAATCAACGCAACACCACCGGAGAGGTTGCAA
>JGI24158J21664_10002894_pt1 | contig 21213 bp, 13 predicted proteins | sample Ectturendosymbi3_FD_21664 | JGI IMG/M metagenome (IMG submission 21664)
TAACACATATAGAGTCTCAACAACCAATCTCTGTTTGCAGGAAATCTAGTAAAAGCAACCAAACGTAGGATCCAGTGCTAACAATTTTGCTTTTCATCAGAGTTTTACAGTGTCTGGTGGTTTTGCGTTGTAGCGAGCATTTTATCAGAGGAAAATTGAACATCAATAAAGTGCCGTTTTTTCTTTTTCATTTTTTTTTATGTAACCGCTTTCATACAGACGGCTTGAATCTCTCTCACGCCCAGATGCACAGCATTGTCGTGTTGTTACTGTACTGATAAGAGTCTAGAGTAGACATTTGCATTTCCGCCTGTTTCAAGGTAAAGTGTGAAGTTATGCCTCTGCACAGTTTCACAAATTTTAGTTAACATTGCGTCGTCATAGGGATGATTTGTGCGGGACCCTAAGCCATGGCCTATTTGGCCCGTGCGTAAATCCGTCACTGGCTGTACCTGATGGTGACAGCTAATTTGGCCAAAATATACTTACAAGTCTTGAAAAACTATGGAAATTATGAAAGGAAAAAAATCAAACTACCGGAGCAATATAGCGTCTGATTACAGTGATTAGTTTAAGCTTATTGCTACTTATGATCTATTGAGTGACACTGCAAGCATTCGAGCATAACAAACAGATCTCTAGAACACCAAGTAGTGAATTATACAATTTTGCAGTTACTGTATGCTATGTGGCAGTAGCCTACCTATTTTCTCATCTTTTTTGGTAAGAAAGGTAGGTGTACTTGTTGGAGAAAGGAGAAAAATATAACTTATAGCAGCATTAGTGTTTATGTTGTTGCTGAGGAACAATTCTTAAGTGTTGAAATTTTTCATGTAATGCCTTGCAAGTAGTAAGAATGAATGTAGTGGATACAATGCTGATTTAATGTTTTGTGCATTCTTACTGCGTGAGTTCAAGCAATATTCTATTTGTGATTCAATGCAATTAGTATTTACAATCTAACAGTTGACATGATAAAAACCTGCATTCATTGCAGTTGGTAGCTGTTTCCTGTTGCACATGTGAATGCTCAACGCTCTTGTTTACCATTAGTCTATACCATGGGTCACCAACGTGATGCCCGCGGGCACCGAGTCGCCCCCAAGGATCATGTAAGTCGCCTGTGGGCCTGTTCCAAAACTAATATTAGCATGATTAATGTCTTCACATTAAGGAATATCAACACTAAAATAATTGAAGGTAAATTGAGCAAAATTTTATTTTATAAGTTTGTATCAAATTAGTAGCCCTTCGCATTAATCGGTACACAAGAAGTAGCTAGCAGTTTCAAAAAGGTTGGTTACCCCTGGTCTACACCAAACCATTTAACGCTATATTCACATTTGCTTCATATTGCAGTGTGTTGGAGGTTTTCTTGTATATTTGAATATAACTGAAAGAAGCAATTGACTTACAGTGCTACCGGAAAGTTATTAATCAGGGTTCCCACGCGGTATTGAAAGTATTGAATTTCAAAATCGGTTTTCAAGACCTTGAAAAAGTATTGAAATTGGACGAAAAAATGCTTTAAGTATTGAAAAAGTATGGAAATTCAAAATGAAAAAGAAATTTGAAGTATCTGAGCAGAGGTTTACTGAACGCAAGGCACTTCACTATTTATGCAGTGTTATGCAAGGTGCAAAATTGAGTTTCATGATTAAGAATTTCCAAAAATGAACAGAAGTAAAGATATTGAACTTTTTAAGCTTAGTATTGAAAAGGTATTCAAAAAGTATGGAAAATGATTTTTTTAAATGTGTGGGAACCCTGTATTAATGGACAAAGTAATGAGAGCCTTTTATTTTTCCTCATACTTGTTTTTTTTGGTCATAGATTGAAAGGTTTTTGAAATAACCGAAAAAAGTAAGTCATTTTGGTCAGAATGTCTGAAAATATGGTCTAGTGAACACTGCTACGGCGAGTTTTAATACAACTGTGAGACAAATGACCGAAATGATTCGGTGACTGAAGTTTCTCAGCAAAAAATGACTGAAATATCTCAGCGAAAAAAACAGCCTTGCACTGGCTTGCCAACTTCAAGATGTCAGGTCACGTAGTTGGAAGACTGACCTGTGCTCCTGCAACAACAGGTTGACTCCTCAACTAGTAGGGATGTATGTTGAATTGCAATCCACCTATGATGCACAGCATTTAGTTATGCATTTTATTTGTTATTATTATGGCCTATGTTGTTGCTTTACGATGATCTGAATAGCAAAGGCACGAGAACATCTGCGGAAAGTTCTTTCACAACACAATTGCAAGTACAGTAGTGTAACAACACAACAATTGTTCTTCCAGTGCCGTCAACGATCGCCCAGGCAGGGTTTTTAGGGTGTTGAAGAGATTGCCCATTTTGTGACTGCACACACTTGGTCTTCAACGAAGCTGTTCCAATGGCAAGGCAGGAGCAACACGACTGGATTCCGACAGATTGCATCTGCATTGTAGTTTCTCTGCTACACAGTCATTGCGCCAGACTGAAGCAAGTTACAATTTTTAAGGTCTTGATATGACCAGGCCGAGATTCGAACCACACTGAACTTTGACCTACCAGACACAAAACGAGCGTTCTAACCACTAGGCCACAAATCCAGTTGTGTTATGCAACACCACTAAGAATCCTACAAACATGGCCAAAAACATCATAAGATGCTTTGTTTATTTTAGGTGATTTAGCTATAGAACTTCACTAGGGCTAATTCAAATTTTACCTTGCTAAATGCCAAGGTATGTTATCTTCCAGAATGTACTTAATTATTTCGCATGGATCACCAAGATATATTCCAGAATGTACTTCACTTGTTTTTCTTCATTAAAGTCGCATACCTCTTGTAAGTACGCTCTGGAATGTCCAAGTTCCTTGCTTTTACAACAATTAAAAGCTCTAGGTTTTCTGCAGGCTTTAGAGGAATCAGCTGACCAGGCTCTGCTTTCATCTTTTTGCGATGATCCAATCTTGCACATATCTGTATTCAAGTAACTTCACTCCACAGGTGAAAAAAGCAAATAATAAATCGCAAATTTATAATAGGAAATAAATTTCATGTAAAACTATGCATCATCAGTCCTTACATCTGCAAGCAATGCTAACAGGTGAAACGTTGAAAGGGTAAAACAAGGGCAGGAAAAGCAAACCACTTCAAGAATGTAGTGAATAATTCACAAACACCAACTGCAACAATTAAAACTCGAAATTAAGTTTTGCTCAACAGAATGCATTCAACGAAGCTTCAAAACTTACCGCAATAGTAACATGAACTTTGTAAAGCCCAACACAAGCTACAATCATTAACACAATAGAATACGTTGTTCTCAGATAAATGCATTTAAATTTTATTACTTTGGGAAAGGTGTTGGGTCCATTTAAAGCTTGAAACAACATGCCCTATGATTCAGACTTTCTGAAGAATGTGTAAACCAAACTTGCATTTGTTGTGATGGCAACCAGACCTCAGCGCAGCATTTGAAATGCTGTGACTGGTGAGAACCAAGCAACAGCACTCTGGCGGCAAAAGAAGTTAAAACATGTCAATGCACACTGCAAAAGGAAAGCAAAATTTATCTCACGCAGGTAAGGATAATGTTTTGAATATTAATTTGAATGTCAAGTAGGTGATACCATTTATCGTCACATTTATCCAGCAAGTAAAAATTAGGTTGTTCAACAAAAGTAATGGTGGAAGCTTCATGCATCAGTGTTTTATTTACGGTACCGTGGAACAATGAATAGTGCCATGACAAAGCCACTTCATCTTTGTTATTTTTGCGATTGGGTCTGTTCCAATTACTGCAGTGCGATGTTGTTCTTAGTTTAGCCGACATATTGTTTTTGGCATATCAAACAAGTCAGTGCATAAATACCATAGTTTGCACATGTCAAGTTTTGGTTGAGCAGGAAAGTTTTAGTTTTGCTCATTATTTATGAAACATCTGGTAGCATTGGTTTGCTGTGTTTCCCATAGCAACAAATCAAGTACACAGTGGTGTCAAGGTCCTGACACACCCTTGACACTCCTCATCTTGCTTAAAGCAAGGTGCTTGTAGTTTGTAAATATTTGCCTAAGGTCTCTTGTAGGTTATCATTGCCTTAGGGTTTAAGTTATCAGGTGAGGGAAAGATGAAGCCCAAAACCTGTGGGTGATCTTCCTTGTTGCATTTTGGGGGCCGTAGCTTTTCTTCCCCCCAAATTGATGCCATTGCTATCATGTCATTAGTCATGTTCAAAGGGAAGTAAGAGCAAATTGCTTTTTCTTTTAGTCGGTTTAAGCTGCTGAGGTAATCTTCTTTCCTTCTGTTAAGATGCCTCAATCTTAATTGTTTCACCAAATAATATTGACTTGAATGTTGACTTTGGATGGTTTGATTTCCTGTTAATGAACTGCCTTCCCTCTGCTGTGGGTTTTACAAAGTCATTGCTTTTGTTGCACAATGTGGTTTGCATCTCAAGAGACTTTTTCTCTTCCTTCATCTCAACTTGATGCAACATTTCTCCTTTAGCATGGTGTTAACCCTGCAAGGAATCGAAAAGTCACTATTGATTGGAGAGGTTTCAGCCATTACTCGCCATCTGATGGTGCTAGAAAGCTAATCGAAGCATCAAAACATGCGGAAACTTCATTTTGAAAATTGGGCACTTTTGAGATTGGATTTGTTTGGCATAGCACATTGTCATGAGGTGGTCCCAATGAAGTTGTGGGGGCCTGTGAGAAAATTGCAAGTGCCAATTTGCTTGTTTTTTATTTACAAAAAAAATCCAAACTAAAATCTGCTTTTTTGAAGCCTTGATCCTCTCTAGTACAGTGGCTTCAAACTTTTTGCCAGCGTGGACCCTTTCACTCCACTCAAAAGTCAAAACTGCTACGGTCCCTTTGTTTTGTCAACATTCTTATAATTAAACTGAGAAATTATATTTAGTGATTGCTTTGTGCGTGCACCTCAACCACCCCAGCAAGAAACAAATTTCAGGCTTTGGTCTGCCGCCAATTGTTGTCACCAAAATCAAATAAAAAAGGTCAGTCGACTTGCAACATGAACATGGTTACACTACATTTGTGGTGCGTTTAAGCAAAGTGATGGTCCAAATGGGCAGATAAAAACTACCAGGTTTCCTTGAATGGATTTTGGTTGCAATTCCCAAAACAACAAATATTCAATTAATCCCCTAATGGATTAACCAATTATCAATTTTTGGCCATAGTTTTTGAACCAGAAACACTAGAAAGCCAATCAAAGGCTCTAAAGACCTGGATTATAGCCTAATTTCCAACAAAACTTGAGTCAAAAAGTTGGTTCTTGCGTTTGGGTCCCAGGGCTAGGTAACCTCAGCCAAAAATGCCTACACCTACCCCATTTTTGACGTGACCCACAAAAATCCCAAAATCCCAACTAGAAGACTAGCCACAACTTTTGAGGGCTTGAACAGCTCCCTAGGTCAGTCACCTGGTGAGTTATGGAGTTGCAAATTGGCATCAAAACGATGGCTCCACGTGGGATTTATAAGTACGAATATATCGTATGTCTGTGCCGAAGGCTTCAAACAAAGTGGATTTATGCCTATAAAATGCCAAAAACATTGGAACCTTGGTTTTTGTCAGTCATTGACCAATTTTTTTTCATATGGCTGAAAAAAATGTCAAGACAATTCATCCGTTATGCTTTTTCGAGTTATCAAAAATATCAAAAAATGAAAAAATAAACAGACACTTATTTCGCACAAATACTGCAAAGTCTCCGCTAAAACAGCTTGGCACTTATACAACTTTGACAATAAGCCTGCCTTGACACTGAAAGTATTAATAACTTCTGGATTTATTTATCTACTCTGTGAAGATTGGAACATGAGGAATGTTGATAACAGCAATATTGCCTGATGCTTCACAAAACACCTGCAAGAAGTGAAGTTTTAAAATGGTCACCAAATTGGAGTTGTTTCTTCTTACCGCATTGCTCATGCAGATTGATTGAAAATTTACCTGTTGTTGAAAGAGCAATAAATCTTTCAAGTGTCCACATATATGTGTCTGTTGTGAAAAGTGAAACAGTTCAAATCCATCAAATCATATGTGTGCATTTTGGAAGCTTGCTTAAATGCAATGCTGAAGTCTAAGCTAAATTGCTTTGCTTCAGTTGCAAAACCAATTTCAAATTACTTGACTGTTTATGAGAATGATGTACCTGTTCTTCCATTCATCGACATTGATCTTGAAACACTTAGAAAATTCTTGAAAGATCCAAAGATACAATTGAATGAGCTGAAACAGTAACCAAATTAATGGCAAGTAACATCACGAAAACTAAAAATTATAACCACAAATTCCACAAAGATAACTCAAAATTTGACCTTGGTTTTTCTGATGACACAATCCTTCATGGTTTGGACCATGAAAGAAAGTCAGTAAATGGCAAATTATGAAGTTTTGTTTGTTATACAAAAAGATATCCCACCAGTAGAACATTTATTGTCAAAAAATATTTTGCAGCACAACACTGTATAGAAAATGGCTTGCTTGTATCCCAATAATCCATGGAATTCTGCAAAGAACAGAAACTTGAGCAAAATCAAAGCAATACTTGACCGACTATCTTGAGCTGGATATCGTTCAAGAGCATGATTGTAATGTTATTTTAAAACTGGTTTGATGATTTTTTGACCTTGACCCAGCATTTCCAGATTTTGTTAATTTTTTCTGGAGAGAATCAGCTTTTAATTGCTTTTTTCTCTCGCATATCTGCATGATGGCAACAACGTTTGTGAACTGCGGTTGTGGCCTATTGTGAAGCTCTTGCTACTACTGTCAAATGGCCAAGTGACTGTTGAATGAGGTTTTTCTCTGAACAAAAACGTGTGTGGTGTTAATTCATGTGATTCACACCTATTGCAAGAGGGCTGTTAAGGATTACATTACTGATTTGGGAGGTTTTGGGAGGATTATAAAATTTCACGGTTAGGAGGGAACTCCTCGTCGCCACATGTGAAGCAGGTGGCCGATGCTTTGTACAACTTGTTGCGAATAAAGAGGCTGAGAAAAAGGGGGGAAACTCAGAGAAGAGCAAGAGGTTTGAAAAGGAAATTTCAGAAATCAAAGTGAAGAAACAAGGAATGTAGGAGAATGCGATTGCACTTCAAAAAGCAGTCGAAGAACTGAAAGAAAAAGCAGACTATTTGGGCCCGTTGACCCTACATAACAGCCAATAAATCTATGAAAAACAACAAGCATCGAACAAAAACCTGATGCTGATGTTGATAAACAGCTTAAAGAGAAGATGTGAATTAGGTAGTGCTGAGTAGTTACATTCAGATGCAGTAATCGATGGTACAAACTGTTAACTAGTTGTGTTCTTGTTTCATTTTTGCTTGTATAGGTGTCCAGATGCAGTTTTTTAGTGTTTCGTTGCCTTTGTGCTGGTTCTCATTCAAGTATTTTTGGTAGCTGGTGTTTGTGTGTAGACAAAACGTACCAAGTTGAATGCTTTCATTGATATTGATGCAATCAACATTGAGCCGTTTGTTTGTTCTTTGCAAGTTATCAGTTTTGCTAAAGTTAAAAAATAAAAATAAAGATAATGATGGCATTGAACGTTTTTCATTTAGTAGCAAAAGTGCATGGAAAATGATTTTCAAAAAAGCGTAGGAGCCCTGATTAACGAATATTTCTCTACCGATTCGCTGTGGGACGGGCATTTCAGAGGTGCCTTTTTTTCAGGATTTGGATCGCGTCGCGCATGTTGTTATGCAACGCTACACTGAAAGACAACGAGCCCACGCAAAACACGCCGAACATTCGAGAAAACTTGACGAAATTTCCGCAAGTCTGACGAGACTGCGTGCGAATCTCGACAACGTACTCACTCGAGTTGATGAACTGAATATGCTTTTGCCTGAACACGAAAGACTAGAAAACTTTTCTCTTCTTTAAAGCAACGATATCCATTTGCTGAGAACAGATATATCGGGTGAGTAGCTCCATTAATTTGCAGATGTGCATTAAAGCTGTAGTGTCTGAGCGTCCGAACACTGTGATACGAGTTCGAGCTCAACCCGTTGCAACGCTGAGGTCTTGTCTTGGTTAGAACAACACCTGTAGCTTCTGTTTTCAGTTAGTTGCAATAGTACAGCGACCTGTCCTTTTCCTGGGTTAGCCTGTTGATTTAACGGACCAGCCAGCAGATACATTGGTCAAACCGGATCCGTTTGGCTTTAGTACTATATTCCGAGGCAGAAGCAAAAGCCAACACACGTCGCGGTTGAACAACAAGGAACAATTGCATGCAAACAGTTTATTATGAGCAGTGGTCTCGTCTGGTGTTTTTCTGAGAGTTCCTTGATCTTTTTGTTTATCAAGTTTATGCTAGCATGAAAAATAAATTTCAAGGTAGATAATTATGCGTTAAGACTTATAATTTTGCGTTAAGACTGGTTTCATCCTGTACAAAAAGATAGGAACCGTTAAAGATATCTGAAACCCTTTTTCAGACGAAGATGATGCAACAATATTAGTGAAAACGGTAGTTAAGCATGTTTATTTTGAGGAAGTGTCTATTTTGCCTCATGAGGCAAAAGCACTGCTGAAGCGCTTTTGCCTTCAACCGAAAAAATTGGTTGAAATAGTGGCGTGACAAGTACGGAACGTATGACCTGCTTAGTTCACCACAACATCTGTAGCGGCTTAGTCCGATGGATGAGTGTTGTCATGGTTTCATTGCAGGCAAGGGGCTTATTGTCTGCTTTGCTGAAGTGTATGCTAAAGTCTAGCCCTTGACTCTTTGCACATCGTACTTGTCACATGATCTTTGTAACCAGCTGTTGACTCACGAGGCAAGATAGACACTACTTGTTTTTAATTCATCGTTTGTGCCTTACTTTCCTGCGTTGCAAGTGTTTCTGGCGAAATCATCGATCTGTCGAACCTACCGTTCGTAAACAGCCACTGCTGTTTCAAAGTCAGCAAACATTTTCATATGACGTTAATTTTAAAATCATCAGTTTTGAAGTGCGATTTGTTTGCAAGTTGGGGAGCTATTTCACAAATGGTTTTCTTTCAGGCAAGATGCAAATTAATGTCGTTCGCGTTGCCATCGCGACATCACGACTTCGTCCGAGTGCATCTGCTGCTCGCTTGAAAACCCCGTTGCAATGCAACAACTGGGACCATCCTGTCCACCACCGTCAGGTTTTTCGCTATTTCAGTCTAACGATGGATCGCATGAATGCAGAAAACCAAGATAATGAAAAGATAAACCCAGTCAAAGGTAGTTTGTGTTTTGACATCGTTTGCTTCTTATGCAGCATGCCTTCTGATTGAACTGTTGCAGTGTTGATATGTATATTTCATCAATGTTGGTGACGTGTGGTATTCCCTCGTTTTTTCCTTTATTTTTCAAAGTAGTGCAAGGGTCTGAACCGCTGCCGGCGCAACGCAAAGTCTGCTGGTTATTGACTGTGTTGGTGGTCGGAGCAAAAGTGAATGCGGTTTAATCAATCGGTGTTTCGACTGAAAGTCGAAACTTTGTTTGCTTCTTACTGTGTTGCATCAAAATCATTGTATCTGAATGAGATTGCAGGACTAAGGTATATTTATGCAAAATATACTATCTATCAAAACTTGCTGATTGAATCGACTGGAATTCGAGGAAACTAATTACTTAAATTGTTGCAAAAAAATTTGAGAGTTTTGATACGCGGAAGTTCTAAAACAATGTCAAATATATGAATCTTGCTTTGTTGTTTTTAACAAAAGCGCCAAAACGTTGTTTTGCGTCCACATAATTTCTGCAATCCTTGCTGTTGTCTCATAGTTGGTGGCGCAAGCAGGCATCACGGTACGCTGGACGTTGCTTCTGCAATGAACTAAAATCGCGTATATTTCAAATCAGATGATGACAATTCAATGAAAGAAGTCAAGAAAAGAGTCAAGCACCGAGACTTCTCTCAGAAATACACAGACAACAACACGATCACAGCCATACAGGCAATGCAGGAGTACATGCTTTCGCCAAGCGACCTGGACAAACTACACAAAATTAGCGTCCGCAGTCCGTACGTGGGTTCGAGCTCACCTATCATGGTATACCTGGAAAAAGACGTGAAGGATTTGGCAACCAAGGTATCATTATCTTTTTCTCCCTGTTTCGCTGCAATGAGCGATGGGTGATATGTGTGCTCGGCAGTACTGACACTGATGTAGCAATCTTGGAGTTTCATGTCCATCTCGGTCTTCTGTTTGTAAAATCCGTTTGAATGGATCCATTCGATCAGGTTTACTGATTTGCGGAATTGATCGTCACACCAAAAATATACGTGCTGAAAAAAAGAAGTCACGTGATCGTGAATGTACAGATGCAACTTGTCATTCATGCTGTTGCCAATCCTTGAACAATGTTTGTCAATTTTAACTTAAAAATATATTTATTCATGATCTTTTCCGTTTGAAACCTTGTCAGTGATTGAAGTCTTCTAACACGATCTCCGCTGGGTGGCGTCACTGGGTTGTCGCACAAATAAGCGATGTTCCCCCAAAACATCTACATCGTTATCTTTTGGTTTTGCCTGTGATGCTGTCAAGAAATTCACTTTCTTCGCAAACTGGTGTTAGCGCTTTTCAGCGCTGTACACATGTTCTTCAAAATTTGCGGTTTGTTTCGGTTTTATTGCGGGTTGAACTTGCGTTGAGTTTTAGTTGCAGCTCTTGCAAACTATGTTCCTGTTTATTTTTTTTTAATATGACTGCGGTGATTGTTCCGAAAATTTGTTTCATAAGATTCTTGAGCGTCAAACCCAGTATCGCGCTGTCGTTGGCGTCTTCTGGTTGGGGTTCAAAGTTCGGCTTAAAAAGTGGGGTTAAAATACAAATCCCCGCTTCGCTGCTACAGGTTTGGGGCAGCGAGGAAGCCCTGGAACGAGAACGGAGAAGGGTGAAAAAATTTCAAGTGAAACAGAAAAAAAAACTACACGGCGCTTATCAAATCGAGGTTGGGAGACTGAGACGACTGCTGAAGAGCAGCCAAGGCAAGGTCGTCCTCTATGCTGCTGCGGCGTGAGTTACTCTGATGTTGTTACTCTGATACTCTGATGTTGTTGCTGAAAATAGGATGTGCGCAGGTCGCGAACTCATTGATCGATATTTATCTGTTTAACTTGTATCTTGTGCGTCAGCCTTCAATTACGAAACAGTAGTTGTATTCTTACCTGTCTGGGTTTATTTGTTCGGTCACAGACCGACGTTTTTTTTCAAATGACCGAAAAAGATTGAGCAATTTAGGCTGGTGATTACTGCTATGGCCAGTTTTAATGCTATTATGGAACAAATGACCGAAATTTCTCAGCGAAAAATACAACCCAGGCTCCTGCCCTGTTGGCCCGAAACCGCGTGGCCATTGGGGGAGGAATCGCTCCTTTGCGAAAAATAGGGGAAAATCGATTTGATACCAGAATTCGGCAAAAATTTACAAAGCTGGCTGAAAGTTTGCAGATGAGCTTGGTATTTTTTCTATACCCATTTGTATCGATCAAAATCGTAAACATTGTTTTTTACATGCTTGTTGATTGTGAAAGTTTTGAATTCATGGAAATTGCAAATTCCACCATCTTGCTTTTGTTTCGCCTGTGAGTTTCGTACAATTTTTAGAAATTGTCGATTTTAGAAATGCGTTTATTCGCATAACAGTGATTTGATTTTGTTCAGTGCAAAAACACTGAGTGCTTTCATTGTTTCTGCTTAGCAACGCTTCTATCTGCCTTTTCAAATTCGGTTGTTTCGTCACAACGCGATCGGCGAGCATGTTCTCGGAGACGTTGCACTCGCTCGCAGACACTTGTAACCAATTGCTGCTTTTATGGGGAATCAACGAATCACTGAAGGTAAGGAGCCCTGTGATTGGCTGCTTACCGAAGGTAGGAGCCCTGTGATTGGCTGCTTACAGCGCGTCCCGGGTCGTGAAGACCTAGCTGTGCTGATCTTTATGTGCGATACGCTTCGAGCAAGACTTCGCGAAGATAATGACCTGAATTGTTGAGATGTTGCACTTCGTTTCGATAGCGTAGAACAGTGGTTCTGAAACGGGGGGCACGCCTACCCAGGGGGGGCGCGAGCCCCTTACGCGCCCTGCAACACGGAAAGTTTGATGAATGAATTTACCAATAAATACATTTGTTTTTGCAGTTTATTTAAAGTCAGTGGGGCTTGAAACAAAGGACAATGGCATTGGGGTGGGGTGGAAAAAAAGGTTAAGAAGCACTGCCTTAGAATTTCTGGACAGTTGCGAAAGCGAACGACTTTCTCCCGAAAACCATTCTCGTCCCAACTTTCCACGACAGCAAGCTCGTAATAATGGTTTCACTGCAAGGTGAACGACCGAGATTTTAAAAACGCGAAATGACAAATCTGACATTATTGAATGCTGGAAACTACGTCATGGCTTCTGTTTGTTTACCGCACAATGCGACTGTTATCTACAAACAACGCCGCGAAAACACCAAGACTCACACTTTTTCCAGAATCCTGACGATGAACACCCGTACGGATACGGCAACATGCGGCACATCATGTCGCTCATATCCGGAGTGGGTATCTTCTGCCTGGGGTGCGGGGTGAGCGTTTATCACGGGATACAAGTGCTCCTCAACCCCGTCGCAGGGGCCCACGTCACATCCGTTTCGGTAATGTCGTCTTTTGTGGATTTCTTGTGAAAAAAAAATCGCGCTGAAAAACTTTGAAAATTTATGGAATTTCTGCTCCAGTGTTTCAGAATTCATGAAAACGTTCGTTTTTTGGTCCTCGAGCGCGGTTAATGTGAAATGTGCTGTGAGTTATTTTTTCATGAGGTTTATATTGTTTTGACAAGTCAAGTTTGGCCTTTCCAAGAAAATCTTACAGTTTTTGTGAATCACTTTAGTCAGCGAAACCGAAGTCGTGCGCTTCACCGTTTTGTGCTGAGTCAAGACTTCATTTTGTGCTGAGTCACCGTGGCTCAGTCTGGGCTCAATCGCTGCTCGATAACGTGCTATGTTTGGAAAACAGTGTAAAAAGTTGACAGAGACAACGATTCGTAGCAAATGTCACCCCATCTACGCATTGCTCGTAGTGCTGCGTCACATGCTGTGTTACGTCACAAGCGCTTCCTTCTTTCAGTCTTTCGCTGTCCTCGCCGGTTCGGTGATGATAGAGAGCGCCTCCCTGCTCGTCGCCATCAACGAAACGAGGAAAAACGCGAAGATCCGTCGTCAGTCCTTCTGGGGATACGGTGGGTTGTGTTGAGGTCCATGTCACTTACTTGTGTAAATAGCATCGTGCTCAAACATCTCGGCCGTAAATCGTGCTTCGAACAAACAGTCACCGCCCAGTGCTGACAAGCTGTGCACTGTGATGTCACAGCGCGACTTTGTTGGGTCGCACGCACCAGCCAAACCTACTGTGTTCAGGCATTGTCAAATGCCCATTATAAGCAAACGAGAAGTGCAGAGGTTGTTTTAATCGAAATAGTTCGACAAAAAAAACAAAGTTGCACCGAAAAGCTTTGAAACAGTCGAACATGTAGTTGTTTGCTCAATACGTACTTTCTTTTCTTGATTTTATGGACTTTTATTCGAAAGTATCAAACTGTTTACGTTTCGCGCTGTAGAGCAATCAACAAGCTGTGTTCTAATGTCAAAGGTATGAATGTAATTCGCACCCAACGTATCTGATAGCGTCAATAGTTCTGACAATCCATACTTTGCCCGCTTTCCAACCTTTCTATCATTCCCAGTGAGGGAGGCACACGATCCAAGCACAAACGTCGTCCTCCTGGAAGACTCAGCTGCCGTCATCGGACTGGGCGTCGCTGGAGGCGCTCTTGCGCTTACACACGTCACAGGTGGGCGCTGTTGGGGGAGAACGTGGTGATTTGAGCGTCGCGATCGCAAAAGAAAGACATCCATGGAAGTCCAGTTGTTTTTTGTTCAAATACTGTTGGTACTTGAGGCACACATCAAGTGACAGTCGCGTGTATTGTCCCTCATGATTACCCGGGTCTTCGTGAGACATCGACTTAGTTACAAACCTTCTTCAGCGCCCCAACCGATGCGTCTCCCAGTGATTTGAACTACATATTTTTAACTTTTTACTATTAAGAAAAGGCGAAAATAAAAATACGTAATCAGCACTGACGTCACGTTCGTGGTTTTTTGTCGTCTTTTCATGAACAGTCGCCATCAGAGGTCGCGATATATCGGCCATTCACGGACCGATAGCCGATGACCGATAATTCCAGAATTTTTAAATCTTGTTTTCTGTTTCATTATCGAAAACATATTGCATTTTATGCCTTAATCTTTTTTTCAAAAACTTCAAAAATCAGGATTTATGTACGAAATGTTTTCAAACTGCATCAATTTCAATATTTTGCTATGATTTTTAATGAATCTAGTTAATGATGATGGTTTTGTTTCGGCTGCGACGATCGATGCATGCTCCATGGTTCATCTTGTCTGCTTGTTTATGAAATAGCGGTGCTTCAAGACGGTCTTGACTTGGTTCGTTGTGCTTTCTTGAGCAAGTTGTCTGCATGCTTGAGGAATATAACAGCGTTTTGTCAACGCCTACTGAGGCCGATACAATTGGTCGTTTTGGCTGATACCGATGTATCGGTAAAATCCAAATATCGATCCGATATATCGGTCTATCTCTCGTCATGAAGACGATATTTGTGAAAAAAACTAAAGAAGGAAACTGCTGTGAATAGATTTGAGAATAAAAAACATGTTTGCCAGGGTTCTGTGCAAGGCGTCGGTGAATATTTGTCAAAAACTCGCATATTTTCAATTGAAAATATGAACTTTGCAGTAGCATAAAGTCGTTGGGTGTGCTGGTGAAACAAACTTTGCGTTTAGGTTTAATATCTCGCGAAGCACGGGAATGAAAACCCCGCATACTTGGCCTGTTCGACGTTTTCCAACACAACAGCAGTTTCAGTAACATGAACCCTGCTTGTCAATGTCTGTTCAACTACTTCCCCGAATAAAATGTTACCAACTTCTTTGTTTCAACAGAACTGAACAATTTAAGGATTCTTTTGCCAGTAGGTGGCGGTAGACTACGCCGCTGAAGCAACTTTTAACAATTAAACATCTCTGCGGAAATTCTTAGTTCTATTCAACATACTGGTCGTTTGCGAACCGATGAACTGCGTGGTTTTGTCGTGAAGGTGAAAAAGGTCGAGGAGCTTTTTTCAAAACCGGGGTTCATGAGTTGGACAACAAAGGGTTTTCAATTAAATTAAGCCAGTGGGGCGCAAGTTTCTAACTGCAGCATCCCTCAGTCAAACGCATTTAAAGACTTATTTAAACTCATTTTGCAGAAACTTTTTTTATTTTTTTAAAAAAAAACTGTAATTTGTAAAAATTTTTTTTCAATCCTGCTTTGAAAGCTGGTTCTGTAAAACTGCTTCGTGATTTAATCGCGTATTTTGACCTCAGGTAACCTTATGTATGACGGCATCGGCTCTATTATGGTTGGCGGACTGCTGGGATTGGTCGCCTCGTTTCTAGTGACAACCAATGTCAACGCTCTGATTGGCCGATCGATTTCCCCTGAAAGAGTCGAAAATCTGAAGCAAGCGCTCGAAGATGACGTAGTTGTAAGGTGAGCGCGGATTGGTCAAGATGGGAACGTCACAACTGCATAAAATCAGCTACTGGCGCATGTTGGCGACGCATTGTGCTCAGCGCCTGCTAGCGGTGCAATAGTGAAGCAATCGCTTACAGTTGCTTGTTGCAAAGCGTTCTGAACATTTTTGCTACAACGATGAACTTGAACAGGCCTGTGACAACTGCTTCAACTATTAATAAATAAAATACCAGCACACTGCTGGCGATCTGCTGGTGAGAAGCGGATTTTCTGACGAATTGGCCGTTTACTTCACGCTCGCATTGCACCGTGGTCGAAAATTCTTTTCTGCTTAATTCGTTTCTTTTTTCAGAAAAAAATTGCGGTGGCTGCTCTAATGCGTAAAACTAATTTTTGAGAATTGCCAATATTTGCCAGAGTTGTAAATAAGTCAGTCTTCCAAGTGAATCAACAATTTAACAACCTTTTTTAAAGCAAAAGTAGCAGTTAATTAGTTCATTCCCTTGCTCTGCAGGAAGGCAGATGTTTGCAAACGCTGGTCTGCAAAAGTATCATTGGTCTCAAATATACTGTTCAGCTGCACACTGATCGACCATACCATATAATTTGCTGAAACACTTGACCATACATCACAGAGGGGTTTATGACGTCAAGGCCACGCACCTGGGGACAGATGAGTTCAAGTTCAAAGCGGAAATCGATTTCGACGGTCGCGAAGTCACTCGAGCGTATCTTTCCTCTGTCGACATGGAGCAAGTGATGCGTGAAATTCGCGCCGTTCAAACAGTGGTTAGTGGTTGCTATGGGCAACGATAGGTTTCCTGTGTTGATTTTAANACTACGTCAGTTACTAGTTGAATAAAAGTGCTTCCTGGTAAAACATGTAAGTAACGTTGTTNCATCTTTTCATTAAATTGNCGTAATTTGTAGGAGGAGCTTGAGCAAGTTCTGCTACGGTACGGTGAACACGTGATTGACACCTTGGGAGTGCAAGTCGACCGGATCGAGACTGAACTGAAGAAGAAAAACAAGGACTTACGTCACATTGACCTCGAAGTTTTATAGCGTCACGCCTCGCTTGTCGTGGCGTCATTCATGTGACGTAGTCTTGAATTTTTCATGAAGGCGTTTGTGACGTGCTTGCCCGGATTTGTGTGACGCGATCAATTACGTAACATATTTCCAGGCAACGCTTGATTTTTTTCCACCCCTCCCAGGTTCATTCCGGGGCTGTTCTGTCCCTGAAACAAGACCCCTTGGCCACACTGTCCCCTGAACGCGAAGTTGATAAATATCCGGGTCAACTTCAGTTTTATTCATTACCTCCTCCAACAGATATTGTGTTCGTTTCTTGACGTAACAATTCACAAAAGTTGATGCAGTTGTGTCTCAAACCACTCAACATGTCGGACATCTTGTTGACTAAGGGTCGTGTATTTTGGGGCAGAAGGTGAAAATATGATCCTGTTTTAAGCTTTTTTCGCCGAACTCTGTTGAATAATCCCCGTATGAGAGTTACCTGCAAATCACACATCTGCGGCAATGTTGCCAACCATCATATAATAAATACACCCCAAGATTAACGCATCTTCAATCACTGCCCAATGTGAACGAACGTGATGCAAATGTTTGAAAGGAATGAATCGATGTTCCTCTGCAGTCTTCGTTATGGAAAATGACGTCAGTTCCGGGTCTTGGTGGCCCCAGCTCAAGGCAAAACGCCAGTTGCTGGATCCAACAAGTTCACACCATTTCAACCAATCATCATGAAAGCAACTCGAATATAAGACTTACCTTAAACACAAAGATGCAATGTCCGATTCGTCAATACTTGTAGCGTCATCCGTACTCCCGCCCGCTTTTAATTCTTCGTTCTAATCGAAACTATTTCGTTTGTTTATATTTATGTTTGACTGACGTCAGAGCGCGTGAGTTGTTCGAAGGATTGCGTCACTTCTTTGTGTCTCTATGTAATGTATGCTTGTTACGCAACAGAGGACTGTGTTGCGTCACGGCGTAAGAAGATCGTAGTTTCTGTTGCAAGGCTGGGCTTACTCATAGTGCTGGCGTCAATCTACTGTCGCGTCATGATGGAAGCTGAATAGGCCTCGAGAAGACCTGCGATTGAAAAACAAAAATACCGGACGTCAAGTCTTACTTCGCAGCAGCAGGGGGGGCAACGAGCTGATATTTTTTGGGAGGGGCACAATGTTTGTAACTTGTACCGAACAACTAAACATGACTGAACATTTAGGGATTTAATTGTCTGGTTGCAGGCATGCTTCGCCGTTTTCACTTTTTTGCGATACCATCATGCTTTCACTTGGACAGGAAGATCTGTGGTGACCACACTTCAGTGTTTTCACTTTATAAAATTGTCGATGATGATACAGTAGAGGATGTTAAACAAGCCATGATATTGCCAGTAGTGGCTTAGCATTGTTCTATAAACTTTCAGACAGGCCATGCTTGATGTTTGCTAATACAAGTTTGGTTGTCTGGCGATCAATGCGCTCAGAAAAGAACTTGATTCGTCACTGACTGTCCCTGATGACCTTTCCGTTCTGAACAATGCGAACAGAGGATCTAATAATCGGAAAACAAAGGTTATATGTGTACAAATGGATGAAAAAACAGTAACGAAGAGCAACAAATATAGATCAACTCAATGTCGGTTTTGTTCGTTGATCAAAACGCGCATCAAGGAGAGAAAAGTGCTAAGATTAAAACATTTTCAGTTTGTTTTGGTTTGAATCTATCATATCTGGTTTAAAGTTTCAGCAGAAGAAACAAGTAACAGCCCGACGCTGAAAACGGGATGGCGATGTTTTATCCCTTTCACCAAAATAAAAAAACAATGCGTGCACTTTTAGCCCTCTAAATCGAAAATTGAAGTGGGTCTGTTGTGTGTTATGTTTAAAAAACAGGCCAAAGTCTGTTTTATATTTGTAAACACAAATGCGGTTAAAGAATGTTGTAGAGTCAGATTAGTGTATGTTCAAGCTTTTAGAGCAAACCCAAATGTGACAAAAAATGCTAGCATCACGATATTTGATGTCTTGATTAGAAGCAACCTGTTGAGCATTTGTTAAACCATGCAGATATTTGTCCAACAACATTCTTCTCAGCTAGCTTCGATTGTCTGATGCTATTTACCAATCTCCATTTTTTCCCAATACCTAACGCTTATATATGCATGACGATGACCACATGCAACAGATGCTGTTGAGTTCGTCTTGGCTCCTCAACATAGAACGTATTATGATCCTGAAATAGCTACGAAAGGAGACTTCGATAACTGAAGAAAGCGACTCAGAAGTTTACTGATGAATTTACGCGAAGCCGAACATTAAAACAACGACTAAAGACCTTAACTCTCTAAAATATTGTTATGTGTACCTATCTGATGCATTTGTACTTCGCACATTATTATGAGTCACCTTTTGAAGAGAACAACTTAAAACTTTATAGAAATCATTACATTGAAAAATAATTTCAAATTGAAAATATAATTGATAACGAAAACGTATACAAATATTGTATTCAAATATTGATTCGAAACTTTAGCAAATTGCGTTTGACCACTTGTGTCACTATTGCACTGTGTACTACTCGAAATTTGTCACGTGACCGTGATGTCGCACCTCACGTGTATATAAAGAGCAGAATCACCAGGTTCATCATCAGTTGAGATCTGGGATTCCAAGCTTAACAACTGAACCAATCACGGGCCTTGCCGCATTGGCCTGGTGCAAAGAGACATATCAATGGATTGGGTTACCAAAACGAGATTTACGATTCAGTGGCTATGATGCTACTGACAATTTGTGCTCTCTCCTATGAAAGAATAGAATGCGNATTAACCCCTNTCACTTGTAATAATGCATGTGTATGTTAAAGTATATTATAAACCCCTGTTGNAGTAAATATCGCAATGCTTAAAGTTACCAGAATAAAACCATGAGTGAATACAATTTTGTTGTGATAAACTGAGCGGTGTCGAGCGAAACCGGCGGTTCTAAGTTTCTTAACTGTTAACTTGGGCGTGCCATGGACACTTCCACTAATCAGTGCTCTCGCGGAATTGTCCTAAATGTGTAGTGGTTCTCTTCTTTTAGAAGTGGACTACCACACTAGTGCGCCCCTACCATAGTGGGTGGGCCCCTTTCAACTACGTTTCCCCCTAGGCTCAAATCTTTAGTGACGCCACTTTACAACCATGGTACTTGAGCTGCTCAAAGACCCCCATAAAGGGGGGGGGGTTGAGTCATAAGAGCTTTTGGGAAAGCGGCAGAGGTGAGTCATAAGAGCTTTTGGGAAAGCGGCAGAGGTGTTTGGGAAAGCGGCAGAGGTGTTTGAGTCATAAGAGCTTTTGGGAAAGCGGCAGAGGTGTTCGGACTCAAGTTTTTTCGAGTCCGACTCCAGTTCTGATGCAAGAGGTAGGAATCCTGATCCAAATCTTGTTTGCAACACAAATATGAAATCCAAATCCTGAAAAAATCCTGTTAATAGATTTGACTAAATCAATGTGCAACTATCAAACATTTTTGTTATTAAAAGGTAGTGGCTGCAGGTCCGTCAGTGGACCTTCGTATTTGAAAAGTTATAGGCCTGTAGTCGCATTCGCGACACTACCACAACGGTGCTGTCAAAATCACAAACTCAGCATTTTATTCTAACCACATCACTCTCGCAGGAACTATAGCCACTTCCTTTCTGAAAAGCAAAGCTTTACTAAACACAGATGGGGAAAAATAAAACCAAACAACCAAATATGGCACTAAAAGGTAGATCCAGAAAATGCAGTCAACCAAGTTCATGCAATAAAACATGAAGCTGAAAGCAATATTACCAATTAAACTTCTAATCATAAAACAACTTAAGCTTGCTAGACTTGCTACATCCACTAACAATAGCTGATGATTAAGCCCTAACCGGTAAGTAAATAGGCACTAACTGATATTAATGCACACTAAAATATATAATACAGCAAAATAGGCATAGCAACACCACATCTCTCAACTCGACTCAGGGTTGAGAAAAACCTGTTTTTTTGTTTTTTTTGAAAAGAAACAAGATTTTGTTATTTTTTAAGGAAAATGGAAAAACCTTATTTTTAATTGTTTATATCACATGATGCAATATCATTATTTTCAGAATTACACAATAATAACTTGTTATACCTATTATGCCAGGGGTGGCCAAACCTGCTCTATGTATGAGCCGCACATCGTAAAACCTAAGTTACACAGAGCCGCAACATAAAAATTTAAATACACGATTTATTTGCAATCTACGCTTCTGTGACATCATAATTCGTTTTGAAAAACGTGTAAAAGTAATACTGTGCAGCACGTTAGCTACCACAGCACCATTTCAAATATTTCTACACTTTGCAATGAAATAAAAAATAAAGAAATAGCATATAATTTTTCTCAAAGAGCCGCATGCAAATGTTCGAAGAGCCGCATGCGGCTCGCGAGCCGCAGTTTGGCCATGCCTGTATTATGCCATTCAAATTTGAGGGTAAAGAAATGTACCCCATCTTTGTTTTTGCAAATTTTTGGTCAATTCACTCCAAAGTGGTAAGGCTTGGCAAGAATGCGCA
>JGI24158J21664_10002895_pt1 | contig 21207 bp, 15 predicted proteins | sample Ectturendosymbi3_FD_21664 | JGI IMG/M metagenome (IMG submission 21664)
CCCTAAAAAAAATCCTGGATCCGCTTGTGACTTCGGCATCAGTTTTCTGGACGGCAAGCAACACAATCTAATAAAAGCGTCTTTAAAACGTTAAAATTTAATATTTTCTACACGACACAGACCCTTATTATGCGAGGAAGTTTGTTTTTATGACCTGGTTTTCAGCTAAAAAAAAGAATCGAATGCTGAAACGTGCCTCTCTGCATTGCCAATAATGTGCGCTACGTCTGACTGCCGGCAATTTAACGCAATAGATGAAAAGAACTGCAAAACCGGGCTTCACCTTATGTGAGAAAGATTTTTGGAAAATACAATTCGATAAAAATAATGAAATTAATCGAGAAGCGTCAATGGCTGGCAACACATAACTCGATCGCACCTCGGCAATTAGAACCAACTGCCACTGAAATATCATCGAGTGCAATGTCGGAAGCGTCCACTACTGCTCCTTTAATTGCTTCAAAGATGACGCGGTGCGAAAAAGGCGATGCGACGTCAACCTGTGCCTCAATCCAGACGTCACCTTGCTCTCCAGATTTAGCTGTACGAAAAGTGAAATCTCGTTACACTTGGTCATCAAAACGCATTATTAAATATCACACGCGGCCTACACCAAACGTTTTGCATTCCGTGTTCAGTTTGTATGTATACAGTCAGGATGCCGGTGGTCGGGCCGCGCATGTGATACCAGAACCTCAGGCAATTTCCTGGTGTGGCATCAAATCTGAAAAAGACAAAAACACGATAAATAGACGCATAACTAAACCAAGCGACGTTTCACTTTATCTTTTATCAAAGGTAAAATCAGGTAAATGTTTCACATCATCCACATTTTGGAGGTGGTATGTGTCGTCGAATTAAGACATTACGCTAATGAAAATCAAATAACAAACTCCAAGAATAGCTTCACAAGCTGCCGAAAAGTTTCAACGCCGCGTGCATTTCGTATACATCGGCTAATCTGGCAAGTTCTCGCTACAGCTAATCCCGCTAATCTCTATACATCCGTATTTATTCGATTGTTAGCTGCCCTTGATTGTAATTCGCACGAAATAGTGTTAAAAAATTAATGTAAGCCGTCCTTGATTGTAAGCCGCTCTTAAACATAGGTTAACTAGGCCTCTGACGTAGTTTCGCATACTAACATGTTTCAAGTCTTTGGCAACCCTCGCAATGACGTTTACACCACCATAGCTACCTTCCGTTCATCATAATCTCGCCTGTGATGGGGTGATGTTGAAGAGAAGAGAATTCAAAAAGAGTTTGGTCAGCAAAACGTAGCCTATGAAAGGCTGAGCTTCATCGAAACTTTTCAATAAGATAATAAAAAAAATGTAAGCCGCACAAAATAATGAGAAAAAAAACTGTATAAGCCGCGGCTTACAATTGAATAAATACGGTATGGCTCCCAAATGACTGTAGGCGTTTCGTAAACATGGAAAAAAGACTTGATCTTTCAAAGATCAACACCAGAAAGATGTCCACTTCATTCTTAGTCTTGCATTTCTTTTGAACAAGATCCCACATCACTCACTTTTCCGATTCCAGCCACGCTTTCTCTCCACCTAAAGTTAACGACGAGGACTCGATGTAGATATAATGTCCCTCATCTGTTCCGAAAGTGTGGTCAGCTTCAGGTCCCGTGTAAGGACTGGGTGTGCCACCGCTTGTCCAAATCCAGTCGAAATCGTCCCCTGAACAGACAGGAAAAACGAGTTTGCGGCAAAATCGTTTTTTACAAGGAAAACCTTCAAACACAACAGCAAAAATCAGAACAACTCGTTTTTTACAAGAAAAAAACTTCAAACACAACCTTTTTGTGTTCATATAAAAGCGAACAAGATATTCTTGAAAAAAACACACGGAGAAGTTCTTAACGACTTTTCGAGTTGGCACGAAAATTGCCACAAAAACAAACTCAACAGTTCGCACGCGGAGCGTTCCGGGATGATCGTAACTTACCAGCGTTTTTGCTGTTATGGTAACCACACAACCCGTCTTCGAAATTGCACCAGCCCTGGGGCTGGCAAGTCTCATTCGCTATCACTACGTCATCGATGCTGATGGAGTACGGCGACCCGGAGTAACTCTGGATTGACTCGAAGATGATGGAAAAGGCTTGGCCGGATGTGGGAGTGGAAGCATGCGCGTACTCCCACCGATCAGCCTGCGCCAATAAGAAAATGAAAACCGCGTGAAATCAAGTAGCGTACAATGTAAAAGATATAGAACTCAACCAAAAATGCGTAGCTGCGGAAATAGTGCCTCTGCGCACAAGAGCGAATGAGTACAGAATAATTACCTAATATCTGACAAACTATTTACTTCTTATAGCAAGTTTTTTGCCAGTCGCTAATCTCCAGTGACAAAGGGATGATAGATTAATTCGGTATCTGAAAAACGCGATTTTTTTCAAATTAATGATTTCGAATCATTCTTTACGGTGCAAGCAGTCGTTCCGCAAAAGATCAAAAACCTTCTAACTCAATACCTGGTTTCCGCTGCGGCTCCAAACAAGAGTTTCTATATAAGACTCATCAAGTTTCATGTACACATTTAAAGTTCCCGGCTCGTGCTCAGCTTCCCCGTACATGTGAAACCAGAACTGAACGCATCCCGCATTGGTCGTTGGTACAACGTGAGTCTCCATACGAGCAGTGAGACCTGCGCACCAAACATAAGCAAAACTGTTAGTTCAGGCCAGGCCCGAAACCAGGGGGACAACCGGGCAATCATCTACCTCCCCGAAATGTTTTAAAAACATACAATCTTTTTTCCCGCCACCGAAAATAATACAACAAATTACAATGGTTTTTCCCCGCCCCCCCCGAAAATACTGCCACAACAAGTTACAACGGTTTTGCCCCCACCGAAAATATCAGCTTGTTGCGGTCCTGCTACGCAAAGTGGCACATACCTTGTGCCTAATGCTGACCTTGGACAACCGGTAAGTGTGTAAGAATTATTTTTTTAATCTTCTGGTTTATCTGTCGTTTACATTCATGCTTCTATATACAAGTTTACAAATGCCTATCGGAAAACAAACCTATACTGGGAACGATGACCTGAGCTAGCAATAACCTATTTCCAATCCCACCTCCAGTTGGATGAACGTAGGCGTCGCTGATGAGATACCAGCCAGACGAAGATCTCGTCGTGTGGTCGATCTTTGGGCGGAAGTCGCCAGCGTTTTCCCCTTGAATAACGTACCACTTGTAGTCTGCTGTATCATCGAACTTCCACATGCACGTCGTCTTGCCTTCAAATGAGCATTCTGTCTCTGGTTCCGTGCAGTCGCCTGACACAAATAAACCATCCTTGAGAAAATAGTGCAACACCACCAAGTCACAATTCGCAATTTTGATAAGGTTTTCGCTGCAAAGTGCACAAGTTTTATAGTTCATGACACACCATCAAATCCATATCTTACGCTCTGGGAAAGTTGGGAAAATGGGAAGCAGTTGGGTCATTAGGTAAAAAATACGTTTTACAAAAAGAAGCCACAAAACGAGCGCAATTGCTGATAAGGAGCACCATTCAAATAGGCTGCGACAGTTGCTTGAGGAGGGCAACTTCTTTGAATTGCAAAGACGCGTACAGAGCTACTTCCCAACCTATCACTGCTGTAACAAGAAGCAACGACCTATTTGGTATTTGCCGGATGATTTTATCGCGTTCGGAGAACTTTTTGAAAAATGTTCTTTGACCTTTTATACCGGAAAACACCAGTTTGTGTGTTTAATTTCAGTTGCAAGCTTGTTTTGCAGAGTTTAAACCACGGGATCAAGCACAATCAGTGGTTGTCTAATCCAACAATAGCAGAAAAAAGATAAAGCAATGCACTGCTTAAACTAAACATACAGAACTTCTCTATACCACGGCCCGGCATTTCAGAAGCGCATGAATCAGTGAGCACCAGTCTTTAATTTTGTATAAAATTTCTGCAAGTTTGCGGCAACTTCCTCAGGTGGGGCAGACATGTCTTATGCAAAGTTATAAGCACAATCGTCGAAGGTTGGATTTTGTAAAAATTAGTTTTTCCTACTTACTTCTGCAAGTGTTTCTCAAGAAATACACTTAAAATTGCACCTGCATTAGAAACAAAATCTTCCCAGTGTCTGTTGTCATGCGAAGAGAAAGCTTCAGCAAGGTCTACGTCAATAGCTGCAAAACTTTAGACAAGGACCTACAATAATACATCCAAACGCGAAATTGCAGCATAAGCTTTCGAAGCGCGCATAACGCGACAAAAATATCGTTTTTACCGTTGATGAGTTTCACGTCATCAAGAGCTATGTCTCCGTCATATCCTTCTCTTGATGCGTCAAATCGCAGTTGCCACACATAGTTAGTTGACCATTGGTGAACTTGACCTTTTTCCCATCTACGTGAAATGCGAAATGTAATATAATTGTTGAAAAAGTTAAAGATCGGTTGCCCAGTGGTACGTCTCTTGATTGTGTACGAGTTTTAGTTTTAGAAAAGATCGATGATACTCCTTGAATAAAGGAATTTATGGTAATATAGCAGCAATATTGGTCTCAATGTGATTAAGTGATTCAATACTAAACATGTATATAGCAACAACAGTTTAAATCGTTATGATTCGCCTGCAGTGACATTAGGCATTTGGTAGAAAACAAAAAATGGACACACTGAAGCAAGCACAGAATTACCGCTTCCCCAAACAATACAACATGCATCCAGTACTTTGTATGACTCGTTAAACAAATCAGCGGGGCAACAAACCTATTTCCTTGCTGCCCAGTTCGTTGCCAGATCACCCTCCAGTCACCTTCGATACCCTCCTTCCCGTGCTTGATAATGCTCAAGCTCAGGGTTCCTATGCTGGGGCCGAACATGTGGTACCTGTGTTAAAAAAGAAAATTAAAAAGACATGGAAAATGTTTTGAAAGTTCCAATGTTTCAAATCCAACAAGCTGCAAGATAAAACGACGTCAGAACATGAATGTTTTGAAAAAAGATTAAGATCTTCCATCGTCGATACATAAAACTACAGTTGTTTTATAGCAACACAGCGTCATTGCTGGGCATGCAGACGTTAAGACAATTTTCTGGTTGTATTTAAAAACAAATGCCAACCCATCTTCAGGCGAAAGGTGTGTAGATCGCGGTGCCTACTGCCCTTTGCTGTACAAACCACGTCCAAACCACATCAACAGGTTACAAACACACCGACCAGTCTTCAAACAAGCGTTACGTTGTGCACTCACCAGAAAGTGATGCATTTTCCTTGACCAGGCATTGCGGTTTGGTTCATGGTGATCAGTGTTGCGTAGTAACCTGGTTGGAGCCGTTCCTCCGCGTTGATGAACACGTACTGTCCAAGTTCACCAAGGCCTAAAATGAAAGAGAGTGAGTAGGAGTTCAAGTGTGTTTAGCGAATCAGTGACAAACTTTGTGTAAACTATAAAATTGCAGATTACACTACTTTTGCCATGCAAAAGATTTACCGTCGTCTTGACCAACATAAGAAAATGCACAACTTCAAAAAAATTGACGTTCAAAGCGACTGAAACGGATCATAACTGGTCAACTTCTTGTAAAGTAGTAGAAAAGATTCAATAGCAAGGGGAGCAAAAACTTTACCTAAAGTGTGATCGTATCGAGGACCCGTGTTCAAGACATCGTCAGTTCCATACTTTCGCTTCCAGTCGAAGTTATCATGTTGGTAGTTGAACCAACCACAGTAACCATCTTCGAAATCGCAGTCGAGCTAAAATTAAAAGCAGTGGCGCTGTTGACTTTGTTGGAAAACGTGGTTTGGAAAACGAAAGCAACACTGATCAGATCGTGGTCAATGAGAAAAAGAATAAACGACATATTGTTATGATGCGGCAAATTTTTTCTCGCCTCGATGAGCGAACGCTGCGCCACACCTGATCGTAGAACGGTGGGATGTCGTCCGGATGACAGTACTCGAAGCGCACGTCGTCAACTGCGTGGTCGTTGCAGTCGAAGCCACGGAAGCACGGCATGCCAACTATCTTCGCATGCCAGCCGGCGTCGCGATCACCTGACAAGGTAGAAATAGCTCTTCATGGAATGAGGGTGGCACCTCGATGATCCACGCAATGGTTTCCCAACATTCAAGAAAAAGAATTCACGATGACTTCGTTTTTTTGCAGTAATTGTCTTCTGACTAAAGTATTTTTTGCGGTTTGGAAATTTATCTTTTCAAAGCTAGCTTCAGTCCATCAAGATAAAACATCAGCCCGCAATTTCGTTGCTGTGAGACCTTGGTTGTAAAGAAAGTAATCGACCGAATTAACATTTCTAGGAACAGTCGATACAACAAAAAATCTGTTACTTGAACAATGTGTTAAAAACTAGACGTTTTTGTCACAAAATTTATGCGACAAACCTTTCTGATGTATTCAAAAAAATCGAAATAATTAGGAAGACACACCCTTTGATTAATCGCATCGTAAACAGACGGTTTTTTAATCAAGCATTGTTTAACCGAACACACAAAACAACAAAACACCCACAAGTAAACAACTACCACAACCTCTGGTAGAGCATAAAACGCGAAGTGTTACCTGTCATGTGCAAATCAATTGCGATTATGATTCGTTCGTGTGGGTCACTGCTGTGACGTAACTATTATTACTGTGTTACGAAATCATGGCGTCAATGCTTTGCTCATTATTATATTTTTTACTTTCAAAACTATGCAGATATCGATAACGCTTACCTGAAAATGAGAGGAAAAGCTTACAAAATAAAAAAAATGTATGTTGATATGAGTTGGACTACCTAAGAACAAAACTTATGCTAGCACTGAAAACTACTTTTTCAGGCAAAAGAATGTTGAAATACCGATGGAATTATTTGCGAATAGTAAACAGTTCCTAATATACCTTTGGGGATGTAGTTACTCGCTACGTAGATGCGATATCGACAGAAAATGAACAAAACAGCAGAAACGCAATAAAGTCAACTGATTCAATTTTGTTACTGAGAACAGTTATCTGGGTTTTGTGACTTTTTGGCGCAAAGTAAACTGCATGATACAAAACAAGCGAAGGATTGAGAACACCTGCTACAACTTGATTGTGGTAATCTACTAACCTATTGGAGCTATTCCTTGCATCCATTGGTTTTCTTGATTTGAGATCCGGATCCATGAAATTTTAAAATCTCTTTGAACATCTGGTCTAAATCTTCCGGTCTGGAATGAAAAGCCAAAAAAGTGTCTTTGAAGTGCAAAAGCAAAAATTTTTTGATACGAAAATTGCATAGTTTTAAGTACATGGTTTCCGCAAACACACGAAAAGACTAAAAACTTTTTGCAACCCGGAAGCTACATGCTCCTTATTTGCAAAATGTGCGTAACGCTAGCCTCAGCAGGAAAAAAGTCAGAGGAAGCCAGAAATGTAACAGAGTAAGACTGAAAATCAGATATTACGATCTTACCTGAATCATAGTAATGCCAGAATGCATGGTGCCTCCTTGGTAGTACATGAAGTACATGGTGCAAGCCAAGCCAGTCGCACCGTAGGGTGGGCTCATGAGCTCAGCCTGAGCGAGGAAGGTGCTCTGCGTCTCGTCGGCGTGCATGAATCTGTGAAGCGTGACAACGAGAAGTAAACGAACAACAGGTATTTATAAGCGCTCCAATCCACTTGAAGAGGATTTGCTCCGACACGTGTCACGTGACACGAACAAACCAACCAAGAAATATGTTGAACATTTTCCATGCGCTGAACATAAACTATACGGCAACTGTACTGTGGGCTGAGCAGTGATCAACTAACTTTCCGTTTGGATTAAGGCTTCCATCCGTTTGTGGACCATTTGGATCTGTCACGATAGTTGCATCCTCCCTGTTCCAAACGAAGTGACCTGAGCTGATGTCTGACCAGCCACAGGTCGACGTCTCGAAGTCGCAGTTGCCACAGCGGAGTTCATCCGAACCGTCAGGACAGTCTGGTTTGAAATCGCAGCTGAAATAAAAAGCTGTTCGTTTGAATTCAATGAGCGAAGTAATAACTAACCAACATGCCAAATATGCTTTTCCCAACACGCGTGTATACAATAAAATTTGCTGCTTTCCACGTTAGAAAAGTGAGATAGCCACGGTGCTCGAATTTACCGTAGTTTGCGTCTAATGTGTTTACAAAGTCTTTCACGTTCACCGCACTTGTTATTTTTGTTGCTAATGATAATATCATCATAGACACAAAGACCAGAAAGGTTTACTCTGAACATACATTGCTTGAGGTCCATTATGTTGCAGTAGCGTTGTCAGCCCTAAACTTAGGAAGGGGCCAAATATTTCTGACTTTAAGCGAGCAACGGTATTTGGTGTGGGACACCGCCTCTGGAAGCACAAAACGACAAAATATGCCAGACATTTTGGGGGCATGGCCCGTTTGGCCCCCCTGGCTACGCCTATTTTATGTTGCCCTTCAGCGAACATCTTCGCGCAGAATTGAACTATGAGAAAATATTTAAACAACGTCAAGTGAATAATAAAATCCAACAACCAAGTATCGCAATCGCAGATGCGCGAAAGATGAGACACACTCACAATCCTGCTTGAGGAATGCAGCTTCTGTCGTCACAAACAAATTCGTAGCCGCGACACGGACTTGGGGTGGTCGGTGGTGTTGTCCCTATAGGAAGAATTTGGTCTTCCGCCACCACGCAACCCTTGCGAAACACCAAGTCGTCGATAGTGATGTCACCGAAGACTTGACCACCGACGCGGGCTTGGATGATGATTTGGAATCGACGCGTGAACTTGCCGTTCAGATCGATGCCAAAGCTGTCGGAAACAGTTTCACAGACGTGGTAACAGTGCGCATGCTAAAATTACGAAAAACAGCAGGGTCATCAATGCACAAAAACTTTTCCTCAAATTGTCTCAGTTGGATGGTTAGAAAACAATTGTAACTGAAAATGTTACTGTGGTCATTTTCACTTGTGGACATGAAATGTGGGTCACTCGAAAGTGTTGGCCATTTACATTGTCACTACATTAATCTCAAGTCTTTTTAGCGTGCGACTAATTTTTCAGAAGTGGCTTTTATCCTTTTCCAGGGCAAAAGTTTGGTCACCGACAAAATATGCAGCACTTTCGATTACAGGCCAAAGAGTTAGAACGCTTGTCAATGGATTACTATTGAAGTTATGTATACTCAATTCAAGTACAGACATCAATTGAAGTTAAAGGCCAGCACCAATGTATATGCGTGGTGATAGAGCATACATACCGGGAGAAGTGGTTGGTTTCAGCTGATCTCTGCCAAAGCAGGGTCAGAGGGCCACGATCCTCTGTTCTCGAATAAACGAACAAACCACCGCCTTCATTCTGTGTCGTCAGATGAACGTAAAATGCAAAGTTGCAATTAGTTGTTGTTGATGTTTCTTCAAAGACAGGACTTACTATCCATGCCCTGTCACCTGAAAGCGAAAACATCAATTTACGTTTCCTTTATTTCCAAAAACAAAGTTCTGTCTTTGCGATCTGTTTGACAACCATTACAGACACCACCGGGGGAAATAGGTTTTTGCTCACTATCAAAATTCTGGAGTACCTTTAAAGTTTGGTCGTTTGGTGGTGACAGTAAGGTAATGTCCTGCATTGCTGTTGGTCGTATGGTCACGGTTCGGTGCACTTTCACCGGCAGTGAGATCATTGTTGAAGTCGGCACTTTGTAAAACCCAGTCGATATCGTCATCGTACTGTACAAATCAAAGTGTTCGTTCGTGTGTCAAGGTTTTACAAAACGAGAAATAAACGAAATCGTTTCTTCGGTTTCTAGTGACGAAATCGCTGAGTTGCTTAACTCACCTTCGATTGCGTGAACATGCAGGTTGTGCCATCCTCGAAGCTGCATCTTGTGTATGCGCTGCAATCCTCCTCATCGGTTCTGTCTCCGCAGTTGTCCGTGAAGTCACACACCTACATAAAAAGTTTCAGCATACACCAGCAATCTTCAGCACTTTCATTACTTCTCTGCATATAGGTGTATATTTATGCAGTGCAAAAGTATTTTACTTTTTTGGATTTATGGTTCCACCAATGTTTAGGTCTTGCAGTAAGTATCATGCATAAGAAAAACCATCTATAAATTGAAACTACTGCGTTGTTGGGCACACTTTCGAACCTGCCAGCTCGGAACGCAGTTTCCACGGTCACATTTCAAGTGATAGGTGTCGCATGGTCCAGATACCGGAGGTGGTAAACCACAATCGACAAACTGAATATCGTCAATGGCAATGCTACCTTCCACTTCGAAGTTCCTGTATTGTCAATGCGGTTGCAATAATTAAGCATCGTTTATATCTGAACAACTACAACTGGATTTTTCCAGCTGTTAACAAGTGCCCCGCCATGTCGTATTATTAAATCAAGACCATATGAAAACCGACCATTACATGCGACACGACTGGTAGCTTAAACAGTACATCAAACGTTTAAAAAATAACAGATATTAATACCAGAAAATGTTTATTGCTGTACCGCTGCCACTGTCAGTTACGCAAAATTCAAAACGACTATCAAGAGAATCAAACTGATCCATGAAATTACATCAAAACTAGAATAGAATCTGATTTTGGATGTAAAAAAATTGTTATACCTGGTTGCGAGGAACAGGATCTCGAACTCCCCCGCAATTCGGCCAAGATCTATTGCTTGATAGTTCCAGTCAGGGCTGAAGTTTTGATCTTGCAACTTCCACACGGCCGACTCTCTGCTCTGTTGCCGAATATACACAGCAAGTTCCGCTACTTCGTGATGTGCATACTGCGTGGCTCCCGTAGTTTTGTCTATGCGTAGCCGACTTTCATTTATGTCTTGGAAACGATCCGTTGAATTGAAGGCTAAAATGCAGTCAAGTCCAGTTTAAGTCTGTCGCGACGTCTCGCACAGATTCAGCACAAAATAGAAAAGATTAATAAATCATAAATATGCGCTTTTATAAAGGCTTATCCAATTTATCTACGTGGAATATGTGGCAGGAATTCTAAGAAAAATGGCAACGAACATGTCGAAACATTTTAGGTATAATGATCTTATTTAAAAATTTTTTCTGTTACTGGAGGAGCTTGTAAATTATGAAAGAGAATCACAAAAATGTGTTGATGATTCTTTATCGAAAAACTCGCACTGGCACAGTGGCGAAAAACCAGTAAAAACATCCGGTGGAAAATGCAGCACACCGGCAGGAAAATACCGGCCTGACTACTTCATAAGTTATCTCATTTTGCAACTGAAGATTCCAAACGTGCTTGTCACGTTCACTTTGATGTTCTCAGCGTTTTTTGTCGTTTTACAAGCGTCTAATTGCATCGCGGTGAAGAAATCCCGCCTTTAAAAAACAGCTTACCTGTGGGAGCACAGGCACCGAAGCATGGATAGCAAGCCAAGGAGCTCACGTCGAAGCAGCAACCTACGTGTTCGCCGTTGCACGTGCCATCCTCACAATTGAGGTTCGGAGCAAGACCGGGACAATTCCAGCCAACGTCCAAATCTTTCATGTGATAATAGAATCTGAAATACATTTTGTTAGAATATAAATGTGCAACTCAATGCTTGATATTATATAAACCCGTCTGAAGCATGGCGATATAGTTACAAGAAGAAATAGCGCAAAAGTGCGGAACCGGGCGAAGTCGTCTTGCCTCATTACGCATGTGCTGGCAGAGTCGCGCATGGTTGCGCTGTTGAGCCGGGCTGGTGCGTTCAGAGTGCCGGTGTATGGCTCCACAGCGAAGTAATGGCCGAGTCCACTTCCGGCGTCATGGTCGACACGCGGACCATCGCCCGCCGACAGCTTGGCTGCAGACAAGAATAAAGATTGTGAAAGTCCGATACTTTCGCAACTAAGCATTGCACCTTTGACATTCAAACCAAATTTGATAAAAGTGTGCAACACGCGAAATTTCTGAACAACGCACTCACCAACTTCAAAGACTCACCCAACAGCAAGGTCCACTGGTACTGTCCCGTGCTGGTGTCGGTCCAACCGCACACATCGTCATTTTCAAAGCCGCACGCTCCACAACCGCTCTCGTCGCTTCCATCGGTGCAGTCGGCGTTGAAGTCACAGGTTTTCACGCCGTCGACAGTAGCGGAGTTGTCGGCGCATACGAAAGGCGGAAGAGTTGTGACTGGTACGCAACTGACAATAAAAAAAACATCTTAGCAGGATGAACCCGTTCACATCGTAGAAGTTCAAATATATCTCTAGCTTTGCAAAATCTCCGCTAAAATGCACTTTCGTTCATACTTCTGATGTACCCTTTGTTTCACGTTTAGTGTTGTTGCAAAACAGACAAGTGATAAAAAACAAAAGGAGAACGATGATCTGAGTTTCAGAAGGAAAGAACATCATTTAGACAAATAACATGCACAAATCACAACAATAGTGAGATTTCAGCATCGTAGGACAAGTTAAAACAATTGACAAACTATCAACTTCAGCCGCAAAGTTCCTCCATCGGCGAAAAAATTACTCAAGTTAGTGCTGTTGTTTTATACAGCGTTGAGTGGATACTGTGAAAGCCAACACCCCGGTGAACATTCAGCATTTACAAACTACATTCCAACATTCAGTTACAAGCGCTCATTAATGCACAGTTATTAGCTCCGTCTCATGCAACTCTCTGCATGTACCTTCCCGGTCGAGAAGAAAAGTCGTCCAGAGACATTGTTCCACCACCAGCTCCGATCTCTCCTTCGATGACAATGCTGAACGCCATTGAACCAGCAATGTTGACCTCCTGATATTGCCACCCAAGCGCTGAGAAGCAGCATACAATTGCAAAAACAGCTTTAGAAACGGGAAACAATGGTCAAACTGCCAAGCAGCGTAGTTTGTTTTACTTGCGGTAGATTGTTGTTGCTAGCTGCGCTTAGACACAGCATTCATGCGAGATGCATCTCGCGTTACTTGACATAATGTTCGCTTGCAGTTCATGTAAGATCTTTCTCTTTTGCAATACACAAAAAGTTTCTTTCACATAAAATTCACTCGTTTTCGTGACTATAGCTGATATAATCTGAATGGCCAATGTCTTCAAAGCTAATATTCAGTTCGATGTCATATATCCAAATTATAAACATAGTCTTGCCAGCCGTGAAGGTAAAATTGTTTTGTGACAATACAACTACAATTCCCTTGGCTTCAAGCCTTTTCAAACTTTACGTTTTTATGAAAGCTCCTGCAGTGGAGACCACCAATTGCGGTTTCTTCGACTTATTCACGAATGCAACTTTCAAACACCACGCCTATGGGAGATGGAAGGAGATACCCTATGAACTCTAGAGTTACAAAGTTTATTTAGAGATACCAAAACACGAAGCGTCATTTTCTTGAAAAACTGTTTAGTCTATCAACTTACACGGAAGCGCCGGGGACTCCCACAACTGATTTGTGCCAAAGTCAGCGTTTTTATCGATGACGCGAATTCTTGTAGCGGTTCGAGTAGTGCGGTACCAGAAAGAGAAGCAGTGTGAATTTTCATTTTCCAGGTAACTCTCCGGGAAGACTTCCGAAATAATACTGCAACAAACAGAGAAACCTGAAATTTGACGGGAAAGTCGAAGATTGACTTATAAGTAATCGTCAATCCATGCAGCCAGAGTCGCTACAGTTTAAACTGAAACACCAGTAAATGAATGAAAACATAGTGCGGGGCTATTTATAGAAATAATACGAGTTATCGTTGTCGATTAATTTCAGTCAGTGCGAGCAACTGAATATAATATTCCGGACGAAAGACAAGAATCGTAGTAAGAAAAGCACTTAAAAGGTTCGAACCCAGTTTGCATACCTCGCCGTAGCTCCTGTTGGTTGACCATCGGTTGCCAAGGCAATGTAATGACCGATGCCAGTGGTGTGGTCACCATCAGCCTCAGTCGATACACGTATCCAATCCAGTTGAATTCCACCAGGGCCGAGGTTTTCAACCTGCACCAACGATGAAATGTTCTTTTTCAAAATGAAAATCAGGTTTGAAGCGTAAGTCATCAAAGCACCACATTGATTTGTACTAAACAAAGGTAATTTGCACAATTCAGCAATGTGGATATATCAAAACTTTAGAAAATGTTTCAATCCAAGAAAGTAACATTTACAAATTTTGCATTTTTAATGTTCGGAAAATGACCAAAGTTGGAATTTTGGGCCGTTTGCAAAAATTCACCCGCAGCCAAAACCACATTGTGTGAAGGTCATGACTTACAAAAGATAAAAACGCATTCTGAACAACTCAAAAAAAGTACAAAAATAACTCAGGTATGGCTTACAATAAGCCGAGGTTAATTTGTGGTATATTGACTATAGCAGGGTTTCTCAACCTTTCTCTGAACAAGTACCCCTTCTGCATTTCGACAGAGGAGCATGTACCCCTAAAATTGCTTACGACAAAAACGCTGAGTAGAGGCTAAGTAACAAAAACCCACTGGGCTTTAATATAACTTGTAGATTTTTAGAACAATAAAAGTAAATAATTTTTAAAAGAAAATTCACTGATTAATGTATAATATTTGGAAATAAAAAATAAATAACTATATTTTCTCTTCCACTGCTAACTTTAAATGTATCCCTTCGTATAGGCAAATGTACCACTAGGAGTACATGCAGCCCAGGTAGGGAACCCCAGGACAATAGAATATGAATTATTTAGCGTTTGTAATGAATCAGCGTAATTTTTTCGTGACAAAGGCCTCCCTGAACCCCGTTTCCGACGCCCATGTTTCTGGCATGTTTAAGTTTGCTCGGAAAACAAAAATTTCTTACAACAACATCAGGTATAAAATTTTCCAAACTAAATTTGAACGCATTTTTATTACCAAACATTTTCGCATGAGTCGTGTGAATGTGCCATGAGGTTTGCTAGGGGGATATCTTGAGGGGAAAGGGTCAGCCAGGGCTTTTCTGAACTTAACTTTTCCGTCCCACTTTTCACCAACAATGGCCCCTGAAAACCCTATCCTCTACTACTAGCAGTCAAACGTTCACCTGCTCCCAACCGCAAAATCCTTCTTCGAAATCACATGCAGCCATTGGCAAACATGTTCCACCTTCTTCTATGTGAATGTCATCAATTGCTTTGTTGCCATTTGAGTATTCACCCCTCACAGCCTCGAACACCAGTTGATAGTCAAGAGGACTATTGATGGTTACTTGGCTGTGCAGCCATTGCGTTCCGAGCTAAAACACACAGGTTTCACATTGACTGTAAACTGGTTTTCAGGTAATTAAATGGATGCACAAGCCTAATGTTTGCTAAGCAAATCGAAAATTCTCCCAACACTGATCACAATATACAATAGCTGAAAGAGATGATTTAATGATATTTTTGTCACCAGTACATGTAATTTATAAAAGAATAATTAACTATTTATCAGCCTTAACTAAGAGCACACTTCATACAAAAGCAGCAACGCTTCTCAGATGCAAGCCAAGCAAAACTAACGTATGTTGGAGACCAGCTTGCGGAAACGATTTTTAAACAGTTTCAGCGCTCGCAAAACTCTTACACTTTTTGTTATGCTCCACAAAGGCTTTCCAAGACCCTGCTCAGTTTTCGCATAAACGTTCAGCGCGCCATACAAGTTGGACGATCCATACAAATAGAACCAGAATCTCGCACAATCGCCCATTGTGGCAGGGCGTTTAGGTGATTCCAATCGTGCAATTTCACCCGGATTGGCTTTGCTGGAATCTACGAACAGGGTTTTATAAATCTGAATCCGAACCAACATATCGCACAGAGGAAAAATACAGGCAATTTACCTGGGACTGAAAACGACATAGAACTGCTTAAAACCAATGGAGCATTGGGTTATTTAAAAAAAATAAAACTGGGAAACCATCACACAGAATCGTGCCATATACCGTCAAACTCGAGTTCATGTCAATATAATTTATAACACTAATCCGAAAGCCCTTCACGGTCTACGTTGTTTCAAATTTTATTAGAGACTCGTGCGAAAGTCAGATTAGCCATTTATCATATCAATAGAGCATGTCTGATATTTCGCTCATGATAAGAGATCCGAATGAATCTCTGACAAGATTTCATTTGACTTTGTGACATCTGCCTTGTTGTTTCTGGAACCTTAACCAACAATCAGAATTAAAGCAGTTGACCAATGCTTTTGCACAAACATCGCATAGCAATCCCGACACTCTTTTATTGAAAACCACTCGATAACGTAAGAAATCACCAACAGCACCACGCATATGAACCAAAGCTTGTCAGGAACTATCACGCTGGCTCCCGTTCATTGCTGGTGCAGATAGTGAAGGCTGCTTAAAAGTGCACACTGTGTGTAATCTAAACAAAACAAATTTAATTTCCGGGTGTCGCTCCCTGTTACATGCTCACCAGTGGTCATGTAATGGCCGATGGAGGAGCCAGTCGTGTGATCACCAGTTTGCGGACCCGTCGTATCCTTGCCTGAAGGACCTTGCATCCACACGAATGTGTCGTTGACCGTCTCATCAGGCAAATAGCCACACAAGTCATCGGTTTCGAAATCGCATTCACCTTCAACGTAATGGTCCAGGCACGGCCCGACCTGTCGATGAGCAACATAATTTATGTTTTTACACATAAATGCGATGGATCAAAAGAGAAAACAAACAGTTTATTTAACAAATTTTCTACAAGAAACAAAGACGAGAGTGTCAAGTTGCAACGCAGCCGCAATCGGTTTTAACAAAATCAAAGCTCTTCAGGCTTGAATAGCTATCGAATTATCTTGCTATGAAAACAAAAGCACTTTTTTGTAACGTCGAAACACACGAACAAGCACTTACTGTAGCTTTTCCAAGAGATCAATAATTTTTTTTTACTATAAACTCGTCTATGCACACACGTTAATGTTCCCGAGAAAACTGTAAACACGTAGGTGTGTAAAGGATGATAATTAAGACCGAGTGGTAAAGTTGCCACTTCTTTTACCTTCAATGAAATGTCATCAACCGCTATATCGCCGTAAACGCCGTCGCCTCTGACGGACTCGAATGTGATTGTGTACTCGCCCACGTCTTTAATAAAGAAAGTGCCATCGTGCCACCTGTACATATTAAAAATTGAATGAGACACGGAAAGACATGAGAGAATGTCAGTTAGTGCGTGCAACGCAAACAGCTATAAAAATGTTACGAGAAAAATTCGATATTAATTAATTATTAATTAACCAATGCGAGAAACGGTGCGCTTTACACAACTGATACCAAGCACGCTAATTCAAGATACTTCTCCGTTAAAGAGAGATTGTATGTGTTGTTCTTGGTCTGCAACACTTTTTAAACTATTTTTGAGTAAATAACATTTAACTGGGTAAAAGACACATACAACTGTTATAGCAACATAAAAAACGCTATAAGCGTTGTTTATTCATCTCACCTATCAGTCCTGGAACCACTTATTGACCAGACGGGCGGTCCTTCCCCGCTGTCCGTTTTCCCAACATAGACACTCAGAGTTCCAACATTTTCTCCGTACATGTAGTAGTAAAACGACAGGCATCTTCCAGCAGAAGGCACGGCGACCGGTGAACTGACCAAGCTACAATTAAGCAATACAGCCTTCAACTTGAAAGAAAAGTGAATAGTATTAAACGCACTACAATGCATTCACCGTCCTGGCGGTACAAACCTTGTCTGGATTGCTTAACAGCATCAAAAATATAAAGGCAAGAGCGCCAATTCGTAAAATCATCAGTCTGTTTCATAGTAGCCTTGCTGATTAGACGAGACGTGCCTTATTAACTCACGAAATATCCGCGTTAAACGGTTTCAGAAGCAAATCCAACTTAAGTTGTACATGCGCAGTATCTGCAACTTTAGCTATATTCAAGCTTCATGAATATTCTCAGTGTTTGGAGCAACTTCTCACGAAAAATGTTTTTGTTTTTGCCACCACGAGTTCTAGCCAATTTTCAAGCAATGTGTTGATATACAACTACTGGTCATTTACCAACAAAATAAATTTCTGATGGAGCCAGTATGTATAACAGTTACTTCAAAGACCTCCAAAAAGCTTCAAAATACAACTTAAGATCAATGTGTGCAACCTCGGTGAGGCTATGTCTCTTTTTCTGCACATTTTTTAAAATTTAAAAGTGGCCAACGTCATTCATAAGTCATAGGTTGTCGGTTTTATTTTTGTAGCCTTGTTATATTATTTACTCTGCGCGTAGTATTGTCACGATAAGAATGCTGGACATTTTTTCCAATTTTTTCNAACGATCACAAAATTTTGAAACTGATATTTANCATTCCATGCAAGCATCACTTTTTTAATCATGNGAATACGTCGGAAGCAAGTCAAAAAAACGCAGACCAAATACGAGAAAGATAACGTCGTAGAAAATCGAAATGNTATGTACGTCATTATTATCAACGCTCNATTAAAACCAAGCTTCTCATTTACCGTGNTTTATCACCACTTTTGTGTCCATCTGCTTNGGTGTAAATGTAGTGGCCCATGAAGTTCTTCATTGTATGATCAGCAGGTGGGCCTGTCAGGTTTGTCGGGGTCGGACCAGTTTGAATANACCATNGTCCCACGAATGCGCTCGAAGTGTCCTCACGCCAAAGGCANAAGTTGCCTTCTTCGAAGTCACAATCCCATTGGCTGGGAGCCTGTGAACANATATTGTGAAGTCACGGCAAACGATAAGAGATTCCGCAAAGTTCAGTTAAGAGTGCAAGTATCAATGGCAATACGGCCACATAGTAATACCAGCGACGTATTAAGAGAGTATACTCAACAAGTTCTCAAACGGATNCTTTGATCACAGCGTGTTGNCATGCTACGTTGTNACTCTNACGATACGTGAGATGATGCAATGCTGTTTGCTTCNATTTCGTTATTGCCACGGTCAATTCNTATTGCTACGGTTTAACTTCGGTGTTTTTTCAACAGGCTTGTCCATGGAAATGAGATTCCAGTGTGATGGAACAGTGGATTAGAAATTTGCTCCATCGTAAGTCACGTCAACATCATATAGCAGAAATATTCTAAAGTTGAATTCCATTGCTATGCTCCCAGCACAATAATAATTAGTCGTAGAGGCTCAGTGTACCACAGCATAATGGTTCGAGGCCTCCGGAAAAAAGGTGTTGGGCCCTTTCTAGGTAACTACTCAAAAAAGGGACACGCAATTTTCATTAGTCGCCTAACGGGGTTGTCTTAGGCACGGCTCTGCAGGAGATAGAAATTAGACATGCACATGATATGATCAGGGCTGGATTAAATGAACGCGAGGCCTCAGGCAAAGTCGTGACCGCGAGGCCCCCTGAATGCTGAGCGAAACTCGGTAGCGTTTCACATACCCTCGTTTCAACTTTGCAGAATCACCGGTCAAAAACGTCAAAATTGATACGATTTGGCAGCCTGCACTTCAGAGACAACTGGGGATGACTATGTACGGCGGTTAGTATGCGGTTGCTTTGTTTAAACAGAAAGTTTTATCACAAAAAACGAATCTTCAAACGTTCACTTCAAGTTACGGAATTAGTTTTTTTCCGCATGTCAGGGCTCCCACCACGGGGTATTTCCACCCAGATCTGCTTTTTAGTCGACCTGGGTGTCCAGGTTTAAATACGAAAAATCGCGTTAAATCTGTTTTTTTGTTTTTTTTTAATTGATAAATTCATCAGCAACTTTAGTGTGTTCAATAGTATGAAGATAACTTTATATTACAGGGTTTGCATGCACACATCAGGTGAGAAAGTACGCATATCGGATGAAACAGAACGTATTTAATCGGTTTCATATCATCTTATTTGACTATTGTCAGGGTTATATGCAGGTTTTTTAAAAGTAAAATGTCAGGTACCCGGTATGAACCTGTAGGGATCCGATCTCTCTGATTCTGGGGACCCGATTTTCTCTGATTCTAGGGACCCGATTTTCAATTCTAGGGACCCGAATCGGGTCCCTAAAACACTTTTAAAAACCCTGGTTGTAATTAACGCTATTGTCTCTAATGCCAACTGAAGAAACTGGTGTAACTAGGGTGAGGACGGATTGTTTAACTTTTGTTTCCGTATGCATAGAAATAAAAAAACGAAATTCACTAAGACGAAGAAGGCATTGGGATTATATTCTTGGGGGATTGTAGATCCCGCTGCAGTTCAAGATTGCACAAAATTTCCTAATGAAAAAAATGTACTACAATTAGTGAGACATATCATCAACGGAGTATGTTACCAGCTTTATGAAAAACGTCTTGAGCAGCAAAAAGGTCGTCCAAATGCCAAACGTTAATGTTTGCACTGCAGAAGAAAATTTGGAAGAGGAACTATAATTAATCAGTATTCGATTTTCGTTTCAATTCAAATAAGCACGCTCACATGTTTTTGTTCGCAACACAAGTTTTCTGGGATTTTATTGTACGAATATGTTTTTGTTTGTGCAGTCTGGGTTTATTTGAAATCAGTGAAAGGGAGCCCTCCATGTGACTGTTGAACACAGACATCTTGGCAGGTAATGCAGCGAGGCAGTAACACTGCTGACAGCGGTAGGCCACGTACGGTTTCATACTGTCTGAAAAGAAGCATAAGTAAATCTGTAGTGCTTCCACAAGTTGGAAAATCCATTGTTAGTGTGAGACTGTGATCAACGTGCCCGAGTGAATAGCTTAATCAAACGGCTCCTATGTAAACTTATTTTCACAGTATAAAAATACGTGGCTTGTTAGAATACGTCTATGCAGACTTGTGGGGATACACCTTTATCGTTAGTGTTTAGTTCTGGCTTCGCAGTGGGCACTAAGTGCAAGCTGTATTTGCTGTGGCGAGTTTTCGTAATTCATCTGCTTAGTTTTTTAAAGCCTGCGTGGTGTTCTAACTTTAGCCTTTAGTAAGTTGTCCGATAATCCTGTCAACATATAGTTCTACTTCTCATTGTTTGCAACAGTTTTGCGAGAATGTCTCATTTTCTTGTTTTTTCACCGTTCATGTTGTTCTGACTGTTGATTATTCTTAAATTATGACTTATTTGTAGAAAGTGCACGAAAAAATGGATATTAGAACAGACAGTTTATCAAAAGAAAAAGCATTTCCCATAGCCGAAGTCCAGAAAATATTTCACACGAATGACTGACAACTGAGGTTCAACCAGCACAGACTAATGGGTGTTAGGGCCCGGTGCCCGATATAAAGCATTTGAAAACAATATAATCGGCAAAGACAGAGAATTTGC
>JGI24158J21664_10002896_pt1 | contig 21206 bp, 12 predicted proteins | sample Ectturendosymbi3_FD_21664 | JGI IMG/M metagenome (IMG submission 21664)
CGCATCAGACTCACTGCTCTGACTCACTTTTACTCGAACGCAGACCATACCAGACGCATCAGAAAAGGACGTGACGTCACGAAATCAGACGCATGCGNNCAAAAAACGCACAGGACGCATGCCGTGTGCATACAGCTTAAGCCTGCATTCCTGCGACACCAACCCTACGCTTAAATTTTTCNTAATTCTGAAACGAAATGGGTAAAATTTGTCATAATAAATGAACCAAAGAAGTGAGTCTATGACGTACACATAGACGATAGGTTTATCAATGCGGGAATTTTCGCAGACGTTAAACCATTCCTTGGTTTGTGTCTATTTTCGTGCTTGTGAATCGTACGCACTATTTGTAAAATCGCGTTTTTCTCTGTTTGTCAACACTTATTTGTTTAAGCACAGATAAGTCTGTTTTTTTTCACACCCACCTACAACGAAACATAACTCACACGTAGATGTTGCTAACAAACAGCACACGTAAGTGGCACTAACAAGCTAGCTTTGATACTTTGCAGTCGGCACCACTGTGCGTTGCTGTGATGGTGATACTTCAGGCGGCGTTCAGTTTGTATCATACTACAGAACATCCTTCTTAAGACAAGTTCACTGAAGCCATAACACGAACATACAAAACTAGTGTAAACTTGCCGAAGTTTAACAGCTGCCTAGAGGCAGATCATTGTCAATGACATTTGTTGGCAGTATCAAGTTGCAGTAAACCTGTATCAGGTGAGCTGTCATGGCGCGCTGCTGTCAGAAGTGCGCATGAAGCGACGATACAAATAATTGAGAATGACTAAGTGCTACAGCGCAGAAAATCAAACAAAATATTAAACTAACTTTTTAATTATAAGGCACTGTGTCGAAAATCAAAACCCTGCTGCTGAAAATTCTTTTTGACATAATCGACATGACAGAGAATAACATGTACTTTTCTGTCAGTATACGGGCCAACGTTGACAAACATTACTGGCTAAAAAGCTGGCTTGACAAATAGCACTAATGACAAGCTCACAGATATGTAACTGAAGTAACCTCAAACATTTTTTCAGGACAAGACTTTGGAAAAATTCACGCTCTGATGAGCTCATTGTCTATGTACACGTCATAGACGCCGCCTATTTACGTCATTTGCTGCTACAGGTTTTGCTTATTTTCATAACTATAGGTAAACTTCACGGCAAATAGCTGGCATCACAGGAATGCAGACAGTGTAAACTTTGAACTTAGGCATACTTGTGTCTCCACTTCAGCAAAATGCATGCATAGTGTAAACAAATCCTACTCTTCCCCAATTGCGAATTAACGGCGTTCAGGAAGAAGACGAAAAGGTCGAAGGCAGGTTCCGCGATACTTGCGTGGCAACCGAAATACTTGTTTTTGGGAAGCAAAAAACTATTTGCGCTTTAATCCACGAGGAAAGAACAGGTAAGAAAATTGTTGGAAAAAAAACAGGTCGAATTGTCAACTCCCAAAACACGTTGTCTTTGTGTCGGACTGAAGAGGTCTGGAACCGCACTGAGTATCTCACACAGAATGATGCAACAACCACTGCAGACGAACATAACCGAGACTTACGACACCCCAACGGTACCGTCAATTAATGAAAGTACAACTTGAAATGACTTTCACATGTAACTAATGCGTTTCTTGTACTTGGTGCGTTATGACTTGGCAACTGGACAACATCCAAGCAGTTAATGGTTGCTACAGAACAGAGATATTGCGCTCGTGACGCATCACAAAATGGAACACTGTGATCAAAAGGAAGCGCCTTTTATAACTTCATGCGGCAGATGCTTGTTATTTTACAACTTCATTCTTTTAACTTTCTGCAGCTTTTGTAACTTCATTCTCTTTGTGGCTTTATGCAGCTGGTTTTTGACGTGATTTACTTAACCAGCGCAGTTCGACGATAATGAAAAGGAAGACTTGTGAGCGCGAACACCGTTGCTGTCGGCGAAACGCATCGCCCGCCAATTTGCCGACGTCGAAAAAACGGACAAGCACTCCCGGCAATTGCACAGCACTTGAGAAGACAGCATTGCGAAAAAAGAGAGGTGTTGCGCATCACAAAATGCACGATTCGCAAGTAAGATGAATATCAACGACGCGTAGTCAGGAAATGTTGGACATTGCCACAAATGGTCAGGTACTTGCTGCCGAACGTAACGGACCCATCTGGGTCACAAAAACAGAGCTCAGCCCCCCCCCGACCCCCATGCAGCAGCGTACCGAAGGCAAGGGAGCACAATGCCCGGGTGCCGAAAAATCCCAACAATGTCGTAAGGACTTTCTTCAATAGGTTACATTTGATTCCGAAAGATCTCTGGTTCGAACATGGGGGTGTCAAGCTCGTTTCTTGCCCCGGGCGCCATCTAACCTTGGTACGCCCCTGCCCTCATGTTCTCGAAGTTCACCACAGATGCGTTAAACGCGTGAGCAAAGTCGAAACCTTTGTTTAACGATCAATGGACGTGAGTAGGGCTGCGCTGATATGTTCGAATTCTCAGGTTCATGACTCTGAAAAAAATCCCATACGAATAGCAAACCAACACCCCGGCGTAACAACATATTCCACGTTCTTTCTCGACCAAAAACCAAACCGGCTATCGGGACACTGAAGACTCGAGTGCCACGAACGTATGCGCGCATTCTAACGCTACGACTCCAACGCAACGCTAATCGTCAACGAATATCTGGCCTAAGCGCATAAACTTCACGTGGTACGGNGGCGCAGCGCAGCTTGTCCGCTGCTCAAGCGACGTGGCGTTTCTTGAGTGGTGNGAGGGCAAACCAACCGCGTTACTGTCGTCGTATACTCGAGGATGACGGTTCGAATCCCGGGTTCGGGGGTTTGTCTCATGAGCGAGCTCGGGGTCGAAGTCTCTCAAGCGCTTTCGCGCCTCGCTGAAGTCGCTGCTTGATCTGCCCCTGTTGCAGCAGTGGAGGGCACTGACGTCAATCGGGTGCGCTTCCGTGTTGAAGACGTAGCCGCCTGACGCATGAAGGCGTGGAAAAGTTGATTCAGCAAGAAAGCCACTTTTTGATTTTGTTTTCACTGCTAGAAGCCTCCGCTTGCACAAAAAGTGGCTTTTCGTGATATCAAATAAACGACTTTAAGCATTACTTAAAAAATCTCAACGACTGTATTGAAGAGACTAGCACACATCACCAATAAGTACGAGTTTGGTTACCTCGTCAGTAGCATTATAAGAGCACTGAAACGGCTGATTGGCACTTTGGTTACGCGCTAATCTCAAGCAACGCCAAGCTCTCAAGCAAAAGAAACAACGCCAAAAAGCGAGTTCATGTCAATTGTAGATAGAAGCAAATCTTAAGACACTGCAATCATCTCGCATTGGTGTCCATTACAGAAGATGATCTTACGACACTACAATCACCTGCACCAAGAATACACTCCCTGCCGCTGGCAAGCTTCCGCACNGTGGCGCGGCCCATGTCGAGAAGTTCGTTGTCAGGGTCGAAGAGGAGGTAGAGGTATTTGATTGTCTCGGCAAGAAAGAACGATTCCATGCGGTTGTCTAGCCGGTGGTTCCGCACATCCTTGATCTGCGACGTTTCAACAGACAGTGATCGTACGAGAACAGACAGACCTCGGCTGCGAACGATCGAGTAGACATGCGCTTACGGTCGCGAATCCGCACTCAGTTTTCGATATCGTGTTTATCGCACGCAGCAGCGACTTGCCGAAGTCCAGGAGAAGTGGATCCCTCGTCGCCCGATAAAGATACAGCGTGCTTTCTATTAACTCTGAAAGCAGCAGACGAGAAGTCGTGAGGTGAGGAAGCAATGGCCCAGTCAGCCGAACGATTAGTTCATGCGACGGGCGCTTCGCGGCACTCGCGAAAACTGCTCCGCTTGCTTAAAAACTTTGAGCAGATTTCGTACAACTGCGGCAACTTGGCTATTTAGCCTGCTTCATGGGCGTCGGAAGGGGAGCAGGGAGACCCGATCCCACTGGATTTTGAAAATTTCAGCAAAAAAATTTTTGCTTTCTTAATTTCGAGTGGGAAAAATCAAATTTCACCACTTTTAGCTTCCCCCCCCCTAGAAAAAGTTTGGAGAAATCTCCTCGTGCCCCCCCCTGGAAAAAATCCTTCCGACGGCCATGGCCTGGAATTAGTTCTGCAGCCGCAGTGTTAAACGACAAACCTACCAAAAGACTTCGTGCGTGCCTATAAAAACAACACAACGTGTTGTTTCACAAACACACGAAATGGCTTCGGTTGTCACAGATCTGTAACTTGAACCATTAAGCGTCTGTGCTCCTCTGCATACACGGCCTATTAAATTACAATGCATTGCGGTGCCAACCGTTATTCAAAAACATCTGCACAGCGTGTCGCACAAAGAAAGATCTAACGCATCTGTTTGTCAGAGAGATTCCACAGACACCGCCATAAACGTGGCTTGAACAACCTACCCGGTCTCAGAGGATAACCTTCTCTGTTTTGCACCGGGGCCGAGTGAGAGACGCTGAAAAACTCCGGTGTTCCCCCGTATCTCTTCCACACGGAGTAATAATTCAGAATGGTCTTGTATGCACTTTCCACGTCGCCGTACAATGTCTGCAAGTCATGGAACAGAACAATTTTTTTAAGTTTTGAAACCAAACACAGGATTTATGCAAAAATCCAGATATGAACGAAACTTTCAATAAACTACGCGCAATTACAAAATCGCTAAGCTTTCAGAATTTTTGCAGATTTTGGAGGAGCGTTTATCTGATTGCGAGTATGTGAAGGCTGAACACAACTACAGCAAACTAGTCAGCTTTGAGGTGGAGAAAAACAAGAACACCCTAACACAGCAGTGGAGTATTTATACGAAAATAATTTGAAAACGTTTTTGAAAAACGCAACGGAAGGCGGAAAAATCGACGGCCAAGGTTTAACATGCGAATTTCGACACTTGGTTTGTGGCAATAATAGACAGCAACATGACGCACTTGTAGTCCAGGCCAGAAGGCGTCTAGTGACTGGTGAATGGGCAAGGTAACTTGTCCTGTTTTCATGTTTACCCACAAGTACCAGTCACCATGCTTGACGTACGTCTCAATCGGTGTGAGAAATTCTGCATACCAAAAAAGTTAGTTCCTCTAGCGGGAGTTCCCCGAAAATTTAACAGAGCACACACAGAAAAGATAGAAGCCAGCAGGGTGGATGAATTCTATCTTTGTGGAACAGTATGTCAACTATGTAAGGGAAATGTCTTGTCATGAATAATGTAACAAAACAAGAAGTGCGCATCAAGCGGCTGTTATTTGATTACGCAGGAGCAGCGTGGAATTCACTGGAGAAGAGAAACTTTAATTGGCTTCAGACAATACTCGCAAGTCAGCTTAGTGGCCGGGCACCGCAGTTCGTGAAGATTATCCCTGTAATCTTTTCGTGTCAGTTCCTCGCAATGACAATTTTATCAAATGACTGTTTTCGCAAGCGAGCCGCAGACTTACACCAACCTTCTGATCCAGGGGTCTCCAAACTTCGGCCCGCGGGCCAAATCCGGCCGGCGGAGCCATTTCATCTGGCCAGCGAAAATATTTTGGCAATAATGAAAAAATATTATAGTCACGAAAAATTTGTTGATTTGCTGTAATGTAACATCTTCCGAAACAATGACATTACGTAAGATGTCCGGCCCTCGGAACTGTTGTGTAATAGCTTACGTGGACCCCTGACAAAAAGTTTGGAGACCTCTGTTCTAATCTAAGCGATGCTAACTCCAACAATTTTCACTAAAAGCTAATAACATGGAAAAATGCAATTTCAGCAAGGTGAGTAAGGAACAACAGCAGGAAAGAGATGGAAATACCGTGCATAGTCGCAGAGAAGAAAAAAGTTAACTCGGCTCACCTCGAAACATATCCATCAGCACGGGCATATCAAGCAGTATGGCACCTTTTACCAAATATTCGTAAAACGAGTCGACACCAGCACCAACTCCGGCATCGTTAGCAGTCCACTTGCCAGAGGCGATATTGACATGGTTTCCCACCTGTGAAAAGCATATCACGCATCAATTGTAAAACATGTTCCAGCTTAGTAGGATGCTTGTGAGATAACTGCCTGCTTGACCCGCTTTCATCCTTTTGCAGCGATTCAAACTTGCGCTTATCTGCCTTTCAATAGTTGTAAGCCACTGTAGCGACGTACGCAAGTGAATAGATTGCAATTTATTTCACAAGTAAACTAGTGTCGTGTATTTAACACATTTTCAGTCCTGCAAGCAGCAAGAAATATTACTAACGACATGTTGACACTGAACAGAACTGCGGCTAGGGACACGAAGCAAGACCGGAAAGTTCAGCTTTTTTAATGCTGACTGTACCAGAACCCCGCAAGACTCAACTGCTAACCAAGCTAACGCCTCACAACGGCTAGAAAGCCCTTTTGAAGCCAGGATACCAGGGGCGTAATGAAGGGGGGGACACAATTCCCCGGGCGCCAAATGACTGCGGAGGGCGCCGAAAACTCCCAACAATATCACAAGTACTGTCTTCGATACAAAACATGTGCTTTCGGAAGACCTCAGGTTCGAACATGGGGGCGCCAAACTTGCATCTTGCCCCGGGCGCCATCTAACCTCGTTTTACGCCCCTGCAGGATACACTCCTGTGAAGTAACAGCAGCGCTGGCGGCAAGCGGCGTGGTTTATGATCAAGCGCGTCGCGTTTTACGAAGTCTAGAAGGCAAACGGCAACGTGGTGAACTTCGATAAAAATGTTTGGTTAGATTAATATTAAGCTTCTCTCTTGTTTCAGCACAAATCAGCACTGCTGTAAAGACTAACAAATTAGGTTGGGGGCGTAAAACAAAACATGTATTCTGATTTTCCATTCTTTGGGCAGCCACAGCTTTGTTTGTGGCACGCATCAAGTCTCACGCAACTAAGTTCACCGACTTCCAATTAATATCTACACCAACTCCTGGGAAGTCTATCAGGCGTTTAGCGTTTTAACTTTAAAGGAACAGAACGATACTACATCCTGTGGCTAGCAAGGGTTCTTCTTTACTTAGCGCTTTTAAAGTATATCGTCGCCAGTCATGGGCTTCACACAAGTTTGCATGACTTTGTTGTTGACCTTTTCTGAAACGACGTACATGTCCTTCCTCGCTCGCACAAACGACTATCTTCTTGATTAGGTCAGAGTTGCGGAGTCGGAAATTTGTTTATCCGACTCCAGAGTGGAATTGCTGCATTTTGTGACTCCGACCGACTCCAAGCGGCTCAAAATTTTTTAACTCCCGATTCCAGGTAAGTTTTTTTTAAATAACATTTTGCAAAACAGTCTTTTTCAACAATGTTTGCTGACATCGCTAACATCTTTCCAAACTTAGAAGTTTTAAAACTGCAATTATTATTATAAAATGCTGCCAAAAGTACGTTGATGAATACTTAAATGTAGGTGTGAATTAAAATAGGGCATTTTAACTGTTAATCAAGAACGAACAGTCTGAAACAACATACGTGATAGAGCATATCAATAAAGCAGAAATTTTTGTATGCCACCGATGTCCTTCATAGTAGCAATACTTGGAGTTTAAACAAGCTGTAAAGATGCACGCATTTTTGCACAGCAATTAATTCACCGGTTATTACGAAGCATTGGGATTTAAATGCAAGGAACTAAGTTTCTTAAAATCAAGTAATGCTTTACGTGGAAAGACCTGTGAAAGATGCAGCAAAAGAAAAAAAGAACTGCACGACGTATTACTTTTGACATACAGAACATGTAGTGGAAGCAGTTTGGAAATCTCACAAGAATACAATGCTGTGCTTCGTGCGCCTAGAGATTTACAAGGTGTACAAATGTTTTATGGACTGAGTAAACTATGGAATAGAAAAATAAACACTTCGATGTTGCTCGTAGAATACACGAAAAACTGATTAAATGTGAAGACGAAAGTGAATCACGATGTAACTTTGCGATGACAAATACACAAAAAAGATTTATACCGGTTTCGATTCGGTTTGTAATTCACTAGTGTTACTGATACAGAATCACACTGCAGTTTATCTGCATAACCTTGCCATGAACTAGAATCTGCAGAGATTTGGTGGTTCATGCATTGTTTTTTAAACAAAATCATTCCCACCAGTAATTATTTCGCGTAATGCTTGAAGCTTCTAGCTATTTCCCTGTCAGGTTCACTGCATAGGTGATTCAGGTTCACTTTTTCCGAGTGCAAGCTGGGAATGTTAAGAACCACTGCTCTCGGCAGTAGCCAAACCACTATTCTTACTTTGTAACAGCTTTCGCTGGACAAAGAGCTATCACGTTGAAAAGTTAAGTCGATCAGTGGATTTTGCGAGCTTACTAATAGTCGCGGTGGATTATTGCATTGCTGCAACGCAACTCGGGCAGCAACATTCTCATACTTTATAAAACGTGATTGCCCACAGCAAGGGTGCGCAACCTTTTCACTAGCGCAGGCTACATTACGTTTAATTTTAGGAATCACGGGCGCCAGTGAGTTGAAACTATTTTTTTGCATTGCTTCTGTTCTGCTTCCACACGTCTGCTTGACCGTCTTTCTACAAATTATCCGCATACATAGACAAAGAGGTTTTGATAATGCACGACCGCATAAACTGTTTTCGAAAGCCACAGTTGTGCGCCCCTGGCCGACAGCTAAGGATAACTTTCAGCAACAGCGCTCAAAAATGTTTTTTTAATTGCTTACTGTCATCTGCCATGTTTTTGAGCGTTAACCCTGCAGCACAAGCTACTAAGTGCTCGATTCCGAAAAGATCGACATGGATTTTCAAGATTGTTCATGTTCCAGTACACTTACCAAGCCAATATCTGATTTGCTTTTGTTTAAAGCGTGTAGAGCTTGCAAAGCCACTTCTTCAAATTTAGGATCACCTGTCAAACGACTTAAGGTGCCAAACTCCAGAATGAACGTTCCAACACCAGCGGTACATGTTTCAACAGTTTCTCTCGGATCTACGCCATATTTAAGATTAACTGTTCCATACGGCATTCCGGTTGGCGTTTCGAAAGCTAAAAAACGTAAGCAACGTAAGTCAAAGCAGAGTTACTCAACAACCTTTATTATGATGGAGCTTCTGAGTTGTATTCAGAACAAGCGTACGGCAATTCTAGGAAAGACAACTGTTTCGGAGTGCTCAATATTGACAAGAAAGGGTATAACTGTTTCACACGGCACTTGCGCCAAGTCAAGTTTCCAGTTTTTCAGCAATCTCATAAAAATGGTGACGCCGGCAACCACGATACGCCAAAAAAACAAAAACAATAAAACCAGGTGCAAGAATGATCACGATGAAACGTTCAGCCGATGTGTTTAGTGCACAGGGGCGGATCCAGCCAGTACGGTTAGGGGGTGGCGATCTCAGTAATATTTAGTAGTCAACTCTCATAACGGGTCCGCTACTGAAGAGAGATGAAGCATACTTCCCACAACACTGCTGTGACAAAACAATGGACGACAGAATGGCCTTATATCGCGAATGCTGTTTTCCGAATTGTAAAAAATCATGGTGAATAAAGTTACTTTCCATGGTTTTTGGGGGGGTCGTCCCAATCGTCCCCTCCCTGGATCTGGCCTTGTTAGTGCATGACCGTCAGTTTACTGCTTTTTATGTGCACTTCAGTTTAGGATTGTTCAAAGTTTGTGGAGTCACTTTCCACAGAGTGAGTGTCCGCAGATTAGTTCGGTGTTTAGACCACAACTGCGGTGTAAGCTTACTCATGTGAAGCACGCTCTGGTGAAACCGTCTATTTTGTTAGCGCAAAGATATTGGTCAGCCATTGCCACAACGCTTTTTCCTCTGTACCAAGTTCAAATTTCCTGTTTTTGACACTTTCTAATTTTAAATCCTATTCACAATTCTTGCTCGAAGCTCGTGTCTCCAGTTTTTTGTCAAAACTTGTTTCGATTCCTGCAGTTTTTTCCTTCTCCTTTAAAGGAAGGTACACTTTCATTCATTCATTTTCACACCCATTATTCCTCTCGGGAGGGTCGCGAGGTAGCAGCTCTGGGAGGAGTGGAAATATCTCACAGTTTTCAGCAAACTCTGATAGTTCTCCTGGTTCACACTAAGACGGGGCCAAGCAAGGTCGGGGGCGTAATCACGCCACCTGGTCCTTGGTCGACATATGGGTCGCTTTCCCGTCCCGTTGGTGTAGCCAGCAGGACGCGCCAATCTTTCCTGGGGCATTCTGGTTACGTGGCCGAACCATCGTAGCTGGGACGTTTCTACTCGGAGAAGTGCCTCAATATTCAAAGCTTTACGAATTTTACAGCTGCGCACTTTGTCGCTCAGTGTCACTTGAACTCGACCTAAAAATCCTATCTCTGCCGCTTGTATTTGAGATAGTATCCTTTCGGTCATCGGGGTCATCAACCAAGATTCGGGGTCATCAACCAAGATTCATGACCGCAGGTGAGGATCGGAGCAAAACCCGGTTTAAAAACTGACAGACTTTCGGTGGTTGAATGGTGCCGTTATGTGACCACGCAGGATGAAGCTCATGCAATTTTGCTTTACCAACCCATGTATCAAGATCGACGCTTCTTTATCAAAAATTGCATGTTGACCATGCACTATTACTTTTTTTGCAATGAAAAATTTCAACTGCATTGTTGCTGGGTGGAAAGTGGTTTGCTACATGGTTCAGAAACTTCATCTCTGCGCTGGTTTTCACGTCGCGACGGAAAGAGGGATTTAACTTTTTTACTTCATTATTTTCGTACCACGGGTGGTTTGAGGTCGAACTTCATGGCGTAGCACAAAAATTATAAATGTGTTCTAGCGATGTTTTAAGCTTTGCTTGTTTGCCGATGTTTTGCTCAACCATAAGAGCACAATAAGAACAACTTCATCTTTTTACAATTAAGCTTGGTAGCAACTGCTACAAATCACCATGAGTAAACAACAGCGTTCCGTGCTGTGGTTCTGTCAGTTTTTCTCTGGAAGCGTCATTGGTTCGTTCAATTTATTTTCATTGAAGGTAGGTTTAATGATGGTTAGTTGATAGGTATTGAATGATTATTGCACTGAGGTGCTGGATAAAGAACTAAAATATAATGTTTTACGTTCGGTATTTCCGTACAAGTTACTTCCTGATTTCGGGACGAAGTTTAAATTCAAATCTGTTCTGGCCACTTTCAACTGCTTTCGTTCGCCAATTTCGCCAGCCTTTTCGTAAGTTTTTTTTTATGTTGGCTTGTTTGGCGCGCGACTGCATTTGGAATGACGACAACGTCGTTTTCTCTGCACAGACCCACATTTTCATTGAACACCTTTTGTGACAGAACATTCAAGAGATGTAGAGCAAACATTTCGCACCTTTCTTTCCCTTTAAAGCTATCCAATATTTTGTCGGAACTACCCCGAGTAATTTTTATACAAGGTTTGAAACACGCCTGATATTTGCATGTTTCTTGCAGATTCCTTTAAATTAACAATTTGACATGCTACATAAGCACAAACGGCTGGACATACCCGGTAACAATTTTCGAGCCACTTTCTCTGCCAATTTCAACAGCGGTCCTTGGCATGGCCACTCGGGATGAAGATCCACTCCTGCTTTGTATGACAAAAGATGTGCAGAGAGTAGACCTCCAACAACTGAAAAAGGTGTTTTTTGGAGACTAAAACTGCCTTGAAAAGCAAAAATTCACAGAATGGCATCACCTTCAAAAACGATAAGGCATCTCATTTAAAAAGTATACAAGCTTAAAGGGATAACTCTATTAAAACTACAATCCGATGTTGGCAAAACATGGCATTGCTGTTTGCGACAAATAAATAACTTGAAGGCAAAAACATCCAAGAAACACCTTGACACGCACCACGAATATTGGTTTCAAAAACTGATACATTGACATTCTGATCAAAGTCAAGGTTTGTGATCACTTCATTTGATACCCTCCTGAACTCGGTGTAATTTTTCAGAACCTAAAACATATGTAAATAAAAGCGATCGTATTGGCACAACAAACATCAATGAGTAGTTTACTTATACTGAAAAATAACTTCGAGCTTTGTAAAAAATTAATACCTGACTAAGTCAAGCTTTGGATTTTCATCTGCCTANCGCTTGTAATTGGCCTAGAAACAACAAATGGTCCTATTAAAAAAAAACATGTGGAAACAACTTAGGGTTGCATTNTTCTGACCAATTCACAATTTTTACAAAAAATTACTNTTTTTTGAAACGTAACAGATGTATATTTTTGAAACCACTTCCAAGATAANCGTAACATTTTTAATGTGCACATCACATGAACTAAATTATAAAATAAAACACTCAAATTTAACTCGGAAACTTATGTGTTCAATCTATTGGATATTGCTGTTAAACTAAACAATCCTACACGTTTTTTGTAAAATATGTATAACATATAAACAACCAAGTACAGACCACAAAGGTTTTGAGTTTTTAGAGAGTGTTCCTAACCTTTTTTCTACCACACCTCCTTTATGTAATTGTCCTTTGTTTCAAGCCCCCATGACTTTAAATAAGCTGTAAAACCAAAGGTATTTATTGGTAAATTTATTGATCAAATTTTCCATGTTTTAGCGATCATAAGGGCTTGCACCCCCCTGAATATTTATTGACACCCCCGGGTTAAGAACCACTGTTTTAGACAGTTTTACAGGCATGCAGTTCATTCAAAATATGTTTAAAGCATAAATGAAATTCTTTCAAAAGTTTCAAATGTGAACATGATTGACTTTGAAATGAATTACCATAAGGCCAAAAATTACAGGGATCCTATATTACTTCTCATTTAGGGGTCATGCAACCCTTTGTTTTCACAAGTATTTTTAGCAAATCTATCTGCAGAGATCAGTTAAGAGTAACATCACCAAATACCTCTACATAATTTTTGCTGAGAGAATTTGAAACATAAAATGCTGTTTTTTTAAAATAAATCTGCCACAGCTCATTTTCTTGATGACATCTTAATGCAGGTGTTGCAAGGCGACCATCACTGCCAAGAAATATACTACATCCACAGCCACCATGGTTTTTACATTTGTGATGCAACCTTATTATCACATTGGTTGAAGAAGCATGAAATATTACATCAACAACTAAGTTTATTTCAGAAAAACTGATCTTACAACCAACATGTCCAAAGCATCAATCAGTGTCAGGGAAAAGCTTCCCCAAGTGTCCACACCATCACAAGTCAGTGGGCGCAGTTCATCGAATGGATAAGCATGTCGAAGATAACCATCATAGGCATGATAAAACATTTTTTTGACTTCTTCCCTTATCCAAAAAGTAGAAAAAGGTCATTTATGTGAAATTACCTCCATTCATGTGTAACAATGAACTATAATAAGTAAAAACAGTTTTTGTTGGTCATAGACAATATTTTTTTTGAAATGACTGAAAAAATTTAGTCAATTTGAATTGTCCGAAATATAGACTAGTGAATACTCTTACACTAAGTTCTAACACAATTATGTGACAAGAGACCTAAATGTCTCAGCAAAAAAAACCTGAGTTAAATAGTGTCATGGAAAATTTGCTCAACTCTTTAAAATCAAACAACATGTCTTCCTTTAAAATGAATCATCGTGGAAAAACACATGCTCTGAAAGAAGAATAAGCAGTGGTGAATAAGCAAGAATAAGCACTTTCAGCCATAAAATGCATGAAAAAATTGTTTCAATTTAAACATCTAGACAGTTTCCAGTACAAATGAGTTAAAATGTACCTTTTTGTGTTAACCTATATAAGCCATGAAGAAGCCTTNTGTATGAACAAAANTGTGGTAAAGTACAAAAATCAACACACCTCAAAATACAATCCACACACGAAATAATGCAAGCAATATATTGAGAAATGCTACTTATTCTTTTAAACTGTCAAAAAATAGCAAGATTAATGAAACGCCAGTACCTCTGTATCAAAAATTCTGATCTTGTGTGTCTTACTGAACCTATAAAATGGCTCAGCAGTTTAAAAACATTGCCAAACCTGATTTAAAACATATATCACATCTGACTACCAGTAGTACCAATCAAGATTGCTTGAATAAGTAATAATTGGAAGAACTAGATGTTATACATAACAGAGGCAAATAAAAAATCTTTCCTTGGTGGAACAAACCAGTCAAGGCTATCAGATTTATACTGATATGCTGCTTACTGCCAGCAAAAAAATTACCTAGGGAGTGTAGGTGCACTACTGATTCTAATTTTACATACAATGACACTATATTGTTTTTAAATTTTTACATTACATTTGGTTATTAATAACAAAAGTGAATGAATATAAGCTTGTGCTCAAGCTTTGCTGAGGTACATTACCAAACATTTTTGATTATTTATGAATAAACCCTACTGAGCATGCAACACCACNTGCTACTTGAATACTTCTGGGAGTTAGCCTTAACCAAACAGAAAATGCCCTTGAAACATCTACGCCCAAGCATATGGGATATCATTGATTCTCCACTGCCACAAAGCTATTTCCTATCCTTTTGAAAATATATACAAAAATACCTATTTTTGCATATTCTGCATTATTGCCTGGTATTGGGATAAAGTTTTGTTGGATCTCAAGTTAAGCGTCTTTTTGTTGTGGAATTATTAAACATCTGTACATGAATAACTGTGTTAAGCTTTTTCCCTTCACTGTGATTTGACATTTTGTTAATGTGGATGCACTGTATGTTTATGATCTGCACTCTTTGTATTGATGATTCAGTGCTTTGTTCTTTGCATTGGACCATTGTGTTGAATGACTAATCATCTCTACATTGGCAGATTTTGTCTTTATGCTAAGACAACATTGCTGACTCTTGGCCATGGGACCAACATTCTGGATTGGTTCAAGTAGACATCTGGAGAATTATGATCCCATGGACTTGACCAACATGATCAGGAATTCTTCCAGGATCAGGCTATAAAACGCTATAATTTCATGAACATATAAGTATTGTTTGCTTGGATGCGAAGTGTTTTTGATAATGCAAGCATAGTTTCTAAATTACTAAGCATATAGTGCACACTTTGTCTTCCAAAATCCATTCTATGGAAATTTAATGCAAAAGACATTTTTGAGAACTTTATGTCACACTCCATGACCCACACAACTGGTTTATTATCATGCTGGAAAAAGATTTACATTATTCCTACAACTACCCATGAGAGCCAGAAAATGCACATGGATGGATCAAACTCTCCTGCACAAAATCTCATGAACTGCCACACATTCCAGACAAGTGTACCATGTTCAGATCCTAATGGATCTGAGCTTACCAACAATGAAAATTGGTTACAATCCACCAATTTATTACACAACTATGTGGATCACCCACAAACTTGCTTAATGTGTCAGCATTCTCATTCATTAATCATGATGTGTCAAGAGTGAGAAAGGGGTGATGAAACAAAGGTTTGTGGAACACTAGTCTAATTCCTACGCCCACAATTCTGTAAAGCAAAATTATGGTGTCAATGTCATGACAACAACATTAGTTGTGCGATAGGTGGATATATGGCAAAAGTCTTGGCATTATAAATAAATTGCTATAATTTCTAAAACTATACACTCCACTCAACTAACCTTATTTTGTTCTTAATGTGTACCAACACTTATTGGATTTCTGTTGATTGTTAAACTGTTTTTGTAATCTGTTTCTACCTTTGCCTCTTCAAATTTCAACCTCACTTGGCAATGCTATGCGCCCAGTGGGACATACAACACATACAGCTGTGGTACTTGATTATGATCCATGGGTAATTGTCTTGCTTCTTCACGATATGTGTGAATAAACATTTTTTTGCCTTTGTTACATGCCTTCATTCTGTAATGCCATGGTTGCCACATTGTGACATTGCTTACTGCCTCATAACATAACCTATATTTTCTCTTACTATACTTTTATCACATATCTATGTCCACGCCTCACCTGTTCATCTGCACACACCTCAAAACTCCATCCATTACCTTACCTATGCACCAGCGTCTGTGTTATCTTTAATATGTAAATGATTGTTATGTATACGATTCAAATTTGTGTTTTGTTGTTCATTGAAATGTCTTGGAATTATTTTGTTCACTTTGCCATTACTAGGCCTATGATCTTAAAAATGTCCCAAACATACTTGTTTGTCAGCCACAATGATCCACAAACATGAAATCACAAGTAACAAATTACAAAAAATAAACAAAAAAGTTGGGCATATACAACATATCAGACAAAATGTTCATGTGACCAATTCAACCAATGCAAGTGACAAGCCCTAAAAGACATAATAAAGTAAAAACATTATTACCAAAACATGAAATCAGTCGCTATTATAAGTTTTATGAGACATCACACTAATTCACTTAAGGTCATTAAGAACCAACAAAGATCTTTTGACTATAAACTTACCTCTTCAATTGCATGTCATTTTCAGCAGTCAAAGTGCATTGAAAATAAGAGAAAATACATGTCAACAAAACTATTAAAAAAATAGACTGTACCATAGCACTTAACTGAATTACAGTACAGACAGTCACATCTCTTATATCGCTAGCCTAAAATTATAACTACAACAAAAACAGAAACCAACAATTGTTGATTAAAATATTTCATAACTACTGTACCACATTAATTAAAGTTAAAGAAATTAGATAAGTGAAGATTAAACAAAGATTAACCGAAGTGGCCTTAGCACTTAGCAACCTGGCTTACAATAGAAAACAGTACGTCTTGGTGTCATTTCAGTTCAACTTGATCTGGTGTTTAACTTGAGTGCCTGAAGTGGCAAAAGCACTGCTGGAGCTATTTTGTCTTCTTCAGCTAAACACGGTTGATTGCAACGGTAGAGATGGCACGTGCCACTAATGGTCCGGATTTTGGTCGGGCCGCTGAGGTTGAATGAGCGGGCGCTAACAATATTTTTAGCGGTTGGATTTCACCGAGCCGCTACGAGCCACCCACCAAGTTTGAAAAAACCTTTAAAATTTGTTTGAGTTAGAAGAACCACTTAGTGGCGATAGAAGTGAGTAAAACCACTTGGAATCTGCTTGGCATTGCTTTGCCGATGCTGCATTTTCAGGCTAACTTCCTTTTCCCATATGTGAGCACTCCACCAGGGCGACCGGAAGGCACACTATATTGGTACTACTGAGTGGCTTGTTGGAGGGAATGTAATATGCAACGTTTTGATGGCGTGCTATAGGTGTTTTTTGTATATGTACCAAATCACAATCGCTTTACAAGTAAGGTTGAGGGCCAGTGGTGATTCTAAGGGGGAGACCTGGGTGGCCATTCCCCCCCCAGATTTTTGCTCTGCCCCCTGCTTGGCACCCCCAGTTTTTTCTTAATTTCCCGTTCAAGTTCGTTTGGTTGATATGCAGTAGATGACTTTCGGTCAGAAATATTTTTGACGATAATTTAGTAACCCTCTAGCCTGCATTCAATATCTTCCAACTGCATGATAAGCTGTGTTGTTGTTTTTGGTGGTCGAGAAACTAGCGTTGTTTATGACAACACACACCAGTAGTTGCTCAGATCCTGCGTGAAATTTAGCCAGATCGCGGTCCGTTGTTGAAAAATTCATTTCGAAACTATAAGACACAGTTGCAGAAATGGGAAGATAGATCTTCAGTGCATTTCTGTGTGAGATGGAACTGGGTTATATTACTTTCGGCAGATTGTTGCTTGTCCCAGTAACAAAAGATTTGTGAAAGCATTAAGAATTGGTTTCAGTTAATTTATACGAATTTATCCTGGCTGCAGTATTGGGTTCTGCTGCCTTGTATATATGACTTCGAAACATCTTACGTAAGTGGTGTTAGATTCATAACGCGATTGTACTTCGACGCTGATATCATTTTGATTAGTGGCGCACCGGTCATTTACTTCGAAAGCCCTAGAGCAATTTTTGCGTTTGGGAGTAAGAATGTTGGCAGCCGCAGGGTTGCCATACAGCTTTTGAGAAAAAAGTCAAACCACGTCTAAAAAAGCCAAACCGGGCAAAAAAGCCAAATTGTTAAAAACATGAAATTTAAAATTCTTCATTAATTGTAGGATATTTTAGAAGAATAATGTTGTAGCATTCTTCATCCCCCACATTTTCCACTCGAACCTTCGGCATTACGGGTTGCCTTTATTCTTCTGTGGTTTGCCAGATAACGTTTGAGAAAATACACCAAGCACTGTCTAAAAATTCCTAATAACACTTTTCAGCAAGATATCAAAGCGAAGACACCAGTCTGATAGCATGTGCCAACTGCCTCCAAAAAAAGCCAAATATTGAGAAAAAAAGAAACAATTTTTTTGACAGCATCTGTCTCTAACAAAAGTCAAATTTGTGAAATTGTAACGATTCTAGCGCAATTGAAGTAAAAATCCCACCTTGCCAACACACATGGTTTTGGATGGCGTGTTTTGTCGAATTTTGCATGCGCTGATAGACTGGGTACAGAAAAACTCCTAATATTGCTACACTGATTCGGGACACTGTGTTGTTTGAGTTCAACCCACCTCTGCGACCTTTGTATTTGGTATATAGCGAATTGCCATTGCTCTGTTGCGAAACTTTGAGATAGTACGTGTGAACTATTGCAGTCGTAACGCTTGTGCGTTTCTGCCATTCGAAAGCATCGTTTTAGTCTCTGTAATGTGTGGGTGCAGACTAGCACGTGTTAGTCAGCAGTGTGTGAACCAAAGGGGTTCCTTGAAGTTGCGCTCAACAGGTAGGATTTCTCAGGATTGGTTCAGTATTTGGCTGTAGACAGATACGTTGCCCAGCTGCGGGTTCGTAAGAAAGTGCGGAATCAGTGTGGCAATCTGGAATTTCCGATCCGGCCACAGCCAGTTGCGTGAAATCGCTACAAGTGGTTCATGACCACGGTTTTAACTCTACCGACACATGTCCTGCAACCGCAGAATTTTGTACGGATGTTCTACAATGATTCAGAAGCAATTATTTCGCGTATTTCAGCTCATTGTCCCAGAGGTCAAACATTTCTACCAGAAAAACACTTGAAAGAATTCGCAAGTCATATTCATTTAGTAAAAATGATTTAAAACATGAAAATAACTTTGGCAAAGAATTTGCTTCGGGAGGAGTCGAAGCTGCGTATATCGCTCGAGCAATCTTTTATCCACAGCTACAACCCTAGAATACTATCGTGAGTCTGGCAGACCCGGGCCAAATGAGTTCACCACGTGAAACTACGTAAGCGCACGTCGAGCGCTCTCCACGCCTCAGTAGCTTCTTTTTTGTGCACCCTATAAATAGGTGCATGTGCTGTTGCCCTCGCTCTTTTCCATTTTGCAAAGGTAGTGGTTTCGGGTCCAGCAGACCCGACGTTAGTGTGCGGTGATGTAATCACGCTGACCCGACGTTGTGGTTAGAGGGGGTTTTGCGCCAGGTGGCTGTAAAAAGCTGAAACACACTCAGTGTGTAGGGTTTCCTTGGTTTTGCCCAGCATAGACGTTGCTTGCGAGGAATCCTTTCGTTGCATACAGAGATGCTGGTTTCCCCAAACGCTACCAACGAGGCAGCCTAGTCGTTGTACGAGTATTGTTCTAACTCCCGACTAAAACTGCCTGACATTGCCAAGCCGAAGCAAGGCGTTTGACTCTCACCACTTGATAGTTCGTTTCACAGCTTTCCTGGTGCACAATCTTTATTTACAAAAAGGGCTTCTGATTAGCAGCAGCTGAATAGCTTTACGATGGCGCGACAGCAGAAACAGCCAACGTGGTCCACGCGCTAGCGATACACAACTCGACTCTCTCAAAGCGTGGTGCCCACGTCGATAAGTTCCAATGCAAAAATGCGAAATCGAGGTCATTTGCGCAGACGCAGTGGAACGCGGACACAGTGGAGCGCGCACACACAAAATCCCTTGACGCGAATAACAAGTTGATACAAACTAGATCTCACGTACGGGATACAATAGCGAGCAGGAAACGGCAAGTCATAATGCGAAAAGGTAAATCCACTATAAATGCATGCTTCTACGGTCTTGTTAGCAGTATACAAAAGGAGAAGTTCTTCACGCCCATAATTTTTTTATGAGTAATTCAGTTCAGGCATATACGACACCTTTGCTATATTTGGTCTACTTACTTTTCATCAAAAATCGCATGATATTAGAGTAAAGTAACTTTGTTAGTGCTCAAACTGCTTAGTGAGACTTATATTTTCATAGTAGTTTTTGTGATAAACTGCAGTTGAAGGAAAGTATATTTTTTATTTTTGAAAACGGGTCTGGCAGATTGGACGTTAGTATTAACGTAACAAAAATCCAGCGATAGTATTCCAGAGTTTTGAAAAGCTGCGTTTGATTGTTACTGGTAGCTGTAACGCTATAACTATTTCGTTGATGAATTTTACAGTCGACATGATAATCGACATGACAAAAGAAAATCGAAGGATTAAGTTACACTGAGGTGATGATGATATTAAATTCTAACATTGACGGTGCAGGGATCTGCGTGAGAATTATATTGTTCATTGTCTGTTTGTCTGAATCTTTTTAGAGGTAGTGCGTGCTTCGCTTATGGCAAGACAGTCATAAATCAACGCAGGGTTGAAATGTCAGCTTTTGAGGATACGTCAGAGGAAAATTCAGTATGAATATTAAAATGAACAACTTTGTTGGGAATATTCTGCAAACTTAGTTTTACGCCTGCTGTTACGTTTTGCTATCAGGTACACGCCCCTAAAACCGATACACACATTCCTACTGCGGCGCTGCTATGCTACTCTAGGTGCCACTGGTGCCGAAACCTGTCTGAAGTTAACTGCATACTACATTGAATAGCCCTCACCCTATCCGCACTGCAGATGGGCATTACACTTGCAATAGTAGTTGCGTAACATTGTTACGGTTACTCCACAATCACAAAGCTACCACAAAATCAGATTAGTCAGTAGTCACCAATACGTTGGCAAATGGCTTATTTTATGAGTTTTGTAGTAAGAATCAGAGATGATCACTATCCGGTTTGCCGGTTGGATATCCGGCAGGATAGTGAGTTTGCAACCGGATAAAGATATCGAAAAACTGCTTTCAAACGGGAACCGGATACGGATCCGGATATCAGAAACGCTTTTATCAATATTTCGAGGATTCAAACTTTTGGAAAAAGTTGCACATTGCACAATCATTCATTTATTATCTTCAGAAGCATCTTTTCAGCGTTCTGCGCCATGACTCCGAGTCTGTCTATGGTGTA
>JGI24158J21664_10002897_pt1 | contig 21205 bp, 14 predicted proteins | sample Ectturendosymbi3_FD_21664 | JGI IMG/M metagenome (IMG submission 21664)
ATTTCACGTAAAATTACGCATCCTCAGTCCTGAAAATTGCAACCAAAGCTTACAGGTGAAAAGTTGAAAGGCTGAAGTAACAGCAGAGAAAAAACAATCTCAAGACTACAATTACAATTTCGTAATACAAGCTCATAAATCGTAACATCTTAACTGACTGACGTCAATAATACTAGTGGCGACAAAAAAAAAACTGACTCATGAAATAAGTGTTTACTCAAAAATTAAAAAGACGTTTACTCAAATAAATAAAACATCTAACTAGTTGATGCTAATGGCTGAAAAATTTCTCCAACTAAAACTAACTCTTGGTGAAGTTAGTTTTAGTTCAATAGGGCTGCCATATTTTCAACGCAAAAAGGGAGGACAATTTACGACTGTCACTTACGTGAGTGTATTATCTACACTAATAAGCCAAATAACAAATAGGCCTATTGATTAGTTTTAAGTATTGAAGTAAAGCGTCCAGTGTAGATGATGTTTTATTCAAAACACACAAAACAAAATCCTTATTTGCTTGACCTATTTAGCCCATAAAAAAAATTTGCAGATTTCTTAAATTTCCTAAAATGTAGAATCGCCTTTTACAATTTTATGAAACTGCTTGCATGAATGATGTTTTAAATTGCACACCAGTTTTAGACTAGACACTGGTTCAGCCAGAAAGATTTCTTTCTTTTTGGTTTGTGGCTGCATCAAGGAAAAAATTGTTCCATATTAGCATAAAGAGCCATAACGTTGAATTAAAACTGTGCAATCTTTATAAGATCGTCAAGCGTTTGATGGTATTGAAAGTTGCAAAATATTTTGCTCATCTGTCATGTTCCATCATTTTACAATAAATTGCATTTGATTGATGCTCCTTTTGTACGAACTCGAACAAGTTTTGGTATTAGTCAAACAGTTCACTTCAGCTTTGTCAATATAAACATTTTTATCAAGTAGATACTACTCACATGTTTCATCCTTTTCCCAATTAGTTGTTTGCAAACGGAGGGGTCTAGTCATAGCATTTTATATTCAGCAAATAAAGTAGTCCATCTGGCCAGATGTGAAACACAAGACTTGTACAATATAGATACACCTGACATGAATGAATCACAGTCATGATCCTTGCCTTCGCTGAATTTTCTTAGTGCTAATTTAACTTGGCTTGATATTTACAACTGATTGTCTCTTTTGAATTCTTGCCTTGACAGTGGCGAAACACGATACAACCTCAACAATTGATGCTTTTGACTTCTCGGTATTCTGATCTTGCTCAATAAAAGCAACCACATATGATTGAAAATGACTTAGTGTGAACAGAATTCGCTCAAAAAATTTCCAAAAAAACGTTTTAGGACAACAGTTGGCTTGTCATGAAGTATGAATTTGAAGCTGGGTACAATTGAAGCATACTTGGCAAGCTGCGATAAAGTGATAGCCACCTGGTTACGCTAAAAAAATAGGTTTGTGGCACTCAGTATCCAGAAAGTCGCAACAGCCTTTTCACTCTTCTTTGTAAACTGTGCAAATGCAACCACACGTTATTTACTCAGCCTCAAAATAATTTAGTTTGTGATCGCGCGGCGCGAGTGCTCGACTGCATTTTTGCACCCCTAGATTCGCTATAATTACTAGAAAGTAAAACTACTACACTAAGCTATGTACAATACACTGATCACCGTATCACGGTTCATCAGCAAAGCTAGTAGTACAGCATAATGGCATCAGCAGTCCGCACTCCAATGTCAAGGTCATTGAGATACTGAAAAAAGATTTACCACTGTTATGTAACGATTAATGTGAAAGCACTCCCGCCTTTTCAGCCGAGAATTAACTCAACCAAAACATAGAATAATTAGACAACTTGCAGGCCCTCCCATAAACTAAGCTACGCCACCATCTCGTATCATGTTGCAGTTGAGTGAGGACAGCTTACTGTATGCAAAAACAATATATCATCGCCAGTGACGCAGATGACGGGAGGCAGAAGGCTGAAATGCCCCCCTTGGCAATTTAATGTGAAAACCGGATCGCCACCTTAAGTGATAGTTCGGTTTTAATATTCGCTTGGTTTTCAGTAGGTTGTTTGTTTTTGCATTATTCGGATTATTTTCCGGTGATTTAAGGTTTTAGCATAGCTATCCGCATCCGGATACACCATCGTTTCTCAAGTTTTTTTGCGAGTGTTGGCTAGTGGGCCCTGTGCAGTGGCCAGTGGGCCCCTTTTAGCTAAGTGTTCTACCCTGACTCAATACTCTAGTTACGCCACTAGGACATTTTCGAATGTCCTCAGAGAATATTTCATTTCTCATGAAAAAAGTGGACATGTACTACAAAAAGAGGACGTATTGTAGCCATACCTAGCAATGCTACTCATAAGTGGCCTTTGCAAATCTAAGTAAAGCAGACGAAAAATCCACCAGAAATGAGTAGAGACGTAAGCTAACGTGTTCTACGTGGCTTGGCCTTGAATTCACTAGATTCAGATACCTGAACGACTTTCAGGAAACCGATGAGCGTAATAGTTGTTTCGTCACAATATCAAGTATTCTTCAGGTGAAATACTGCTGTTTGGCCGACCGATAAATTGATAGCGTCTACAAACAAACTTTTCTCGCTAAAAACGACTAAGTGACACGCATTTGTCGCACATATGGCTAAAGACATGAACATGGAGGGCCCTGGTCCCGGGCCTCCCTAAATCCGGCGCTGGGGGTTTCAACAGGAACAAGAACAAAAACTTGGCGAAGAATTCGCAATGGCTTGGCGATGCTTGCATCGTCAGATCTCCCGTGCGTGCTGTAGGTTAGTTCAAGTTTGCTGAGCTTCATTCAGGCAGACTACTGCACTCCAGCGCCCAGCTACTTTTAATTAAACGAGTGTGAGGTGGAATGCACGAAACACAGCTAACTTTCGTCGAGAATTCGAAATTTGCTACGCAGATGTGTATACGCTACGCGGATGTTTTAAAAAAAATACTCGAGGGTCAAACAGCTTTTTAAAAAATTCTGTCTCAATTCTAATTTTTGTATACGATACTAACACGACTTTTTGTATTTCCAGTCTCACACTTCTTAAACAAATTCATCCTCAGGGTTATCGACAATCCCATGTTGCAGACGGAAAGTTAGGTTAGACCCATCGACGATGGACGCGCCTTCTCTCCATCAGCATTCTCACGGCGGCGATTATAGAAATATGGTAATGGCGATATATGTTGGCTTAATAAAAAATCAACTTCTTCAATTTCAGTATAATTACTTACATTACAATGTTACATCTGGTTTCTTCTTTTCCTTTACACACCAGAGGGAGGATTCGCCGGAAATGAGCAATATGTGAAATGCGATGTTCGAAGGGCTGACGATCACCAAACAACCCAACTGATTGGAACAGTGGAAACGCGTACGCCTTTTTTCATGTAACCTGGATTCGATCTCATGATAGTGATTCCTAAAGAGGGAACTGACACGTGCGCGAGTCAAGCAACTCACGGATGATATCTGAAGGTTAAGTGTGAGGCAAAGCATTGTCCTGCGGTCCATTAATCAGAACTTCGCTATGTCGTTGGTGCCTTGACTGCTGGCTGCTAATTTACTGGCATATTCGTGTTATTCTTTTCTTGTTCCTTAGTATGGTACAGACTTCTGTAAAAGTTGCTTGCGTGCTCACATATAATAGAACTGAAGTCGTCATGCAGCACATTTGTCCATTCAAGGTGTATCGGTAGAACCTGCCATACTTTACAAGTAAAAATGGTCTGAACTTGCACAGCCAAAAGAACGAGATTGAATGTCGAAGATTCGTTTTAATTGCTGAAAAATCATAAATACGGAAACAAGTTTTAAGGACCGGAAAGCTCCTGAACAACCCAAGCGTAACGAGACAGAAATATGACAGACGGCGACCGAGGTCACACGGGGCACCGCAAGTCTTTTAGGGCCGCATTGTTGCGGACAACGTGCAACAAAACTGCCAAACATGCAACCAAACTCCGTCAAGGTTACGTTCGCAATGAAATTGTCAAGCCTCACCGCTTCAACACGAACAGACTGTTTCTGTCGCTGCTGACACGGTATGACATAACAGAACGTGCTCCGTAAGCCAGGAAAGAGCATTTTAATATCTTGCCGATGTCACACTAAATTTCACGTAGATGCAGACAGGGGCCTCCAAACTGTTACTGTTTTGTCCCGAGGGCCACCTCAGCTATAACTCAACAGTCCGAGAGCCAGACACCTTACGTAATGTTTTTAGGGTAATGTTACATTCTGCCAAATCAAGAAGTTTTTCCTTCATACATTATTTTTTCATTATTGACAAAATGTCTTTGCGGGCCAGATGAAACGGTTTTGCGGGCCGGATTCGGCCCACGGGCCGTAGATTGGAGACCCCTGATGTAGACAAAAACTCACCAACTCCGTTAAAGCTTTATGGCTCCATTGAATTGGCGCAAGACGAACTCTTTAGCACGTGACCTACATTAGAGGAGGGGATGCTTGCTTACGACGGTGGGGGGTGTGGGGCGTGCTTACTTCGACTTGCACCCAAAATAATATGGCCGAAACCCCAGCTTGCTGCAGCACACTGATAACGGTAGTTTCCTACAAACACTGAGCACCGCCACGAATGTGACCGCGAGGAAAGAGATCTCTTTTGACATTGGAATGCCACGACTGGTACGCGTGGGAGAGCGAGAGGTTGATCCTGACATGGGCGAGTTAGTGAGAGTCAAATAATAATAATAAAAAAACACAAGGCTGCGGCATTTGCGCTTGAACCCACCAGTTTGTTTCGTTCGTCTCGGAGCACTTTTAAGTCACAAACAATCTGGAGTCAGAAGCTTCTAATTTCACCGGGGACGTGCAACGACAACAACGACCAAAGACAGCACAGAAAAGCAAGAGATGGGGATTACGGGAGCAATAACAAAAATAAGAAATAATACCCTGAACAGGTCAATTGTTTTCCTAAAACAACCTCATTCGAGTCAAAGTGGGCGGCTAAAACGAAACAGCCCTAATTAAGTTAATGAATAAACCCAGTTACAAGTTCAGCGCGGGCTCATTATCTTAGCACTGGAAAGCAATATGTAACATTTCCTTTGAATGTGCTCAACACTTACCTTGTGGTACGGCCATAGATGGATTTACGCTATGCAGTGCGAGGAGATGCTTCACGCTCAGTCACTACATGTGGGGGGTAAAGTTCACAGCGACACGGACACACAAGCACACGCACAGCGACACACAAACACAGCAGTTGGACAGAGAAGCACGCCAAGCGACTTGGTGGTTTTACAGACAGACCGTCCGGTAAAGCGGAGACAGGTAGAGGCGCAGAGGTAGACACGCTGTTAAAACAAACAAGGATTACGTTGAACACGAAGCTTTGAAAACAGTAAGCCGATCAGCAAGGGTCTAGAACAGTGAATCTCAACGTGGTCCATGTGGGCCACGGATGGTCCACCTGGAATTTCTGGTGGTCCACACAAGAGTTCCATAACCCTTGATTAAAATTTCCTGAAAATTGTAATCTTTACTGTACAATAATTGTTCATGATGAGGGGTCAGCTTAGTGAGACGGTCCATCGGATATTTTTGGAAAGATGGTAAAGGGCCAGAAAAAGTTGAGAATCACTGGCCTTGGAGCAAAGACTTTGTCAATGCGGGTAAGTTCTAACAAGCCCCAGTTTGCCTATTTATAATATACTCGTGTTCGTTCCACTGTTAACAATCGCGTAGCGGAGCAAGACGTCAGGAGCTTACGTAACTAAGGACGAAAAACAACGTTCGTAAACCAGTGACGTCACAATAAATCCGACGATGCCTTCCGATGAGGTTTACGCTCGGGCGTAAATTTCCCACTTGGCGCGTTTACAAATACCTTTCCACGCAGTGGCGTAGCCAGACCAAAATTTTGGGGATCCAAAAACTTTGGGGGCAAAAACTTTTGATTTTAAGTTAACAACAGTATTTTGTTTGGGATACCGCCTCTCAAAGCACAAAATGACCCGATATTCTAAAAATTTTGCGAGGGCCATGGCTCCCTTGGGCCCCCTGGCTACGCCTATGTTTTCACGCACCTCACCTCGGAAACCGAACATCAAACGGGCTGATTCAAGCCTTGAGAAGCGTCGACAATCAGAAGAACTTTACAAACTTGAACGAAACCACGTCACCATCGCCACACACCGGTAAATCACGTGATCTCTTTCGCATGGCTGCTCAAGCGCGCAGGTTGTTTCTTATCAAACATTTTGCACAATCGGAACCAAGCACATTCAGCGCCTCAGTGCGGCCATCACACGCACTGTATTCTCGCTGCACGAGGGCGCTGCGAAGCCACGAAAGCGGCGAATACGTACAACGGTCAGCGCAGGAGACAACACACACAAAATTACCTAAATCTGAGCAAACACATGCAGAACGGTGAATCATGGCCTGCAACAATTACACTACAACGCATTCCTTACTCTGCAGTCGCTTCGTGGACCTCAACGCAACGCGCGAGCTCTTCCCGCACAACGGCCTAACGCACGTTAGTGTTGCAATGGCGTTGTGTCTACGCTCGTCGTACCTTTGCGAAAAGGCGAAGTTCGCAATTTGCCTACAACTGATTTTCTCAACTGAGCAATGTCAGTTGCGAGATACGATCGCGCTTAAGATGGTGAAACGGATCGCACAGACGATGGCAGACAGTTTCACAGAGTCACAGCAATCGCTTGCCAGGCTGCAAGCAAAAAGGAGGGCTTGTACAAAACATGCGAATGAATCTCGTTCGGTTACTTTTTCTCCTTGGAAAAAGATTCCAATCATTGAAAAACATTTATAGCAAAAAAGCGAGTAAAGAGCTTCTGCAAACCGCCACGAAGCAGTCAGAGGAAACGATTCCTTTGCAGTTATTTGAATAAGCCGAACTCATAATGGAATCGCCCAGGGTCGAAGTCTACTACACAGAACAATTTTGATTTGAAAAACTTATAATAACCGGTCCTAGCTCTGTTTGACGAGCTTCTCGCTACAGCGAAGAACCTGCTCGCTCGACCATGTCCACGCTTTGAGTAAAATCACGTTACAGAAAATCACCGGACGCAGCTGCTGCACGAGAAAGAAATGTCACCCGAGCAAAGCAAGTGAAAACAAAGTTTATCAGGGAAACGCGACTGGAAGAATGCAGCCAGACAGATACTGTATAACAATAACGACTAAAGTCCTGAGTTAAGGTGACAGCAATCAGCTGCAGGTGTCAAACGCTCAAGCCGGCGTTGATCTTCTGCCACAATTCCTTCTTGCAAGCTTTCGAACGGTGTATACTCTGCAACACCTGGAAAAAGAACGGATTGAAGCGTTGACGATGGTTTTCGTTTTTGTAGTGAACGCTTTCGACACACGAGCGCGTTCAGAAGCTTCTAGTTGAAAGCTCGAAATGTCGACTTGGAGACAATCCCGTCGCCACGGGGGGTGGGGGTTTAGCGCCACCAAATAAAGGGGGGTTAGGGGCTTAGCACGGGGGGTCAGGGGCTTAGCGCCACCAAATAAAGCTCCAAGCTCCCCAAATTGAATTATGAAGCATTATAAATCGGTGAAGTTTTCATCAAATTTCAGAATGTCAAGCCCCCCTGAATAAAGGTAATGCCCCCCCATTGCAAACTTTCTGGCGACGGTTCTGCTTGGAGCTAAATCTGACAGAGTTTTTTTCTTTTTCGGATACAGGAGCTCAGTTGTTGGTCGGGTAAAGACTCGAACTTTTTGCAGAGTCCATCTGTCGGAGGGCTGGTAACAGGAAAAAACGATTTTTCTGCGCAGGACCGAGCAACGATCGGAGTCCGGCGGATTTTCCCGAGTCCGGTGGATTCGTCCGGAGTTTTGGAAAAATTAACTAACGCAACCGTCCACCCATTGAAAAGTAAACACCGACGTGCAACGCAACGCAAAATACCGCATTCGTTTGCTCGCTCACCTCGTTGAACTGCATGATGCCCCCGGGCGTCATGCAGAAGGCGTTGCGTGCCGTGTGCACCAGGGTCACGAACTCGTCGTACTCGCTGGCGTTGTGCAGGTGGTAGAGCCGGTTGTGGATGAAGTGCACAAACATCTGCAGGCACTTGCTCACGATCGGATGCAGGACCGGCGCACGGAGATTGGTGCACAGCTGGGAAGAATGGAGTTTTCGCAGTGAGGACAATTTTAGCGTTTCAACGCAACCAACAGGTAGATCTGCTTTTTTCGGCCATTTTTCGGTTATTTGGGTTTTCATTCGGGCGATCTGATTTTTTTTTTCAGTCATTTTTCTGTCATTTGCCGATGTTTTTTTAATGACCGAAAAATATACGTCAATTCCGATGAAAAAGGCCCGAAAACGAAAAATGACAGGAAGTTTTTAAGTTATTTTGGACAATAGCTCGCAATTGAAGGTACGCGGATATATAAGGAGAGGAAAAGCTTCAGGGAAACTTAGCATAAAAGTGGTATCACCATTAAGGCCAACTTGGCCGCAGCGGTTATACAGCCTGCGAATCGAAGCCTTGTGAATTACAGAGTTCTGTCGGAAACAAAACGGAGCTTTCTCCCAGACGTGCAGGTTTTGGATCAAGGCCGAGTCTCGTTCGCCTGATTTTTTTTCTTCGTCAATATGCGACAAAATCCTGAACTTTGCAATGAACCAAGCTCCAACGCGAGTAGATTAGCAAAGACATGGATGGAAGCGGTAGCGGATAATCCGAGAGAAAAAAATCCGTACCAACGGAGTAGCATCGCCCATCATTCGATCGCGCCACCCCCTGCAAAGTGGTCATACACGACAGACGACACTATCATCGCCAAAATTTTCGAATGCTTCATATTCAACGTATCCACTGAAAAGAAAGCAAAGAATCAAACCAGTGCATGCAGCAACCTACACCAGGGGCCGTAACCAGCCGAAATTTCGGGGAGGGGAAAATGATTGTAACTCGTTGTGCCTAGCACTGTCTATCGAAAGGAATCCTTTCCCAGCAAAGAATCAGACAGTATGACATCACAGAGTATATATTTCGCGTACTGCAGCAAGTAGGCATCATCAGCTTTTATTCAAATACAAATAAAATGTTGTACCTAACAACTAAATGAGCTCTATTAATGCTTCCACACAATGTTTTTGAAAGTTTTGGGGCGTCAATTGCCCGGCTCCCCCTGGTTACGAGCTGCTTTGACGTACCTAACTTTGCCAGCAACCTTTCAACTTTGCACGAACACACCAGGCTTACCTGCTGGTTGTTGCTCTCCGACAAATACTTGGCTGTTTCAACCGCGATTTCCTGCAGAACGAACGGAGAGGACACGCCCCCGACCGCAGCCATACAGAACTGCTGAAGGAACTGCATGCCTGAAAAAGTGAACGAGACATCCGTTTATTACAAAACAAACCCTCACGGTCAACAAATTTATCGACACAATGTTTCGTGTCCTTACCTAATCTTCAAAGTACACAAAAAATATTTAGGAATTCACAAGCTGTAACTTACCCAGTTTCATAGACAGCTTCATAATCCACTTGACGTCGTTGGCGTACGGCGGATTGCGAGCATATTTGTTGTTCGGACGATCCTCTGTGCGTTTCGTGAGCAAGTCCAGCGCTAGCATTCCCACCCGGAAAGCGCTTTGCAGCTGCAAAGAAGATTCCAGAAGAAAAGTGAAGAGAAACGAAACTTAAGGACAAAGACCACGGTTGAAGCATCAAAAATTGCATTAAATATGCTTTTTGTTTGAATCACGGCAAGAACATTAAAAGTCAGAGTGATGGCAGCAACTTCAAAGAGCTGGGATCCTTTTAGTTCTGACTTTAAAGACCGAAAAGGCACAATCAAAGCGCTGTTCAAGATAATTACTGGTTCACTAAAACATGTCCTACAGGTCTTGACACGGAAAAATATGGATGTGTTGCTCTCATGATGAGCTGAGTATGAACTCCCGGTACAATTTTCATCAGATTCGCAAACAATACAACTAAACGTCCAACATGATGCGACAGGTTTTGCAATAGCTGGGTGACGAGCTTCATATACTAAATGCTGGTTNAATCCAGCTGGGATNATGTACGCCGAAAAAGAGGCCTGCATTCAATGCACTCCGGTAAATGGAACCAGGATCGGGTCTGATGCAACAACTTTTACGAACCAGCCCAACAAACAATACGAACCAAACCAATAACCATTACAAACCAGTCTAACAACCACTACAAACCAATTCAACAACCATTCCGAACCAGTTCAACAACCATTACTGTCATGGGACAACGACTGATGTTTACTTCTCAGCCAGGAAAACATCAACCTTACAATGAAAACATCTCACCTGCGCAGAAATAGGAGCAGCTTGAATACTGATAGCAGGCAACGCTGCAATCGGAGGGGGTGTTTGGTGATGCAGAGCAGGGGGGTGATGATGGGGGTCAGGAAGGAAAGGCCCGGGTCTGGCATGGTACTGCAGAGCGTGTAGGTTGGACGCCGGCATAGGAACCTGCAAAACACCATCGTTGTTGTTGATCACTGCTTTGCTAGAAAAACATCTTCGTTTGTGTGAACGCGTGAAACGAGGTCAAACTGTTTGAATGTCAACAGCGCAGTGGAGCACAGTGGTTGACTTATGAATATTGACTTTGGCAAAACCCTCATTGCTTAACGCTTCCTAGTATAGTTCCAGACAACCATCCTTTGCTTTTAAGCAGCGGAGGTGGCCGGAGTCACATTTCAGACTCCGACTCCGCTCCTGCTACAAAGATTTTGAATCCGGATCCAGATCCGGCTCCAAAATTATTTTCATTTTGGGAATTCGACTCCTGTTCAGACTCCAGTAACCATCGATATACAGCAATGTTTGTACTTAAGCAATGACATTTATAAAAACAACGCAGATTCCTGCATTTGCCGAAAATAAGTGACTCCGAGTCCGGTTTTTAACAGAATTTTGGCTCCGGAACCGGGTCCGGAAAAAACGCAGAGTCGACTCCGGCACTCCGGATTCGTGGCCACCTCTGTCAAGCAGTTAGACCNACAACGTGATTGTCGTTTCGTCCCACACCACAACGCACGGNTACCACAATTGCTCACCAAGTTGATGCCGGGTGGTGCCGGGTGAAGGTGGACAGCTGCAGCATACTGGACCGGTGAGAGTCCTGGGGCAAGCGCCCCTATCTGGGGGTCCAGCAGGGTTGGAGCGAAGCTGTGGAACACAGAAGCGGGGTGGCACTGGATCTGGGGCAGCCGGGGATCCTGCATCAAAGAAGAGCGAGCTATTTTCGGAATCTTTCACAGCAGAAGAAAAAGCGCGCGCGGTTTAGTCCATTAGAAGTTCTCGGTTTGCTGTTAAGCTTTCGAGGAATCAACCGACTGGGCTCTGCTTTCATCTTTTTGCGATGATTCAAACTTGCACAATATCTGTATTCAAGTTTTCCACAAAGGTGAAGGATTTGAATCCACAAGCAAATTTTTTCAATAGGAAATTGATTTCGCTTTACACTACGCACCCAATGCTGAATTAGTGGAGTTATAAATGAAATACAAGCTTTGCGAATTATTAGTACAAGTATAAAAACTTATCACTATACGAACAAGGTACACATTTCATTCAAATAGCTTCTAAAATGCGATATGCTCAGTAGCGTTCTGCCTCTGCCCAAAATGCGAATGATATTTTACTTTCAAATTTGGAACGTTGCAAGTGCGCGAGAGAGAGATTTCACTGCGCAAATGGTCTGGTGGTTCTGCACATTGACGCACCTTGGAGGAAACACTGATGATGCGTAGTGTTACTTGAAATCGATTTCTTATTTAAAAAATAAGCTGATGAATACAAACCCTTCACCATTGTGGATACTATGTTAGGTTAGTTCAGCGAGGCACCTTGCTCAATTGCGAACGGCAAGTTAAGCGTTAATCTCAAAGAACTCGACGTATTTAAACGACAGACCTGTTTCAGCACCAACCAACACACATGCACGGCTGTGGTTGCTTTCACGCAAGTCAATAATTGCAAGTGTGTAGATCACGCCTTGCAAGCTGGTTACTTGCACAGGAGAGAGGCTCTTTGTCGACGGCACAATTTGGCCAAGAAGCCCCATTGCTGCCCAGGTATTTCGTGGGCACAATAAACCCAGAGACACGGCAAATAAGCAACAAGTAACTACCGGGCCACCAATATAAAAGCTTTGCGGCCATGCTCTTCGACCACCGATAAACACCAGTTCCAACCAGGCCCGCAGCCAGGTTTTAAGGTTTGGGGGGGAATACAAATTTAGAGGGGACAGATTTTTGTTTTCCTTATGTTTGATAAAAAAATTTTCTGGGCACAACAAAAATTGGGGTGTACAAACAATTTGGGGGGCTCTGCCCCCGAATGCCCCCCCTGGTTCCAACACACAGCTCATACTCTAGCAGAACAAACGCACTCTTGGCACAACGGGTCCGTTACCTGAATCGTTATGACGCTGCCGGGCAGCACCATGCCTGCAGGAACCGTGACAGGGAGGGTCTGGGAGGAGACGGTCGTGGCGACGGTAGGTAAGCCGGCTACCAGACTCGGACTCGTCGCTGCGAAGAAGCAGACGTGTGAAACAAAGAGCCGATCGTGACGTCACAAACACCGCGAGAAGAAAAAACATTATTTATTTCAGCTGCGTGTAACAGCCTCCGCGCCTGTGTCCACGACTCTGCAACTTAACGAACAAAACACACCACGACAGAAGGTGGACACCTCAGCAGTTTTACTCTTTGTTAAACCATTGAAACCTCGCAGCATTTTCGCGACAAATTGTTCATACTTGATCTTAACAGCAAACGAACTCCCACCAGCTTAACCGACTTCTCAATCACCAACTGAGACATAACTGCAATCTTGCGTGCGCGAATATGAATTTACGCAGCTGCCCCAGCGAGACGCCCGTCTCCTTTTCTAAATAAAACACAACGACTCCATGACTAGTTTCTCTCGGCTAGACAACCAGGAAACAGCACGACTGTCACAGTCAGTCATCCATAGCCACCGAGCTCAACCTCAGCAGGGTGCCGACCAAGCTTCGATATTGCGGAGCAATGTGAGGATTTCTTACTTTGCAACCAGCAAAATCCGGCAACAAACTTTCGAGCAGACAACAACATGTTTCGTGTGGAGTCAAAGATACCCCCCAAAACACGATTGACTTTTTGTTATGATGGTGGCGCGGAAATGGTTGAAATGGGCACCGCAGGCCCCTCGTTACGCATTACGCAACTTTTTTCACTTTAACCAATCAACCCAATTGATGACAATGGTTAGAAGACGTACAGTATGTTGCCGGGAAAACAGGCGCTAAAACCCAATGCACAACAGTTTTGGAAGCAGGGCCTACGAGAGGGGGTTACAAGACGTACACCGTACCCGGGCCAGGTAGGTGCCAACGGATGAAAACACGCATACTAAGTTTTTCGGTAATCAAGCACGCAATTAGCAGTGTAAGCCAGTTGTCACCGAAATTTTAGCGTGGTTGCTGCTTTATCTATATTCTTATTACTGTACTAAACAACTATACAAGTTTCGACGATGGCCCCAAAAGCAAGAGTGTCCGGTATCGGTTTCGTACCCCCCTGGTAAAATTTCTCTCAGAGGCCCTGCTCGGGAACAGCACACTGACCTGTCGTGGCCGGAACGAAGTGAGCGCTGGTCACTGGCACAATCGGGGTCGCTGCAGCCGTTGGGGGGGCTGCTGGCGCTGTGGACACCGCTGCTCGGTGACCCTCGTTATCGGCGCTTTCGTTGACCTGCGGCCAAATGCAACGGGGTCAGATTTGGGACGTCTTCTTCGGGCAAGGATTTTGAAACGAAACCAGTTGAGCCCAACAGTAGAAGAAAGGTTTAAATTCGCAGTAAAGGAAAACGATAAAAGAGATAAATGGCACTTGGACCACATTTACAGCAGCATTGATTGTTTTTTATTGATGTAAATTTCATAGAAATCAGTCAACCTTCTTGTGAATCCATTCCCATTGCTTGGCAACCTCAAAGACGACTTCCGGATACACGCCCCCACCACGCCCAGCTTGCTCGACAGCATGGCAGGCTTTCTCCAACATGGACACGCCCTGACAATAAATTGGGTGAATCACAAGTTCGAAAATGGATAAAATGACAAATTCCACGAACGACCCTGTTTCATGCGCAGAGACCGTTACAAGTGAAACGAAAACACGCGTTTTGCCAACATAATATATTTTGTTTAGAAACTGGAACTTACTAGTTGCTTAGCAATGAATTTTTGCCAGTTACTTAGTAAGTTTAATTAAACAGCTGCCAAACCTTGCGGCGCTTGGAAACCATTTTTTGGGTCAGCAACCACGTTGGTAACAACAGACGAGCTAACGAATCCCATGGACATGGGTGTCGTAAGGGGGAAGGGGATCAAGACCCCCCCGGATTGACATTTTCCTATTGCATTTTTAGAAAAAAAAGGTTGTTTTCTTAGTTTCGAGAGGAAGAAAAATATAATTCCACTATTTTTTGGCACACCCCCTGAGAAAAAATCCTTAAAACGCCCAAACCCATGGACAGTATAGAAACTTCAGAAGCCAAACACCACGACGCAAATACGAAAAAACGAAGCAATTTTTCCGGATTACAACAAGAATAAAAAAAGCAAATTGCCACGTCCCACAATACCTGTTCCTTGCACTGCAGCAGGGCGCGCGATATCTCGTTAGGATTCAAAGCGTGAGCATGCGGGAGGACGCTGAGAGCGAGCTCGGCCGCTTTCTGCACGGTCGTGCTGTCCCGGCCACGCGAGGCCCGATCGGCCAACGTCGCTGTCTCGAGCGGGGTCAGGTGACCCTCCCACGAGTCGACCAGGATGTGCAGAGCCGCGCTGCCGACTTCCATGGCTTGACCTGCCGGGAAAGGTCACGTGCATTATGAGTCATGCGACGACGACGCGGACCTTGTGACGTGGCACGGTCGGTTGACCGTGAAGTTTCTTTTAATGCTGAGCCACGTTTTAAAATTGTTTGGGCATTAACATTAATTTTAAATAAACGTATTGAAACATGTAAATCTATTGAAGCCTGTGCCCAAAAACAAAAAAAATATAATTGGAAAGCAGCAATTGCTCAACACAGTCTTTTATCCAGAAATCGGAAATTAAATGAAAACTACCCCAAAACTGGCCATATTGTTATAACCAACGCGCAATTTCCCAATGACCTTGAGTTGAAGACCACCACTAAACACCGGGTGCAACAGAAGCCATGCCCGTAGCCATGTTTTAAGGTCTGGGGGGCCAAAATACGTTTTAGGGGAGAAAGATTTTCGTTTTTTACTTTGTTTAAAACAAATTTTTATGGGCTTAAAAAATGAGAGGCACTGCCCTTGAATGCCCCTTGGTGGCTACGGGCCTGAATAAAATACGAGCACTCCCTCCAAGTGCGACCATTGTACTTTGGGAGTTGAACCTAATGTCCATCACGCGGCCGTTTACCACAAGCTCCGAGTGAGTCAATCACAAAAGACAGACGATAAATCTATTCCTCCAATAGATGAATTGACATCAGTGTTACGAGAAACAAAGCCTCAACCTGTGATCCACGACACATGAGACGAGTATGTCCTGCTGAGCCAGTTGGAGGAGACACAGTTGTGCATGCCCAGGGCGTACAGGCCGATCTCAAACGCGGCCAGGACCAGGTTCCTGTGGACGCCAGACTGGTTGTTGCCCTGAGGTTGCTGGAAAAGAATTGTTCAGAAACCAATTAAGAAAATGATAAACGAAACGAAATAACACGACGACCGCCTTTAACATGAAGTCCAGCTTGTCAAACCAGGGTGTTATGAGGCATGCAGACAAGTGATTGAGTCTCGATTTGGGAGGCTACAGGTCTCGGTCACAATCCTATTGCCTTGAGACTTAGAATACTCGAAAAATATGGCTTGGCAAAACTTCCGTAATTCAACGTGTTTATTTTTCTGTTGTATCTGGTCTGCAGGTCAGGAAAACCACAACAGGTAGGAAAATGCCCAAAATTCGAAAGAATTTCAGCTTGAAACCGGTGATGACATTGTTTTCAAAATTTTTATAAAAATTTTGGCAAAATTCACAAACTTTCAAATCTCGAAAGTCTCGGTCTCGAATTTCAATTCTCGAGTCTCGGATTTTTGGGAGTCTCGGGTCTCGGAGTTTAAGTCTCAACCACATCACTGATGCAGACTGTTTGAAATCAAACACAGGCAACTGGTTGAAACGACACACCAAATCAGACACTTGCAATTTAGGTAAAATTTATTTAACTAGTTGCAGTTGCTTGCAGTGAGTGACCAGAACCACTGGTTAGATTTGCATCTGTTCGTTTCTTAGCAACCAAAAAATGAAAACAGGAAGGTCAACACAAAAAAATCGTGAGCTAATTTAGAGGGGCTTCTTTTCTAGCGAAAAAAAAACGAAGTTTCATTTCAGAGCAGTTGGTCATAGCAACTTGCGCCTCACACGCAACCGCGAAATCTGCAGAAAAAAATAAGAATTGTACCACGACAGAATACCTGCATGAAAAGTGACGTGCTGCTGTTGCCACCCGCCTTCACCAGAACGTTCTTCGCCACCTCGAAAAAGAAATGTGCCGCAGCTTCGGAAGGTTGGTTGGGAATGTCAGGCACATTCACTGAACTGCGCCCGCGTCCCTGTTCGAGAACACAGGTGCGGCTTGAAAGACTGCGGTTGGTTGAAATTTCTCTCTGCCCATTCAAGCGTATCTCTCTGCCCATTCGAGCGTGACGATTACGTCAATCTTTCCGCGTTAAACGAAAAACTTATAACAATTCGTACAAAGTGTCGGGCAGCTTGTTTCACACAGCGACTCCAGGTACATTCAGCAAAACCGGTTAAGATCATAGGCGTCGGGAAGATTTTTTCAATGGGGGGCAATAGTGGATTTATCAAGGAGGTTGCCAAAAATATTTCTTCCAGGGATGAGCCAACAGTGGCAAAATTTGTCAACTCGAAACTCAGAGAAAAATATTGTTCTACTATAAAGTTAAAAGAAAATAATTGAATTAAAAAAATCTACGGCGATTGGTGCCCCTGCTCCCTTCCGACGCGCATGGTTGCGCACGAAGATAATAGTCAAAAAAGCGAGTAACGACGTGCGCTTTGTAACCGCCATGCTAATGCACAAAATGGCGACAGAATTTCACACATAACTGTAAAGCCCGCTGAGTAAGAAACGACCAAACGTTCATTCCAGCTAACCTTTCGAAAAGGGAAGTTCGGTTTGTTTGGGTTCCCGGCAGGCATGACCTGAGCGAGGGGTCTTGGGGGAGAGCGGGTGGAGCTCGAGGGCCGCTGGCTGTCCCCGTTCCTCTTATTTTCACTCGAACTGGTGCCGATCGAATCTCCGCTGCTGCTGCCACCACTTGGTGCGCACAGGAGAGGAAACATTAAAACGTGATACACAAGTAGATGACGCAACAATGCCAGCGCGCGCTATTCAATTTATTCCGTCGCTAATAAACCATTTTTTTCGCTGTTGTCTGCATTTTGCAGCAAGTGCTAATATAAACTTGTTCATTTTTGTTTTTAGCGCAAATGCTTTTAACAAAACATTCTGAACTATGAAAGCTTGGTTTCAAAATTTTGCGAGAAAACAAAGTCGATGCCATGGTCAGGTGTATGACAAGGTCGCCATCAAGCAACTTGTGTATCAAAATAGCATAAGCAGCTATGAAAGGGTGGTCAAAAACGCCACTTCTACCAACTATCATCGATACCTACCACAAACAAACACGTGTTCGTGACAGCTACGAACGACATCACACACGGAACCGCTGCCGTCACTTCAACAATGCATTTTTCAAATTTTATCAATTTCAAGCCAGAGATAGGTCGGCAACTTGCACCTACCTGTCGCTGCTGGGGCTAGAAAGGCAGCGCGACGAGGGCCAGTCGGAATTCCCCGGTTGGGCCCCGTTGGACGCCGAGCTGACCGGTATATTCAGGTTCCGGCGCCGCAACCTGGGGGAGGTGTCGCTCAACATCGCCTCCTCGGACGCCGAACTGTTGACGTTCGCGATGTCTGCGATGACAAGAAAAGATGCTTGGCAANCGCGTCGATTTTCTCATGACGTAAACAACGCCCTATTGTCNGTGAATGTGTTCGATTGTGACGGAACNCAGCGACTGATTTTTCCACCGGCCTTACTTTCGAGCGAAAAATCTACTTTTAACAATTTTCTAGCGAAGGCGAAATAAAATTGTAAAAGAACGTCAGCATGTTTCGCACCTTTACCTTTAACACGCGCCCCACCATTTAAGAAGCTATGTATCAGTAACTGCCAGACGAGCCTCAAAAACGGAAATCTGCTATTTTCTATTTAGCGATGTGCAAATTTCATGTTTTTCATGTTCACCCAGTTAAACAATGGAGATATTTTTGTACAGTGAGGAAAAACTTTGTTTAGAGAAGGTGTAAAAAAGACTTTTGCGTGGTTGAAATTTCACTTAAGCTCAATCGAACTTTCGAGCTATTTTAACCAAAGTCTGACCTTTTTCCCACGAACTCAACACGACGTAAATGCCAGCACACATTGCCTCGGGCAAATTGCACAACAATGTCAATAAGTCTGACCGAAAATCCACATCTTCCAGTCAAAATCCAGGGCTCCCCAGGGAAATCACTTAACTCATTAGCTGAATTAGGCTTTGGAGAAAACCAAACGAGGTGCAAAAACCACGGGCCAAGAATACAACTTTTAAACTCAAAGTATTCAGCAAAAGGAAGCATTTGTTGCAAAACCGCCTTAAATGCTTGTGAGCTCGGATAAGAGCGTACGTGGTAGAAACAACGACCTACGCAAAAAAACTTTTCTGACGTCAAGCAGAACTAAAAATGTATCCATTTCGTAGAAAAATTATGTTCAGATTCTATTTGAATAAGAGCTGATGATGCCTACTGTAGTAGCTGATGATGCCTACTGTAGTAGGCGAAATATATGCTCCGTAAGATCTTAAAGTGTATGATTCTTTGCTGAGAAAGGACTTCTTTCCATGGACAGTGTTTCGTACAAAAAAGGTGATTTGCACGAAAAAATGTGTCAAAAACTCGAGTTTTTTTCGATTTTCCCCGCGTCCGGTCGCAGTGAGCTTTGAAAAAAAAACTCACGGTGTTGTTTCCGCTTTGGACGAACAGAGGGGGACTTCCACGATAGTTTGGCTTCCCGACGGGGGGGGCTGCACACAGTCGACGATGAAGGGTACTCGTCATCACATGACGTGGACGACTTGACGTCACCGTGAGGTCCAGAAGGATCGACGTCACCTGCAGAGAAAAGAGTAAATATAGAAACTGTGTGCACATGGGCGTCGGGTGGCAGGGGGTCTTGGCCCCCTGGATTTTTTAAATTGATATTTTCCTATCAACTTTTTCGGAGAAAAACGCTTTTTTCTTAGCTTCGAGTTGGTAAAATAAAATTTCACCCTCGTTGCCCCCCTGGAAAAAATGTTTTGGTTCAAGCTGGAAAAATCCATTATTTCCCCCCCCCTGGAAAAATCCTTCCGACGCCCATATTTGTGCATCAAAGTGGCGCTCATTCAAAATCTCATTCGCTTCAGGTTCAAACATGAGGAATATTTGTTTCATGCACAGACATATTTTTCTCGTAGTTCTTATAGAATGGTAATTGGAAGCCGCAGCGTATAGAAACGAGCGCTGTTTCTAAGTATGCCTTGAAACTGTCGGTAAAGTTTTATTGCCCGGGGCAACCGGTACATGTGACGTCATCATGTCTACGTACTTAGCTGGTGTCTGTCCTCCGCTCTGCTGTCGTCATCGTCTGTGCTTTCATCCGCTCTGGCAAACGTGCTTTGCTCAGATGTCTGCAAAGGAAGATTTTTGCTGTTTTTTGGACGAACAGAAACATGAAAAAGCAGTAATGCAACACAAGCATTGAGCAAGTTCCACAAAAACAAAACACACATAAAAAAGCACAATTCATTTGTCATTATCCTGCTTTTCAACAATATATCGCTGTCATACTCGCGCCCCCCTTTTCGAACCTCTCGCGCCCCATTAGGGGGCGCGTTCACCCGTTTAAGAACCCCCAGGCCTTAGATGAACCAGATTTCATCTTGCAGCCAGTAACTTGACGAAAAGCAAGCAGAGTGACAAACGAGTCCAAGCGAGTCGCTTACCCGAGCGAATCCACTCGTGCTCGGTTCATTCCGAGCTGAACTCGGCTGAGTCGGGCTGGAAGCGACAACGTGTGACGTTGTCGTGGCAACGGAGTGGGGAGCGCGTCGCGCGGAGCCGCTGGAGGAGCAGGAGGGGAAAGCGGAGGAGGCCCGGAGGTTGGGGGCCAGGGACTTGTCCAGGAAGTTTTGTAAAATCTGTCACAAAAACGAGGGCGCAGTTGAACAGCAAGATCGTCAGCACTGGAAGGAGGCGAGTGAGAAACAAGCAAACACAGAAGCCAAAACAGCAACGTTTGCATTGACACACAAGTGAATAAGTAAGTTTTATTTTCAAACGGAATCCGGAAGCTTTTTGATTTGCTGATGGAAGTAAATCCGGTCGTAATAATACAAGGAAAGGAATCAAACGTGAATGCAGGCAGGTCTGCATCAGAACTTTACTTTTTTTTACGACACGCAAACAGACAACTTTGCCAACGACGCAGAGTTAGAAGCAAGCTCACCAGTCTCAGTTTGTGATGCTGGTCCTTGTACAACTGCAGCATCTGCATGGCCAGCTCCCCCTTCTGTTTACGGGTTCCTTCGCAAAGCAATGGATGCTCCGCCTCGGACACGTTCACCTGCACGTGACGTCAGATACGTGGACGATTTTCGTTGGCCGTGACCAGAAAGCGTGACCAAAGCGCAACAGTAGTGTCTAAAAGCGCATGACGACCTTTCCTACACGCGTCATTAAAAAAAAATTAACGGATTATCTTGTGGTCGGAAAATTAAATTCAATGGTTTCAACGCCATATTTTGAGTTCTTCCTGGTTGTGTGAGTACAGCTTGCATTTGTATGAAAGTTTCGTGAAAAAGACGAGATGAAGTGTAGATTTAGAAATGGCGCAAAAAGTTCAAAGAGGAAAATCGTTGTTTGTGTAAAGCCAGTGAATCTAGACAAGCACTAGTATTGGAAGAGATACTTGAGGAAGTTGGAGAAAAATTTATGCGAAACCCAGTCCAAAACTGTAAAGATACACATGACTGAAAACTCAGG
>JGI24158J21664_10002899_pt1 | contig 21197 bp, 11 predicted proteins | sample Ectturendosymbi3_FD_21664 | JGI IMG/M metagenome (IMG submission 21664)
GTGAGTTTGAGTAAGCACATTCTCGACTACCGGAAAAAAACAAACGGAAACCTTGCTAATCAGCGAAAACATAACTTTTACAAACGATGACGTCATTGATTACGTCATAGGGGCCCTCCAGTAAAAATTGCCCCGGGCCCCCCTACCCTTAAATCCGGCTCTGCATATTGCATTGGAAAGAATGCTGAGTGCTTAGAAGGCTGGCCGCTCTTTCATTTTAATGAAGATGGTACGTGTGAAGCAGAGGTAGTCAGATAAGTTTACACGTAACCGTTGCATTAATCAGCAGACCACAATATTAGAACAAACCATTTATCATGCGTTGTCATAAACAAAGATTTGCGAGTGTTTTGCATTGGCTGAAATCAGCAAGTTCATGAGTATTCTGTTAAGAAACAAATATTATTATGATATTTACCGGATTTTAAAATATTTTTTGTTAGTGAAAAAGCACCTTCAAACGTTTACAATGACACGATTTCAGAAAACTTCGAAACATTTATATCTTTGGACAGACGACATAGCAAAACTATGACTGGAATTTTTAATAACCGGTAAGATGAAAACTGCTGAAACCTCCACAAAATACGAGGTTCGATTGAAGTTTCAGATGTTATCTTGCTAATTAGCCTGCAGCAGCAATTTTACATCTTGCATTTTCGATTATTTTGAAAGAGTAGTTTGAAAGTATCAGTTGGTTGTGGTTTGAAAGTATAAGTTGGTAACCAGTGGCGGTTCTAAGGGCGGGCCTGGGTGGGCCATGGCGCCCTGATTTTTGGCTGCCCCCTGCTTGTTCCCCCCGTTTTGTGCCTAATGTCACGTGCAAGTTCGTTTCATTGACATATACACCAGATAACTTTCAGCCAGCAAAATTTTAAACGATTTCAAAACTTCTGGCGACGGTTCTGACGATATTCGCAAGCCTATGTTGGATTTGATAGGGTTAATCATAGCAAATTAATCTTCAATAAAACGGAAAATCACCACGCAGGAGAGACATTTATGTTTGCCCGCCTACTTTTTTCTTTGGCCCCGCAGTGGCACCCAAGTTTGTTCATTCTTGAATCGCCACTGATGGCAACTACTGAATCATCCTCAAAGTTCATTGCATTTAACAGATTTTATTTTACACGGCAGCAAATTGTTTCGGCCAAATAGTTTTGAACCGCAAATAAGCTGTAAAAGTCAACCAAATCGAAGTTCGTATAGTTTTAAAAAGTTACGTTGGATCTGGTAATAATGTAAAGGTAATAACACAGTGCGTGCGTCGTGGACCCAAAAAGGCAGTTGAGGATGCGGTCGCAGGCAGGGTTGCCAGATGCTTCACAAAGATATGGCAAGTGTTTGTCCAGTTTATTGCAAATTTTAGGCAAAACAGTTTGACAATGGCAATGTTATTGGGAATGATGATTTTTCGATAGTCAATATTTTTAGCAATTCATATGTTTTCCATTTCAATTGTTAAAACTTGGAAATTATAGAAAGATCTGTATTCATGTTAATCAAAATGCCTACTCAGTAGACAAAATATATCATCTGTTTACAATTTAGATAATATTTGGCAGCGAAATGATTCTTTTTCATGCATAGTTAAAAACTGTAAGCAATATTTCTGTTTAAGAACCACTGTAAAGCACAGTACCAGCAACAAGACTTCACGGAAATTAAAGGGTTATTAGAACCATAATTCACAACGATGAATGTTGAGCTGCATATTTTCTCTAAGGTATGGGCAAAGTCGCTGTGGTTTGGGGTTTGTTTGATAAGCAATGCTAAATGGATGGTTTTGTCAAAACTGACAAATGGTATTTGAAAAATAGCAAATCACTGACAAAAACATTACCAAACATTTGGCATTTTTTTGGAAAACAGTGATTGAGGCAATTCGGTACCATCTGGAAACCCTGGACTCACAGGTCACGACAATGTTTGCTATCACCGTGTGGGGAATCACCTGGTAGTTTAAAGAAATATTTGTATGTCGCCCTGTGTTTGGTCAGGTAGCGTTTCCAAATTCTTGCTTGTGGCTTGAAAGGCACCGTGCAAAATTGCGCGGTCGAATGAAGGTGAGCNCAACCTGATCCGTTTACTTAACTTCGCTCAACCTGTTGCACAACTCACCAGTGCCATTAAATGTGGCATAAAAAGCTATGCCTAAGGTCCATTGAAAGGACTGAATACACGAAGGTCATTTCGATTGCGCTCGGGATATAGGTTTCTTGCATCAAAAAGGTTCACCTTTCACCTTCCGTAAATGCAAACGTTTTAGGTCAATGTCTTTTTTAAAACTGAACGCTATAAATACTTGGCAACCAAATTAATTGTTATAATTAGTGCAGAAATCGTTTCAACATGCCGCTCGGCCTTTTCGATCGCAACAAAGTGGTGCTGTGACCAGGATGTGAAGGTCGTGCCAGGTGCAACCTTCACAAAAGGAACATGCGATCCGTGCGGTTTGTTGTAAAAAGGAGGGGATGTTGTTGCAACCTCCCCGGTGGTGTTGCGTTGAATGTGCGATTCACCACGTACGGAATGCGTGCGAAGAACAACACCGTATATACGTGGCGCGAACAAGCAATAATAGAGTGATCTCGTCGGGTGATCTCTATTGTTGTTTGCTGCCACAGTTTGAAGCTTTGCGCACATGCCGCTCGGCCTTTCCGATCGCAACACCTTGAATGAAACAAATTTCGCGTTCTCTTGCAAATTTCCTTCTGCTACTTCTACACTTCAGATTGCGTGTGGAAATCCTTGCTTGTAGGAAACACGCACTAGAAATCTGGTTTTGCCTCGTGATTTTTAGCATTGTGTCTCAAATAAGTGGTTTGTATTTTGACCCAAATAATTTACAAACCTTAAAATATTGGTTTGCATTTTGATTCAACTTTTTCAAGCGCATAACTGACAAAGCAAAGTATTAATGCTGTGAAGATGAAAACTCACGTGTTAAAAATACGAAATACAAGTAAATCGTCATTGCGAGGTTGGAAAAGAAACAGAATCATGGGATTGTATAAACACAGAACTGTACGCAGAGCCGCATCAGCTGCACTCAATATCCCCCAATTGGGGGGGCACGCTGTCACAGGGGCCCAAAATTCAGTCCAGTCACCACTTAGCCCCTCAACGAAAGTTTCGACCCCCCAAATTGAAATATGAAGCACTATAAATCAGTGAAGTTGAGGGGCATTTTGAAAGAAAAATGCTTGTACATTATATTACTTTGGGCCCTTTGAACAAGGTATTTTCACATTACAACTGCTGTTGGGGGGGGGGCCTTTGAAAGCAAAGTAGCCTACCTATACATTACAGTTGCAGTTGGGCCCCTTTGAAACCAAGGTACTTTACACATTACAATTGCGATTGGGGCGCTTTGAAAGCGTAATGAGCCTACTTGCATATTGCAGTTACTATTGTGGTCCCTTTGAAAGCAGAGTACTTACACAATGCAGTTGCTCTGGGGGCCTCCTTGAAGGCAGAGCACTGAATTATGATGTGATTCGGAAAACGTTATATGAGCGGATAATAATTTTTCACCAAAAATGAGGAATATTTACTTGCGAAATACCTTGAGGGGGGCCCCTAGAAAAGGGAGGGGCGAGGTTGTATATAACCCTGATAATGATCTTATATGAGCATAAGAAACTGATTGAACACGTTCTGCTTCATCCGATATGCGTACTTTCTGACCTGATGTGCGCTTGTAAACATTGTAGTATAAAGTTATCTTTATATTATTGAACGCATTGAAGTTGCTGATGAATTTTTCACTTCAAACAACACATAGTATTTAACGCGAGTTTTCATAATTAAACCTAGACACACAGGTCGACTAAAAAAGCAGATCTGGGTGAAAAAAAAACATTAGTGGGAGCCCTGGTCACATGCGGCAAAACGCCTACCACCATAACTTGAAGTTAACATTTGAAGATTTATTGCCGTGTTATTGTTACGCAATAAAGACCGAGAGTACAACAATCCGCTAGCAAGTTCCGCAATACGCCTCTGCAGGCAAAGGATCGGACATGAGCGAACGCCTAAGGGGCCTCGCTATCGGACTTTGCCCTAATGGGCCTCGCGGACATTTATCCGACACTGCCTAAATGCCTAGTTGTATACGTCCAGAAGTCAAACTTCCACTTGATCAATGTGTTTTGTACAGTGATTGTTGTGAAAAAATGTACAATGTCTAGCCCAGGTAGTCTTCTCTTATTTTGTCCTGCACAGCAGCAAGATACCTTTGGTGCTTACATCCAAAGTTGCACATTTGCGTAGCCTGCTGTTCAGATAGCCAAATGAGTTAATTGTGTCGTTAGAAGAATCTATTTTGCAATCATTGCTAAGTTGTCCCAAAACAAAGTAGTGCAGTTAGTGGATTATGGATGTTAAACGTTGCGTCCAAGTAGGACTTAGTATTTGTTAACATTTACAGGCGATTTGAGAGACAAAATGTTATTAATCTGAACATGTCTGCTGTTCAGACAGCCAGTTGGAGTTAATTGTGCACTTAGAAGAGTCTATTCAGCAATCATTGCTCAGTTGTCCCAAAACAGAGTAGTGCAGCTGGTGGATTATGGATGTTAGCCGTTGCGTCCACGTAGGCCTTAGTCTATATTTGTTAACATTTATAGGCGATTTGAGATACAAAATGTTATTTTATTAATCTAAACATATGCCATGCACCAGGAGATTAACAAGTCTAGACATCGGGAATGTTTATGCATGTGTATTTCGGCCTGTCAAAAGCCAAATGCGCACACTTTATAAGCATATTTCATTTAAGTTTGTGGTAAAGTTTATCAATTTGCGCTAAAGAAGAAATCGTGCATCGCGGCGCACTGCTTGACCAGTCTCAGGTTTTCTCATTCGGTAATAGCGTTTTCATAACTGAACGATAGGCTTGATTCTGATTTCTTGCAATTTTTTTTAGATTTGCATTTCATCACGACATCTCTGAATAATCGCCGTCAATCAAATGACAATGGTTTTACGACCCAATCCCTTTTGTAAAGCTCGTTCAAAAAAATTTAGTTCGAAACTACGAGTCTATTATGGGTATTTGCGGGAAAACATTTATAATTATTTGCAAACCTGCAAATGCTGTTCACGTTGTGAATTATACATAAATTTTTAGAATGTCGAGCCCCCCTGCACAAACATGAAGGACCCCAATGGAAGACTTTCTGGCGACGGTTCTGCCCAGGCCCGCAGCCACGGGGGCATCCGGGGGGAATTACCCCCAAATCTTTTTTGTGTCGCCCCAAATTTTGTTGTGCTCAGAAAAATTTGTTTTAAACATATGATAAAAACAAAAATATTTTTTTGGTGACGGCAATTGGCGGCAGGCCGAAGCCTGATTTGTGCTTTTTGCCAGGGCGGTTCAGGTGAACGCTCTTGCGCAAGGAGCTTTGCGGCAATTCACTCAGTGGCTGTGGATCGAACACCCAACCTTCCAATTGAGAGGTTGGGTGGATCGAACACCCAACCTTCCAATTGGGAGGCGGACACGTTTACCGTTGAGCTATTTGCCGACCCAACAAAAATATTTCCTCCCTAAAAAAATAATTTTACCACCACCTTCAAACCTGGTACAGGCCTGGTACTGCCAAAATTGTGTCTGCAATTAGGATATTTTGTTTTGAAGGCCATTCGTCCTCGAGATGTAGGATAACGTCGAAAACATTTTTTATAAATCACCATTACAAGGGGGCCTTGTAAGAATTTTGGGGGGCCCTGAGTTGGGCTGTTATGGCACTGATTGTACGTGAAACAGAACAAGCGCGAAAGCTTAATGGACTATCAAAAAAGGCTCTGGTCTTGTTATCNCGCTGTAGCAAGTTATCGCGCTGTAACGGTGAGGCCGGATGGAATAATAAATAGCTAGGAATGCTTTGTGCCTGGCACCAGCTTAGCAGCTGAGCGGTATCAGGCCTGAATGTTTGGAGGCTTCTCACAGTTGACCAACGGAGTTTGTTTTGCTCTTTCAGACTCATGCGACTGACTTGGAGCATTCGTCTGAAGCACTTAACATGCTAGGATATTTCCGAGGTTGATCTGAAGCACGACCTTGTCTTCAATAAATTAAAAGTATTAACTCTATTTCCAAGTTTTCCGAAATTTCACAACTATCAAATTGCGTTTTTTTGCCAAATCTATCTAATACCAGATTTGAAGGCTTCTTAACCACAGTAAAATCTAATTTGCATGCCAATGTATGATGGGTTGTTGCAAAATAATAAAAAGAGCTTAGAAACATTTTTGAGCTTAGAAATAAAAGAGCTTAGAAATTACATAGCACTTTGCCTGTACGACAAACCTTCCACAAACTTGTTTCCTAGTTTCTTCTTATACTCGACAATGTGCAAGATATCTCAAATTCAAACACTCCATCTCACAGAGAAGACCTCATGGCGTCAGGTAGAGCAGATCTGCTTAATATCTGCAAGCCTTTCCTGTTTGTGAAATGACTTCCATTGTGCACTATCAAACATTTTGGCAGTCAAACATTTGAGCTAAAAGTTCTCTCGCATTATAGATGTGGCAGTTTTCTACAGCATTAAATTATTTAAATAAAAGTATTGCAACGTAAAGTTTTGTCGTTTCTAACTTGCCATAAGAAATATAATGAAAATTTAAATTGATCTTGAAATGTTTAAAATTTGAAACCTTACTACTCCCTCAGTGCTGCCGTAAAGTGTTCAGAACTTTTAACTCTCTGGATGAAACTATGTTTGGCACTACCTCAAAGAAAATTAATTTAACAATTACGCCAATAAAGAATGATCAAAGCACGCAGTACGATACGTGATGTAGGTTTTCTTTGGAAAAGTTTTACGTCGAATTGTACAAATATGCATGGCTCAACAGTTGTTGATATTCCACAGCGGTGGGATTACATTATCCTAAATATCAGTTGTCGTAGATGTGAAGTCATTTGATTTAGCTTATTAAAAATCTAGCTTTTTGTTTTGCCAAAATGTTAAAGCACGTACAACGACTTGGTTAAGTTTTATCTTCTACTCAATTTCGATCTATTGTAATGAAATTTAAAATCTTTTGCCAAGCTGTTTTTCCAACAAACATCCGGTACAATCCGATTGCATCCCACGACTACAATAAACGTCCAATCCAGTGACGAACAGGAACAAAATTCGAAATATAATGCACAGGGTACAATTATAAAACTCTGAAATGCTTGTTATGAGCATTTTTGTTTTCATTTTCCAGTTCATTCTTTAAGTTGTCTGCTGTACTAAAATTTGCATCGTACACCATAATTTTCATTTCAGCTATACCCCTAATTTTAGGGATTGTAATTCATATGTGAAACCCAGATCCTAAGACGTTATTTGGTTTTGTTGGGTGTAAGCATATCAAGCGATAACCTACGAAAAAATTGCAAATGTAAACTGAAAGAGTTTACTGATTTTGAGGAAGGTTATTAGCTGCAACGAAGGCAATGCGCTTGTGTTCAACGTCCAGGATAAATTCCTTCCTCTACACTTTTCTAAAAATATTAAATCAGATCGCAAAATAAAATACTTGCCACCTGTTAAATTGAGCAGTTTCAAAATTTTTTGTTATTGTAGCATTTAATTCAAAAGTTGAATGCTTCCGCGGGCCAATGAAAACGCTGTGGCGGATCCGATGTGACCCGCTGGCCGCTAATTGCCCACCCCTGTACTAGACACTTGCAACAGCAATTTGTCATCGTGATAGTCAAATACTTTGGGTGTGTACTTAATGACACAAACGAGGTTTACTGACGCAACTAAAAACTTCACTTGGCTTTCTTATCGAACTGTATTGCAGTAAATTTTATTGGTTGCACATTTTCACTTATGAGGCTGTTTACTTATATATCATGAAATTAACGCTGGGATCCATTTCAATAACATTCCAAGGCCAAGTTTGTGTAGATTTTGTGAAATCGATTTCCAATTCCTTCAAAATTTGAAAGTTAATCAAACTTCGTTGCCTTTGTGGAGCTTATTTAATTGGAAGCAGATATGTGCAAGTTTTAATCACATGATAGTCATAGCCAGTGCCGGATTAAGGTAGCGCGGGGCCCTGAGTTTAAAAAAACATTTCAACACTTGCTCAATCACAAAGCGTGTGGGCAAGGCATCCGTGTTACTATAGCTTTGATCTCTGCATGCTTTCTCTAGTTTGCATCATAACACTGCTGACCACCAGTCTTGTCAAATGGTTGTGACCTAATCTTTTAAATGGTGTCAAAAAACTGCTAGATTCTACTAAAAATCTTGTCGCAAATTTTAAGCTAAAATGTGCTAAAAATAGTGAAATTCTGTGAAAAAAACTGTTATTTTTAACATGATTAAAAGAAACCTATAAAGTTATATAACATATTCATTTTTCTTCTTGCAGTCGCTCTGAATATGCACGGGGAGAAAATGCCGGTCTTGGCCAACACACCTCTCGGCCAATGCTTTTCTTTTGGTTAACATTTTGACAAACGTCACTGCAGATTACTTCGTTTTTTGTATGACACACAGTTCTTGACGATCTCTTATTTCAAGTGGTTGCATGTTTTTATACAGTAGAACAACGGTCAGTTATAAACAATCTGAGCATAGCTTCAGCCCTATACAACTTTCTAGAACTGGTCTTAGTAGCTTAAATCTTTGTGTTACATTAAGGGGCATGCAAAAAGTTCTTTAGTCTTATTTAAGTGCTTTTGCTACCAGTTGTGCTTTTTGAGGTCGCAATGGCATTGTTGCAAACTTCGCAAAAGGCTTATCTTGAATCGGCAGGATATGCAGTAGGCACTGAGCCAACTTTCAAGTTCTGAATTTTGCAACCATATATGTCGAAACTTTTGGCAGCTTTGGTTTACCAGGAAGTTTTTTTACCAGACATTAATACTAACTAGCGTAACTGAACCACTTGGAAATATCGTGCCGTGGGATAAAAACATAATCCACCAATGTTGTCTTTATGCTAACGCACTCACTAAGCACACAAGCAAATCAATTAGGCTTCACAAAGCCATCTAAGTACTTGTTAATATGATACTAGTATCTGCTTAGAGCATAATGAAAATTCAAAATAATTGCAGGCAGCTCGTTGTGCTTTGTCCTGGTGTGACCCAATTAAAAACCTCATAAAGACGAGAAGTATATTTGTTGATGAAGAAGGTGTAAAGTTTTCACCTTGAAAAACTGTTGAAAGAACCTTTGGTCAGGAATGTGTTACCTGTTAAACCTGCCAAACGGTTGGTAAATCCTGCTAAATAACCAGATAACTGTTAGATTGAAAATTTCACAGCTAACAGTGAGAAAATTCTGCTAGATTTAGCAGCAAATCAGTTGAAATGGCAACACTACTGACCGAAATCTCATGCCCTTTGTTACGCAACTGTACAAAAAGAATCAAACAAGAATTTCTGGACACAGACAGTCTTTAATTGAAAACATTCGCTTACTACTTATGGCAAACTTGGCGAAAATACCGACTTCCTAGACTGAAAGCAAATATTTTACATAATGTAATAAATAAGATTTATTACAGAAGACCGCGGGGCTCCCAAAAGCGCGGGCCCAGTAGCAATTGCTACATTTGCTACTATTGTTAATCCGGCACGGGTCATAGCAGAAGAGCCCAGTCGGCTGATTTTCAAAAGCTTGCAACAAAATTGGAGCTGTTAGTCGTTGTTGTTGACCTTAACGTAGAATTCAATTTGTTAGTGCAACTTATTTGGGTGAATTTGGCTTTGTTTCGGAAGAGCAAAACCTGACTGAAGTTAATGATGAACACTGTCAGACCAACCCTGTGTTTTGTGGAGAATTAATCGAAGCAAAGGGTCATCAGTCATATCATAATGGTCAGCGGAATCTTGCTGTCTTGCAGAAATGCACATTTCAAACTTTTTTCTAACTTTAGTTGCTGCGACATTTTCGATGCATATTTAACTTTCTGTGCCTTGCACGATTCGCATCACCTTTTTGAAACGGTTACTAGACAAAAAACAGCGGTTGCTGAGTATGCATTTGCTTGCAAAGACATTTGCTAATTTCACTGAAGTTTCAGAGCTTGCTAATGTTCTTCACCCATCCATAACAAAAGCTATACTGCGTCTTGGTCATGTCTTATTGTCTCGTTAATAAATTTACTACAAGGAATCCGCTGTGGGAAACTGTTTTTTTATAGCAGTGCAATGTCTGAACAAGAGATCCACCCGTCACTGCGAAATTGTGAACAGCCTTTTCGAGCAAAACACCTAGGGGCTTCCCCTGGTAGTAGCAAAACCTGTGGGCAGGCATCACCAATCTTTTTGAAATTGCGAGTTGCGAGCTGCTTCTGGTGTACCGATTAATGCGAAGGGCTACTAGTTTCATACACACTTCTGAAATAAAAATTTTGCTCAATTTACCTTCAATTAACTTGGCATTGATATTCGTTAATGTGAAGACACTGATCATGCTAATGTCATTGCTGAAAGCCTTTAGGTCTTTCGAGATCCAATCAGGCTTCCGTTGCCGCGGCCCTCCCCAGAACAAAAGCGGATGTGACAAACAATGACAAAATATAGGAATACACCGGTCAAACATTCGAAACATCAAATTGATTCGTTCGGAACTTCAGTTAGTATTTTTATTTCAACGCCTCCATGTGTCGACAGCTTCCTCCAACTGTCAAATATGCATCCGTCACTGCATTATGAATTTTCAGCAAAAATTGTTTCACGAACAATATTCAACTACTTGCACCAAAACATTTATTATATATTGATTGTTTAGTTTCTTTTGTTCAGAGATTTTTAACATTGAAAGCTCCCACTCGAAGTGTGGCGTGCAGTGATCAAAAGGAAAGAGCATTGCAAAAGCAGAGTTAGTAAACATAAAGCTACCACGTTTGTCAGTGGATCACTTACAATGACGTATGCTAACAACGTGTGCAGCAGTTCCAAGCATTGAAAGAAACGTGAAAAGACAATAAAGGTAGTGAAAGAAAAAATATTTTTATAAAATAACATTTGAAGGAGCATTTATCTTGTGAGTGTAAATGAGTCAAACAGATTTGATTTTACGTTGTAACAATCATTGTCACAGGTTCTTAATATCGAGAGAAGTTTGGCATGCGTTAATTCTAAACGCAACCAGTAATTTTATGCACTCGCTATAAAATATCACTTTATCTCGTCCAGAGGGCAGAATGGGTTTTGATTATAATACACGTTGCTATAGAACTCTAGAACTATCCTGATTATCATCTAAAGGGTTGGGTGTTAATTGAGCTGTCGCAATTTTGCAGAGTTCACCCTCGGATTTGAATTTGCACACAAACTTCGCAGTAACTTTGAGCGGCAGCAAGCCGTGAGACGCGTAGCGGACACTATCGTCTCGTCACCTCGTCTCGTTCGAAAGGCAAGGTTTAATTTGCCCACGAAATGGCGCTGTCGCGTTACTTAACAGAAGCGTGTTGCGGTTGCCTATGAAATGCTGTCGCTGATCTGAAGCGCTGCCAATAATATTTACTTGCACATCTTCGATCAGAAATTTGTGCTGTATCCTGTGTGATGTAGACAGTATAGTCTCGAGAACTTCATGTCTTTCATTCACGTTTCACTTCACCACATGCATTCACTTGTTCCATATCTGTTTTCTTGGGAAAATACCTAGCCAGTTCGAACCTGCAAAAGCCGTTATTGCGTTTCGCTTAACGCTCAGAAAATAGATTCGTGCACTAACCAGTAATTTTAAGCTTGCATTTCATGTCTCTTCTGTAAAAGTCAGATTGGTTTGCACAAGTTTTTGTCATTGCGAAAGCGCTGTCTTATAACAAACACCAAAGAAATGTCCGCTGATAATTTGCCATAGTGCAATCCTGAGTTTCAATATGAAACCTACTGGAGCAGGTTGCTTAGCTCATCCAGGCTTAAGTTGGTTCATAAATGTTGTCATAGATTGTTAAGCCAAATAGGGGCAACGTCCAGCACACACGTTATGATTCTGTCCAGAGTAAATACAGCCGTTAGATCAGATTGACCATAGCACACTTTAAAACCCTGGAACACTATCGCGGGTCTGCCAGACCCGGGTCAAATGAGGTCATTCACGTTAAACTACGGAAGCGGAAGTCGGCGCGCTTTGAACTCTTCAGTAGCTTCATGTTTTTGTGTAACTAGTAATAGGTGCGATTGCGGTCATCCACGCTCTTCAAGATTTTGCAAGGGAGCGAATTCGTCACGAGTTAGGGTCTGGCAGACCCGACGATAGGATTAGTGTTGGGTGGTGGGGTGCGCATAACCCCACTATATGGTTTATAGGGGCAGAGCCTGTAAAACGCTGAAACTCACTCAGGGCATGCTTCTATGGTCGTGTTAGCAGTATACAAAAGAAGTTGTTTACGCCCATATTTTTTTTTATGAGCAATTGAATTTTAGGCATGCCTGACACCTTCGCTATATTTGGTCTACTTACTTTTCATTAAAAATCGTATCATATTAGAGTAAAGTAACTTTGTAACTGCTCAAATTGCTCAGTGAGACTCATATTTTCAGTGTAAGTTTTGTGACAAACTGCAGTTGAAGGAAAAGGTATTTTTTTTTATTTAAAAAACCGGGTCTAGCAGACCCGACGATACCAATAACGTGACAAAACAAAAGCGATAGTATTCCAGGGTTAAGAAGTAGTGATAGAACCTAAAATTGTTTTGCAACATCTGATATAGACATCAAAGGTGTTTATTTTTCGTTTTATCGACGTAAAAGAAACTCTTCAGGTAGAAAGTACAAGGAACGACAAATTTGTGCAACAAATAAAGGCACCATCAATTCTAATGTGAAAAATGTCGTGTTGCTGAAAGTAACCTGCTTTCTCAACCCGATTATTTGTAACTACTATAACTCCACTTGCCCTGTTTTCCATTCTAGTCACTAAGGATTAGAATAAATGACAGCAAAAAACTTACCATGGTCTTGTATGTATTTTTCCACGAATTGAACGCTTTATCAACAAACGAAAACCGCGTGGGATGATTTTTGTTGGCAAAAAAATGGCAGCAAGTTTCATTTTAAGCAAAAATGCGTGGGATATCAAGGAACTGTGTTACCACATCGGCATCATAACATTAATCATTAATCATCACTTCCATTCTATTTACAGCAAGGAAGTTACCTAGGATGAGTATCCACTCACAACAATGTTTATAAATCTGTGAATTTTTCTCTATATGTGGATCTGTTCAGAACTTTGCATATTCGTCTAACAACTTATCCCATGTCTTCAAATCACGATTGTTTATACAAGCCTATATTCTGCATGTGTTAGGCAAACAAATGAGCATAATGACGAGGGATTGCAGTAGTCACCGGAGCTTTTTTCATTGCTATCTCCACAATTTTTATTTGCCACAAAACAACCATGAAAGAAGAACCTCTAGCTTAACATATTGAAAATATCTTGAAAATCTATTAATTTTCCTGCGTTTTGAAAGCAGGAAATTGTTTATTGAAAATATATTGAAAAAATCTATTAATTTTCCTGCTTGTGTTTAAACCTTTGCTAATAACAAACGTAATATCAAAACCCATAAATCGCTATTAATAAGTGATGCTCCATGTGCGACAAAATACTGTACTAGTAAACTTTAAAGTTCTGCAAATCAAACGCAGTGGAAAGTTACTGCTAATGCGCAAACTAACTTTGACAAGGTTATGAACGACTTTGCAAATTGGAGTTTCTGAGTTATCTGCAAATCAAGAAAAGAGAGACTAATACAGAAGCACGTGAACTTCAAAAATTGACTACCACCTGTGTGAAAACGTTTTTCTGGGGTTTTTGCCACTAAAGTCAGACCTGCAGTGTGGCAGCTTATCTGGAATATTGACCATCACTTGCCGAATAACAAGGATACCTATTTCCATTGTTCATGTGTTGATGTGATTGTGTAATGCCTGGTTCGGTCGCCTTCGTAAGTGTAACAGAGCGGTGGAAACGAGCAGACACCGCTAGGCTGTTTCGTGCTGCTGTTAAGAGATGAGTTTTTCTTTGCTGTATGCATTACCCGAAGGAGGACACAGCTTTCAGTACTTCGCACTTTGTAGTGTGTTTGTTTGCATCTCCGCAAAAAAAACGGAGCTACATATTTTACATTTTATACAAGGCTGGTACTACTGACTGTTCGAGTACGAAAAACCTGCCCTGGCGCGGAGTTAAACAGACATATTTCAACAACAAATCCCTTCCCGATCAGATGTGCTCTCAGGAAATCTTTCTCCAGAGTCTACAATGCTTTAGGCTGAAGAGCGTTCATTCGAAATAGAGTTTCTCAATCGATTAAGAGCGCACAAATATTTATTAGTTGAACATGCAGTTGGCAAAAATTTCCCAATCATAATTTCAACACACCATGCAACGACACTTTGCATGCACTGCTCGACTTGTGGTCATGAGTTTCTTGTTGTGAACAAGTACGAGATGCTATGACAAAACCTGAAAATGGCATACTGTGGAGGATAGCGATCTGCAGAAAGACTTTAGGAACTGTGCAGATATGAGTCACATGGCAACCATAGGTGAATACCTTCAGACCTGGAAGCTAAAGCTCAGCACTACAAAAAATGTGTCGCTAGCCTTCCATCTTAACAACAACGACGTTAAACGTGAGCTTAAGGTCAACTACAACAATGAAATCCTGCCCTTCTGTTCCGAGTCCAAACACCTCGGAGTAACGTTGGACAGGCCGCTCACGTATCGCCGACACCTTGAGTCACTTCACAAAAAGTTGAAATCAGGCGTCGCGCTCTTGAGGTGACTTGCTGGCTCCGGTTGGGGTTCGGGAGCTACAACGTTGCGAACAGCCACCTTAGCATTGGTGCATTCAACCGCAGAATACTGCTCGCCTGTCTGGTGCCGCATTGCTCACACCTGCCTTACTGACCCTGCCATCAACGACGCCTTGCAAATTGTAAGTGTTTGCCTGCGTCCTAGACCAGCGGACAACCTTGGCATCCAATCTGCTGAGCTTCGTCGCAGTGGAACCACATTGTCTCCAGCAAGCCGTGCCATGGAGCCTGGACACCTACTCCATTCAGCGCTCACCTGTCCACTGAGTGCAAATGCACGACGCCTCAAATCAAGACACCCACTTGTACCCGCCGCACAACAACTCATCAATTTATCTGACAACAACAACATATGTGCGGCGCAGTGGGCGGATCANCAATGGAATGTGGAGTGGGTGGACAACCCCAAACGACTCCGCACTTTCATCCCCGATNCCGGCACCCACCCGGCATGACCTTCCCAAGAATAGCCTGGGTCCTGTTTCACCGGCTCCGCACCGGTGTTGGACGTTTCCGCTCCTGCTTGTACAAATTGCTTGTGTCCTCCCCTGCGACCTGTGAGTGTGGCGCAGAAGAACAAACCGTCGACCTTGTTGTCCTCCAATGTCCAATCCATCGACCACCTCATCAACTGCACGGCCTGACGGTTCTTGACGAAGAGACAATCGAATGGCTGCTCAACACCTGCCCCGAGATCCAGGGTGGCCTAGCAGTGGTTTGAAGATCTGACTCAAGAGAAAGAAGTCATTGCTGTCATTTACAAAAGTTCCCTAGTTTGTTTATCAACTTACTTATCTTGAAAATTGACAACTCGGGCATGCAATATTTTTTGATACTTACAAAGTTTTTTCAGAAAAATGAATTGCTTTTTTTTTAACTTAGCGCCTGTAAACGCACTAGATCTACAGAATGTTTTGCTTCAAATGATGTATTTTTCTGGAGAGATCACCAACAATATGATTATTCACAAGATCACTGAGGTTTGTCAACCTGAATCATTTCACAAAAAAATTATTAAAATCAATAGCCTGAAATGTTCTGAAGCGAAAACAACCTGGAATACTTCACAAGACTACTTTGATTTTTCACCCAATTGAATTAAATTTTGTCGTCTACCAAAATCGTGAAATGAAGGTTTTCTCTGTGTTGTCCTGGATTCATGCGTATACTTTTCCAATGGTGAAAAATAAACGGTAATACGTTTTGGGTAATACAAAGACTTTTCGAGGACTTGTTGGACATCGAATAATCCGGTCTGTGTTGTTACGCCCACGAGGAAATGCGCACTCGTATCATCCATTGTAGCTTGAGGTACCTCACGACATCTTTTTCAAGGCACTTATAAATATGTTTCTCTTTCTTGCTTATTTTAGCTAAGTGATTTTGTGCAGGAATGATGAATGTACAATTTTTGGAAATTTGGAATATATTTATCTTAACGTTGAAAGACTGTGTTACTCTTCCGGCTCTGATCGCTTCTGCATCAAACCGTTGAGCAACACTTTTCTACACATTGCTTTAGCTTTTCACTTTCAGAAAGTAAATTGTGTTCAAAATTTAATTTATTTCATGTTCATTAGTATTAAATTAAAGTAGGTTATGGCGAAGGTACGTTTCATTGTAGAAGTCGGAAAGTTGCCAGTCGATTGGGAGCCTCCAAATTTTGGTTAGCTTATGGCCTCTACGAGTGAAATCCCATCCAAGAAGTTATCATTGATGCGAGCATGGTCGCGACTAAGACCTGAAAGCGCACGACACAGACAGATTCATCTTTACACCATGAAAATTCAATTCAAGTTATATCACTTTTCAGCTTGTAACTTTGCGGGCTCACAAATCCGGGCTCTTGGCGTCCTGACTCCTCTTCTTCCTTTCACCGTGCCTAATTGCGACGCAACTAAAGAATGAGACTAACGTCAGATTGATGGCAAACCTGGCTATCTGAATGCATTATGACGCAGCCGTGAGGCAAATCACATGTGGATTACTGGAAACAGAAGCTCTGTCTCAAAATGTCACAAAGTGGTCACTCGCTTTGCAAACCTCGGTGATAATGACGAGTATATTCAACTGCGTAGCATTTGCTGGCATTTAACATTTCATAATTACTACGTAATATGCGGACTTCAACTTGGCGTCCCCCAGATGTTGTGCTATGGAGTAGATGACCCCTTCCCCTCCCCAGTTACGTCACTGTGAACTATAATAACCTTTACTATAATAACGTCACTGTGAACTATAATAACGTTTCGGTCGGAAACACGTTTTAGGATCGACAGATGAAAATGTCATATTTTACAGCAACCTGCTGCATTGTGGTTGCCAAGCCCAAGCGAGGTCTTCACATTTTTCTCCGTAAATGGCTTTCCCGAAGGACTCTAAATTAGATTGTTTTCCTGGGTTATATTCAGATATAGAATAAGCCTTTCAATACGCTTGAATGTATGACATATCAACGTAGCGTAAAAACGACTCAGTATAAAACAACGTCGAACAGCATCATTAACCGTTATCAGGAGTCACTGAAAACAGCGACCAGCCACCGCAATGTTGTCTACAGATTAATGTGTTCGTTTTTGGGCTGTTCGCAAACAAATACGTTGCACTGAATCAAAATAGGAACATGTCTGAATTCACTCACAAGAAACGCACAAAATTGCTAGTCGCAAGTATCTGCTACGCAAGTAATGCATGATATAAAAAGTAGTGTGATTACAAGTAGAAGTTGTAACGAGATTGTTAAATGCAAATTCATTTTCTAGCAGTTCTAAAAAAATGAGGTCAGTCAAGTTACCCACAGTAAAAGGTTTGCAAAACCTGTAAAAGAATATTTTTTAAACAGAAAAATCTTGATAATATAATGTTTTTCTGCAATTACAAGCAGCTTTCACTTTTCCCTTGTGATAACAATTAGCTTCGTTGCACCAAACGCAAATGCTTGGTTAAGATTGTTTTGACCAAAGACAATATCATACATAAATTTCGCTACATGGGCTAGATCCAACAGCTTTGAATCAGAATATTTTGCTTTTTTGGATGACAAAAATATTTCAACCTTTTTGTATACGTTTCTTCATTCTTAGTTTTACATTAAAAACATAACGTTTTTCCAAATATAATATTTTCATCTTCGTTTGATTTGGATCAAAAAACGACTTATATTAAGTGCTGTTCTTTTTGCTACTCGCTTTTTCGTAGCATTTGCCACCCGGTTTCAAATCAAGCAAGTAAAGTAGCTCTTCTGGCGATTATTTTATTATTAGCCAACGTTTCCTCCACCCAGTGGCGTGCAGTGGGAACGAATGGGAACATCCAAAGAGTGAAATCACAAAAATTTAAATGCTGTAACTAGATGATTTTTCCTATTGTAAGGCCGCTAATACATGCTGCATGGATTTAATTTTTCTAAACTTGTTTTGATGTCAAAACTAATTTTTACGCACTCAAATGCCAGTAATTCTTAGTTTCTTCAATACCATGGACATATACTCCAGATGTACGGCGCATACCCAATCCAATTGATGGTAACATGACTTGTTCCAGATCGTGCAATCAAGAGAAAATCACAAAAAAAGGATTGAAAGATAATCAAGGTTGAGAAAAGACAGTTTTTTTTGAAAAAACACCCACCTGTTTTTTTCAATCCGTTTTTTCGTTTTTTTGAAAAGAAACAGGTTTTTGTTCTTTAAAAAAAACGCAAAAACTCCATTATGAATTGTTTTATTGCAACATGCAATATCACCATTTTCAGAATTACACAATAATAACTTGTTATAGCCACTATGACATTCAAATCTGAGGATAAAGAAACGCACCCCATCTTTGTTTTAGCAAAGTGTTGTTGGTCAATTCACTCCAAAGTGGCAAGGCTTGGCAAGCATGCGGACAAGCAGAGAAAAACCGCTCCCACACAAACTCTGCAGTTTCACGCCAAGTTTAAGTACATGCCCTGATAGTTCAGCATCTACATAGTGTATTTTTTCAACATTTGGATTGATATGGTCCAACATCAGAAACAGCTTGGATGCGGAGAAGGCAGAAAAGTTGATTAAAATATACCGATTTTACAGAGCCGAAGAGGTTAACCAGTACAATTTACTCAAACCGTTAAAATTATTCTTCTCTTTTATTCAAGTCCTTCAAATATCGTTGCTGTTCGTCATGTTTCATTAACAAAATTTACAATCAATTGTAAAAGTGTGCTGCTTATTTTACTTTTTAAGTCATAGTACATTTTTCAAAGGAAAAGAAAAAAGTGGGATTTTTAGGGGGTTTCATTGTTTTTTTTTAAGTGGGTTTTTTTGAAAAAAACAGGTGTTTTTTGGTTGGGTCCAATTACATCAAGCCTAAATAAAATTTTGGACATTTTATTGATTTTCTGAGCCAAATTTCAAAACTCTTGTCTTAAAAGGCTTGATTGAGCTGATTTTATGATGCATGACTAGTTTCCTATTTGTTTTTTGTGCTAATACAGCTGCACACCTGTGCTTGCAATATGCGTTTCGTTTCGAGCTTCATCATTAACTGGCAGTTCAAGCGGATTGATCCCAACGGCTCACACAAACCCATATCTGTTCTTTTCCCTTGGTAATTGTACATGTAACAGTCACATAATAAAATACGAAAGTTTTCTTGCGTACTTTATGCGCATTCTCAATTCTTGTGTAGTTTACAAGTTTCAAACTGTCAAACCTGGATGTCCGCCAACCCAGCCACATACCTTCTGATGTCTGATCGACTGCTATTCGACGAGACGTTCCAGCAGTCTTGTGTTTTTGCAGTTGCATACTGCGCTGACGTGGCACTGAGTGTGTTCTACTGTACTCCTCTGTTTTAACGAGTTGCCGGATATTTTTGCAGTTATTAACTGCTCTGTCTTAGGAGACCGCTGATATAATTTATGTTCATTACAGTGACAAATTGTAGTCTACAACAACGAGTAACGAGGATGCGTGTAGAATAATATGCACAGGGACGCCAGAAAATGGCGGCATGGCGGTGGCAATGCCACCTCTGCCTTTGCAAACGAGGGGCAACGGGGGTGGAGGTGCTTTTTCATAACAGTATCATATAGGTATAATTTCATGGTTTATCATGATCGACTTGAAACAAATTTATTGTAGCTATTCAGGCACCCAGAAAATTCAGAATGATTTCCTTTAATTTCTGTTATTATTTTTGAGGTCGACATTGTTGATGAACAGAAGCAAATATAATTGGTAACGATTTTTTTGTTTTTCATGACTTTCCATTGCCCTCAACTCTTTTACTGTTCCCCTGCTGCTATTCCGGCGTCCACGACTCTGCACGTTGTGTCAATAAACTTCGCCGAAACGTTGGATTGCAAACGTGAACATGACGTCATATTGTGACGTCACAAACAGCGTATTTCCAGTAACAATGACCACCATACGCCACTGCTCAATACTAGAATTTGGAAGGGGGGCATCCAATCAAGCAGTCGTCGCGGGCATCATCAGACTTCTGCACGCCACTGCCTCCACCTATTCAAGCTGGCTTCCTCAATCCTCAGGGCAATGTTTTTTAACCACATATAACATGCAACTTACTAATAACAAGAAACAATGAGCGTTATGACGTACAAAGACAAAAAACGCAAAACTGACCATCATGTTACAGGAATGGCTGACAGCATGCCACAGAAAAAAAACAAGGAAGTGTAAAATGAAAAACGCTGGGAGGTGATGAAGTATAACAATACAATAAATAAAGAAAAACCTACATAGAAAAGCACAAAAACGGTTTAATAGCGTGAAGGTATGGGGTAAAATAGAGAACAAATAAATAAAGTGTAAAATAGTGAACAAACAAAGTGCAAAACATGCGTGGTTAGAGTTGGAAAATCTACAGGCACAAAGGCGGCTAAAAAGAAGACAAACTCAAGGAACTTGGGTAACGGATAAGCTTCGCATGTGTTTTAAAGCATTGCAATAGATAGCCGGGAAGTCTGCGCTTTATTATTCACAGTGTTAGTTTTTAAATTGATATACAAAGATTCTACAAAAATGCGTTTATGATAACTATTTACGTGATGCAGATCATGGGATGGGCGCAATCCCAATTGAAAGCATGGCCACCTTGGGCTGCATGTTTTGTTAACGCTGTTTTTTCTGGGTTTTTAAGAATATTTCTAGGCAAGTTGTCCCTGTGGTGTTCTTTGAGTCGAGTACTCAGGCTTCGTGTCGTTTTTCCAATGTATCTGTGTTCACAGTTCCCACATGGAATTTCATAGATGACACCTCGACGTTTGCCAGCAGGAACGGTATCTTCTCCTGAAGCTAGGACTGTACTTAGTTTAATTATAGGTTTGAAAATGGTTCATATACGATGTCTTTCCGGAATCCGTTTCAAAGACCGTTTATATTAA
>JGI24158J21664_10002902_pt1 | contig 21193 bp, 14 predicted proteins | sample Ectturendosymbi3_FD_21664 | JGI IMG/M metagenome (IMG submission 21664)
AGTAGCCTAGCTTTTGCCAGGATCACTGAAGGAGAAGACTAAATTTTTCTTTAAACAGGATGCATTGCACCTTATGTTTGCAGCTTGAGTTGCATCAAATCTCGCACCTTGACTTCGCATTTCAGTGCAGGAATACTGGTTATATTAAGTAATAAGTAGGCTAGGTATTGCAGCTTATCACATTATGAGCATATGCATCCTTCTTTTCTTTGATTCTCGAAGCAGTAGGGCTTACTGTTATAATGCTACTAAAGTGATGTGTGTTGACAACGTTTTTTTCGGGCAAGAACGCCTAACTGAGCAGTTTCCTTCGATGTGCTTTTTCTATGACAGTGTTATTCCTTTGCAAAACGGTGCTCGTACCCAAGTGAGCACTTCGCTTTCAACGCGCTCTTTCTGTGAGAGCATTCTCTTTGCCCACTTGAAGGCGCTGAGAGGCAGTGAGCTGCGCCTGGTGAGAACAGTTGCAATGGTCAGACTTGACGAGATCCTCTCTGAAATATTAAGCAAAAATGGCACTTGCGTTGAGACCACCACCACAAGTTTACTGCAGCCCATCGTCTGCACAAACCAATGTTATCAAACCAGTGTAATTTAGACATGAAACAACCTAGCTTTATATGACGCCAGAGAATTCATGCCTTGCAGTAGCCTAGCTTTGGTCTGGATTACTGAAACAGAACACCAAGTTTTTCTTCAGACAGGATACCATTTTTCCTCTGACACGCTTCAGCACTATATATGCATTCAGATTTAGCTATATATGTGCAGGGATAGCTAAATGCGTGCAGAGATAGCTAACTCTGCGCAGAGATAGCTAAATGCGCATAGAGATATCTAAATCCGTGCAAAGATAGCTATCTCTGCGCAGATATAGCTAAATGCGCGCAGAGACAGCTAAACATGTTCAGAGATAGCAGTTTTTGTGCTAAATCTGTCAGATATAATATTTTTACGAATGGCACCCCATACTGACAGTTGAACACGCAGTGTTGATTTTGGCACGTTGGTGAAGGGAGTCATTTTGGCAACAGTTGCTGTGGATAAATGGCACTCAGGTTTCCACACCATCTGGGCAGTGCACTTCACACTCCTTCAAAGTTAATTATGCGATTTAAGTTTACAAATGAAAATAATATTTCCATTCGAATATCCGTTTTATGCGAAATACCGTTATGCGATTAACCATGCTCTTTTCTTATATGGGTAGTTTCGGTTTGGGATTCTGGAATCCTATGCAACAAAGCAGTTTATGTGATTACCTGGTATGAAATTAGCCACAGTCGTTTGTAGTTGCGCTAGGCCCCTAGCCAAGTTTGATTGGGTCTAACGATACCTATAGCCTAGAAAAATGAGTTTTATTCTAAAAAGTATTGTCAAAATTTGGACTTTCCTGGCATAACCACTTCCGTCTGGCAAAAATGCACCACTGCATTAAAATTAAAAAATTTGTTGTTCGATGTTGTCAAAATGTATTGTTAGTGTGATAAAATGATAAATTGTTGATTTCCAGGGCCGGCTTACGGAAAGTGTGCTGTGTGGGCATCCTTGGTTTTCGAGAGAATGTTTTCTGTAATTCTCAGGTGTTTGTTTTTTTGCAGTAACTCTCTGGTGCAATGCATTGTAGGAAAAAAACAGAATTGAATTCGGTATTCTGCATTCGGTTTAGCTATTCTGGATTAATTCTGGAATAGTAAATTATACTGAAATGCCCATCCCTATGTGTACTTCATTGTAGAACATGTATATTTGTGCCACCACCCACTTCACTTGTTAAAGTTGTTAAATAGATCTTTTCATGGGGCCTTGTCACTGTTCATGCGTTTTTTGTTCCATGTCTGGCCTTTCGCGTTCATGTCACAAGGATGACCTTGAATCAAAAAATATTGTTCGTAGAAGGCATTTTCTCGACTTTGTTTGCTCGTGCCTTACTCTGGCTTATCCGTTAGAGCCCAGGCTACCCTCTGCAGTTAAGTACAGTAAACCTCAGTCAAACCAGCTTTGATTTGACCGACAATTTTGTCTGGCTTAAGTAACGATCCAGATTATCCAAAGATGGTTGTTTCTAGCCTGACGTCATCTAAGCACTGAGATATCCGTGAAAATCATTTACAGTTGAACACATTCATGACCCAAATGCAGACTTTCACAGAAACAAAACAAAATGATTGATGCATTTACAATGGTACATCAGACTAGTAACCTACATATCCATGCAGTTATGAACAATCTTAACACTTTGGCACCTGGGTTAATTCAAGCGGTTTGCAAAAAACAGCTGGATCACGCGTGGCTTTGCGCGGGAATATCTCCGCTCCTGTACGGGTTACGGACCTGTTCGAAGTGTCAAAAGACGCTTGCATTCGAAAAACTATTTTTGTTTGGGGTGTGCAGGTTATTTGTGAGTGATGTCATAAGTAGAAGACTTTTTGGCGAACTTCACCTGACCCTGGGCGCCAATCGTCAGATGGTAGTATTTCGCTGAAGTTTTTATTGGAAACTAGGCTACAATTCGAGTCTGAAATACTTTGGATGACCTGCGGGGGTTTCGGGTTCAAAAGTTAGGATCTAAGTTACTAAGTAATAGTTAATTAGATTTCGTTAATTAGATAATTAATTTGTTTATTTAAGATCATAACTTTTGAACCAGAAATGCTAGAAAGTCAATCAAAGGCTCAAAAGACTGTGCTCAAGCCTAGTTTCCAATGAAAACTTGAGCGAAATACTTTGGCGTAGCGGTTGGCCCTAGGTCAGGCAACTTGAGGGAAAATGGCCTAAAAACTACTTCACTTATGACATCACTCACAAAAAATCCGCACCCCAACCAAAAAATATTTTTCGAGTGCAATCTAAAAGACTGTCTGATCCGTTTGAGCCCTTGAACAGCTCTCTAGTGCAATCGGCAGAGGAGCTAGGGTGTTGTTAAGGCAATTGACAACTGCTGGTTTTAGGCCATAATCGAAGTACAAGTATATTGCATCTGGGCTTTCAAAGTGTTAAGTTGATAATTTTAGATTACTTAGCTGTGAAGAAATCTAAGTTTTTGGACTGGTGCTTTTGTCTGGAGTTGGTGAAAATCCAGATCAAAACATCCAGGTAAACTGAAGATTTTTATAAAGGAAAACATTAGAAATCATTCGTACCACCAATTTTAGCCATGTAAGCAATAACAAGCATGATGAGCCAGCAGTTTCGTTTGCTTTAACGACCGCGCAAGCCAATAAATGGGCTCGTACTTTTTTTGATATTAACTCGCCAGCCGCTATCGCTAGAGAGTTGTTCAAACCCTCTACGGATGCGGCAAGTCTTTTTGGTTCGATTAAACAAAATTTTTTTTATTTGGGTAAGGGGTTCGCCTGGGAGGGGCTCGCAATATGGGGGTGTTTTTGTTTTTTTGACCAACTTTGACGGGCCCTGGATGCCAATCCAATGGGCCAAAATTTTTGTTCAAACTTTTTTTGGAATCTAGACAATCTCCCGCGTCGATTAGAGCCCTTGCTTGACCTTCTAGCATGTCTGGAACCAACGTTATGGCCCAAAACCCCATTTTACCCCCAAAATCGGAAAATGCATGAGTCTCCCACTGGCGGCTACTGTAGCTCACGATAACCTGCGGTAACTCGCCGTTAGAATATGCTAGCGAGCTATACGAGCCTAAATGCGTGCAGAGATAGAGAGACTCTTGAAGTCTTCTAGTTTGCACTGAAAAAAAAAACATTTCAGATTTGGGGACGCCGTTTTTGGTGGGTGGGATTAAAAAATGGGTATGTTTGGCTTTTTTTGGTTGTTTTATTATGACGTCAGCACCGCTGCAAAGGGCCAAAATTTTGGCTCAAAGTTTGGTTATATTCTAGGCTGGAAAATGAAGCTTTAGAGGCCTAGATCGACTTCCTAGCGTTTCTGGTGCTCAAGTTAGAGCCGAAAGACCCCAAATCGTAGAGGACATGGCTGAGTAATTTCAGGGGATATCCCTAATCAAAATCCGGAAGTTTGGCCATAACTTTTGAACCGGAAATGCTAGAAAGTCCATCAAACCCTCTAAAGTCTCGTATTGAAGCCTATTAATCCAAGAAAACTTCGAGTCACCAAATCTGATGGATGGTTTGACTTCCCGGAAGTGACGTCATTATCCAAATGTATACAAATATGCATAAGCATACTCTCATTGCATAAACATTATCAAAATAAACATGATCTCAAGTTGAAATTTTTTTTCCAGTCTAAACTACTAGTCTTCACGAATCTTTTGAGGGTTTGAACAGCTCTCTAGCATATTCTAACGGTGAGTTATGGCCTTATCCAAAAGGGGTGTTATTCCACCCTGGTTACCTTTTTTAGGGGTAGGATTTTTGACTACTTTTTGGTTTTTGTGGCATAATTTTTGATCCAGATATGCTAGGAAGCCAATCAAGGTCTCTAGAAACTCGTAAGATAGACTACTTTCGAAAAAATACTTGGGCCAAAATGTGGGCCTATTCGATGGGCGTCCAGGGTCGGGTAAAGTAGGCCATAAAAACATGAAAACACCCCCACTTGTGACGCTCCCACAAGAGAACCCCAAACCCAAAACTGAAATTTTTTTTTACTTGGAACTACTAGACTCGCTGAATCCGTAAAGGGTTTGAACACCTCTCTAGCTGCAGCAGCTGGCAAGTTATAACCAAAAACGTACGAGCCCATTTATTGGCTTTTGCGGTCGTTAAAGGGTTGTGTCTTAGAACCAGGTAGTATGCTGGGATTCACCACGAGAACCACTGTGAATAGCTACTGCATTGCGTGGAAGCATGCTTTGTTAGTTTGCGGAAGCAGATACACAAAGAATGTTGCATCAATATAAAATACAGCAGCTCATTGCATAATAGTATAACACCAGGGTTTTTTTTAAGGAAAATGTTAGGCACCTGGTACGGGCTTTCAGGGACCCGATGATAATTTTCTTTGATTCTGGGGACCCGATTTACATATCTAGTGACCCGATTTGGGTCCCTAAACCACCTTTAAAAAAACCTGATAACACAATGCTAAATATTGAATTAAACAGTTATCTGAAAAGTGTATTCGTTTCGTCACCCATTTGTTACAGAACTTTCCAAGGTTTCTATTATCATTTTTTGAGAATTATTTTAATTGCATCTTTGAGATGCAACCATGGATGGAGCTTCAATGACACAGACAATGCTAAACAATGCTATTTTCAGGTGGGATTATTTGAGCACTAAGTTTGTAAGCAAGTGAATTTTGTCTGTGGAACTGGGGCAAACTTGGGGAATTTTAGTGTTCCTATTTTGTCTTTGGTAACTGGTTACCTTGCTTTCAATTTTTTTGCAAGCTTCATACATGTCTGGTTTCACATTTAAAATATTTATTTCTTGTATTAACTCTGCATAATTCCATAATTTAATCAGTAGTAAGGATAGCATCTTGCTTATGAATTTTGTAAACTGGCTTGTGGCAGCTTGCACTGCTAAAAGTGACTCAGGAATGAGGATATAATCACTGTAACATTTTTGTAATCTGACTTGTGATGCTAAAATGGACTAAGTAGTGAGGGTAGAATCAGTGTAAGGTCTTTGTAAACTGGCCTTTGTTGATGCACTTTGCCCTTCCTCTGTTTTCACACTTGGTTTTGGTCATGTACCACCTAAGCAACCAAAAGACCTACATTTTGGTGAAAATTACCTGAAAAGATATTTTTCCCAAATTTTGGTTATTATACCTAACTTTTGAACCAAAAACCTTAGAAAGTCAACCAAAGGCTCAAAAAACTCGAATTTGAGCATAGTTTCCACAAAATACTTGAGCGAAATACTTCTCTCTTGCAGTTAGGTCCCAGGGCCTGAAAACCTTGGGCAAAAATGCCTAAACCTATACCACTTACGATGTCACCCACAAAAAATCCGAAACCCAAAACTTAAAAATATTTTTCATTGCAAACAAGAAAAATTCCCAAGTATTTTGATGGTTTGAACAGCTCTTTAGCATAATCGAATGGGGAGTTACAGGGTTGCAAAGTGTCAAGAAAATAGTGACTCAATGCATGATATTAAAGTAGGATATATTTGTGCACCACCAGTGAACATGTTAATCTTATATCCTGCAACATCCGTGAACACCCACTCATTGTCATTTTCTGATTGCTCTGGAACAGCTCTTTAGCACAATCAACTGGTGAGTTGTGCTGTTGGTAAGACAACTGAAAACTACTTGATTTAGGCTGATTTTTAGGTACAATATATTCACACACCGTCAGCAAATGCATTAATATTATAATGCCTGTAATTGACCTGCATATGTATTTCAAAAAACTTAGCTTGGAAAAAGTCAGAAAAAGTTTGGAAATTTGTATTCAAAATTAGAGATCGATCGACATGGCTTTTTTGGTGCTGATGCAAGTACTGATACATCAGCTATCCATGAACTGATAGCCAATACCGATAACCGATATTTCAAAAATTTTTAAATCTTGTTTTCTGTTTCTTAACAGAAACATTATGTATTCTATCCCTTACCTTTTCTTCAAACACTTCAAAAATCAGGATTTATGAGTTAAAATTTTCAAATTGTAGCAATTTTAATATTTTGTTATGATTTTTGATTGATTTGATTAATGATGATTATTTTATTTCGGCTGCGACGGCTGATGTGTGCTCCATTATTCATCTTGTAAGCTTGTTTATGAAAACGCACCTGCTAGCTTTGTTGCAAGATAAATGTCTTGACTTTGTTGTGCTTTCTTGCGCAAGTTGTCGACAGGGATGAGGAATATAACAGCATTTTATCAACACCTGCTGAGGCCGATGAAATCGGCCGTTTTGGCTGATACCGATATATCAACAAAACCCAAATATCGGCCGATTATATTGGTGTATCTTTATTCAAAATTGTGTAGGAACCCTCAGTTTCATCAAAAAGTGTTGGTATGTATGTGAGATGTTGAACTTACTTTTTGTGCTGTTCTGTGTTGACCATCGTGGAGGTTGGTGATATACAGTATATGCTGGAGTGAAGTTGTTTTAGTAAAGATAGTTTGATGAATCAGGCAAATGTTATTAGTTTGATTCAATGTGGAATCAAACCCTTTCTTGACAGTTGATTGGAGTGATTTGCTTGTTTACTAATAATTTTGTCTTTTACATAATTCCAGGAAAGAATGGATGTATCATTGCCATTGAAAAGAAAATGTTTACAACACCTGGAATTTTTATGGCGTAGATGGAAAGGGGAGAACATCCACACTAGTGGAGTCCTTGACATTTTACCTCCAACTTTGCAAGCAAGATTGCTTCAAGCTACGTTTTGCAAGTTAATTGAAAAAGTAATAAATTTGATATATTGTTTTTTGACGTTCCCGAGACCTTCAGTTTAACAATTCTTTTTTTTTCTAAAATGCTGATGTTAACACCTTCCAGTGCAGTAACCTAAGGCTAGAATCCAGCAGTTTGCATGTGTTTTTGCGCAGGAATATCTCTGCCGATGATTGCGCTAAAAAGCTGTTCAAACCCTCAAAAGATTGGCAAGTCTTTGCATCTGTATGAAAAAAAATTTTTTGGTTTTCGGTTTTTGTGAGTGACATCATAAGTGCAGTTGTTTTAGGCCTTTTTGGCCCACTTCATCTGGCCTTAGGCCCAAACCACTAGATGATAGCATTTGGTGTAGTAACCTGACAACAGAGACAGCCACAAAAGGCAGGCATTCAGGCTTTAATTTACTGAAAGCTTACACTACATTGAAACACACTGCACCAGCAATAAAATAATGATAAGCACTGCAAGGGCAACAATATTGAGAACCACATGACACCAATGACCAAACTAGTTCTAACACTCTGGACACATAAGATGTAAAACTGTCCTACACCAGCAGAACGAGTAAGCCCACGGCAAGAGCAAAGCATTGATTGCTAATTGACAATTACAGCAAAATTGTCCAGTACGCGTTGCATTACATTACTCTCCTACCACCTTAGAAGCATATTTCTCTGCTAAGGAAAACTGTTTGATGTGGGACAACGTATCCTCGATGAACGTCTCACAGGTTGTTCATCCAAATGTTTGGAAGGTGAATCGATATCACTGCAACGTTTATTCACCTCAGCAGTGCCTTCTTTGCTTGAACCCATTTCGTTGAACGAATCGCCCATGGTGTCGTAACTAGACTCTTTAGTGCCAACTACAGTATCTGATTCTGGTTGTGGCGCTGGATCTCCAACTGGCGTTAGGTCTGGCGTATAGACTGGTGTTTCCTTTCCATCTGGAAAACGTACCAAGGAGGACCGTGGGATAGCATCAAATATTTCAACTTCCTCACACACAGGGTCATGCTTGCTGTGCACAAATTTCGTTTGACGAACCTTGCCTGGCATGACCAACCAGGAAGGAAGCAAAGTCCCAAGCATTGACCTCCGAGGGAAAGGAAAGAACCGTTCTTGAGGTACTTCATTCGTAGCTGTGCCGAGCAGCGTTCTGACAGTGTACAAGGCTTCTAAAAGCAAGTCTTCCCAGAGATGTAAGCCTAACTTCCTGCCGTTCAGCATAAGAAGAATCGTGTTTCATACAGTTTTGTTGTACCTCTTGCACTGTGAATTTCTAGTCGGGTGGTAGGGAGTGATGTGACTTATTGCCATTCCTCTCCCGTGAAGATAATTAATCTTTGAAATGTTTACTCATGAACCCACTTCCCTAATCGCTATGAACAAATGAAGGAAAACCAACTAGGCTAAATAAAGAACATTAGCAATTTATTACTGACCAAGCAGAAGTGTCACTACAAGCAAAGGCGAAAGGAAATCTGCTATACTCATCAATTACCATCAGCAGGTATCGATTGTTACAACTGGAGTTGGGAAGCGGCCCCTTAAAATCAATACTTATACGCTGCCACAGCTGAGTTGCTTTAATCAAGTTACACTGGGGAGGTTGATATAACCATGGTTTTACAGCTGAACACGTCAAACACTCAGCACAAACCTGACAAATTTCATCCATTGAATAAAGCAAGTGTTTACTACGAATAAAATGCGCAAAGCGCGACACACCTCGATGACCAAGGGACTCATGCAGTCCCCTCAAATTGGAGGGCTGGCCAATGGCCCCACACGCGTGAGACAAAGCAACAGGTACTACATTATCACCACCAGGCCGGTGCTGAACGTAATACGAATACATCCTAATTCCACTCTCCATGCTTGACTTTTTGCATTTTTAATTTTTCCATGTTGAGTTTGATCAAACATATACCCCAATACTGTTGACCAGTAATCAACGTAAAAGGACAGGTGTATAAATAATGACTTCTTTTTTGGACTGCTTCCACCATGGAAGAAGCCTCCTCAACAGTTGGATGTTTACATTCAGCTCAGGACAAACTTCTCAATATAAATGCAACGGGTTGCCCGCCTTGGTTGAGAATGGCTGCTGTAGCAAAATCTGACGCATCGTACTCAATGGTAAACGGTTCATAGTCATTTATGCAAGCTAAGGAAGCATGTAAGAGTCCTGAATGAAGATCTTCGAATGCTTTCACTGTGTCATTCTGTAAAGGGAAGGATAATTGCTCAGATGTCAAGGGTTTCAATTTCGCAGAGAAGTTCCTGATCCACCACACATAGTATGCGAACGTTTTAACTCCTTCCATGAAGATGGCAATGGTAATTCAAGCAAAGGACATAGGCGTTCAGGATCTAGCTTGATAGTTCCGTGTGAAACTCGATAACCGAGTGTGTCAATTTGGGGGGCTGCTATGACAGATTTTGCCTTGCTGAAAGTCAAGCAGACATGAGCCGCAACCCAAAGGAATATCTCCAGGTTTATGTCATGATCCCGTCTATTGGTTCCTCCTATTGTTATGTTGTCCAAATACGTGCATTCGTGTAAGTTCATTTTCGATTGTTTTGTGATCAACCTGTCGATAATTCTTTGAAAATCATACACTGTGTTGGTCACACCAAATGGGAGACGCCGATACTGATAGAGTTTACCGTTAACTTCAAAAGCTGTGTAAATTTCATCCTCCGTATTGATACTTATCTGGTAATACGCAGACTTTAAGTGGAGTGCACTGAGCCACGGGGTTGACCTCCTCATCAATCTTCGGTAGGGGATAAGCATCCGATGCAGTGAAGCAGTTTTTCGCTTTTTGATGGTTCTATGATGCCTTTGCTCAGCAGTTTATCTACTTCAACCTTTATAAATTGCGCATCTTCCACCTTTAATCTACGATACCGAGTAGCTATAGGTTTAACTGCAGGCTATATGGACTGGAATAAACGAGGTGCCTTGAAGTCTGCAGCAGCAACACTGCACAATTTAGTTGGTGGCATGACAAAGGAGTTGAACAACCCTCCCATTTTAAATGTAATAAAATGATGCTAATTCATAAAATCTTGTCTGAGGAATATGTCAGCACACAGGTTGCCAATAATTCCCAGGTGCAACATATAAGAGTGGTTGAAAACTTTCACCGTTGCCTGAACAGAGCCACATACCTTGGCGAAAGATTTCGATGAGGCCAATTAGATATTACTGGATTTTCTGCTTGATTTGAAGCCGATCTCGTGGATGAGACTTTCGGAGGCTCCAGTATCCAGCAAGGCCTTGGCCGAAGTTCCTTGTATGGTGACATCAACAACAGCATAATGTAAACATGAAGAAGCACCCACCAAGGACGCTAAGTAACCTTCCGGGATAGCTGAGACTGCTTGCTTAGCATCTCTATTAGCACCGCTCTACATACCGTCGAAAAGTGACCTATCAAACTGGATTTTTTGCAGTCTGCATTTCGAGCAGGAGAACGACGGCACGGGTGGTTGCAGAAACCACAAAAAGGACATTTCTCCGCAGCTTTTCTTGCAGCAGAAACATAGGTGACAAGTGGAGCCATGACATCCGCAGATTTTTCCAGACGTCTTTTGCCAGGATTAAGGCCGAGTTAAAGGTTTTTTCAATGCAGCAAGGCAACTAGAATATGAAGACAATTGCTGCTGAGCTCATCCAGAGAAAATGCTTGTTTGAAAGCAGCATCCAAAGGTAAATCGTCTTTTTCGAGAATCCTCTGTCGGATCGCATTGGAAGTTACAACGTTTCTGAAGGCATCACGCAACAAGTCTTCACAATATTGCTCCGCAGTCACACGTCTGAAAGAGCAATATTTTGACAAGTATTTTAAAGCTTGGAGGAACTGCTGGAGGGATTCTCGTGGTTGTTGCTTGCGGACTGCAAGAAGGTGTCTAGCAAACACATCATTCTTCTTTTTGAGTTTCACGCTTTTTTAACCTTTTAACGTCGGATGTGCCAAATTTGTCCCATCCAACGTTTTTGTTCTTTTATTCTGCACACGGTTATTTTTATCGCTCAATGACCAGTGTCACGAATTCGGCCGGAGTCACACTTTTCAAGTGCTTTATTGCCTTGTAGTGATCGTAGGTTGAACATCTGCCATCTTGAATTCTGTCAACTGTTGGTTCTTAGCAAGAGAGATTCAGTGGAGATTTTGATGAACATTTTTGGAAAAAGTTTTCAGTTCTGGACGACAGAAAAAATCAGGAATATAGAGTCACTCCTATAGAATAGGAATCAGGCGTTTTTTGTGTAGTATCATTGCTTTGTGAGTTTTTAGGCAGGTTTTTATGGCTGGGGCAAATTTGGCACAGTGGTCATTTAGGCATAAAATCGTGGATAATCAATACTATTCCACAAGTCTGGGTATTGCAGTTTGTTTTTCTTTTTTGCAGCTATTGCTGTTTGATCATGTCGAGATATTCATGGAAAAAGGCCGTAACTTTTTACTAAATGAAACCAAAATCGTTTCATGGCAAGAAAGTGACTGGAAAGTAAGGTTTCCAGAATGTGAAAGTGATAATAGTAAGTAGCACAACAACAATGGTGATCCATACTATATTGTTCCTACAAAAGACTTTGCAGCGATTCATCTGATTCCAAAGAAGACACTTGCGACATGGTATTTTGCAGTTGCAATGTTTGCAACAATGATTCAAACAAAAAAAGCTTTCCATTTTGGAAGAATAAGAAATTTAAGCATATCATATTCCAGAATTGGGCTAAGATGAATGCAATATTACCATAGTTCATATTTTCACATTGTTGATTTGGTTGTCATGATTAGATAGCTTTTGTATAGATAGGATTGTGATTATTTTGGTGTTCCGAATACAAAGCAAAATAATTTTCCCCACTTAAAATCCAGCGTAAATGAAGCTTTTATCAAAAAAAGCAAAGACGTAATTTCCAAACAAATGCAAAACCATCTTTGGAATTGAAATCTGGGGTATCTACAGCAAGAAGCTGCAAACTCTTGTGAATCTGCTCTGCTGAAACATGCAGGTCACAAAATTGCATGTGAAGAGATAAGATTAGTCTGAGGTGGGAGCGAGGCGACAATGATGCAAGAACTTAACGTCAGTTATGTAGTTGAGACCGTTGGGACCTAGATCTGGTCAAAACATCAAGAGCAACACCTCATCAAAAAATCCAAGACTCGAGAATCAAAAATTTGTGGATTATGCCAATATTTTTCTACAAATTTTCAAAAAATATTGTTACGACTACAACGTTACAATTTTTGCAAATTTCTGGCATTTTTCCTACATGCTCTGGGTGTTTCTTATCTGCAAACACGGCAAGCCAAAAACACATTGATTTACAAAGGTTTTACTAAGCCATGTTTTTGCAGTACTCAAAGCCTCAAGAAAATGTACTTGTGATCGAGACCAAGACAAGACCTCAAACTTTCAAGACGAAGACTCGAAAAATGGGAAGTTTCGAGACCAAATCTCAAGACTCCATCACTGCCTAACATGCAGTGGGGAAACCAATATTCTCTGTAGTAAATGCAATGTACATCTATGTCTGAACCAATGATGGAGTCTCGAGACCCATTTTTGCAAGTCTAGATCTCCAAGGTTCCAGGTCTCGTCTCAGTCTTGAAGGCTCTCGGTCTTGAGACTTTGAATATTGCAAAGAAATAGTTTAGTAAACTTTCTGAAATTCAACGATTTTTTGTTTGTTGTATTTGCAGGTAAGGAACAACCAAAAAATGCCAGAAATAAAAAAAATTTCAACTCAGAAGTGATTGCGATATTCAAAACAAAATTTTGGCAAAATGCTCAAATTGTGAAGGTCGAAATCGAAGTACGAATGCATCGTAGACCGGTTCTCAAAGTGTTAAAATAGCAATCAAAGATCTCAACTAAATTCCATGTGATTTTTGTTCATCTTCAACCAATTTGGTCGATGTGTGGTGTAAATTTGCTAATAGCATATTGAAAGTAAAAATGTTATGATACAACAAAAATGGCAGGTTACAGCAAAATTTGTTTGTTTAGACACAAAGCACAATACCTAAACTAGAAAGCTGTGAATCCAGGTTTTTGTTGAAAAATAGAAGTTACTCACATACCCCCTGGAATACCTATACTTTCTGGTACGCGTTCCACAGGTTGGGAACCCCTGTCATAAGTCAGATACACTCTGTCTAAGTCACATGAACACAATGCAGCTATATTTACAGAACACGAAAACAACAAACTGACAGAAAAACACGTTAAGTATGTTTTACAACTTAACGGCTATAGCTGTTACTAGTTTTCCTAGCCGTTAATTGCTACGTAAATAGTCTCAAAACAGTCGTATTTCCAGTGTTTTTACCACAAAGCATACTTTAGCTAGCCCACGTTGTTTTTCTCGAGGTACTATCTAAAGATTATAAAACAAATGATAATGTACTGCCATATTTTTTTCCTACAAAACAACGGTTTGACATTGCTTTACCGAAGGCCATACAGAGTTGTTTTAAAGCAATATTGCTAATAATTACATACAGTCGGAGGGATTTATGACAGTTCATGATGAAAATCAACTATGGGCGAAACGTGATACCAACTTGTCATTAATATTTACTATCGCCACAAAAGACAATGCAATAATTTAGTTGTAGCAAAATGTTATGATTGTTGGGCCATTTTTGCTACCTTCAAAGAAGCTGAAGTCTTCCACTTGACAAAATTGAATTTGATCAATAGGGTATTTTCCGATAGCTATGTCAGTGTTGGTTGCTTTTGACTAATTTTGGTGTAACAAAACTAATTAATGCATACTACATGAAAAACATCCAAAACCCCGTGTGTTGATGTATATAGGCTGGCAAATGTTGTTGCTTGATGTTTATCATGCAACGATTGGCTTAACCAACCTAACAAACTACTTAGTGCAGGATATTCTCTACTCTTTTGTCTTATTTTGAACATTAGACTCAAGAAAATACTTGAACAATCATAATTAGGGCAACCAAAAGTCAACAAATTCAAATTTTTTTCTGTTTGTAAAGGTTATGTAATGTCCACAAACCAAATTTCACGCTGATACCATGAGCGACTCCAAAATTGTTAGGTCAAAAAAATTTTTAAATTCATCATTAGATCAAAATTTGTCATTATGTCAAACTTTTCTTGCAGCACAGCTTTTTTCTCTTATTAATATTTAATGAAGCTACAACAACTGATATCGATATGGTTTTCCAAGTGTAGTTGCAGTTCTGAAACAATAATTGGTTTGTTGTGACTTTTGATGTAGATATGGTTTTGCCCATGTGCTACACGATTGCATATTAATTAAGCTAAGCTTGGGGAATACAAGAAATGTGGCCTGACAGTATTTGTACTTGGTTTGGTATATGCTCTATCCATTTTGCATTTATGATGTTCTCAGGTTTGACTCCACTGTAGTGATTATGTACTTACGAAATATATCATGGCAAAGGTTAAAGAACAAATTTCTTTTAAAGTTTTGAAGTTACTGCATGTATATGCTTCTGAGTTAACCTCAACACCAAAGGCTGAACTATTTTGCGGTTTCAAACACAGGAAATTGACAAGTCAAAACAAAATAAAAATTTGTAAATTACAGTCAAAATTTCAAGCTTTTAGGTGAAAAGATCGAATGCCCTATGACTTTCATGAGAACCGCAATGCTTTACTCCCAGCCAGTGACAATCTCAGTGGTCTTGGATAGTTTGTGCAGTGAAGCATTACACAGAATGATGTTGGTTTGATTGATGCGTAATCAGTCAAATGTGTTTTATAACCATTGTTACGAACCATGGAGTCGAAAGTGCATCAAATGCTTAGATTCCAAAGCAACACATATTGTTTTTTGGAATCAATTCAACATTTCAGTATGTTTTAACCTATAGAAATCGCCCCTCAAACCTCATAAATCGCACAATCGCCCCCACAAAGCATAAATTCGCCCCTTGGGGGATGATTTCACCCACATTGAAGGCATTTGGTGCAGTGATTGGGCCCAGGTCAGGTACCAGCAGCCAAAATGGCCAATAACTTACCTCACTGATGATGTCACTCACAAAATAACAAGACCCACCCCCCCAATTTTTTTCATTGCAGAGTCAAAGACTTGCTGAGTCTTTTGAGGGTTTGAATAGCTCTCTGGCGCAATTGGCTGAGGAGCTATGCGGTTGGTAAGTCAACCGAAATATCCCTGGTTTTTCCCCGATTTCCAATTCTGATATATTCGTAGACTGGTAGTCAATATGTTAAGTATTGGATAAAATTCTATTTGAACAAGAGCTGATGATGTCTACCTAGTAGGCAAAATATACTCTGTAAGATCTTTGTGTCTGATTCTTTGTTGGGAAAGGATTCTTTTCGACGACAGTGTTTGGAATTGGCGCATGATATTGGTAACATAGAAATCCACTTCCAGCACTTATCAGTAAGGATAAATATGCTGCAAAATCTTTGCTGCTTGCATGTGAAATGTGTCATGTTGTACCTTGATATTTATCCTCAGGTTGAATTTTTCAATGAAACTGGTGAAGCATTTTGTCGAAACCTAGCTCTTGCAACCAATCTTGTTTTTTACACCCCAAACCAATTTGTGCAGAGATCTGGGGAAATTGGTAGCTACTTGTGCTACATACATTATGGGATAGTTGAGGTAGGTGATTTTAGAAAAAGCAAATTTGTCAAACTTGTATATTTTTGATTAGCTGCTTTTTTTCAAGTTTGGCTATTACGCATGCATGTTCTAGTTGATGTGCTTTCTTTTGGATGAATTAGCATTTTTGCCATGCTTCTTTGCTCTTTAGATTTTTTGTGTGTAATGCATGAAAGAGGATATCGTGCATTTTGATCAACAACTGTTAGGAGGTTGAACAAGATACCACAGGTCTAAGATAAAATTACATGTACTTATGCTTAAGTCAACCTGGCTGTGTGGCATGGACACAGTTAATTTTGAAACACTTTGGCTGCGTGATAATCTTGTGCCTGATTGCAAAGCGCTGTTGTAATCAAAACAAATTAGCTTCAGACTCCCAATGCTGTTTTCGCAATGGTCAGCACATTGCCGACTGTGGTATTACTAGTCTTTCACCAAGAGTAACAATATTACTTTGTTATGTTGCAGCTCAGTTAACATTTTACATGAATTAAACCTGGATTCAATTTTGTGATCCCTCAAGGTTAATATCAATTTATTAACGTAAATGTTGTAAATGGATTGGTATATCCCCTGCCTGAAGGATTTGTCTGCTGATCCTAATGCTGTTGATGCTGCATACTATTAACTCTTTGGCGTCCGCTAGGATTTGGGGATTTTTGGAAAAAAACGCCTAAACGCACATGGCTTCGCACGGGAATTTCTCCGGTTCGGCATGCTCTACAGACCCGGTAAAAGTCTCAAAAGACGCGGCTAGTCTTCTAGTCTGCACTCGAAAAAAAATTTTTTGCTTGGGTGCGGGTATTTTGTGAGTGACGTCATAAGTGGAGGACTTTTAGGCCATCTTGGCCCACTTTGCCTGGCCCTGGGCACCAACCGTTAGGTGGTAGTATTTTGCTGAAGTTTTTACTGGAAACTAGGCTACAATCCGAGTCTTTTGACACTTTGGATGACCTGCTGGGGTTTCGGGTTCAAAAATTATGATGTAAGTTAGAAAGAAATATTTGACTAATTAGCTAATTGGATAATTAATTAATTAGTTTATTTTAGATCATAACTTTTGAACCAGAAATGCTAGAAAGTCAGTCAAAGGCAAAAAAGACTAGACTCAAGCCTAGTTTCCAACGAAAACTTGAGCGAAACACTTTGGCCTAGCGGTTGGGCCCTAGGCCAGGCAACATGTGCCAAAATGACTCCAAAACTACTTCACTTATGACCTCAGTCACAAAAAATCCACACCCACCAACCAAAAAATTTTTTTCTGGTGCAATCTACTAGACTGGCTGATCCGTTTCAGGCCTTGAACAGCTCTCTAGCGCAATCGGCGCAGGAGCTAGGGCATTGGTAAGGCAACCAAAAGCTGCTGTTTTTTAGGTCGAAATTGAAGTACGAATGTATCGTACGCCTGCTCTCAAAGTGTCAACACTTTGGCGTGCTGCCAAAATCGGGGATTTTTGAGAAAAAAACACCGAAACGCACATGGTTTGTGCGAGAATTTCTCTGGTGTGGTGATCGCTGCCTACCTGGTCAATGGCTCAAAAGACGTGGCAAGTCTTGTAGCTTGCACTCGAAAAAAATTTTTTGGTTGGAGGATGCGGATTTTATGTGAGTGATGTCAGAAGTGGAGGACTTTTAGGCCACCTTCGCCCAGTTTACCTGGCCCTGTGCTCAAACCATTCGATGGTAGTGATTTGCTGAAGTTTTTATTGTAAACTAGGCTACAATCCGAGTCTTTTGATACTTTGGATGACCTGCTGGGGTTTCGGGTTCGAAAGTTGTGATGTAAGTTAGTAAAATATTGGACTAATTAGATACTTAATTAGTTTGTTTATTTTAGATCATAACTTTGGAACCAGAAACGCTAGAAAGTCAATCAAAGGCTCAAAATATTTGGACTCGAGCGTAGTTTGCAATGAAAACTTCAGCGAAACACTTTGGCCTAGCGTTTGGGCCCTAGGCCAGGCAACACGAGCCAAAATGACCGTGAAACTACTTAACTTATGACGTCAGTCACAAAAAATCTGCACCCCCAACCAAAATAATTTTTTTCGAGTGCAATCTAGTAGACTGGCTGATCCGTTTGAGCCCTTGAACAGCTCTCTAGCGCAATCAGCAGAGGAGCTAGGGCGTTGGTGAGGCAACTGAAAATTGGGTTAAGCGCATGGATTTAGAAAAATTTTTTTCACTGCTGTAGAAAGGACACTTGAGACAACCTTTTGTCAAATTTTTGCAACAATTAAATGATTGCAGTTAGAATAATTTAGTTTTAAAGTTCGTGGATGATTTTCATGCTATTGTCACGTTTCATTGACCACAAAAAGTAGTCATTTTTTATGTTCCATAACTTCGTGAAACCTTAACTAATTTTAATAAAATTCAGTTTTTTTGAATCACCATGAAAAGGTCAAGCTGCTTATGAAATTTGTGGAAAATCTGAGATGGTGGGTTAACTGGCTGGGACAGTTGACAGAGAATGACCCACAAGGAATGATTTCCAAATTATCATTGCTTTGGGTCACAGTGCATTTATTACATCACAATCTATGTTTATTCTTACAAACATACTACTGAAAAGATACTTCGCTTGTCGAACATTCAGCAAATGTCCCCATACAGTGATGAGAGCTGTTTATCCATGCATTTACATACAAACACTTAAAAAATTGAAGCTGACAATCGGCTGCACAACTGCATCTGTGGAGCACTGTCTATCAAAGATGGCGGTGTTATAAATATACTTTCAAAATCACTGCAGAGAAGAACGATTGAGTTGCAATTGTTCTGAAGATTTTACATGGTAATGCAGAAGTGACTTACTTGAAATCGATATAGGACTTTTTACGCAGAAAACAACATCGTCACCTGCTCAATTCTAAAAATGCTATTTTCGAAACACAACGCTTTACTAATATTTCATTCAGACAATGTGACCACAATTTCTGAGGCTTGCTGTCGCACCTTTCATTATGAAAAATTCCTCCAAAATATAGCTTCAGTTGAAACGAACCCGCATTACTTGGCGTGACGCTGAGGAAGGCCTAAACTTATTTGATTTAGTGATAACCCTGCAGGCGTAAAAAGCAGATAAAATTTAGGCCAAAACTGCAAAACAACACGATCGCAATTGGACATTGTGTCCTCTCGCCATGAAGTGAAATATTGCAAAACTGTGTATGCGTGGCAGTGTAAGAGCTTCTGACAGCTTTGCCTGCATTGGAGTTGGCGCTGCTAGAGGAGGAAATTCCGAAACACCTGCGTTTGATGCAATATCATTTTAAGTGTTCGAAAATGTGAATTGTTTCATGTCATTGCGCATGCGCCATTTAGACAAGGCAGGGACATTGTTGTTTCGTGATAATACTATGCAACGTTAGAAGGGAAATGTAGGCTGTTGCCTGTTCCAAACCAACCGCATTAGGAGCCTGCAACGACAGCATTTGATTTTTATCATTGGCTCTAATGCTGAGCAGCCTACCTGCTGTACAAGGGAGCCTGTCATGACAGCCAAACAGACCCACTGGATGCGCCCCTGTTGTGTTCTAACTTGAGTAATGAAAATTCTGTTGCTGGCCATATTGAATGTTCATGTGGGCCACAGGTTCCCCACCTTTGCTTAAAAGCCACTTGATATGATACTGGCAGTTGCAATCATATGGATTTTTTTAAATCAAAGCACATTTGGATTAATAATGTTTTGTCAGTTTTGATTCAATGAGTGTTTGTTTTCGAATGGCATAAGGACAACTATATGTTAATGATTTTTTTTCTTTTTGCCATTAAAATTTTTTGTTCAAAACAGTGATCGCTCTTTGTCAGGTTTTAGATGAGAATGACAATGAAGTTGTTGCCATCATGCAATCTGGAAGTGTGTTTGGCCAAGGTTTGCTTATTTATGACTTTCCTTGTTTCAATTCCATTCGTTGCAAATCAAACTGTGAAATCTTCATGTTGAACAACCATAATTTTCGACAGTTGCTGTTGGACTATCCCCAAGGTGAGTGTTGATTTTGGGCTATTACGCAAATAAAATACTTAACAACTTCAGTGCCAATGTACACATATATCGTACTTAGAAATCCTGCATCGAGCAGCTATTTTTTTGCCAGTTTGCAACTCCATAACCTCACCAGGCGATTGAGCTAGAGAGCTGTTCAAACCCTCAAAAGATGCAGCTAGTCTTCTAGATTGTATTTAAAAAAGTGAGGAAATTTTGTTGTTTGTTTTTGATATCAAAAGTGGGGTAGGTTTTTGTCGATTATGGCTCAGGTTACCTGGCCCTGGACCCCAACCACTATGAATTTTTAACTCAAGTTCTCATTGAAAGCTACGCTGGAATCCAAGTCGTTTGAGCCTTGGATTGGCTTACTAGCATTACTGGTTCAAAAGTCAATGGTCTAAAAACAATAAATTGAAAACTAATTAATAACCTTGGGGAGTAATTCCTTCTTTTATTGTTTTTAGGCCATGACTTTTGAACCAGAAATGTTAGAAAACCAATTAAAGGCTCAAAAGACTCATTTTCTTGCACAGTTTCCAACTAAAACTTGAGTCAAAAAATTCCCTTTGGCAGTTGTGCACAGGGCCAGGTAACCTCAGCCACAATGGCCTAAAACCTGATCTACTTATAACATCACACATAATAAACCCTATTACCAAAACTTCCCAATTTTGTTCATTGCAATCTAGAAGATTTGCTGTATCTTTTAAGTGTTTGAACACTGAACAGTTCTCAAGTGCAATCGTCTGGTGTGTTCTTGTTGTGCAAAGATTGGCAAGAAAAGTAGCACATGCGGGACTTTCAAGGTTGAAGTGTGTCTACATTGAAAATTTATGCAAATACTTTTGGGGCGTTCATTCAAAAGAAGCAAAATAAGCAATAAGGATATTTTGAGACTAAAATCTCAACGAGAGAATTCAGATGATGTATCGCACATGCCAGTAGCATGTGTGCTTGTTGGGTTATTACCAATCAAAAATTTATGTCACGTATTCGTGATTTGATGACTACCTGCTTTCTTTACTTCAAAAATTCGATAGGCGCATGGATTTTTTGAAATTTTCTTCACAATTGGAGATAAGCCACATGAGACAACTTCTACACAAGTTTTTACAACAATTAATACTTTGAGAGCCGGCCTACGATATAATCGTACTTCGATTTCGGCCTAAAAAACAGCAGTTTTCAGTTGCCTTACCAACGCCCTAGCTCCTCCGCCGATTGC
>JGI24158J21664_10002905_pt1 | contig 21182 bp, 8 predicted proteins | sample Ectturendosymbi3_FD_21664 | JGI IMG/M metagenome (IMG submission 21664)
GATAAGTGCAAGCCTGAATCGTTGCAAAGGGATGGAAGACCAGGTTGGAGATTTCCTCAAACAGCTGGCTGCAAAGCTAGAACTTGTTTTGTTGGTATCACAGGATAGTAAACCAAAATTGCAATCGTTGGCCGACGGCATGAGTTTGTCTGGACCATAAGCGTGTGACATGGGGCATCCCCAACTCTCAACAACTGACAATCATTCAGAATGACAAAACTTTTCGTTATTTGGGCATTTCTGTTTCTGAAACAAAAATTATAGAACAGTTTGTTTCAAGTTTGAGTAAAATTAAAAACAATTGGTAAAATTAGAACAACGCGTCATTCAAAGTTGGGTAAATAAGAACTGCTTCGTACCAGTGTTCTCTCTAAGGTGCGCAACTACGCGATTTCGCAGATACCACCAGACATTTGCGCAGTGCTATCTCATTCTCGCGCACTTGCAACATTCCAAATTTGATACTCAGGTGTATATGGCATAGCCCTTTTAACGCTTGGAACGTTTCACTGGCTGTTCGTGTGTCTGCATGGTTGCGCAGCTGCATGCGTTTAGTGCGCAACAAAACAAACAAATGCTCTGTGTAGAAGTTTCTTAGAGGGAACAGTGCTTCGTACACATTATACCACATTCTATTTGAATGAGCTGGTGATTCCTACCTCGTCGGCGAAATATATAGCCTACTGTGATATATTACGATCTTAGTCTCTGATTTTTGGTTGTGAAAGGATTCCTTTTGATAGAGGTTTTCGGAAAAATTAGAAATTACGACAGTGTTACAGTCAATCTGCGTGGTCAAGCCGGTATACAGACCCTTTATGAAAAGTGTCTGTTATGAACAGGTCTGTTATGAACGGGTCTGTTATGAACGTGGTCTGCTGTGAACCAGCGGCGTAACGAGGGGGGCGGGGCGAGTGGGGAGAACTGCCCCCGGGCGCAGGACTTCGGGGACGCCAAATTGAGGTCGGAATGTTACGTGCTAATTACGAAATGTCAAATGTCAGCGGATGCTAATAATTGCAATCTACAAAATGTCGAATGTCATTGCGAAATCTCATCGAGATCATCAAGGTTCGCAAAGCGAGCAATTATGAACCTTAGTGACGTTTCAGAGTGGGGTTTCTGTCGCAATAAATAAGCGCCCGCTTGTGGTTTGACTCACGACTGCGTCACAGTGCTTTCAGAAAGCCAGGGTTGCAAACTCTCCGATTCCTTATCATTTTATAGTTGCGTCACAATGGGACGTTAATCCAGCTTTCACAATGCATGCAGAGTGCTATACTGCGCATTAGTTGTGCCGCTCCTAGTTTTTTTCCACTAGATCTAGTGTTTTTCATTTCATCTAGTGTTCTAGTGTTTTGTATGGCTATCTCTTCTTTATGAGTGAGCTGAACGTAATTAATTGCACAATTTTGTGCAATGGTCACTGTAATTGAGACCTTTTGATTTAGTGCAAATGTTATTTCTTAAAAATTCCACCTAATTAAATCTTAAATTACACAAGACAACAATATAATAATATGTTTTGAGCTGCGACCGCTGCGAAGTCACTTGGTCATCTGTTAAAAGTTTCGGTGACGTGTACAAACAAACCGTTGCTGCCATCTAAGTATCTCCCGTTTTCGTTTGTGTCTGGTTTACAATGAGTTGTACAATGTCTATGGTTGGCATTGCAACGCATTTTCTGGGCATTTTCGCGATGTGTAAGTTTGCTTTTGTGATCCAGTGTTTTTTTATCATGAAATCTAGTACTTTTCCGTAACAACAGAGGGACAAAACTGTTGCGCATGCTTTTAGAGCAGCGATAAAACTTACACAATGTTGTTACCAGGGATGTGCAGAGGGGGGATGAACGAGGCGACCGACCCGGACATTCAAGGCAGTGGGTCATCTAAAGAGTGAAATTACAAAAAGTGCATTTTATCAAAATCTTGTAACTAGACCAGAGGTGCAAAATTTTCTATGAATGTTAGCAGCGCGCAGCAATTTTTAGTAACGCACACATTTAAGCTTTGCCATACAATATTAATATGCATGAAGTACAAAAGGAAGCAAACGTTCGCGCGCTCCACGTTTTTGTTGCGCGGCGCGAGTGCGCGACCGCATTTTTGCAGCCCTGAACTACACGCTTCTTCTTGGCTACTAAAACGTGCTTAATGGATCTGATGGGAACTTGCGTGAGGGGGCATGCAAAATGTATGTTAAGTGACCTGAGAGAGAGATGAAGCACCGCATCGTTACCTTTATCTGTTTTTACTGAACAAAACATCCTTAGCAATTTGCAGGCGCGCAACCAGGGGGGGGGGCATTTGGAGCATTTTCAAAACATTGCATAGCAATTTTGACATTTGCAGAAACTTTCAAATAATAAAGTTGAAATTTTTTATTCTAACCATTTAAAAAAAGTTTTACTTGAAATTTTCTTTGTTTTACTGGTTAATTATCTCCTTTACAAGATATATCTTGAGACAGGCCATCTGATCGAAAATTTCGTAAATGAATGGTATTTCACCACAAATATGATGAAATTGGGAGATCGTTTAAAATGTTGGTAGTCTATTTCTAAGGTATTTTTTCCATTCCTTTGTGTACCACTCTGAACATTTTCAGAAATGCAGCGTGTGTGTAGGCCTACGCTTTGGTTTCGTTTCTTGCCATCTTCTGAGGAAAAGAGTTGGCATGCACTCTTGAAACGTCAACAATATATACTGCATTGCTATCACACCAGTGGAGCAACGTTTGCACCCAGTACACTATGCCTGGTGACAGAAACAGTATAGCCTACTCGTATGCTCACATTGTGTTAGCTTTACGTTTGCCTGTGGTTACTTTAGGCTAGTATACTGTAGGCTAGTATTTAAGCATTTTTGCATTTTATGTTCAGTGCTTAACCTTTGGGTTTCACAGCCAAGCTCTAACGTTGCAAGGGAAATTCGAAATTCACAAGAGTCTCAAAGTTATTAGGTGTTGCTTAGGTAGTCCTAGCAAAAGTGGCACGGCCCACCCACATCTGGTGGCGAGCCTGGCCCAACCATTCGTAATAAAGTTAGTTGCATTCCTTTGCCGCAGGAATCCTGCTGCATTCCTTTCAAGAGTATTTCAGTTGGCAGACGAAGTCTTGTATCTACAATTAAAAGAATAGCATCATTGATTAAACATATCCTGACAATAGTCTCTTGTATCTGATAGCTTCACCACTCACAGTATCGTCTGCAGAAATTATCTCACAGCAAATATATTCAAATGAAGTTTCAAAAGTCTTGATAAAATATTTGATGAAATTGCTAAAACAAGACGAAAAGTTAGGCAGGTTTGCCAGTAGCTTGTACATCTGACACAATAAAGCCATGACTGGACTAATTGAATACAGAACCAGATGTTTGTATCAGGCTACTAAATTTTACTCTGTCCTGATCGTTCGGTCTTCATCTTGAGCATGCCCGCAACCAGCTTGGGACACCAGAGGGGACGAAGAGTTTTCTGGGAGGAGCCCAAATTTTTAAACTATGTCCAACACATTTTTCCAAGCGTGCGAAAAAGTTTTTAGTGGTGGCTTCGCCATCCTGGTTACGGGCCTCATTGAAACTAACAAGTTCTCATTTTTGGAAATGTTGCAAAGAGAATATATCTGTGACCGTTTGCGCAAAACTTGTACCACGGTTAAATAAGCACGATGACGTCATCGAATGACAGTTCATGCAAATTACCCCCCCGAAATGAAGAGCTGGTGGCAATTTGTTTATAGTTCAGAAAAAGGGCGGCAATGCATCAAACTGCATGGCGGTACTACTTTTTTCAGACACTATATCTAAGAAAAACAATAGACAACTGTATCTCCTAACATGCCGTAAGTGCTATCTTCCTTTGGTGAGCCAATCTGATACATAGGCTACTTGCGTGAATAAATGCAATATCTAATTCCTCAATGCGTAGCTCACCCCTGAGTGAAAGAAATTTGCTTATAAACAGATATCTCAAGCCTAAAGAATAAAACAAATTATTAAACACTTAACACATTAGACAAAAAATACTCTTTGAATTCATTTTAATTCAATTTTTCAAAACTTGTTAATTAGTCTAAACTAGTTTTTACTTATTTCAAATGACCGTATTTCCACATTCCTCAATACTAGAATTTAGTGGGGGGCATACAATCAAGCAGTTGCCCCGGGAATCACCAGACCTATCTGCATGCCCCTGGTTGTTACGATTACAGATCTGATGTTTAGGAAAATTTTTAAGCTTTTGTGGTTTGACAATCTTGATGTTGAAATGGATTTGGTGTGGTCCTGAAGGAAGTTATGATGATTTGTATTTGTGGGATATTTAAATAAATGCTGAAAACTCTGCAAAATTCTGATTGCAGCTGTGTAACAACGTTGAGCACATTAGTTATTGTGGACTTTTCAGTTACTGCTACATGTGCTTTATATCACTTTGGCCTAGAAACTGAGCATTTCCATGGACATGATTTTCGAAATTCATGTCACACAATTGCTAACCTTGAACTTCGTGCGGAGCGTTACTGACCTTAGATATTTCTTAGATTAGTGGATGTGACACATTTCATTTATAGCAGTTTTTTGAAGGAACAATCGACTTTACAGTGAAGGCAAGAAAACGTTTTCTTTGAAGTTAGATAATTACAAGCAAAGCATTAAATCGCAGTACTTCTTTTATTTTCTGTCTACTTTTCAGGGTGTTATATCCAAGAAAATGCTTTGGGATTTTGCAATTTTATGTTTGTCTAGCAGTTTTGCATAAAATCATTTGCCTTCAGTTTTTCATATACATTCTTCTGTATGTTCTTCTCTTTTATGTATTCGTGAGTCTCCCTCACTCAGTCCTGATGTTTTATTACTCAAAACTCTGAGAGTGCATGCTCCAGAAACCCTTAGTGGTTACAGCTTGCATCAGCGATGATTGTAACCAGACCTGACCAGGGAGTGGAACAAACGGGTGCGCTTGATTTGGCATCTACAAAAGGCTTTGACAAACCCGTGCTTTAGAAAACAAGGTGCAACTCTGGCCAATGTTATCCTGTGTTATCAGAAGACTTTGGTGCCCAAAAAAGTCAGTCACTGAAATTCAGGAATATTTGTACAGATGATCAAGGAACTTTTTAGTTGGTTTTTGCATCTTATTTCACTAGTTGCTACAATTCAAGAATCTATTACCGCATATTTAGGTGTCGTAATCAAACAGTTTGAATGTTCAATCGTGACCAAAATTTTAGAGGGAATAGCTTCACGCGAAAGGATTAGATTCTTAACTCTACGGTATTTAATGATTTCCAAGATTCGAAGGTCCTGACGTCAATTCTGTGACGTCACAATCACAGGAATTTTTCAGACGGGTCTAGAAACAAATATATCCAGGCGATTGCAGCGCCGGAGTCAGCTTTCGACGCCCCTTTATTCCCAACTAATTCTTTGCATCTACGTTGCCATGAACGGGGGGATGGGGGCGCCAAAACTGCTGGGTGGGGGTGCCAAAACTGAGTTTGCCCACGGGCGCGGGAAACCATAGGTACGCCACTACTGTGAACGGTCTGTTGTAAATGTGATCTTTTTCGTGTCGTCTCTTATGAGCAGGTCTGTTTTGAGCACCATTTTGAGGGACCGAAACGATCTCTCAAATTTTTCCAAAGGTCTTTTAGTATGGAGTGGAACTTGGTATTTAGATGAAATACTTGCGGTCTCCTAAAATGTCTTAACGGTCACCAAGATCAAAAAGTTAAAAAACCTTGTCAGTGCTGGACACTAGGTAGTAGTAGAGAGTCAAAAGAATTACAGGTTGGCTGCAAAAACGAGTAACTGCTATTGCTTAGCGGAGATAATAAGTGGTGATGATAAGATTTACATCGCTTCAGGTGATTTAGATTTTGCGTGTAAGATAAATAGTTGTGTCATTTTCCGACAGTTTTTGGAATTTGACGTAGAATGTATGGTATAAATACCGAATTCCTCTGAATATAAGGAGTGCGAAAACGTGTGAATTGCTATATTGGTGTAGGCATAATTCTAAAGACAAGCTTATGGAACTAGTGAAGTTTAAAATTTCTACATTGATTTTGCTCGGGATAAAGTCATAACTGTGTGAATTCGTTGTTCAAAATTACTTTGGAAACAATTTTAATAATTCTCTGATAAACCCTTTTTAAAAACAGATTGAAAGACGTTGTGTTTGTTCAGTCAGTAAAGATGATTGAGAGTGGTTTAGAAACTGTGCTGGGTTTTCAATTAATCTCAAGCTAGCTGATTGCTCGGATTGTTATTGTAAACCGAACTTTGACTAAGTGTCAGTGGTAAAAACGGAAAGCCAATTTCATCATTGTTGCTGGTGGCTGTTTTATATCAAGATGTTGTCAAAGAATACATGACTAGATTTCGTTTGATACCTTTGCTCTTGAAAGTCTGGTCCACTGCTGTTTGATTTATTCTTTGTAACTACCGAATTATCTCCTGAAATTTATCAAATTTTGCGAAATATCTTATCACACTAACGGAAAATGCAATTTTAAATATACACAGTACATTGTAATAGACTATGACACTGTGTTACATTTAATACATGTTTTTATGTTATGCTTACGTGATTTCGCAGTAAATAATTTCTTTTTTTCCTGTATGTATTTCTATTACAATTTGTAGTTTAGTTTGCAAAATTATAGGCCTTTTTCTAGTAAACAGCCTTAGGCCTACAGTAGCCTACCCTTACTCCGGCCCTGGTTATTGCGACTATACAAATGGGCACTTCTGATAAATTCCACACACTTTGCCATTTAAAACCATGACAGTACAATGGCATATACCTCTGGCAAACGATAAATGTCGAATGGCCTTAGGTTTTTGCATTGCATAAAGAATGCAATCGTTCAAAGAGACTACTTGAAAAAGACCACGTTTACAACAGACCGTGGGCAAACTCTTTTGTATAAATAATTCACCAAGGTTTGATGTAACCAAATGGTAGAACTTTCTGTTGAAAGGGTTGCAGAATGAGAGTCATGCTGTCTACTGTAGTCTATTTCGTTTAAATCAGGAGATCTTACACTTTGGATGCATTTAGACTCCCACTGGGTTATCGAATATGGTCTCGTACCCTCTTCATTTGACTGTTGAAGTAATCACAATCGTTCCTAATGATATTTGCCTGCATGACTTCCAAATATGTGAACAGCCTGAATTCACTCTCTTTTAGATATGAATAACTGGAACGAAAACATGAAATAAAATCACAAGCATTGATAACTCCATTATGCTTGTCTACAAACACCAAAAGAGTCGAGTCCCATACCCCCAGGGATCAGGGATATCTCTAGTTCGAAACTCTGCTTTGAATTAATTGATATGACGTGCTGATGTGATTCACCATATACTTTCAAAATCATCAACAAAAGCAAATACGATGTTTGACACCAGGCTCCCAAATATTTGTAATGCGGTCGGCTGAACTTAGCACCGAATGTAAGAATCAATAAAATTTTTTTCGGAAACTAGGCTTTCGAAAACACAAAAAAGAAACTTTTTTACCATTCCAAATCGTAAAACTAACGCAGTTAACTGCTTCAGATTTTTAAAAGGACGTAAGGCATTTTTTGCATGTATTAAGGTATGTACAAATTTAAGCACTTGACACAAATTTGAAATGAAGCACTTTGCTAATTTCTCCTTAATGACGGTTCTAGGTAAAAGGAATACTGTGTGAAGCTTACATCACGAACTTTAGCCGAAAATAGATCATGCCTATCGCAAAGTTTAAAGAACGATGTTTCTTATTCTGTGACTGAATTATTTCTACGCAAGCTCGAGGCTACAAATTAAAAACCTCCACGAACTCCGGTGTGTCCACTTGCAGTTAGTCTCTACAAATAGTGAATATTTCTGATTTGTGACTCATTCCGCGTCAAAGGCACCCTTTGGCAATTTTGCATCATAGACGCGAGCAAAGGTGCGTCTCGTGTTCATGTGCATGAATAAACTTTTTCTAAAGAGCAGGGAAACCAATGTTGTGCATATGTGTTAAATAAAATTTAATTTAAAACATATACAAATACCGTGAATATCAAAATCATTGAAGCCTTTTCGTGTTCATTTTTCAGAGGATTCTCTATCTTCTATAATTTTTGCCAGTACCGATAACCGTCATGATGCGATGCACCATATACAGTATCTGAAACATACGAGAGGTTTTGAAATATTTCACATCAGTGCTTCTTCATCCAAAGGTTTCGATGATGTGTTGAATTTCTTGTGAAAGATCAAGTACATAGCATAACGACGAAATCTAAACTAAAACTTTGGCAAGACTCATGGATGCTCAATTTAAGTTAAACGGTACACGGTTTTGCATGCGAAAAATTTACCAGCAAAAACTAGATTGACTCAGTTTTTGCGAAATATGATGCATCAAACACGCCAATAAAGTTTTATGAGTTAATTTAACTAAAATTTAAAAATTATTTTCTTGACTGCAGCAGCTTCATACAGGTACGAAGTGGTAAGCACGTTTTTAATAAATAACCGTCAAGTTACAGTAGATCTCCTATGTTTTGGATAAAAAAGTAAATGTAATTGTGTTGAAATCATGCGACACGTACTTTTTCGTTTTTTCAAGTTGTGTGAGGTTCTCATTTCATGTTAAACACCAGTGTGTCTTGCAACATGTTTACCTCAGACCTTCAGCGCTGTTTAACAGGTTTTCAGCGAAAGCGTAATATTCGTAACTGACTTCATTCACCATCTTGAAAATACGTGCATGTTTGCGATCGTTATGCGGTAGGTTTCAATGTTGACGCTTCGTTTTCCCAACAGGTATAATCACATGCTATCATCTCATACTGAAGTTAAGTTAGAAAAGTTCTACTAGAGATTAAACAGATTTTGCATGCAATGTCATAATTTCTTTTGAGAAATTAACCCTAATATGGTTGCGTTAAACTTGAATGCATGGAATCTGCAATTGTGTCTCGGTCTCGTGTTCTTCCACGTAGTATGAGCGCATATTTTTGATAAAATGAGTTGGAGTAAAGGCAAAACGAGGCAAATGTTCAGTAAAATTTTTCATCTAAATATTGCTCTAATGACGACAGGCCACGATTATGACGTTGCTCAGACGCGTAAGTACAAGAATGATATGGCCTACGCAAAATTTACGTCACATTGTCTCTTATTTTGGTTCGAGTGCCGGCGGTGCTTTGCACAGCTTTTATCTCTGATGACGACGTTCAAAACCTGAACATGGCCTCCGGCTACTCACATATCAACGCAGGTTGTGGCAAAGTTCTAGAGCACAATCTTCCCAAAAAGTATTCCAGTGAGGTAAAAGGTGTAAGCAAGATCTTCTTTTGCGTTGGCCAGAGCGATGCAAAGTTAAGTTTCTGAGCTGCTCATGACATGTAACAGGTGTTTAACGGTGCAAGCTCAGCCCTGCTACTTGTAGCAAAGCTAACGTTTGTTCGACATATGTTTATTCAGGAGTGGCCAAAGTTAGATCGAATACTCCAAGTTATTTACACATTTTGTTTCTGTATTACTAACTAGGAAGTACATGTGCTTTCTCTGAAAGGAATCCCTTCACCAAAATGAAATGGTCACATACAAGGTATGTAATTCGTAGACTAACATAGCTAATATTTACAAGTGTGATGTGTACTGTAATTTTAATGTGACACACTTGCGAAAATAAGTTTTATTTTAGGATGACGTTAACATTAATGTTATTGTCTTATCAAATAGACGTTTTCTTACAAAAAATGAACATCACGGTTTTGTGTAAGGCATTAAATTGTGTAAAGTGGTTCACTTCTTGCAGTGATCATAGTCAGCGAGCGTTCGTAATAACAATTCATACATATACTTATTGATCTTTTACTGTTGTTGCAGATTATTTTTCCTCTTCGTGGGATGTCTGGTTCAGTTTGCAGCGGTTGTCAGTACAAGTATGTAACCCGATTGTTTGTATTTGTTCTGTGTTTTTTTTTCTTAAATCTACGTCCACATTTTAATGTTGTGCTTTTCAGACGCATGTACTGATAAGGCCTGGTGTCAAAATTTCAAACATTTCTGCACCAACACACAGTACAGACCTCAAATGGTAAGCGACTGCCCAGTTTCATGCGGTACCTGTCCAAAACCTGCAACTCCAAGGGACAGTAAGTTTTCTAAACATTCAATCACTAAGTTAAATCACTTCAGAATTGTATTCTGAGAAAGGTTTTAAATTTGGCATTATTTAACGAGATTCACTGTGTAACTGTGTAACTGTAACCAATAAATCTTGATGTTTTTAAATGCCGTTTACAAAAGTTTTGCTTGCTTAGTTTAAGTAATCTGCGAAAACTTTAGCGTTTCTTTGTTCAGTCAGATGCAGTACCAACAATGGAGGCTGTCAACATATTTGTACCATTAAAGAAAACGCTGTAAAATGCGTATGCAATCCCGGTTGGAAACTAGACGCGAACGGGAAAAATTGTTCAGGTGAGCCTTCACAGTGAATGCCCTTTTTCAGGTGCATGAAAAATATGTGCGTTGAAACTTTCACTGAAAAATATTTTGAAATTAAAGGTTTCTTTCCAACCATGTATCTCTTAACAGTTCGGCTTTTTTCTTTCTCTCGTGTGTTGGCCCACGATTTCTTCTCACCTGTTGTTTATGTTATATAACAAGCGCTGCCGCTGGGAGATGCACTCACTATGCTTTAAAGCAGGGGTTTCCAAACTGTGGTACATGTACCCCTAGGGTACATTTGCCTATCGGAAGGGGCACATTTAAGGTTAGCAATTGAAGGGAAAAATACGTTTATATAATATTCGTTTCCAATTATTCATGCATTTATCAGTGGAGAACAATGTGCGTCTAAATAATTTTTTTCCGGGAGACAACGTCGGCCTTTTCCTCACTCTTTTTAGGTTGCTATACATGCAATGCAAATGGATGTTTACAAAACACTTTACCCTTTCTACACCACAAAGAAAATGCCCCATGTTATGGCAACAGTCGCAAAAATGCGCTTCGTGGGCAGCCATAGCCAGGTATATTATGATAATTTCACCACGCTATCTGCAGATTTTCAAAACAGGGTACTTTTTTCACAGAAGTATTGCCATTACGACTAACGGAACCACAAATTACGATTTTATTTTACCTAACAAGACTTGTTAGCGTCACTTATAAACAAGTGCTGCAAACGTCTGAGATCTCGTCCGAAGCGATCAATCACTCCTTAAGTAAAACCTTGCTTGTCTTCGATTTTTTTAATTTTTTCATGGGAAACGCTCACAGCCATCATACATAAACCGAACAAGTAGACCGGTATGCTGGCATGACTATCGGACAAGTCACTGAAGTTAGAATATCATGCAGGCTTAAAAAAATTTAGTAGATGAATTATGAAAAGTCGCCACAGGCAAAAGCAGTTTTGCACTCAGTACTCACTCAGAAGTCAGAAATAAACCTTAACGATTAAGATGTACTCCCACAAACCTGCATAGACGTATTCTAACAAATCACGCAGTTTCATACTGTGTGAAAAGAAGCCTGCATAAGCGTAGTTTGATTAAGCTATTCACTCAAGGCACACTGTCCACACCTTTAATTTTTTCGCTGAGACATTTCGGTCATTTGTTCCATCGTATTAAAACTCGCCATAACGGTATTCACCAGCCTATCTGTTCAGGCTTTATAACGGAATGGACATAATTTTTTTTGGTTTTTTAAAAATAATTTGGCCAATGACTTAAAAAACGAATCCAGTTTCACACTCAAAGTCTCCCACTAACAATGGATTTTTCAAACTTGTGGAACCATTGCTACAGATTCAACCTGCTTTTCTTCACAGTGTAAAACTACGTGCCTTTAGGCTATCAGCGGTCACAGTCTCGCTGCATTACCTGCCACAGATGTCTGCATTCAACGGTCACATGCGGGCTAAACACCTATAGTTACTTAAACTGAATCTTTGAAGATTTGTTGCCATGTTATTGTTACACAATAGAGGCCAACGATAGAACAATCCATCGCAAGTTTGGCATCCAGCCTCTGGCTCTTGTGCAGTGTGAGTGTCATACCGGCAAAAAAACTGTCAATGCAAGAATTAAATCAATTAATCGGAATTAAAATGCTGACTTCATATTTTCTAGAAACTTTTGATTCTTAGTTCGAATTTCCAAGGGGGAAAATGCTCGTTTTTTCCCCTTGTGCACGCCCATGGTGAATATTATCTTTGAAAAATGTTTATATGCTTGTTGGTAAATATGTTTTTGTTATTTTCCTCAGCCTTTTTATCATAAGAAATTTTAGGTACACGTGGTCATCTATGGAAATGCTGAAGGGGTACATGGCCAGAGTAAGTTTGGGAACCCTTGCTTTAAAGGTTTAAATCAGTGGTCTTCAAAGTGGGCGAAATCGCCCTCCAGGAACGATTTTATGTACCGTGGGGGTGATTTGGTGATTTACGAGATTTGGTGGGGCGGTTTCAGTTTCCAGGGGGGCGATTTCTGCAGGTTAAAACATACTAACATTTTGAATTGATTCTAATAAAAATTTATTACTTTGAAATCAAAGCATTTGATGCACTTTTGATCCCATGGTTCGTAGCAAAGCTTATAAAAACATGATATCGGACTGGTCACGTAACAACCAAGCTAACATCGTCCTGTGTAACGCTTCATGCACCAATTATCCAAGACCACTGAGATTGTCACTGGTTGGGAATCAAGCACTGCGGTTGCGATTCTCACCAAGATTATGAGCCTAACATTCAAATTAAGATAAAAGAGTAGAGAAACTGTTGCACTGAGTAGTTTGTTAGGTTGGATAACCCAATCTTTGCGTGATCTACGTCACAAAAAGGACATCAAGAGATAACATTTGCGAGCCTGTATTCATCAGCACGCGGGGTTTTGGACGTTTCTCGTAGGGTTTGCGTCGATTGGTTCTATTATACTGATATTGGTTGAAAGCGACCAATCGTGATAAATCTAACGGAAAATATCCAATCGGTCAAACTCCATTTTTCAAGAGGGAAACTTCAACTTTTTTGAAGATAGTAAAAATGGCCCAACAATCATAACATTGCTATAACTAACTCATCGCATCGACTTTCGTGGCGATAGCGAATATTAATTGCGACTGGCCTTCAAGTTTAGCTTAGTGAATTTTTTTCGTGAACTGTCACAAATCTCTTCAACCATATGTGTTATTATTAGCAAAATTGCCTTGAAATAAGTTTTCACGGCCTTTGGCAGAGCATTGCCACACCATTGTTTCGACAAACATATTACAGTTATTTATCACGTGTTTTATATATTTGGTTAGTACCTTGAGTAAAACAATGTAGGCCTATTGAAGTGTGCTCTGTTGTAAAAATACTGGAAATATGACTTTTGCCAGACGATTTACGCAGCAATTAATAGCTAAGAAAACTAGTAACAGCTACCGTAAGTTGTAAAACGTGCTTATCGTGTTTTTCAGTCAGTTCGAGTTTTTTTCTGTGGTGTGGATGTAGCTGTACTGTGTTTGTCTGACTTGTGACAAAGTATAACAGAACAGTAGGCTAGGAAAGGAGTCAATTAGACCGGCGAGTAAGCCCGAACACTCAATCTTGCCTAAGCTACAGAGTCGAAAAAGTTCTTTTCGCCCCGTGTTTTTTGAGGCTTGCTATGAAGTCATTCTTTTGTGGAGATCACGCCGAAAGTTACGCAGAAAGCAACTGGGCGAAATACCTTTTTACCAGCTAACTAGCATAAGCGAATGCGATTCCACCATCAAGAAACGTCACATCGACATCCAAAGCGACGATGAAGGCCGTGCTATATTTCATGCATACGGATGGTCAAATTTTGGATTAAGTGCAGTCAGCATTTTCAGAACTTTGTGGAAAAGTGAAGTTATTATTACTGGTTTTCCCACGACGTATTTTGCTGAGCAAGATTTCTGCCAAGCACTGCACAGGCGTAATAGTAATAAATACCGCAATCGTCTTGACGTGAACAAAACTGGGGAAACGCCACACGACATAAACTGATCAACTTGCAACCTGGTTTGAAAAAGCTTGCAGATAAACACCACCGTAAGGTTCGCATTTGTTGGAACCAAGTGTTTGTTGTCGTTTTACCGCAACATCTCCTAGTGAGCCCACAAAATAATTGTCAGAAAAAGTTGGATGCAAGCTGAAAAAGGTTGAGAAGCATTTGCTGAAGTGGAAAAGGCAAAACGAACTAAGCACGGCTGGTTTGTGGGGTGGAAAAATATCCTCACAAAGGGATGTATAACTTTAAGGGCGATCTCATTTTCCGCAATACACAGGTCGGTGATTGACCCAGCCCAGAGGCGCAGCCAGAATGAGGCCGAAGAGTCCATGATTTTTACTGGTGCTTTATATCAATATTCAACTGTTAGAAAAACATCAGTGATTGATGATGTCATTGACTGGCCCCTCCAGTCAATAAATTTTGGGCTGCGCTACTGCTCCAGCCTCCAATTGTTGTTAATTGTAACTGAGACGGGAGCTAAAATAAAGCTTTGTCAGTCAGGTAATTTTTTAAAGCGGTTGCCCGCAACCACCCAACAAGGTTAGTGCTGGCCTAGACCTGAAAACTGAACGAATAATGTTTTATGTCTAAATGAGACTTGATTGTGGATAATGGAGATGCACCATGTGGAAGGTTCGCGCTGAACACTTTTAAACTTTTGGGAAAACAGTACAGAACACATGAACACTCTTTAAAAGAAGTCTTTTTCAACTGTTTTTTATAAGCGTTTTTCTACTGTCCAATAAATAATTGTAGCTACACATAGCATTTGCTTGCTGTTTTTTGCTGAAATGGTTTGCGATGCACGTTCATTGGCTTGCTATAGACCTTATCCACCAGTCAAGGGGCAACGACTCGATAACCTTCCGTTTTCTTCGGTGCCCTGGCGTTTTTACATTTGCTATGGTTTCTTTCTCGTGTTTGAAATTCCCAATTTTCGCCAAATAAACTCAACTCAACTCATCAAAAATGTATTGCGCTGTTTGTGTGCTTGTTGTGTTAAATACACTTAGATGTGAAATTACACGCTGTATTCCATCCGGTTTGTTTAAATGACTTGCAGATCTTTGCTGGCAAGAGTGATACATAATTTACACTGTGCATAAAATATCGGTATACCTCATACCAAGTCAAACGTAATATATAAGTTCCACTATACAGTGCTTCCTTTATAAAGCGAGCCGGGTAAATTGAACTAAACGTATAGATTTCAGCAAGTTTCGTAAGAAAATGTATGTTTTTAGCCTGGCGAAGCGTACAATGCTTTTCATATTTTCAAAACTTGCTTTAAATCCAAGCAAGCGTATGATCTACAAATACTAATTTTTTGCACAGCCAATACAAGTATTGAAAATTGTCTGATGTGGTTTCTTCATCAAAAAACAGATATCAACGAATGCCAAGGAGTGAATCCATGCGCAAATGACCGCAAACCTCACTGTGTAAATGAGGCAGGTGGTTACCACTGTGCCGAGGAAACGTGTTCCATCACACCAGGATTATTTAACAGATACAAGAGCAGTCAGTGCTGCAAAGATCAAAGAGGTAAGTGGCGTGTGCATTTAGCTTTATCAATTAACTTCCAAACCGCTACGACGATAACACAGACAATCGTTTTTGTATTTTTCTCCTTATGCAAAACTGACGTCTCACTTTTTTTGAAAAGTATAGGAATTAAATTTCAACTACCTTCGAAAACTGGTGGAATGATCCCTGCTCAGGAAACCTTCAAACACTATACGAGTCGGGAAAGGAAGGGTGTTATGCAACCCTAAATTTGATTACGTGTTCCTGGGACATGTGAGATCCATTATTTTTGACTTTCCGACGTCCATTTTTATCACTTTCACAACAAAATCGTATCTGCGCAGCGAAACACACATAGCATACAAATTTTGTACAATGTACCCCAAACAACTACTTTTTAGAAGGAATTTTTTATTTGTGCGTAGAAAACGTCATGCGTGTTTTAGATCCAGTTTTTCTTCATATCAAGTCATAGTGTACGTCTGCTCTTCACGAAACCGATTTCTGATGTCGTATCAGCTACAAAACGTTTTACGTTTTGCACTTAAAATCAAATTGAAATTTGAAGGTAGTAAGGTGCACAAAATTTGCTACACATCAAGTAACCTAGTGTAGTAGAGTGTCCCGAGTTTCCATTTATAGGCCTTCAGGTACGTTAAAAAAACTCTGGCATCATTCCATTTGTCTCTGAAAATTAGGAAAGTCATGGAAGCACAGGTTTCTAACATTTTTCTAAATATATGAAATCAACAAAAAACAAAACCCAGGGTTGTGGACTACCCTGGATTCCTGAGCAGGGTTTCGATTTTGGTGAGCGCCTCTGCTTATGCAAAACAATGTGCAATAAGTGATAATGCCAGTATTGACACACGTTTGTTGACTTGTCATGTGCGTTACAGCCATCTCTGTACAATGAGAAACTTAACGCTTGTACTATTTATTTTCAATGGTAAACATATTTTGTCAAACACAAATTTGGTAAACTTACGAAAAATTTTCTCTCTAAACCACCTTTTTATGCCGACCTAAAGCAGGGAAAGTTTTTAAAGCCAAGTCAGTACTTCGTCCTGAAGTTTCTTAATGTAAATAAACAAGCGTAAGTCAGACAAGTTTTATTCGAAAATCTAAACAAAAGCATTCTACAGGTACGAAATAGTTATTTTTTTATCGCTTTCCATCATCGATGAAAGCATTTAGCAAATATTCTTTAAGATATTATCGCATAGAAATTGATCATCCGCAACATACCTTGTTGGAATCCTTTATTATAAAGTTAACTGCCTGCAGATTATCCTTGTGGAAGAGATAGTCCTCCAGGATTGCGTATTGTTGGTGGTAAAAATGCACAACCTGGTGGATGGCCTTGGGTGGTAAGCGTCCTTGATGTTTTGTATGCAGCTTCTTATACGAAAGAAGTTTGTTTAAATATGTTTTTTTGTCACCAGTTCTTCACTATATAACCTTCTTGTAAACAATGAACAAATTTATAGCTGCTAAACAACTCACGTTTTCATTTTCTCGCGATGGAAGACGATTTAGTATTATGCATGAGTTCCGTACGTATCTACATGAGTGAGTGTAGCAAAACTTATAATCTTACAAATAATTAGTGGAAACGCATAACAAAATTGGAAAAAACTCGTGAATTTTATGAGCTTGCTGGCACAGAGTCTTTCAACTTAACTCAATTGTGCTACTTTTCCAACCGATGTTCTGTTGGTTTGTATAGTTACATGCACGGTATTCGAGAAATACGTGCACTGTTTAATTCGTTTATTAACGGGAAAAATATTTTATTACCATATCTTTGAATAAAGCAAATAGCTGGTGTTCCGGTTCAAGTCAGATTCTGATCAAACATTGTTTGTGTTAGGTTTACATTCTGATTGACGGAAAAACTCTTTGTGGAGGAACTCTTATTGACGAAAACTGGGTCATGACCGCAGGACATTGTTTTTTGTAAGTAAAATTTTGCGCATTAAAATTCTACTTTAACTAGTTGACGAAGCGATGAAGAAAATCAAATACACAAGCTGATAATAACCATTAATATTGAGTTGCTCCCTTGAAACTGTAAACTTTGCAAAGCTGTATTTTTAACTTAAAAAGCCAAGTACACTACTTTGGCATACCAGCTGTGAAAGCACTGCACCGGGGTAATGAAGACTGATTTGTGATCGTGTGCTGTAATTTTAGATTGGTAAGTCTTTTTGTAGCAATCACTCAAACTGCCCCATATTGCTGAAAAGCATGCTTGTCGATGCTAGTACACATCTTGAACGATCTTGTCATCTACAATTCCATGAGTTACATTGGCTGCGCAGGAATAAAGTTGGTCTGTAGCTGTTTAGTTTAAGACGTACAAAGCTTAGTGCAAAGAAATAGGAGTTACAGTAGAAGCTGTTTTGAGTACAAATTTGTGTTTTCTACTTGGCAAACCTGCAACAAATGATTAAGGTATAACTGGAAGAAAGGGCAACCGCAGCTGTCACTCACTAGAATATGACATGTGGTTATTGGTTATCAACAATGTTTCAGGTGAAACCTATGCCACACGAACACCAACGACAAGTGTGCGATTCAGGCATTTTGGCTATCTTTGCTGTTTTGCCGATACATGCAAGAACTTTATCCGCATGAGATTCCTGCAATCCTTAAATCTTTGCTTATGTGATGTTTTTGTCAAACTTACTTGTCAAAAATATATTTTACTGTCAAGAAGTGATACGTTGCCATTCAAGGTAGACGTTCGATTCTCTTTTACGAACGTTTTTATTTGTGCCTCAACGCAGCTTACCTGACTAGTTGGGCCAAACCGCAAACTGAAATTAAAGCCAAAACTAAGCCTATTTGTCAAGCATAAACATTTTTTCTGAAATATCAACCCTAGAGCAAATATTATTAACATAATAAAATCGTTCCACTAAATAAAAAATATTTTAGTAAAATCATTTTTCAGATGGTAAGTTAATAAAATCAGGGGTGTCTGGGAGTAAGTGGAATGGTGTTTCCAAAGTTTTTTAGAGTCTGGCTGCTGTTACTTTTCTTTTCACTATTTGGGAATTTTTAAGCTAGCGATTGCGCCAATCACTGTATTGTTCTTTCGTAACTCGCAAGATGCAAAGTTGAGCGTATTACTAGGGCAAATAAAAGTCTTTTTAGGTACTGTATTTTTCAACAATCAAAGTTGTCTTTTACGTATTGTTTCTTTGGCGTTTCACCACTTTACAGAATTAAAACAAATATCATTTTTGTTGGTGTTTTAAGCAACACTTCAAATGAATTTCACAATCCTTCATTTTTGTCCAGGAGAGCAACCACCTCCTCCTCGATCAAGCTGTTCTTTGGAAGATTGAAACCCGCAGCAACAAAACAAGACGAGCCGTGGGTTCAAGAACGCGTATCGATACGGGTGAATTATTATGAGTGGATTTTGTTTTCTAGCTTGCTAGCAAATAGATATTAAATTCGACTGATCAGTTTTAACAAAGACAGACTGCTATTCGTAAAGTCTGTTGGTGGAAATACGCTTCATAAAATATTCCACTTTTAGAGAGCTGGTGAACTTTAGTGTCTTGCGCGAGTTGCTTTTTATTATCCGAATCCGCACCGCAATGCAGGAATTCAATACATGTCTGCTCGCACCCGTAAAAAGACCATCACACCTTACATGTGAAGTCCTAACCCACACCTATACAAAATAGGAGCGACCTGCAACTCCGAAAATTTCGACCAGTCACCAACGTTGCGTTTAGTGTCGAAGTCATCACTGTTGCCCATAAATGAGCAAAAACAGTCTGTCATTACTCAGAATTGCTGTTCATGGTACGTAAAGATACAACTGATTTTGCAAGGGACATAACGCCGATAAAGACTTTGATCCTAATTTGGCTTTCTTCTTGCTAGTGTCTAAACTTACTTTGTCCAAATAAATGCACCAAATGTTTGTTTTACTTTTCTGCAGCTGAGTGATGTCTACAGCCTAGAAAGGTGCAGTTACCATGTTTTTGACTTTACAAACCGGATTTCGCAAAATGATCAAAAGTGCTTCTGATCAAAATTTTTCGTCTTCATTTTCGGGGCCAAAGCCCCCCTGGATTTTGAAAATTTTAGCAAAAAAAGGTTGTTTTTTTAATTTCCAAATTTTTCCACTTTTGGGCCCCCGTAGTAAAATTTTGGAAAGACCCCCTCGTTCCCCCTCTGGAAAAAATCCTTCCGACGCCCACGTACATGGCTAGTTTTTATTGCACTAAATTTTGAACTCAGACACCTCGCTTGCACGCGGCATAGCAAACCGAATAAATTAGCTTTGGCTCAAAATGCAACCTGTTATACCTCGTTTAGCAGCGTTTTTCATTTGGGGTTCCGCGAATGGCTCTCAGGGGTTCCACCGAAGCAGACCGAAGTTGCCTGGAACGACATTAGCAACAACAGTTCGATGCGGATGTAGCATTGCCACTGTTTCACAGTATCCTTACCACTATGAATCGCATTGAAAGCTCTGTTTATCGATTGCTTTGGCTTGTTGCTCCCTTTGTGTTACGCAGCCCTCTGCCATAGGGTTCCATGAGCTACGCAGCATTTGTGGAGGGTTCCGCTGCAGCAAAAAGGTTGAAAAACGCTGACGTATAGTGAAGTACCAATCAGAACACAGAAAAATTTCGCCATTTTTAGCACTACGAAGCAACTCTCAGTGACGTTACAAAACTCATAGGTATTCAGTCAGGTATTCAGGTTAGTTACCAATGCAGAATCAATAGACAGTGTTACATTGAAAGATCACAAGTATTTTTTTTATGGAACGCGAAACCTTTGCCCGCCCTACACCCACAGGGGTTGCATCGCTGCCGTTTTAGTACGGGTGCCCGCAAGCGAGTTAACTCACTCCGCGTAAGAATTTAGCAGCTTTTCATACAATCGCTGAGCAAATACTGTGAACGTACCTGTGGATGGTCGTGTCTTGTGAAGAAGACGCTCGTTCGTATAAACAAGCAAGGAACTGTTCTGTTGGTTCATTATCGTCTTTGTATAATCGTGGGCGACACTGGTTGTCGTAGAGTATGTTTNAAATATCCTGTGCTTGTTTTTTTACCAGTACATCTTGCATCCGAAATACAACAAAAAAGCTTTCCCGTACTACGACATTGCGCTAATTCAACTGAATAAGCCAGTAGTCATGGGAGAGTTTGTGCACAAAGCTTGTCTGCCCAATGGAGAGAGACCGAAAGTGGGCACAACTTGTTGGGCCGTTGGCTACGGAACAGTAGGTGCGTTGATGAGTTTATTTAATTGAGTCATAGTCAAAACTTTCTTTTTAGTGCCTGGTATAATCTTTCTGTGTCCAATATCGCAGTTTGCTATGCTAGCATTTGTAAATTACTGTAGTCTACCTGAAACATCACACCGCTTTTTTTCGCTTTGCATAACCTAATGTTTCGTTAAAGGTGTTAAATGCTGCTCCAGCCACTTTTTGTACGCACAAAAAGCTCTCAGGGTTGAGCAAATGTTGCTGACAAACGTCGATTAATCTGGTTATTTTAAACAAAGATGCAAAGTCAATAAATCGCTAACCTAGTGGAAGGTGTGTGGTCATGACAAAGAGAAAATGAGCTTTTTTTTT
>JGI24158J21664_10002906_pt1 | contig 21181 bp, 15 predicted proteins | sample Ectturendosymbi3_FD_21664 | JGI IMG/M metagenome (IMG submission 21664)
GGTAGGTTGCACATAGCCAAGTTCATGTTGAAACAGAGTTTGGTGTGGTATCACTGATTCTGTTAGTTTATAAATTTTAGCTTCGATAAAATAATTTTTAGAACTTTTCCAGTGACCGTGAAAGATGGTTAACTGCTTTTGTCCGACATTTTACCCTGTGTGGTATACTGTTAGAAAGGTTATTTTCCTTTAACAGTGAGAGTATTACAGCTGCACATGTGAGAGACCACAGTATAGCCATTATTTGTTTCGTGCAAAAACTTAACGGGCTTTGCTTTAACGTTGGTTGTCACGTATTCAAAAACAGACAGCGTATAATTTAATGATGCTAGTGTATATGTTGGAAAGTTAGATTTTCAGGCAAATCTCTGCGAAGCTTTTGCCGAAGACAAAAAGCAGCACTATTGTGGAAACTTAGTTTTGGGATGGGCAGTTTTGCTAAAGACTGTCTTCAACTATGAGTGATCAGGATTTCACTCAAAACTTTTGAGAAGTAGCCTACAGTATTTACCTAGCTGTAAATTGACCTATAGCTCAAAACGTAGGGACTTGACTCGGAAATAAGGATAAAATATAGTCTACATTTATCCTCACTTCTTGTGATATCGCGACAGTGGTGACCAACAAATAAAAAATTTATTTTTTCCGTGACTCCCACACTTTGTGCTTGTGCTGAATGCATTGGTTCGTAAGTCATCTGATTTACTTGATTTTAACCAAACCCATAGTGCAGCAGCATCGTCATCCAAGTGCGAAACATTTGCTTTACAAGTACATCACACCTAGATTTTTTGGACATCCTTTTCGTGTTAAAGGTGAAACTTGGTACCTTTGTGCCAATTCACCGTTGCGCATTTTGATTTAATCTCAAATATATTTTCGTGTCGTTGTGCACGTACAGTAGATCTCTTACAATGAAACTTTTGACGTGGTGCTGAGTAGTAAGTCAGGCCGGGCTTTTCGGATCGGGCCGTGGTCGGGCTTGATTTTGTCAAAATATTTCGGGCCTGCCTACAAAATTTTTTTAGAATTAGGAGTAAGGATTTTTTTCTTTCGTGATGTAGATTTCTTGTGCTCACCGCGGTAACTTCTGTGAGTGAAGTGATTGTGATTTTTTTCAGTTAATTCTGTTCGCAACAAAGCTGCGTTCTTTTCTTCTCTGCTCGGATATGTTTCACACTCTTTTTGAGAAGTTGACAGCAGCAAAGGAAATTAGCACGCGATGGCTTTGCCTCAAAGAGAGCAATCACTCACGCGATTCTTGGCTTGATTTAAGAAGCCTGCAAGCCGGTTTGTCATGCCCATAGCGCCATCATGGATAGTTTCGTGATAGTTTCATTTTTTCTTGAGAAACATTATATTCCGCAGTATTTTAACATGCTACGTTTGTAACAGATTATGTCAATGTTTTTTCAAGGTGGTTGTTATTTTGGGTGTGATAAACCGTGTACCTGCAACTATACCCGAACTCAACCTTTTTGTTACTCCGCAGTTGCGTATATCTTAACTCCCTCGGTAAATTTGGCTTTCGGGTCTAAATCGGGCTTCAAATTTAATGTCGGGCTCGAGCCGGGTTCGGGCTTGTAATTTCGGACTCCGGCCGGGTTCAGGCTTCAAAATGAGGCCCTTTTACAACTCTGTGTGGATATGTATGCAGGGGCCAACAAGGGGATATTGAAAGGATACATCCTCCACCCACCAACAGTAAATATAGATTGAAATCATTTTGTGAAGTAGGCTACGCTAATTTAAAGCCAAATAATTTTGGTGCTGGTAAGAGGATATCAATGGAGATTTTGGTAGAGGTGGGGCTGCATACCTGATGCCCAGTAGCATTAAAAAGATTTGTAGCTTTTTCAAAAAATGAAAATGTGCAAGAAAAATATTTATCGTCTTTGTAACTTTAAGCGACTTGAACATTTAATGAACAAGACATCAAATCGCGCTATAACCTACACTTCTTATAAAATGCATGAAAGTTGAAATGTTCAGTTGTAACAGTGATATACACGTGCGACCAATGCGATTCAGCATTTTGTGCACTCCAACTGACTGCTCTGATAAAACCCAATTGATGTTTTCTACTATATTGCTGTGGTTTTTGTATACAAATACAATATTAATGGAAGCAGGCTGAACTACAGCGCCATGTCCAGCAACAAATTTAAGTATATTAATATCTAAATCCTCTGCAAGGACAAAGCGTGATTAGTGTTGCTCTCAAAACACCTCAACAAATAAGATTGGCAATCTGTACATCAGTGTTTTTTAAGGTGTCTTAGGGACCCGATTCGGGACCCTAGAATCAGAGAAAATTATCATCGGGTCCCTAGAATCAAGGAAAATCGGGTCCCTAGAATTAGAGAAATCGGGTCCCTACAGGTCTACACCTGGTACCCTGGTACCTGATATTTTCCTTAAAAAAATCTGCTGTATATAAAAACGTTACTTCTGCATTGACCCGATGACTATAGTGATTTTACACCAAGCTGTCCCCCCACATTTTACAACAAAATTGCGCCCATAGGTACAACGCGTCTCTTCAGCTGGTCGTATGCATTCGATTGCGGGGTGGGTCATTCCAAAACTTGGAAATGGTACTTTCTGCTATTCCGGCTTTTGATTCGGGATTGATCAACTAGTGCTAAGAAATGTTTCAATCACCTGCAACTATTGCAGCATTCACTGCTCAAGCAGCCGCGATACCTAGGAGCAGAGAATGTAGATAGGGGCCTGTAAGACCATTGGTGATACCTTTTTCGGTGAAAACTGACTAAAACAAAAATTCTTTTAACATGCATCAATATTTAAAATCTTCCAAAGTGATGAGATAGATGCGTCAAATTGCTTAATAATAATTACTTCATTACGCAGAGACAAACAATCTAATAATTTTTTCAACCATCCAATTACCTGGTTGAGCAACTCCTCACACTTTGTATCTTTCTATGTTTTCTTCTGTTCGTAGTTTACTACCAAAATTTTCAAGCCACTGGTTTCAAAAGTAGTGGTAGGGACTTCTTACAGGCTACCACAAAAGTAACAAAATACACCGAGCATAGCTCTGCTCCATTCAGCTCTCACAAGTTCCCCGGGTGGGAATGCACGGCATCTCAAATCGAGACACCCATTTGCACCCGCCGCACTACAACTCATCGGTTCAACTGAGGACAACAACGGAAGTGCGGCGCTCTGGGCGGATCACCGATGGAATACGGAGTGGTTGGAGAGCACTATACCAGACTCCGCACTTTCATTCCCGACATCGGCACCCATCCTCCTGGAATGGCCCTAAGAACAGTGTGGGTCCGGCGTAACCGCTTCCGCACCGGTGTCGGACGTTTCCGCTCCTGTTTACACAAGTGGGGTATGGCCCCTTTTGCGGCCTGTGAGTATGGCATAGTGGAACAGATCGTTGACCGTGTTGTCCTCCATCTTCCAATCCATCGAACTCCATATGGAGCACATGGCCTGACGTTTCTGGATGGCGACACAATCGAATGGCTGCTCAACACCTGCCCCGAGATCTAGTGCGGCCTAGCAGTGCATAAGAACTCGCTCAAACGATGAAGACTGCTGAGCATCAGCGTGGATGAAAATTTAACAACATCAAATTTACTACGAATTTTGTTGAGCCTTAGGAAAATACAATGTAAGGACACCGTAAGATGGAAACCATAAAGCTACTGTGTGTCCAACTCAACTTTGGACCTTTAACATCAATTTCTCAGGTATCATGCAAAGCGGACATTATTACCTCACAGGAAATTTAATTTATTTTTCTAATTTTTATGTCATACCTCATAGTGTTTATTACGTTTGGATAAAAATGCGTTTGTTAACTACGTGTTACTGCAAAACTTTACTAAAATAAAAATATTCACTTGAATTCTGATGATGGCTCTTGCTTCTTCAAGTCTTTCAGGAAAGTTTTGAACCGAGCAGTCTCCGGGCGAAAAAGATTTCCATCTGCAGGAATCACATTTAAAAAAAAACGTTCCTCTGATCTTCATCAGGAAATTTAGGTTAAAGCACATTTTTAAGGCGTTTTAGGGACCCGATTCGGGTCCTAGAATTGAAAATCGGGTCCCTAGAATCAGAGAAAATGATCATCGGGTCTTAAAAGTCAGAGAAAATCGGGCCCCTAAAATAAGAGAAATCGGGTCCATACAGGTCCATACCGGGTACCTGACATTTTCCTTAAAAAAACCCTGGTTAAAGTCTCGTGGAAGTATCAAGAAACATTTGTTTCAGGCCCCCCTGACTTTAAATACCGCAAGTAAATTGGACGGAACACCTTTCCGCCCCAAAACTTTCTTTGTTGTAGAGCGCGTAAGGGCTCGCGCCCCCTAGAAATTTATTGACGCCCCTGGGGAGACGTGCCCCCTGGTTAAGAACCACTGGTTTAATTAATCTTTCTTAGCAAATTAAAAATCGACTTTTTTGCCCAATGCTATTTTTGAAATTGGTTTTGTGCAGGAAAAAACGATCCTAACTGTCAAGTGTTCATGACGCTATAGAAACTTACATCCACGTCTCTACGCTGGTCGTATAGAAGAGATTTTTACGGCCGTTAATATCTGTGTGCAGAAAGCAGAAAAGACCGTGCTCCGTAAAATTCGGCTTTTGAAAAGTAAACTCTGATTACGGTAGTTTCTTTTAAACGTTTTTATGAAGGTTTTAGAAAGTTTGCTTTGAAATCACAGCTACCTTTCCCACGTTATCCGACCGCACTTCCTCTCCCATTTTTGCTTGTGTTGTTTGCGGCGGTTTTCAGTCAAACGAAGGAAAAATGAGCGGTTACCAATCCACGCTGCTGGTTTTGATGAGATGCTCGGTGAAACCAAAACATGTTTACCAGAAGCTGTTCTGCAAAGACAAATTTTAAAACCGCAGCTGGATCAATTGTTTCTTTAGGGTGAATCTTACACGAAGAGTTGAAGAGAGCGAATCTTGCAATATGAGTGGAAAGACTGATCAGGCAAGCCATACCAGCAGTTTGGCACTAATTCGGGCAAAGTCTTGCGTAACTGGACAACAATAAGCATGCAAGAAAAAAAATGGGTATCAATTCAACTCTTTCGTAACATCGTACGGCTTTGACTCTTTGCCAACGTCCAATAAAAAATTAACAACAAAACAACTTAAATTGCACACTATTGCCAAGGGTTAAACAAAAAGATTATACTTGGGTCATCATATATTACAGTTGGTGAGAAGGCCCTAAAGTCTCTTGCATGATCAAAACCCTAAAAGGTCTTGCTTTGGAAGTCGTGGCTTAATGGATTTGCAAGTTTATCAAAATCTAAGCAATTTGCAGTAGTGATTTACCGTAATTGCCGCAAAACAACTCACATCATAAACAAAAGCTGAAGAGACATTTGCTTCTCGGGTTTAATTCAAAATTACGCCGACATTTCAACCAACTGAACAGCGATCCGTCATCACGGTAAATCCTAAAACTGAAGGTTTTTACGTGGTTTTCAGGAACATGAGAGCCGGTTTAACAACAGGCACAATAGGCCATTGGCTTAAGGAACATGGGTATTTGGGGGTCCACAAGTTTGAGGACCCACTGATTACTTTGGTCTTGGGCCCACAAGTAGGCGAGTCTTTCCTTGCCTACGACGTATCGCGGAGCAACCGTTGCTTTGAAGTAAATCGTTGCAGTGCAAGCTGTTGTGACAGCATGTAACGACATAGTCCTGTTTGCTGTTGAATATGTGCATGGGCGTACCGAGGTTAAATGGGGCCCGGAGCAAGAAACAAGTTTGGCGCCCCCATGTTCGAACCTAACTTAAGGTCTTTTGAGAGTAAATGTACTGTACTGAAGAAAGTACTAGGGACATTGTTGATATTTTTCGGCGTCCCCAGTGATTCAGCGCCCCGAGCATTGTGCACCCTTTGCCCCTTCGTTACGCCCCATCTTGATATGTGTTTGGTGATCTTTCATCAGCGTTGCGTATGAAAAGCTTTTAGCTATCTTTCTACGCGCCACACCTTAAATGTCTCAAATAACACTCTGTGATTATGAACAGGAGTTTTGTTGTCCTTTCAAGGATGCGGCCACCGTCATACAGCTTTTGAAAATGATTCCTTTCTGTTTGGTACTGGTCCAGGCATGTTTTATCCTTTTCGAGAAAACCAGTTTTTCTGAAAAAGGCGTAAATGAACCAACCAAAGCTCTGTAGCCACGGTCTGGTTGATTGCTTAAAGCTCGTACTTGAACTGACCTTACGTATGTACTAGCAAACACCCCAGCATGAAAATGTACGTATATACTCTGTCTTCATTCTCTCGCGGAATGACAATTATATGCAAGAAAGTAAATAAAAGAGTTCTGACTGCCATTTGTCTATAGAGTCATGTGAAACCTGGCGCATTGTATATGTAAGTTTTGAGATCTATAGTTTAAACTTCACGACTAAAGTTGATGTGGAATAGTTGATTGTTATTCGTAATAAGATAGACCAGGGTCTCCAAACTACGGCCCGAGAGCCAAATTCGGCCCTCAAAACCATTTTGTCAATGATGAAAAACAGTGTATTTACAAAAAATTTGGTGATTTTGTAGAATGTAACATATCCCGAAACAATCACATTACGTACGATGTCTGGCCCTCAAACTGTTTTGTAATAGCTTATGTGGCCCTCTGACAAAAACGTTTGGAAACCCTGATATAGACAACTCTTGAAAACGATACTTGGTTACGGTTGTGTAGTCTAGTCATATGTAGCTTTACAAACCGTTTGAATATTGATAAACCATATATTTTCTGATCTCTGTCATATGTTTCGCCAAAAATCCTTGCATTCTGTTCAACGTACCTCGGTTAGTTTAAGCCAAATGCGATTTTCGAGTCTCGATTATTTTCTCCTGATCCGATGTTCATTGGCATCACTAGTGTGAAGTGATGTTCTACAGCGTTATTTCGCTAACATTTTTTTACAATTCTACTAGTATATTCCTGCTCTTACATTTATCTTTATCATGGAATTTGGATTGTGTTGGTTAAGACAAACAAGACCTTTGCTGGAGCTCACTTTAAACCTTATGCTCTAAATAAGGCTGAATAAATGCATTGGTATTCGAAAATTGTGTAAACTGAGTTTTATGTTATATTTATAAGCTTAATTTTGTTTGTAGGCCCAAGTATGTTAATTACAAATTCACCTACGAGGCAAATTTGCATGGAGCAGAAGAAAACAGCCAAATAAAGAAAAAAAACAATGAATTTGTCATAGGTACGAATTAAAGCAACAATGTGTGGAAACTTTCCTCACTACCATTCAGCAACCATTTTAGAGAAATCCGTAAAAAAGCGGTTGACAATGAAAAAACTATGATCTACATACAAGTAAATTTCTGCAAAATTTGCTTTTGCGTTGTTAGATGTGTCCCCTTACAAATCATAGTACACTTCAACATCACCTGTCTGGGCAAGAACCATGTCCACTGCTTTCATCCAAACAACTGGGGTAGTTTCCCGACGCTATGCTACAGGTGGAAGTATTTGCAGAAGCAGCATCATCGTCTTCCGGTCTAATCGCAATTCCGACAGAATCACCTTCGGTGGAACAGACAGCAACGTGTGTTTCAGTCAAACGCGTTTCAATATCCTGAGAATTATGATCAATTCTACTTTGCAAAGTTTCTTCTTTCTCAGATTTGCTGACACTCGATTCGATGTCTTGTTTTGCCAACGATTCATTTCGGGCTATTTTCAAAAGGCTGTCATCCGTTCCGATTGCAAACATCCCAGCGGGGCCCGCGCTGCCTTCCCCCATCGAGCGTTGTTTGGTCGAAGAGTCGTCGTCGAAACAATCTTCGTCGATTGAGTTCGTGCAATGAGGCTTGAGAGTTAGCTGCTCCCGAAGTAAGTCGAAGCATTCCGAGTACTTTTGAGCTGTTGAAGTGGTAAGTCTGGCATTTGTCATCGAGAGACGTTGGAAACAGGCGCCCTTATCATTTGTACAAGAAAAACATAACGACAACGCTGTCTGAAGATCGTGAGCGAGATGTTCATCAACGACACAATCCTTGTCTTTTTTAGATGTCCTTTTATTGGTTATTTTGCTCTGTTTCTTTGCTCTGCAAGTTAACGTCGTGCCTTTATTAGAAGAAGCATGTCCGGCATCTGATATGTTTCTCTGGTTCTTGGTAGAAACCCTGCGAGATGAGCGCTTGGGTGCCCTTGCACGCCCTGTAAGCTTTAATGCAGCAGACAATCCACCTTTATAACCACTGGTAGATGTTTCATCCAAGCAAGCACTGGATTGATGTTTGGGACCAGAAGATATTTGCCTGTGGTTCACGTTTTTTTCACAGTTTGTAGTCATTAAGTCACACTGGTGTCGGGGTGGATACAAAAAAAAGTTTTTTGATGTTGATACAAAATTAGAGGGCTTTAAAGGTATGCAACTGTTGCTTGCGGTTTTGCTATTGAAAGCATTCTTTCGTCCCTGGCTTCTGGTGCAGGAGCAGCTTTTTCGGAAATATATACTGGGCAGTTTATCCTTCTGCTCTAGAGTCAAAGATAAGCGGTTGCATGTTGGGCCAGAAATCGGAGAGTATGGTTTGCGCGGCTTCACCTCATAAGCATGCGAAGAATTATTATTATTTTTGGTAAGAACAGTCGGAAACGAGGTACTTGTGGACATCTGAGATATTGTATGTCTGCGCTGTGATTTTCTAAAAACCTCTTTCCTTAAATTGCAGTGCTCAGCAAATACATCAACATGAAGCCTTTTAGGTCCTTTGATGTAGTCTGTTGCAGCGGGCAAATCGATCGCTTGTCCTTTTCTGCAATCTTGATCTGGTTTACACAGGCCACGCAACCTGTGGTTCTTGAAGCAATGTGCTGTGACTTCACAAGGCTGGTGTTCTTTATTTAGGCAACATGTTCCTGTAGCGAATACTTTGTTTTTACCGCTATCACATCTTGGTGTGCTGGCTATTTTTCCATCTTTCTGCAGCAGTCCAGTTTTAATAGATTTTGCTGGTCTTGGAATTCCGGTACGCCGAGAAATTCTCCGCTTACTTTCTTCCACGGTTTGATTAAAAAGCGTCATTTTAGGATATTTTCGTTAAAATCAAACTCGTGTTGAAACAACTCTTCAAAAGCACACGGGTTTTAACTCTTTGAACAAAGTTTGACCAAAGTTAGGCAAGAATGGCAATTTTGATGAGCGTGAATGAGGTGGTTCTTCTTAAGTCGTTATGCTGTACTGTTAAATAAAAGGCAGTCTGGTGTTGGATAGACAAATGTCCGGCAGGCATCTTGGTATACATTTTGGCGGTCAAGATTGAGTTTGCCTGATCAGGCAAAGCATTGTGTGCAATAACTTCATCCGGATCAACAATTCCAGTACCTCAGTAATCACTAGTAAAAAACATTGCCAAAATTTGCCAGAACTCCATTTTATGACAGTTGATTACATTTTGATTGTATGAAGCCTATACCGATTGTCTACAAAAATACACGAATATATTGGGTATATACTCCTTCTGATTAATACTCCTCCCAATTGCAATCTGCTAGTTTCGCTGTAATCGCTATAACCATGTACACCGTGTTTGCGAGATTTACTACTGGGTATGGGTAAAAAAATAGTTTTGAACTCTGTGGATGCAAAGGTACTTTACTTGAATAGGACCCACCAAGTTTTCAGGAACGGTTTTAATTTACAACACTGCCGTTATTCATACTTGTTGCACAACAGATTATTCATGCTTACAATGAAGAGAAGAGTTTGGTAGAAACACAACAATGGGTTACAACGGCCAATAATAGTCAATTTATGCTTCAGATTTTAGCTTCTGCTAAAACACCAAGGAAGGACAACTGCTTTGCCACCGAAAGCTTTCTTACAGCTAATTTTCAGTCTAGGTCTCGAAAAAACATACTTATTGCCTGATACTTGCTTCTCTGAGATATTAGTTTGCATTTGAAACTTCCAGGCTAGGCGAAGCTCAAATGAATAAGAGCGGGTCGGGATCTGCCTTTTTGTATTGATTTACGCATGGATTCGACAGCACGCAGAAAACAAAATGTTATTGATCAAGTATAGTGCCTTTGTGCAGTTTGCTGTCAAGTGTCATTTTGAGTGGTGCGATAGCCAGTCGAACCACTTGACGGCTTAAGGGTGAGATTGTCCCCAAAACAGTCAAAATGTAATCAAATTTGAAAAATTATGACACGGTCTCAAGTGCAGTCCTGCGGGTATGGCTTTGCAGATACTTTTGTGTGTGAGGTGTTTTCTGGGGTGTTTCCTGCAGTGCAGTGTTTTTGGGGCAGCAACATTCTGTATTTACACAATCTATTTTAGTTTATTAGAGCCTTTTCCCGCTTGTTTTGTTCACACTGCACCACTGTCTATTCTACATATGGGTCAAAGGTAGGGTGGTAATAATTTTCCTGTTATAAAATGGGACTTTTGCAAATTCTTTTGTCGTTTCTTTTGTGGCCAGAGTGGAAAACAACGAGATTGAAAAGGTTTCTTTTGCTGGAAAGCTTATTGGATAAAAACAATTGCAAACAGTTCTTTGCACTCCCTGTTGCACTGAATGATCACTGACAGACATTTTAAGTGATGGTTTGTACCTGACAGACACCCCAACTGCCACGATCCCCTTGATACTTTTGACTACAGCTGAAAAGGTAACCGGGTGAAAGCGGGAGTGATATTTCATCAAACTTTTTCAAATCATTATTTGAACAGTGACAGACGTTTTTGTGTTAGGTTGAATCGGCCAGACACACCGGAGTTCCCCAGGTTAAAAAGAAGCTATACGAATTAAAGCCAAGACGAATTTCATCGTTTCAGCTTCACTGACTTGAATAAGCACTCGCAAACCTTTTAATTTGGGGATCATACTTGACGTAAAATTGATCTCTTAACAAACGGGCTAAAAAGTCAGGATCATATTTTCTTCAAAAGGAATATTGTTGCGTGGCAACTGTAACCTTGTACTGTTTCAAGTGTTTAAGGCACGCAGAAAGGTATGCACGTTGAGAGTGATCGCTGTTTTTACACATGACGCTCAGTTTTGAACAAAACTATTTATACCCTTGTGGTTTTTGGTGTTGCGTAACACCCTGAAATTTGGTTGAAGTCTGCATAACGTTGCCAACAACCTACTCAAATAATTGCACTTCTACCCCCATTTACCCTCTGTAAGAAAGCCGAGGGAAAATGCATAGATCATGTCTTGGTGTTCCGGCGTCCTTGGTTTCACTCAAAGCAAAAAAATTACAATGCAGTGTACTCTCTCATGTCTGAGTTGCTTCTTTATCAATGGATAAAACCAAATTTCACGTCTGTAAATGAAAATAACCTTCGTAAACAAAAATTTAATTAATGGCTGTGCTAACAAAATTTCAGACATGGAAATGGAAAACCATTGGTTCTTAATATAATTTCACTCGAGCTGTATGGTTTGCTTAAACTTTTTATTTCATTTTCTGTGGTACACGGAGAAAAATTGAAAGCAATGTATGAGACTGGACTTTGACTTCATTGTTGTATCGACCATACACATCACTTTACTCAGTAAATATTATGTCATGGAGCAGACAGTCTTGGGTCATCCAGACGGATGTTCTGCTCTAAAAACAAAAGTTCAAATAAGGCTCTAAAACTTTATTGGGTTTGCAGTCTATTCGCCGAAAATAGCCTTAAAAATATTGCGTAAAATCTTTTACGGCACCACACCTTGAGTTCGAAAACTACATGCATTCCACCTGAGTGACTGATGCTTTAAAATAAAATCGTAGCGTTACTAGACATTTTATTCTCAGTGTACGTAGCTGTTGAACCCAGTAGCAGAATACAACTGATGTTGTTGCTTATGCACGAATGTTATCAACAAATTAACAAATTTACAGATAATTTTTTCAAATTCTAGTAGATTAAACAGTCAGAATTTTTTATAGTAGTTTGGTCACGTTCCGTTTGAAAATTAATGTGTTGTCAAAAGCAAATATGCATGTTATGAAATCGAACATTTCATTTGTCAGTTACTTGATGCAGCACGTGACAAAAATTAATTCGTTGAATGAAACTTTCGCTTAGTCGTTTTTGTCGCCTGAAGTTTTACCCTTCAAAAATCATGAATTTCTCCTATATTTAAAACTCTTGTATTCCAATTGGTTTTCGTGAGCAATTATTGTACATGGACTGATTGAACAAGGGCAAAATCCAAATAGTTCGTGGAATAAATGAAAGTATATTTTAGCACTTTCACATTATAATTGCAAAGTTTTTTGCCTCAGAAACTTTTTATTTGTAAGGTAAGTTTAATTTAAGGTCTGTAAGTTTATTAAAATAACCAGTTTATTAATTTCAATTGGAAGTTTTAAATATCATGGTTAATAAACCATATCTTATATTTTTTCTCAGCGCAACCTTGAGGAAATTTTACACATCGTCAGATAAAACTGGTTAAGTAAAACAGTTTTGTTGTGATCGTCATCACATTCACCACGTGTAATTTGACCTTTCAAAGTCATTTTTTTATTTCTAAATAACGAAGTATTTGCAATGCTTGTAGAAGCCAGCATACTTTTGATTTGCTTTCAAAATTTATGCAGCTTTTGTACGCACTTAAATTTTGTAATCATCGAAATGTGATATTAAAATGTTGCTGTCTTCATTTTACATGAAAAATGGCAGTGTTTTCATTTTTGTCTTAAAAAAGTCAATTTGAAAAACATTTTGAAACGTGTAAGCTCAAATGAATCAAAATTCATCACACTATTATAGCTTAGCTCGAAAACCCAAGACATAAGTTTTCAGCCAATAATTTGAAAAACATAACGAGTCACTTAAGTTTACTTTAAAAATCGCATAGTTAAAACAGTATTTGGCGACTATTAACAAAAAATTTGCTTCTTGAAGACAACATTAAAACAACATTTTGGAAGTAGAAAAATGTTGCATTGAAAACGGAAGTCATGGATAGAAAAATGTTGGCGGCTCCTGGGAAGAAAAACAAAGGAACACAATACCTTCAAAAGCAGCGTGACGATTGAAGATAACCAGCTTAATTGTTTCGACCAAAACAGCCTTGCTATGTGAAAAATTTTTTCCTATATTTGAGCTACTGCAGATTATACTCAGTCATCTTCCACGTGTAACTTCAATGATACTGATTAGTCGATTAAAAACTTGTGAACACGAAACCACAGCCTCTTCAATTTTTGCAAACCTTACATAACTGTTTTTAAGCAGTTGCACTCTCAATTAATTTAGAGTTTTGGAATATTATTCAGCTATTTGGCTGTTAGGCAAGTTTTACGAGAAAAAAATTCTGAAAGAGCTCTATACCGCGCCCACTTTCTTGTAGTGCTGAAGTTCATTCTATCTCCACTATAAGCTAAGCATAGGGACAAAAAATAATTTGCGCGCTTTCTAAGTACAAACGTCAATGAAATATTTTCATGGAATTAAAAACACGATGAGAAATGGCTTCATTCCAAAGTCTACTAGCATATAGCCATATGGAAAAAAAGGTTTGTTCGAAGCAGTTTGGACGATGGACTGAAAAGAAATAGAGGAGTTAGTCGTGTCCACCATGGAGGGCACAAAGATTCAATTCATTCTTTACTGCCGCAGCGATTTAGTGCAGTTATCGACAGCGAATTGTTTTATATAATGCATTAAAATAGCAAAAATTCACAAGCTTGAGGAGCACCCCACAAAAATGAAGGATGCAAAACTTTTCATAATATCCTGTTGAAAGGTCGCTTTCTCTCAAGCAAAATCCTCTAAATCTAATTAAAACGCCTCTGAGTGTTCAATCAGGTCATTAGAAGGTTGAAGGATCAACGCGGTGCTTTCTGCATTGGGTACAGTCCCGTCGCCACGGCGGGCTTTTGGGGGCTTAGCACCCCCAAACAAAGCTTTAAGCCCCTCCAAATTGAAATATGAAACACTATAAATCTGTTGAGTTTTTGTCAATTTTCAGAGTGTCAAGCCCACCGCACAACCCCAAAGCCCCCCTATTGAAAACTTTCTGGCGACGGTTCTGATTGGGTACCTTCTCAATTTAATCTAAAAATGGTGTAAATTTGGTGAATATGAGGTGGGAGCTTTTATCAGATACAAACCACCATTTAAAACATCTGTATTTGTTAATTCATATTCATATAGGGTAAACAGGGAGTGTAAGGAACAGTTTCAACTGAATTTATCCGATAAACTTTTCAGCTAACCAGACCCATTTCTCAACTCCTCTGCTTGTACGCCTGGCCACACACATTACTGCAGACCAGGTAAACGCCTCTGTTTCGAGATGTGGGAAGGACATCCAACATTATTATATGCGCCATGAAAATTGGTAACCTCTTAAGCTGCCCAAAGCCCCTTGGGTTCCCGCTCTGTTATCGAACCTTAAATTGCCGTGAAGTTTTTTTCACGGTCAAGTTAAAATTACTATGCTTATGTTATCATTCTTTCTCGGAGACAGCAGACTGAACAACTCTTCAGTTTGCTTTCGGATGAAAACAGTTTTTATCCTTCATTTAAAGTTCTCTAGAAACAAGCAAAAACGTGCAATTAGCGTAAATGATCACGTTAATGAGCAATAACTGCTTTCAGTGTTCACGCTAGGAATTTCCAACCCATTGCGAATCTGTTACAAATAGAAGGTAATCTATTGTAAATAACAGAAAGTTTCTGCAGTATCTTGGTCATATTTGGCACGCATGTTTTCAGATGGTACACATCAGGCTGAGTAAATGACATTATGCAACATCCACCGGCTCGCATAGATGAGCGTATAAATCGCATGAAGTAAATACGCTTGTCGCTTCGAGAGAAAATCGGCATTGGTTGTTCGTCAGATTTTTGACAGTAACCTTACATTATGTTTTGTAGTGTGTTTTTGCAGCATTTCTCCAGTACTTCTGTGTCTGTCCGTCTGCATAGATCTACATGACATTTAGAAGTAAACATCAAAAAGCAGTTAAAATTGCGCATTTTTAGAAGCAATCTCACTGCACGAAAATCATTTTCTTGCATTCTGTGAGGTACATGTATCTCAGCATTGGTGCACACGACGTGCCTTCCTTACACTATCTGTATTCCCAAAATTGCTGCACACGAATCTCACCAACACAGCTCCGCGCTAACTTTCGCGAAGCAACGGCTTACAAGGCTCACCGAAGGGCAGTTTTAATTATTCATAACTCTGCAACGGCAACCTATCTCTTGTCAGCAACGGTGCTGGAGCTTTTGCACGTCCAACCTTTTCAGAAATTTTGCGATTCTTACACGAGATCACGTTTTTTTATATCCAACAAAATGTCTCATTTCACTGTTTCGAAACGTTGAGGTGGAGCAAAGCAGCTGTTTTCTAGGCACCAACGTCATGTTTTTCAGCTGTCTTCTATTTTTCGTTTGACTGAAACCAGCAATCTCGCGCAAAAAAGTACTGTAGGGTGACGCCTTTTTAGAAAAAACATGCTTTTCGCAGTCAATTGAACACAGTTCTGTATGACATTCAAGATAACATGATATGATAACATACCAAACAATGAAGTTTCTTTCACGATTTAAAATATTAAGCCTTTGCACTTGACTACACCTAGTTTTAGAACATATAAACTGATGTAGTTCGTCCATATGTTAATAAGAGCAAAAGATTCATAAGCAATACATTTCACAAACACGCTGTCATGTTCGAAAACATTCCGCTCCATGCGAAAAAAACTCGAAACTCAGCTGCTCAGGTCTGTTTCGCCGTATAAGGCAAATGTACTCAGGCGTGATGCAGGCATACGAAAAATGACCGTTTCAAGGTGAGCCTTCCAATAGCTGATTTCTTTTATGTGGTCTGTGGAGCAACATTCTCAAAATCTGCACAAGCTTTTTGTATATCAAGCTAGGGTTTTTTTGCCAGGAGCGGGCAAAGTACACCTGAAGTGTTCCAACAAGAATTTAGTCAACGTCCATTTTGCCAGTCAGCGGCAGAAACGTTCTGACATTTTCATGCGGTGTCAAGTGCGTTGGTTTGGCAGATCAATCATAACATTATTAAAAGAAGTAGATTCAACCCACATGAGCCATTTGACAGTTCGGTAATTGCTTGCCAATCGCCAGAAACCTTGCTGTTCAATAATTTCGCTTCGCATGGAGTGAGCTGAGTTTTCACTGCAAAGCTTGTGATGTTCTATTTCTATACGAAATGTGCTCAACTTGTTGTCATTCAACAGCGCGGAATTTTGAAAAACGCCAGAGGCTGCATTTCGCTGCCTTTCCAAAGGCATTTAAATGCACAGCGCACAGGACTGTGCTGGAATTTTAAATCTTGAAAATTAATTGAAATGTCTCGCTGTGACCAAAGCAACATGGTCGACCAAAGCAACATGATGTTGCTTCCCGCCATGCGGTCCACCATCTACAGCACATTTCCTGGTTTGACGTCAGCGATAACCGGCGCAAGCCCATGAACCACTGACCCCAAAAAACGCTGCCAAATTTGGGGTTCATCGCACCGAAACACGAGGTTCGCGTTCCGAAAGTGTGGAGCTCCTGTGTGCAAGCAACACTTTCGAATCTTCTGCCCAAACTGCTGAAAGAAAAGCGTTGCATGCCCTTCGTTTTTTGTTGTATAGCACATTTCAACGTTGCTACTGTGTGAAAGATTTGTCTGCAAGCGTTGTGGTTGTGTATACAAGCACTTAGACCAATTACGCTTGTGAGAGAAGTCAATAGCACATTAGTCTGTCAATGAAAACCCTGCTGTTAGTTTGTAAAAGGTGCGTTAACTCAAAACAAGCGTTGCCGCCACTTCATGTTTGAAATCACTTTGTTTTTCCTTTTTTTGATCGATTCTGTGCAACAGATTGCCAAATATTATAGTGAAGGAATTTGTCCAGTTTGGGCCAAATACACCTTATGTGCAAGAATGCACAAAAATATCATTAAAATAAAAAAATTTTCATGTCTCAAACTAATCTACGTTTATTGCATGTACTTCCACCAGCTTCGAACACATCACGCTATGGGTCTTGTACAGACCACCAATAAACACTTCTGGCGGAATTTCGGATGTTTCCGTGTATTTTTCGTGCCGTTTTGTACCGTACCATCCGCGTTTTTTGGGGAGGGACATGTGCTTGGTTTTGAAATAGTGAAACTTTTCTGACATGCAACAACTTTTGTTTTTGCGGATCAGTTGAGATTGGGAATAGTTTCTGAGTTGTTCAAACACGTGCCTGTTAACCTAAAATATTTCCGTAAGTTTCGGTTGTGGTGGGAACAATTTTGCCAAGATGGGGCAAATTACTGGAATTTTGTCAAAATGGTAAAAAATCTTTATAGCTTTTACAGTTGTAATCTTAATCAGGCAATCGAGTGTTGTACTAAGTTACTGCAGGATTATATGCTGGCCTACAAGTAAGGCTCGTCCTCATTCGCATCAGGAACTCAGTTGCATAGTTGGTGTTTATTCAGTGGCACACCCCTGAAAGGAAGTCTGAAAATTCTCTGTCAAAAATGTCATGCCTTGAAGCAATTACGATAGTTGGAATTTTTCTGCTCACTAAAAATCAGGAACGGCAATTTAAACTTACAACATTATTGTGCTAACCTGAAAAGTAAAAATATCTTTCCCCACTTCAGAACACGGGGTAATGAAGTGGCGCCCAACAAAGACACCGCTGTTTCCACTACAGCAAAGCAAAGTGTGCTAAGTTGAATGTAAACGTTTTTAACACTGGAGCAAACGGAAAGAACGAATAGTGATATGATATCTCCTTCGTTCGGAAATGAGTAGAGATGTGTTAACTGTTTCCAATTCCGTTCACAAACGATAAAACATTGATAGTTTAGCAGATTTCTTGACAAGATTGAAGATCGGTGTAATGTAGTGGTCTCTTTCGTCAGGCTAGTTTTGCATGGTGTTGTTTCGTAGCTATATGGCGATTTCACGGTAAAAAAATAACATTCAAAGCATGGAGAACCGTCGAAAATTGGCCAATTTCTTAGCAATGGCACAGCGAAAGATCTTGCGATCACCTGGTCTAGCTGCACCATTCCTGCTATTCTATCAAGTGTTAAACTTACTGACATTGATACTTGCAAAAAGATTAACATAATACTTAATAAAAAAAGAAGCAATACACAACAGAGACACAAAACCAAATACAGACAAACAGTCATGCCACAAGTCAGACAAAAAAATAAAAAACAGACATAAACAGAATACGCAGATACTAGACAAAACAATGTCACTACCAGCACGAGCTATTGACTTGATAAACAATGTGAAGGTGTCCTTACTCTTTTACTGCAACAGCTATATATGAAAACAATATATGTAGCCTTACTTAAAGTTTGTAATTTATATTTAATTCCAAGATAATAATAATGCAAGACAGTTGATTTTATTGAAGTACAGATATTGTATCAGTTTTACCAACTTGTGTAATAATTACAGTAGCCTAAACGCCTCAGAAGATGCTGTTAAATATATTTCACGCAAACCACTTGTGAACGATTGTTCCCGCAATCCTCATCCAATGCGCAAGCAGTTAGTAAGATACATATATTCGCTCATGAAGTGCAGATGCAATTACATGCTTCCGACTTATATTCCATAAAAATGGTAAAAAGCAAATTGCGATGGCCCCGGCCAGGGACCGAGTTTGCTAAAAAAGTATAGGGGGGACAAACCTTATTGTTTGCGTTTCGATGACGTCACCATGTTTCACTCAACCGTAGTACGAAACCAGGGGTGGCCAACACGTCAATCGCGATCGACCGGTCGATCGCCGAGTGCCAGTTGGTCGATCGCGCCTGATTTTGCATTGATTTGACAACTACAAGATAGCTGAAAAGAACATTTTTCAATCAATATTTCAGAAAGCACATAAAAATGGAAAACGTAGTATTTTATGACATTTCGTACTTGTGGCTTTGTTGCCGACCAGTCGATCGCGAGTTATCAACAAATCTTCTGGTCGATCGTAGTCGAAGACAAGTTGGCCACCCCTGTTGTAAACGATAACAATGAGCTAAGTTTTGCAAATCTTTTCGTTTAAAATTTCTAGAACTATGTAAAATTCATCTAAAGAAAGAAAAATTTTTCTAAGATAATTTATGTATTTTGTCTGATCAGTTGCTAAATCCTGGATGAAGTAAATAATGTTTGGCTGCAAAACCCATCTTTGGTCATGGTAATGAACAATATCTACGTAACATAAAAAATGCGTTTATACGAAATAGGATTGTGTTTACGTGCAGTACGAGGCTCATGACAAAAAACCTAGGGTCTTATTTGAAATGAAACGTACAATTCTGCATTTCTGCTTCATTTCAAAACTAACTAAGGCGCTTTGTATTCTGGAGCTTCTTCAATATATCGACAGTGTGACTTGAACAAAGGCCCGAAACCAGCTTGGGACACCAGAGGGGCGAAGTGTTTTCTGGGAGGGGGCCAAATTTTTGAACTATGTCCAACAAATTTTTCCAGTGCAAAAAATGGGTGGTCAAGAAGACCCGTAACTAGGGGGAACTTTGCCCCCTTAAAAGTGTTCGCCCCCTAGTTACGGGCCTGCTTGACCACCCCATTTTTGCACGTTCACTTCTATTGCTATCTCAAGCTTGTTTCACATACACGGGGCTTGTCCATACATTACTTCTTGTCAGTGGCTTGCAGAGGGGGGGCGAACGGCGCGACGGCCCCGGGCATCCAAGGCAGGGGGGCATCCAAAGAGTGAAATTAAAAAATTAAAATGCTCTAAGCAGATGATTTTTCCGATTGTAAGGTTACTAACGTATGCTGCATGGATTTAATTTTTCGAAACTTGTTTTGTTTTATCAGCCCTAGTTTTTACCTACTCAAATGCCAGTAATTCTCACATTCTTCAATACCAGGGACCTATGCTCTACATGAGTGACGCACACCCAATCAAACTGATAGTGACGTGACTTTTTCCAAATCGTGTAATCAAGGGAAAATCACAAAAAAGGATTGAAAGATAACTTTGGACCTTTAAATGATTTTATGAGCCAAATTTCAAAACTGTCCTATTTCAACTTGCTTGATTTAGCTGACTTTTTGATGCATTTCCCGTTTCGCTTTTTGATGTGGCAACCCCACTTGTGCGCTAATGCAGCCGCACATCTGTGCTTGCAATAAATAGGCCTACATCATTTCGAGCTTCGTCAAACCCTGCTCAGGAATCCAGGGTAGTGAACCACTCGTGGGCTTCTGTTTTTTGTTGATTTTATATACTTGGAAAAATGTTAGAAACCTGTGCTTCCAATATGTTTCCTGGTTTTCAGAGACAAGTGGAATGATGTTAGAGTTATTTTCAAAACTGCCACTGAGAGCCTATAGGCCTACATAGAAAATTTGGGTAGGCTACTATGCTACCCATGGTTTCCTGATGTGAAACAAATATTAGGCACTTTATTACCCCAACATTTCAATGTGATTTTAAGTGCAAAACGTGTTTGGCCAAATGTGACCACCGAAACCTCGTGTGAAGAGTCTTCCTACACCATGGCTTGATGTGAGGAAAAATGGATCTACCGTATTTATTCGAATATAACACGCACTCGCATATAACACGCGCCCTTAATTTTTGAATGAAAAAACTGTTGAAGACATGTGGCTGTAACAAAACATTTATTGATAACATACGGTACACTGGTAAAGCAAACTGCCACTGTAAGCACAATTCCCAAATGAAATTAACAATTTAAAACCGGATTCATCATCAGATTCACCAAACAGTTGTTCGAACTCTTCTCGGGTTACGTTTATATCAGTGTCCAAAAAAAGAAATAAAGATAAAGCGTGCTGATGAAAAAGCTCGTGCATAACGCGCACCCTTAATTTTTTATTAAAATTCCGTACAAAATTTTGCGCGTTATATTCGAATAAATACGGTAAATCGAGCATGACATTTTCTATGCACAAACAAAAATTCCCCTCTAAAAATCCCCTATTTGGGATACAGTGCACAGAATTTGTATGCTATGTACGTTTCGCTGCGAAGGTAAGAATTTTTCTGTGAAAATGATTAAATATGGACGTTGGAAGTCAAAAATAGTTTGGTCCAGGCCCGTAACCAGCGTGGGACACCAGGAGGGGCGAAGAGTTTTCTGGGAGGGGCCCAAAATTTTTGAACTATGTCCAATAGTTTTAAACGATGTCCAACACATTT
>JGI24158J21664_10002908_pt1 | contig 21172 bp, 14 predicted proteins | sample Ectturendosymbi3_FD_21664 | JGI IMG/M metagenome (IMG submission 21664)
AAAAAAAATAGGAAGATGAAACTAAACTGACAAAGTTTTTCAGAACACCTCATAGACGTGCAGCTAGCACCCTACATTAGAACAACACATTACCGAGCGCAAAACGTTTTGAATATTTCGTGTGGATAAAGCTGCACATCAGTGATGATCGTTTATTTTATTTACCGCACAGGTGAATTAAAACCTCTGATATGGAAGGTATCACTCATGTCCGTAGTAGTAAGCACAAATTATTGAAAAAAAAATGTAACGTAGATAGATCTCTCCCATCTACCCAACTAAAAGAGAAACTTGCTGCTAACCGGTATATAGCAAAGCTTGTAACAGTATGCGCATGAAATTACAATTTCTAAACTATTTTGGTATATTCTTGTCCTCTAGTTCTTCGAAAAAAACTTGACAAAATTCTTGGAAAATGCACTCTCGGCGTGGGTTTGTATCGCAAAGCAGCTTGAACTTGCCGCCAGTTAATATTGGTGTTCATACACGTCAGAAGGTCTCTGTTGATCCGGTCAAGTCGCATTAAAATACACGATTCAGCATGATTGTGACAGCACAATGGTTTGTGTAATGACCGTTGGATCGACGTTCTAAACTGGCTTTGACACGTCACAAACGATTATTGCTTCCTCATAACACGTATTCTCACCACGGCAACGTCGTAATACTGCTGATCTTGCTTGCGAATTGCAGAAAAGTGCATACTACGATTTGTAACAAATAAACAGTATTTCAGAGCAACAATAACAAACGGCGTGATACGTCTGCTAAAGATTTGGTTGACTTTTTGTGCAAAGCACTAACGGTAATTTAAAACCAGATTAATCAACTTCACAAGATGTTTTTCAACGGAATGATAAAAGCGAAAGCCGGAAAAAGCGATCTTCACATTACAGCAACCACTCACAGCCAAGCTCAGCTCGATAAACAAAATTCTTGCCTTGCAGCATTCGGACATCATTACGCAAATTGCTTTGGGCCAGTGAATATGACGCAGACAATATGACGTAGACATACTGCGTTTCAGCGGTCCGCAGGCATAGTCTAGGAATGCTTTAAATCTGCGCAAAGTGAAGGAAAAATTCGCCATTGCGAATGTGATGATTACGCGGTTAACAACCTTTGATCTTGCTGATTGCCTCATTTGCTGCTACCTCATAATTCAGCAAAAATCTTCCGGTGATTGTCAAAATACTTTTATTGTATCTTGATTACTTTTTGCGCTGAGCGAGTGATATCACCAATCATTATTCTACTGCAATGAAATAATCCTAGAATTGTTCAAAAAAGTTTTGGTTAATTGAAGCTACTCAAAATTTCAGATAAAATACAATAATTGTGTGCCTCGTCACCAGTGGTATGTTTTCGTCGAAGTTGTTCTTCAAAGTTAACACAAAGTTTTTGCTCAGCAAAAAATTTGAAAATTGTACGAATTCTCTTCAGGTGCGGTTGCTTTGACTGGTTAAGTAATAAAAGTAGAAGATGTTGGTAACCCCGAAAGCTGCTGTACAATTTACATCTGTAACCATAGTCATTTCCAACAGTTTCGGAAAAACGTGGTTTTCCAACTAACTGATAACAAAGAATAAAAGCTGATATGTCTACCCACTAGACTAGGCGATATATATACTCGGTAAGATCTTAGTGTCCGATTCTTTGCTGGAAAAGGATTCCTTTGGATAGACAGAACATTTACACTGTTCATAAAACGGGAAAGTTGTTCCTAAAATCGCGGAAAATTTAATAAGAATTTCATTGCAACTACGTTGCTTTTCGCCTACAGGTTCTATGAGCACATAAGGTTAGCTGGATGATGACTATTTCTGTTTCGTTTTGTAACAGAACGTAATCAATTTTCCATTCCCGAAGTTTAACATGTTGATGAAGAGTAACTTTCCCCTCTAAATTTACTTCATGCTTTTAACCTCCCCCTTACGCATCTCTTCGATAGGTTTAAGAGGTTTCTTAATTTTCTTACGCATTGCATAGGTTTTCTCAGAAAACGTTGATGATGTTTAAGTCAGATGATTTTGTGGTGTCTGGTAGTAGGAATAGACTAGCATTTTGTTCGAAACTTATGAACAAATTGTTTAGACATATCAAGAAACACCAGGATAATTGTTGATCATGAAACCCCGTTACTATTGTTCCTTTTGTGCGATTGTAATTGAAAACGTAAAAACTCAAAAAAATTTCTGCTTTCGTAAGTTTTTTAAAGAAAGTATTCACTCGTGTCAGAAAAGATGCCTACTTCACTATCACCTATAGCAGCTTTACACAACGCTGATTTTTACAAAATTCTCAAAGGTACAGTAGTTCATACTTTTGGATTCTATCAGAAAACGCGAGTTGCCTCACAAGTTGACTTTAGCTGTCCCAATTCATTGCAAATATGTTTGTAATTTTTCTTACGAGTTGATATTTCCACTTACAGACCAAAACCGACCTCGGCCTGGCCCCTGGTCTGCCTCCCTCAAGCACTGTAACCAACATGAAGTTGGAAGCCGTCATGGAAAACCTCCAACGCCAGCACCAACAACGCTTGATCAATCAACAGAAATCTGATGACATCATAAAGGGTGACACGAGGTGCAATGGGGACAACTACAGCGACAGTTCTGACCATGGGCGACGGTCATACTCCGATTCCCCGAAGGGGCCAGTCGGGGGAGACGACTCTTGCGACGAAGAACGACAGGATGTTACGTCGCCAATGCGAATGTCAAAACATGACGACGACGATGATGACGTAGCAAATGAACGGTGCTCCCCCACCTCCGATAGGTCTTCCGCTTTAATGGCGCAACAAATGGCCTTCGCTGCCGCCCTCGCCCACCACCGCTCGTCACCTGAGAATGGTATTCCTTCGTCCTTGAGCAATTTTATGCCTCAGGCAATGCTGCAACAGCTTGGCCAGTTCCAAACCAGCTTGGCCAATTTTGACCCATCGCAATTGCCTCAGGTAACATGAAACCTCAGCCAAAGGTGCAGTTTGTGGAAAGACGGTGTTTGCTCAAGTCATTCAGTTTCCGTTAAAAGTAAACAACATTGCCGTTTAGAGCAACGATATTTGCAAATTTAACTCGAACAAAGTATAAATCCACTTTTCGTCTGTTCCAGAGTGTGAAATTACCACTGTTGGTCTTAGTTGTATTTTATATAACCTCCTTTAAGCATTAGTCATGATGTCTGGTTGCTTTGCTTCGCTGCCAAAATTTCTGCGTATTATTCGCCTCTAATTTTTTCCTTATTCCCATCTACCGGTTGTTAGCTGCATATTTTGCAAGCTGAATGTGTTCCAGGATAAACAAATGCTATCAGTCGACGCTGCTTACAAAGTAAAATCAACTTTGCTTAAACGTGTCCTTTGCAGGGTTTTCGAGAACTTGCTCTGTTTCAACATCAACAGATCGCCCAGCGCATGGCAGCAGAAGCTCAGAAGCGGTTGCAAGAACAACAGAGCATACAACCTACCACAGTGAGTTCAGTAACACCCGATTGATGATATGACTGTGGCAGCTGCACAAGACAAAGGAGGTTTTATCCCATTAAAGTTAATCGGGGTGGATCTTGTTGAATGCCGGGCGTAACTTTAGCGCAGACGTTTGCAAACATTAGGGAAATGTGAAGCTTGAAGCAAATGCTTGAAATGATTTTTATATATTTGGCTTAGTTAGAGAGGCAACATCATTGCAAAAGATGTATTGTAAACGTGCGGGGAATGTCAAAGTTTTAAGTTGCAGCCACGAACTTAAGGTCACTTTATAAGATTGCATGTCCTGCAAATCATAAAATGTGTGGCCCTTTAGCTTCCTCAGTCTAGGAATACCTCATTAAGTGGTTTTCTTGCATTCGTTCTTCTTCATTGTTCGAGTGTTTCAAATTCCCGAGGTTTAGTTATCGGCAGTTGGATTTACAGTCTTCCTAGAAAAGTGATCAGTTTGTTTGTTTTGCAAAATATCAAAGACGAAATCGGCCTTTCATATCGGAAACGCAATGTACAAAGAGACAATTGTCATATGCTGATTAGAAACACACCGTACCTAAGCTTGATAAAGGAATTGTTAAAACTACTATCAAAAAATACGTGACTGTCCGCATCTGCCCAATTTGATACTTCTACGATTGCACGATTTTCAAAATGTAAGTTGCTGGAAACATATTGAAAGAAATTTTAGTCTTTTGCTGCACTTAGGGTTTAGAAATTTAAGTCTGTGACGAACGTTTGAATGTGTTAAGGCAGACCAAATGTTTTGTTGCTATTTCAGCCTCATCCGTCTTTGCCTTTAAGTCAGTCGTCCAACCACCAAAATCACCCTTCAACTCCAACAAATTCTTCAATCTCGTCCAGTACTACAACGCAATCAAAACCACCCAGTAGCAGCAACAGCAACGGTGGAAATCAACAAGAATGGACCTACGAGGAGCAATTTAAACAGGTAACATTTATGCAGGCAAAGACAGTAATTCTTTGAGCCAAGTAAGGAGAAACAATGACGCAGCCCTAATTTTGCACCACTGCATGGTATCACATCATTCAGAACGGAACCAAGAAAACTGTTGCTTTTTAAATGATCTTAACATTCAGAGAATCTACTTGTTTTGTGTGAAAACGCATTGACGAAATTAATTTTTTTATTAGCAAAAACCGTAATAAACATTTGTACAATTTGAAATCAAATACTTGCTCCTGTTGCCTTTACTCAGGAGCATGCAGTAGATTTTCTGCAAGGCATCTCCAGCTATGCGGGCAAACTTGAGTGTGAGCCCGTTGTGGGTCTTCATCAGATTCTAGAAACATGCTACGTTACCACAAGATCCGCAGCTGATTATGAGTCTTTGCGGGTCAAGGCAGCAAAAAACGTAATTTTCTCCCAGCACCTTAGCACAGTCAGACACGCGGCAATGCGACATATCAACAGTCACTGGCGATAATGCGTGTCTTAATAAGCGTCACCCTTGTGTAAGATTTTCCTGTCATGTCAGCTTCGTGACAGGGCAATCAGTTGCTGATCAAGCTCTGCTCAGGAAAATGATATCGCCAGAAAGAGTAGTGAGAAGACGTCAGGATTCTGGCGTCTGCCGCAATACGTTCATAAGGCTCTTGAGGCGTTCAGCCATTTGCGGTGCCTTTGTTAGATTTCGTAATTAGACGAACACCGCATACTCGTTTTTTACATCGTTATGGAGCGATGCGTCTCAGCTGGTGAAAGTGTCGCGACATTCGAATGTAACAAAACTCATCAAAATTTCACTTCCCTCAAATTTGTTGTTTATTAAGAGTAACACTGTTTTCCTTTGCAGGGAAAATCAGTTGTGCAATTCTGAAATACTTCACATTAAGTTTGTTTTACTGATTGACTATAATCGTTAAAGCATTATACAGTAAACCATAAGGTCAAAACACAGTTGGAAAAAACGTAAAGGCCAGAGACTCCTTTCTGCTGAGCTGGTAAGTAATGGCAATTAACCATTCTATCGTCTTCAATCTCTTATCAAAACGTAAAGGAAAAAAAAACAGAGCAAAAATTCAAACGTTTCCAGGAACCAATAAGGTTTCATTGGCCTAATATTCACTAAAATATACGGCTTTTCTGTCTTGAACTTTCCCAAAGAAGCTCCTTCCCAAATGTTCTTAAATGTGCAAGGATGTAACATCATCTTCGTAGGCCTGAGAGACCTGTTAGTTTGATGCCATTATTCTAAGTTTTAATTAACAGCCAATGATCATTAATTGGTGATATACCCCAAGCTGTTCCGCTCGTATGTGAATATATTGTTCTGTCACCAGCACTCGCGTTTTTGTACCACGGAGGGAGTTAGCGGGGAAAAAGTATCACGTTTAACGACTAAATGTGACAAAAACCGAAGTTGCCCCAAAAGCACAACACATTAAATAAAAGAAACAGAAAAGCTGATGGTGAGCAGAAGCATGCGTTTAGAGCATTTTATCCTGTCGAAAAAGACACGGCCTTAGAAGTAGACGAGCCGCATGCAGTAAAGAATCTAATTCACCAAGAGTGCACAAGGTAGCAGAAGACTTTGTTGGCAAAGCACGCTGCGCAGCCTGATGAACAATTCCACTTTCTTACACAGGAGAGCTGAGGCCAGATGTTGGATCTCTAAAAAGTATCGGCTCGTTGAGGTGCGCACTGATAATGGTTTTCTTATACTTTACGTGTTTTTACTACAATCTTCCTCCGATGCGTGCAACTGCTTAAAACGTCTTTTAAACCAGTCTATCTTACTAGTGATTGTGTGGAAAAAGTAATGGTTGGGTTAGCTGGCCGTTTGACCCCTTTCGATCGACTGTTAGATTTTGTCAACAACCAAAGCGTTGCGCGCTCGACAAAATTAACATTTCTGTCAATTATTGCGCCGCTTCGCTAAACCACGGTTTCCACAGTTTTCTTCTTTTGTTTGAAAAACTTTATTAATCGTGTTTTTTCAGTAAGCTTGCCAAAGAGTCCCCCGACCAATATTGCGCGGTTTAGTTGAGGAAGAAATCAGACCTGAACGAAAACGCAGTTTTTTCGAGACGAAGCCCCTATGGTCAAAAGAAATGCTCTCGGCGCGATTTGGATCGCAGCCAGAGATGAAGCGAACCTGGCAGAAGCCATTGATCTGATGCGTTGTTTCGCCGAGCTGAGAATTTAGGTATGACTTTCACTGGCGCGTCAAACAAATTAACATCTCGTCGCTTGACTGCAAAGCAGCAATGCGCTTGTGCCAACAACTGGCCGCCCTCTGATGCATCAATACAATTCTAGATCTTATCTGTCGATTACTGGGACTTCCTTGATTTGGGGCCCTAGTAAAATTAAGCTGTGTTGGGGCGGGTTGGTGTGGGGATAAATTGATTTTGGAAATTTGAAACGAAACTATTTCAGCAAATCACGTTTGATTTTGGGTATCAACGTGTCTCTTCTTCCTCTTCTGCGTATTTTCTTGTATATAACAAACGTATAATTCGAGAGAAAACGCAGTAGTTTCAATGCACTATAAAAGTTTTAAAACCAGTACATTGCAAGTGCCTATTGCTTATCTTAAGAAACGTTTTTTCAGCGACTTCCGCGAAAGACTTTCATGGACTTGGACGACTCTAATCATATGCCAGCCGCGCTGCACAACCTTAGCGCGTCCAAGAAAACAAAATCTTCAGGCAAAGCTTGCCGAGCATAGAATCGTCATCGATCTTTTACTGAAACTTCAGCCTAATGCAATGGCGCATAATTCCGTGCCTGATTCGTATGAGCGTATTAAAATGAAAAGCAGGTCCCCCGGTGACCGATCGGACTAATCGGAAAAGCGAACAAGTCGACTTTCGAGCGACCACCGACCACATTGCCCTTGGCATCTACAATGATAATAATCCAGTGCCATAAGGTTTTGATTAGGTTCCCCTTATTCTGCTGCGCTCCAAGACGTGCTTCCAGACGGCATTTCGACATTTTTTCAAGTAGGCAATGGGATTTGTGGGTGAAGTTTGCATATTTGATAAAAGTGATGGAAAATCCTGGACCAAAAATCCTTCCACTTTTGAAAAACGGGTCTTCTGCAAACGTTTCGGGCGTTCTCAGCTCAACAGCGAGTGTTTATGCAGCAACGAATGTTATTTCCGCTATTCTGCCACCATGTAGCAAAGCATAAGTTTGAAGTGGATAACGATATGAACAAATATCAGCAAAACTTTTCGGAAAGTTTGCAAACGTGTTGTTCGAAAAAGAACTGTATCGCTGCAACATGTCGTGTCGTTTGTAAAATTTGGCTGAGTTCAAAAATGCAGAACAACATTGCTGGTGGTGACATCGTTTGCATAAAACCGCCTCCAGGTAGATTTGCTTTTCAACGCTTTTGGAAAGAAAAATACATAAATTTTCGCCCTTGGTGGCTTGAAAGTAATCAAAGGGAAATTTCGGAAGACGAAGACATGCCTTTTACCTGGTTTTCGGCTACCTTTGGGTACTTGTATGCAGCAGTTTTTTGTTTTTTTGGTTTGGGTACATTTCGCAGCAAGAGGATTTGCTAAATTGTTCCGTTTTAGCACAGTATTTCGGAAATGAATTCGATGCTTTTGCTAAACGTTCTGAATGAAGCGAGCCGTGCAACCCAAAACTGCTTCACAATTCCACTTACAAAGTGGAATTCCTTGTCAGCCATGACCAAATGCTTCAGCTTGCACGTGGACACTGCACACCAAAGGCTTGTGCTTCGTCGGGGGCAACCCTGTGCGGGTGATCGGAGCTGGAATATAGTCGCTTCTTGCTTTGCTTATGGGTCAAGTTCGGGAGGACCCCGGATTGATTCAAACGCAAGCGAGGATTAGATTACAGCAACCAGCAAAACTGTTCGCGCCGTTGTTTAGACTTGCAAAGACGTCCCACTTTCATTTCTGCTGCGCCGAGGCGCAAAGCAGCTCAAGCGTGACCGCACCAGTCATGGGAGACAAGCTCTGGGTCTGTTTGTTTTTCGGAGCGGCCGATTACCTCGCTTATAATTCTCGGGGGCGCTCGCCGCGCTAATGGCCGCCACACACAGACGGCGGCTTAAATAACGCCGCACTGCATTTGTTATTGGCCCTGACCCATGACGGGGGATATCGCTTGATTACGAGGCGTTGCGACGATGGGTTTCCATTCGACTGGCAACCCCCAGATCTGACCCACATCGGTCTCTCGAGATTAAGTGGCAGCTTTAACGAATGGAAAAGCAAGTGTCACTCTTTTGATTGAGCAATTGGTTGCACTGTTGTGCCAGATCCTTGGCCTTGCAAAGTTGTCGTAAATTGATTTCTCCTTAGTACGACTTCAGTTAAAATTTAGTCAAATGCTGTTAGGTGGATCAAGCCAAGCCACTGGTTTAGCAACCAGAAGTCGCCAATAATCTTGCTTACTTTAGCGGATGACTGGGTAACTGTCGCTCCAACCTTTTGTTCGTCTTTTTTAGTTTCAAACCAAAGACATGTCCAGATTAAAACAGTATAACAACCAATCTATACTTTTGCCCTTCATACGTTTTTCATTACGTCCTCAATGATCTATTCTGCGTTAGACAGAAAAGGTACGACAAATTATAAACAAACTTTGGAGAGTTTCGTGTGGTTCGATGCCATCTACTGTCATGTAAGAAGCATTTTGAACTTTTAGATGTTGATAAAAAAGAAGAGTTGTTGAAGCATGTTTGTTGTTACATTTGGAAAATCAGGAAACATCATATCATCTGACATTTCGTTTCGTGAATGTACAAAACATGGGAAACCAATAGTTTGCTTTTCAAATAATCCTTGCACAGTTTGTTCGACGTTACCGCATACAGTTTTTAGTTGAAGAGAAGTCGTTATATTTAGGTTTACATAAATGTGTGTGCTATCTCTGAGATGATCACGTTTCCCATCTACCGAAAAATAACCAAAACTGATTTGATTCGTTAATTGCTCCAGTATACCTTTTATAAACATGGATTCAACAGATCTAAATCAATTTTGGAATCATTGATTCAATTCATACGAAAACAATATCTTCGTCTATCTGGTGCTACCCGTAATTAAGTTCGTTGGGCCTAAGCCAAATATCGTTTCAGGCTGGCGCACAAATTACCATCAAGTATGCCAGTTTAATATGCTTTCCTTTTTAGACCAGTGGCTCTCAAATGGGGTTGCTCTCATCCCATGTGTATGCAACAGGGACATTTGTGGGTGCAAGCCTATCAGTTCGTCATACACGTGTTCTGGCCCATAGCCAGGCTTTAAGTTGTGGGGAGGCAAAAAGACATTTTTTGGGGAAAGATTTTTGTTGCATGTTGAAAACAATCTTTTCAGCGCGCAACAAAGTTTCGGGGGAGACAAAAAATAATTGGGGGGTACTGCCCCCAAATGCCTCGACCCTCCGTGGCTGAAGGCCTGCAGGAATACATGTTAAACGCTAAGTGGTGCGAAAATGATTCTTCCTTCTGCAGCGAGTGCGAGGTGCAAAAGAAATTAACAAAAGCCCTGTTTGCTGTCAACTCATCATTATTTAGTTGACATTTATTTACGTTTACGTGTTGATCAAATGCATTGGAGAAAATCTTCTGTAAAGTTGCGAATGTGCTTGAAAAAATAATACCTTTGACTTTTCTGAAATAAGCACTTTTTTATAAATCACTTTGCAACGAAACTTTAGGTCCCAAGGAAAAGTAATGAAGTGTTACTTATCGGTGAGTTAACGCGCCTTGCCCAACTTAGCCTTTGCCTAAATAACGTAAAAGTAGCTTCCACTTCGGCAACTCTTATAATAGATTTTGTGCCTTGGTTCCACCAAAGTGTTCAGCGCAAGAAAAGATGGGCGATTCGTTCAGCGTGTTCGCGATTGAAAAGACCTCGACTGTAAGTGTCCATTAAATTTTAATCTATTCAGAATAAGATTTAGGAAATGTGGCCAATGCTGCCAAATAGTCATGAAATGCTGTTACTTGTTTTTTTTGCGTGAATCCAGCAAACTATTATTTATTTATGGACCAATCGGGTGATTCTGTTGCGTCTCAGTCAAACAAATGATATTTCAATAATTCATTCCAATATTGGCCGCATCAGACGTACTTAGATTGCGATTTTATCTGGAAGATTTTCGCTTGGAATTCGATTAGCGCCTCCAAGAGATGGGCGACGTTTAATTGTCGCGATGCCATCTTTGCGGCACTGATGTTTTATTTATGCTTTAATTTCGAACAAAATCTAGATTTCCGTCCCCGATAAGCGAATCATGAGCCATTCGCTACAGTGTCAGCTGACTTTTTCATTTGAAATATACACTACATCATTTACACAAGACAACAATGAGACGCCTGTTGCGAATCAAGCCTGCTTTTTGGTTCCAGTGGTGCTTTTCCCAACCCAAGACAGGATCGCATCTTAAGCGAACCAAAAGCTTATTTGTTACTTGCTCTGGTGAACTTTGAAAAGGCTGCAGATCTTCGCTTATCGTTTTTCCAAAGTTTCGAACTCAACTGAGTCATCTGCATGCATTACCTTCGCGTAATGAGCACAAGGAAATCATTGCTGTGGTTAAACGGGAAATCTTAACTTGCTGAAAAGATTCTTAACTTCTTGCGACAAGTTGCACGGCAAGGAAAAGTTTTGTTTTGTGGTCTTCTCGCGACTAAAAGATCGGTTAGCCGAAATCTTGATTCTGCTCAACTGAATTTATCTATGTCATTGCGAATGACTGGCCGTGCGCTAACAAATTATTGCCGACCATATTTTTGTCAGCTTCTGATGTAACTCGAGCAAGTACGGGAACGCTTTGCACTCAAGAAAAGTGGTGAATAGATTGCCAATCACAAATTCAGAAGGTATTTGCAAGGATGTTGGGAAGGAGAGCAAATAGCGGCTATCTTTTATAGCAGCGAGTTATGAAAGCTGACTATTTTTTTTATAGTGGCATCATATGTTCAGTTGTTTTTCTGTCTCGTGCTCCCACCTCGCATGCCATCTCCCTTTTCTTGCTTTAATGGAAGCCGCTGCCATGCGAAGGATCGACAGCGGCTTGTTAGTCATTGTCGTACTTTTCCATTATGATAAAAATTCTTATAGAAGTTTACTTGGCTAATATCTTTTTCGGTGCAAAGCACTCTTTGCTCTGAAATGTGCCAGCCTCTGATATTTTTGTTGTAACTATTTACTTGTATCCAATAATGTATTCAACTACCATGTATAGAAAAGAAACAAATATTTCTTGGAATAAGTGAGAATTTCAAGATGAAGCACACAGTTCTTCTTAGCACGCAAGCAAGGTCACGTTCTCGAATGGGAATGTCTCTGTTTTTGTTTCAATTTAGCGCCGCAACAACCCCCTGAGACGTCACCTAAACGCATGAATCCATACGTCAAACGAATTCGCCTGCATTAAATTCGCTGTACTTCCATGCGCAGCAGGTTATTCTGCAAAATCTTTTCTGGATACATCATATTTTCGTTTTTACTCACCGAATATGTGGCAAAAGTTGTGCGGGATTGACTGGCGTTTCCGCAATAACCCTTCTCATTTCATTATTGATTTGCACGTGAACAAAGATCATTGACATTTTTCAAGAGAAATAAAAAGTTTGTAATGACTTTCTGCACATCGCAAATTCACCCAAAAACGTGATTTAGCAAGATGATGAACAAATATTTATCACTCTGTCTGTTGTAACATGGCAATCCATTTATTCCGTGACTTAGTCGTATTTACAAATGAAACAAATTAGGCGAAAAAAGCATGGTTATGCCGCCGTAGGTTATGCCGCCGTATCCAGAGCAACAAGATTTCTGAAAAGATTTGAAAAAGTTGACGAAAAGTGTTTCAAAAGTTAAGGAATTCGTTATAAATATGCGACTATGCGACAGACAAAAATCCGTTTCTGCATACACTTTTGCAATATTATAAAATTAAGAGTTTCGTGGGAAGTTCCCGTCAAAAGCGCGCAGTTTAGACGCATAACTACGTTCAACGTTCAGGAAAGCAGGGCTACGAAGAACATTGTTGACGCGCTCCTTCCAAAAATCCCTTGGCAAATCGGTAAGCGTGAATGTGTAAGGAGCAGACTCGCTATATTTTTAATTCACAAAAAGTGGTGTCAAAGAACAACCTTCGCCTTTTGCTGGTTTCTTACCAGCTGTAATTAGCGCCTGTTTTGTTTTGCTTCGTGCATAACACGATACAAAGCGGGAATTTACGGTTTTGCGGCTGCAAAAACAGCAACAGGACACCTACAGTCTTCCGCATGCGGCATCCTGCCGTTTGCAAATCTGCGTTAGGCTTCTTAGTCAGTGTAGCATTTCGTTTACGATTGTTGCTGCAGTGTACTTCCATTGTTTGCCTTTGTTGGTGTTACAACGTCATGGCTCGCTTGAGCTCCAAAAAAAACTTGCCTTTGATGACCCTACGCCCCAAAGCCGCGCAACTTTTAACATCAGCAGCGATTGGCCGTATTTGTCGTCTCACTTCACCCACGAAGCAATGGAGCTTTGCCGCATTCCACGAGCCATGCCAAAAAAGCCATAAAAACGCAAATAAACCGCAAATTCACTCTCTTCATCTTCTCTTTTGTAAGTATCTTCTCACGAAATCAGAAAGTTTCAGGGACCAATGTCTAATTTCTAATGGACAAATGGGTGCGGGGTCACGGGCCGTTAAGTTCCACTCCAAAACGTCGCCGCTTGGTCTGCGTATGCCGGTGACGATCTTAATGGAACCGAATCATGCGACAGTGAGTTGATGGGCACATTTAATGCGCCGCTTACATAAACATGTACCTGGTGCGATGCTACAGTCCCATTCGCTCGGGTTCCATTTCCTTTTTCCGCCGATGACGCAGCTTGCAAGGCGTTGCCACCAGCACACGTCTTCCCTCACATTTTGCGTTGAGTGCGCGGCTCAAAAATGTCGTTTTCGTGGCGCGCATCGACTCAAGTCTGCGCAGGCTTTCTGCTCAAGTGTTTGAAACGCTTGCAGGGTGCAAACAGTACAAATGCGTAGTAAACAGTTGCATATAAATTCGTTGTTTAGTTTCAATCGCCCAATGGTAGATCCAAGGGTGGAAAGAAAAACGGCATTGTGTCTTCGCGGCGAAAGAGGCTGAAATTAACCGAGTCTACTATTGCCGTGGACAAATAGACAAAAATTCTCCATTTCGGCATCATTTCTTTTTCAAGTGCACAAAGACCAACAGAAAACATAACTTTACGCACGCTTCTGAGCTATGTCCTTGAAACAATTGCAGGTTTGGTATGAGCGACAGCAACAGCCACGTTGTGGTTTTATCAACATTTTGTTCGACTACTGCTTCGTCGTATTGCGAGCGGTGAGCGATCGTGTCTGTTACATAGGTCTGCGACAAATTTTGACGGTTGGAATTCCGTACCGCTACGCTCTGGTCGCCAGAGGCAAGACCTCTCAAGGGTGCGCTCGCGTCGGCTTAGTTGAGCATCGGCAGTTAATTGCGCCACTCAACGATACAGATGTTTCGCAGCGCGCTTTTATATAACTTTCGCGTTATCAAGTTAGGCCGATTCCGGATCGATATCTCGCTATTGTTGCCCGACGGTCAGCGGTCACTTTCGAATCTCAAGCACGTTCGAGAACACTCCGTGTGCGCGCGCTATTGCCGCGATCTGGGCGAAAGTTATCGATCTAAAATTAAGCAGGGACGCGGGAAACAATTAATGATTGCGAAAAGTGCCTTCGCTTCCATTCGAAAGGCTTCGGCAGATCCTAGAACGGAGAATAATTAAAATCGGTTCTTCTCCTTCAGACCTAATAGCCCTTTGATGACGCCACCAGTCAAACAGACTTCCTTTGTTTCGAAACAATAAACATGTGTGTCATGTGGATTACAAACTCAACCAAGTTGTGAACGCTTTGATGGACGACTTAGTCAGTCATTGATTGAATTTTCGATGACTTGTTTTACGAAAGGTTTCCTTCGCTTCAAAACGTCAACCAAACATGCAGTTCCCTTTGAAGTCACCCAACCATGAGAGCGTCTTGTCAAAAATATCAAGCGATTGGTCTTGCGGAAATCAAAACGTTCTTTCCATGTGATTTAATCAAATAAAGGTGGACCTCTTGCTCGCTTTTATTCGCGTAGCAACTACGAATTAACCGCAGCCAGTGCTTGTCCTATTACAACAACCATTCATTAGCGAATTCCATACAATGATCGGCTTTCGCAGTGCACCTGTTTTGTGCAGGCACTGCCTGCCTGCCATTAGCCATATACGTCAGAAATTTTGGCCAAACTGTGAAGTGTTGCAGATGTTTTATGCCTGGTTCTGATTCGAATCTTGTTTTTCAGGAAATAATTGTCGCTGTTTGAAAAGATTAACATGGGGGATTTCGCAACGGGTTTATCCATCGCATAATCGGCATAGTTTGAGACTTTCAGTGAGACAACAGAAAGAGCAACTACTTCCAAGCCACAACTGCTCCAATTGACTGTATGCTTTATGTCAAGGGCGCTCAAACTTTTTCAGCATGCGAGCTACTTATAAAATGAACAAGTCGAAGTGATCTACCTACTGCAAAAATGCAAAACATATATTTATTAATAAATATATTGAGAATTCTTTTACAATGGACTGTATGTTGATGTAGGGCTACCTTGCGTACACATACGATCCCGTATTGCACAACGCAGCACAATTAACTATGTACATTTTTTTTGTCATTACCTGACTTTACGCAGATGACTTGCACTTAATAGAATCACCCAGGGTGTTACTGCCATGCAATCTACCCAGAGTACCATTGAGATCAACTGGTTGATCGCGATCGACGTATTGAGCACCCCTGCTTTGTGGTTTCGTTGCTGATGCTTTTATTCACGTAGTTCCTTATCGTATGTAAACTGAAAGGCTTTGACATTTTGACTTTTCTGAAGTGCACGCACGTGACCGAGCAGCAGACATTGCTGTTGACCGCGCATATGAGACATGGCCTGCGCGTATACCAGTCCCTTCGGCGAAATCATTAATCTCGCTCAGTTCATCTTCGCATCGAATTGATCCAGACTTAACTATATTTCAAAAACCTCCCCCGGGATTAGGATATGCATTATTAAGAGAATGAGTGAAATGTTGCTCTTGTTTTTCAGCTGAAAGGGCCTTGATCGCGCCATAACGGTAATTCTACTTTTGACAAGATAATGGGTTTCTGTCTTCAGTGTCGCACTCCTATCACCACATATTCTAACATACATTGCTTTAAGCTGTAATGGGGTGAACAAATTCGACTTGAGTAATTCAAAAGAAAAGCAAATCTTGTGGAGTGGGGGGTGAGGACAACCAGCCGAGCAGTAGCAGCGCTCTAAAAACAAGTGACGTTGGGTTCAGTAATGTGGTTTGCTTCAACCAAACGTTGGTAGAGATCTCGCGCATCTTCGCAGTCCAAGTAGCAAACGCTCTTCTTCGTGTGTTCTGTTACAAGTGTGACAAACAACGTCGTGTTCGCCGCTCTCTATCAGCATGTGGTGCAGCACTACGAAAACAACTATCTTCGCAAAATCTGCTGGCCATTCCATGTGATCAGGGGCAGATCCAGCCGGTAAGGTTGGTGGGGCAATTTCAGTAATAATTGGCAGACAAGTCTCATTACGGGTTCACTACTGTAAGAGGGTAAAGTATACTTCACAACACTGCTATGAAAAAACAACAAACGGCAAAATGGCCTTATATCGCGGATGCTGTTTTCTGAATTGTACAAATCATGGTGAATAAAGTTACTTTCGTAGGTTTCAGGGGGGGCGATAGCCCCAATCGCGCCTCCCCCTGGATCCGCCCGTGCATGTGATTCATGTTGTTTGTGGAGTACTTTTTAATTTAAACTCCCACCAGTTTTTTTACACGGGCGTCTCTCTCTCGCCTTGGTTTTAATGAAGCTCTGATCCTGTTCATTTAAAATTGCGTGTTGTATTATTCCTTGTAAGGGCTGTGTTTGGCTAAAAGAAATCACATTCATGACATGAAGCAAACCTCACAAAACATGTGAAGCTATACTGCACGACGACGATGCAGATGAAAATCAATGTTTTTAGCTGGCTTGGCATATCTGGACCATTGTTGAAAGCACAACCAAACCTTGACAAATACTTGTGAGCAAGCCCATTTGCAACGTAACTCTTTCACGCACTGGCATCTGCAGGATTTGATGCAGCCCCTACGCATCCACTGATTCGATAATATTGAGCGATGCCATAAGGCACGGTGAACCGCCATTTTTTCAAATGGGCGACTTCCAGCCGACGTCCGCGAAACTCGAAGTCTCGCGACTTACAGCGATCCCTTGCAGGCGCATGCTTGAACTACTTACGAGACAGAATATATATTGCTCATGTACGTCTCATAACGTACAGATGTTTTGCTTGCAATGTGACGTGAGAAGACGCTTTGCAGTCAGTTTGCCCCAAAGTCACCCGGTGATATGTTACCCGATTTATGAAATCAGACATCAGTGATTGATATTTTGGACAGGGAATGGGCAAACGTCTTGACTCGAGAACCGCATTCGTTTTTAAAATTTGACCTTGGGACGGATTGGGAGCAAATGGATGGATTTTTTGTGTAAATTGATGTGAATGAGATGCATGAAAAGGATCGACTTTATAATTTGCAAAAGCTGAACGGGCCGGACCAAAGAGCTTAGCTAAACGCTGTATGTTGCCCGCCGGCCGGAGTAGGCCCGTGCCTGTCTGTACGACAGAAAGCGGGATTTTTCTCGCAGACGTTTGTAGTAAAGCGGAAAGACAGCGGAACTCACCCCAAATGATTACTGAGGAGTGCAAGTGTTAGCGAACGTGGTCATTTCACTGCATTTACTTTGAAAGTAGTTGTTTGCAACGTCAGTGACAACACTTTTTCCATACGAGAAACTGTAATGATAGAAATCGTTTTTCAACTGATGCTCTGTCATTTGCAGCTGTACGAAATTGACAGCGATCCAAAGAGGAAGGAGTTCCTGGACGAGTTGTTCAACTTTATGCAAAAAAGAGGTACAATGATGTTTGCACTGAAGTAAGGAAATTCACGCAGGATAAACTCAGACCAAAAGTGAAAAGAGCCACCGTAGAAAATGCGCAACTGTATCTCTGTTGGGCAGGAAAGCACCCATAGTGCTGAAAGCATTTAGTTTCTTATTTGTCCTGCAATGGAAAAAAGTAAAAGTTATTACCTGCATTCATTATAGCTAAAGTTCCGATTAATTTATTACAACTGCAGGTAAAGTTTTTTCTTCCAACATTTCGAAGCAACAATGTGATACAGAGTACAATTACATTGTGCTGTAGATGATGCCAAATGCTCTCCAGACCAGTACGTGCTGTCATTGTACATTAAGGTTTCACTTAATTTTGGGTACGGCGTTTGTCCAAATCGGTGAAAAAAAACTGCCCGTACCTATCGTGGGGCGATGTTAATGGTCAAAGTCAAGATTTTTTCCAGATATAATTAAACCTTTTATTCTTCACAAAAGTTTCTTTATTCGCTTCAGAAGTACTCAACACTGTTGTACTCCACCTTTCTATAAAAACAAGAAAATATTTTTCACTTTGGCTTTTAGACATCTGCGTTATAGCATGCAGGTGTGGTTTCGTCACCTGAGTTGATTGCTGGAATGACAATCACAAATGGATTTGTAACAAACGGTGAATGTTTCATGAATTGTTTGAGGCACCAACTGCAATCCGTGCGAACTTTTTTGATCCGAAAAATCCGCTAAATGCAACTGATGAACTCTTTCAAGCATTAGAATTTGTTGGAGCCATTGAAACCAGTTCCTGAGTATTAAACGTCGAAATGAAAGAAATGAAAATAATTGATAGTGGCCTTGCCTACAAATGTATAACGGCCTTAGATGGAAGCGTATTTGGGTCAAATTAAAGACATAACAATTGCCAATAAAATTAGGAACTATAGGTGTTGAATAAAATAAAGTGTTGTCTTCAGGGTTTCGCAAGCGCTTATTGACACAAAAAGTTTGAAACCGTCGCTGGATGACTGTTTTCTGAAAGCAAACAGGTTGTTGCATGTTGCATCTATCAAGTGTTATGGCGAACAACATAAGCTTAGCATGATCTATTTCTCAGCTGGATCGTAATGAGTAAAAAGGTAGTGTAATTTAGACCGATGGACGACACTGCAGTTCAGTTAAGAATGCCGGAAATCGATACTCCAGCAAATATTTTTGATTCGTGCCGAATTTCTTCGTTTTGTTCAGTCATGAAAAAGCAGACCAACTGTGAAATTCTTGGTCGAATAAAAGTAAAACGAGAAATTCGATCTTGGTGGATCAACCAAAGACAAAATAACGCCTTTCTGAAAGTGCCATAGCTTCGGCTCTGCAATACAGCTGTGCTATGTCTCGTCTACAACTTCAAACGCATGTAAAGTTTCTGAATGATGTTTCGTTCTCGGTGTTAAAAAACGTCTGGCAAAAGGCGTAAAAAAGCATTTATGGTCTGCTGTAGAGGAAAAGCAATTGAAATGAAACCCAGGGGTTGGTGGTTGTTGCTTTTCAAAATATGGGTAATGAACTGTGTCTTGAGAAGCAGACAAACAACGTTTTCTAAGCTCTGTCTACGTAGGCGTAGCCAGGGGGTGGGCCAAAGGGGCCATGCCCCCCAAATGTCTAACATATATTGTCATTTTGTGCTTCGAGAGGCGGTGTTCCAAAATAAACACTGTTGCTCGCTGAAAGTCAAAATAATTGGCCCCTTCTGTCTGCCTGTTGGACTCGGTTTCGCGAAGTAAGCCTGTCCTTTTGATCAGTCGAAGTGCAGCTGTTCTGAGAGGCGAGAGAATCTTGAACCAGCAGATATAAAAGTGCATGATCATCAGGCATTCGTTTTCTCTTATCACGAGACCTGCGAAAACAGAATGACATATTGGCAAGTGATTTGTTGTCAATATTATTGTTGTTTAAGAGTAAATTAAGAACCCATATAACTGGTTTTGTCACATTATAGTTGCTTTCAACGTACACGATGATCCTACTCTTTACGATCTGACAGATATACATCAGTTCACATACCAGTGCGAAGAGTCCTTGTGTTTCGAACGTTCATATATCAGTGGGGCGTAGAGCGGCTTCAAAAGTCGTGCACTTTCTTTGCACAAAGCTTTGAGTTATCCTTAAGGAAACTGAGCTTTTACTGATAACGTTTTGAACGACCCTGTGGCTCTCGAATACCCCAAAGTAGCGAAAGTTGACGTCAGATGGATCACATACTGCAGAATGTCTTTTTATGAAAAAAACTTGCGGGTCTGCTAAGCGCAATTAGAGGCGAATTAAACCGAACACACTTAATACAACATTCCTGCGGTCTTAACGCGGTAAGCGGAATGGAAAATCCGTCGAATAATATTTCGCCGCGATCACTCACAAGCAAGTCACTTTTTCCAGCTGGCTGCGCTCGATCACTCCCGAACCTTCCAGAATTATGAGGAGCCTGATATCGTTGCACGTGTTTGCGAATTAATGACAAGGAAGGGCCGCGAACCCGAAACAGTTGTGCTCGACGGGCGGAAAGTTGACGAGCTTCCTTGGCAGGTTAAGAAGATTTAATGCGGATCCCTGTGTTTACAGGGAGCCGAATAAATCCAGCACGGCCTCGGGTGAATCGCTGAGGGTGGCGGCACACTGGAGAAAAGGCCCGGGGCCGTTGGTAAACATCCTGCTCCCAGTAAAAATTGCTGCAGTCGCTGAAAGAAGCTTTAGTTGCAAATTTTCGCATCATTAGCATTGGTGAAAAGGTTTGAAATTTTCGCAGTTGGCCTCAGAAAACTGAATTCCACGTGGGTGCTTAATACTTCAGTTTGTAACAACGCGATAAACAAGTGAGGTGTGTGAGTATAACGCAAACTTTTCTCATGTGTTTCGGAGCAAATAAGTCAACCGACCTTTTCTAGAAAAACGATATTAAAAGCCTGTCACATGTTTGTTTGCGTACATGTTTGAAAGATGTTCAGAACTTATCTACCTGAGGAAAACGGTGCTTCAATGTTCAGTGGACTAGGATCTTTGTAAAGAATTCAGTGTTTATAAGGTTTTACTCAATTTCGTCAATTTGTTCATACCTCAATAGGAATAAGTTCCTCTGATCACCTTTCGCTGGCTTCAGGCTTCATGCTTCAAAAAATTCAGAAATAAAGTCAACGATGCAGATTTCAAAGCTCAGCCAGTGTGTGTTTTTGTGATCGGCAAAAATTGTATCGGCGTATACCAACACGTACCAGTTTTTTTTAGTGCATCAAAGACAAGAACCTAGAACAAAAGATTAAGCTTCAGATTATTTTCAGCACACTTGACTTGGGGCTCCTATCAATAAAAGAATGTAAAAGAAAAGGTTCCTTAAATTTTCCACGCGTATAAGATATCTTCATTCGAAATAATTAAATTCTGATGACCTAATTTTAGCCACAGAACCTATTTGTCAATATCTGCATTTTTAATTACCACAAATACGACCTCAGATAGGTGCGTTAGCAGGATGGAATTCGGGAACACTAAGTTTTAAGGTGATTGGCTGATATCTCTCAATGCCTCCGTTATCCTTGGCGTCTTACCGTGAAAGTTACAGTATTCCAGCTATGCTTCATCCTTTAATAGTCTCCCTAATGCTGTTATGAAAAAAAACGCACAAAAAAGCCCTTTTGTGGTTA
>JGI24158J21664_10002909_pt1 | contig 21172 bp, 13 predicted proteins | sample Ectturendosymbi3_FD_21664 | JGI IMG/M metagenome (IMG submission 21664)
AGTTGGAATATCATTTTGCCTATTGCTTTTAGATAAGCACTTGGCAACTTGTTAAAAAAAGAACCTTACCCTAATAGACGGACAATTTTTAAGTTAATTTGAATTCGACAGATCTGAAACTTCTCTTAATTGGACAGTGCAGACAAATTACGACACTGGGGTTGCCAAAGTCAGCTCGAAATCTCAAAAGCCTTTTGCACTTTTTCAGCCATCGTACACTCTCCCTGATATTTGTTTTTCCAGTCAAATGTCTACTTTAAACCAAAGCCTATGTTTTTTCAGCTGGAAAAAAGTGAAACAGAATCCAAAATTGCAAATAGGCTGTGGCAATTCTTTGGCGCACAGAGGCATGTAAACTGTTCCGATCAAGCTTTCAAATGCTTTGCAACGCATATATTATTAGGTCGACAGCCAATAAATTTTCCCGAATTTCAAAACAGGATTTGGCAATCAGCGTTTTAGCCGTTATGTTTCTTACTTTTTGTATGCTTGGTTGTACACATTGCACACAGGATTTTTTACTACACAAAAGCGATACTGATGAGACGCGAATCGCGAACACCGAACGAATCTACTAGAAACTATTGCAGTCGGTGGCCATCACACAGAAGCGTTGAATAATTGAGGAAAAATGAAGATTTCTAAAAAGCATCGAACATTTAATACTAAAAGTGATATGTAATTAGTTGAAATTGTCCTCTCTCCTGACTTAAAGATTTAAAATTTTTTAGTAATATTTCAAGATTATAAGGAAAGACACAACAATGCGAACATTAGTTTGTAATACCTGAGAGAAGTCCTAGCAAGCATTGTGATAATTTTGAAGCGTGAAATAGGATAGCAATATATTGGCATAACGTTTTGGAGCCTGTTTCATTAATAAATGAGGACTATTATCTTTTGAGGCGGTTAGTGAGAAAAACAGAACGAACTTGGCGTGGTGTCAGATATTTTTTTGTGTTTGCTTAAGGTTTTAGGATGATTCTAGAGAGGTGAGATTGGCCTGTGCTGAAGCGAAGAAACTATGATTTGTTGCATTTACACTTCCTTTTGTAGATATTATACGCGCCTCTCAACATTAAGTCTTTGCCAAAACCAAGAAGCTTTTTTGTTGTAAATATCATAGGGAAAGCACATTATTCAGCATCCAGCTGGTAAATGCGCTGGTTTAATACATTAATGAATCAATCACAAACCCGTTACAAAGTTTCAAGAAAACACTGCATTGCAATTTATTGGCCGTCCGATGCTATATTTTAATTCAGTGGTTCTCAACCTTTTTGGGACCAGGGACTATCTTTTCAAAATCCGATGGGCCATTTTGCTATGCTGACACCTCATGAATAAGCAGTGGAAATTGTATAGCACATGGGTAAGCGAACTTTTGTCAAAGGTTTATGGAACGGTCAGTGGACCAAGTAACGTCACTGCACAGGTGAAACAAGCAAGGAATCAATCGCAAATTTTTAATAGGAAATCGATTTCACGTAACACTGCGCATCGTCAGTGTTATCATCTTATTCAAATAGAATAAGATGAAAAGACTGGATTCTATTCCAATATGATGTACGGAATGAAGGTGCGCAGTGTTCCGTGGCATGTAACGAGAGAACCATCGCCAGAAATTTCCTCCAACCCACCATTCAACACTGAACTACATTTTTCAAATGGTGGATTGTCGCTCGAGCGTTGCAACTGCATCATTCAAAAGGAAAAACACTGCATTCGCGCGGGTGAAAAGGTGACAAACGCTGAATGCCGCAATGTCATGACGAGCCGTGAATTTTGTGGCCACACGCTAAACCATCTATTGTCAGTTGAATTACATGCAACGTGCTTCCTCATTCAAACCAGTTCCCACTTCCCCGTGGTCTAAAATAAATTGTCAACAAATGAGCAGCTATATCTCGACACACGCAAACAGAGCATCGACGGAAAATGTTTATACATAGGAAATGAGGCCTAAGTATAGACGCATCGGTGAGGTTGTGTCTACGAAAATATTTCTGCCAAACTGTTGACGTGATTCAGAGCTTTATCCGTGTTTTTTGACTTGTTTACTTTCGGAATAGATGTCTACTCTTTTGTATTAGGCCATGCATTAAAATACATTAGTTTTAAGAATACGTGAGCTCCAGAAAGTGACGAAAAGATCTACTAAAGCCTGGAAGACCAATAGCTCAAAACAGATATTTAGGGCGAAACTGCAGGTAAGAACAGTCAACAACCAAGAATCAAACAATATGAGTTTATCTACCGTCTGATCTAACAGAAAGGTTTGCTTGAATTGCTTCTGCCTTAGATATGATTTTATTCGAATAAGAGCTGATGCCCACTCAGTATGCGAAATATATGCTTAGATAAAATCATAGTCTCTGATACTTGACTGTTAAAGGATTTTTTTCGATAAGCAGTGATCTTTGACTAAAAGTTTTTGTTTTAGTTGCCATGCGAACGAATGCGTGTGGTTTATTGTTTATTCAACAGTTTTCAACACAACATTTTAATGTTGACACGTTTTCACCATCTCCTAACCTCAAAAGAAAATTAAGGCTTGATTTCAAAACACCCAGTTGCACTTACTGAAGCTACATGTTTGAACTTTTTAAGTAAGGAGAGTTTCAAATGATGATTGCTTTTTAAAAATTAGGGAAAAACATGCTGCAGTTATTGTTAGTTTGCGGACAACGCGGCTGAGTGTGACTTCGTCAAACCAGTTAGTGCTCTCACGCTGCTATTTCGTTTACAAACAGAAGAAATTCAATAACTCCAGTAACCAACTTGCACATGAAGCTTACAATGAATCAAAAATGACAAATAATTAAACCTTTAAATCCAAAACCTGAAAAACAAGTAGAACTAAAAAAATAATAAAGAAAGCATATCTGATGTGTTTTTGCATAAGGAATCTGATGCTACAGTTCTGTTCAGAGCCATTAATTTCATTTTGTATTTCTTTTGAAGGATAACAAAACCACTGTTTTTCCAATCAGACTGCTTCAACAGCTTAATTCCAATTTTGGCAAACTGGAATCAACTTTGGGCAAAATGAGAAACATTTTGGTGAATTAGAGTAGATTTATTCAGATTTTAGAAAATTATAACGGCTTGACCACAGGATGTGTTCAGAGACCACAGGATTTGAGTAACAGTACCTTAAATGTTCAAACAGCACGTCCAGTTTTTGTTCTGCATTGAGGTGCCAGTTGACATGCAAAACCTCTCAGTACACACAGCAGAGAAGTGATGAAGTGGCAATAGGGACCATTGCATCAAAAATGTTAAGTTTAACCTTATTAATATAAGGACAGGTTTTCATTGCATTGGACATACACAACAAAGAAAACCCCTCAAAACCTTCAGCAAGTCTGCATGTAACCTTTGGGTCAGGCATAGCAACCACAAGACGCAGTTATCGAAAGTTATCGAAACAGGTGTCCGATTATGAGCCTGTCTGCAACTTCAGAAACATTCTAGTAACAGAAAATTTTGTAAAATTCGTCTTCGAAGTATGTTCTCTTTTTCTTTAAACTTTAAACGTTACTTATAGTTTAGCAACACAATAGTAATCTCCCCGAGCAACTTTCTGTGGTATGTTACAAAGCTTTACGTTTCATCATTCTAAGCTTCTTTGGCTTGTTGCTATTGTTGTTTAGGTTAACAGTTTCTGACGACAAATCGAGACTACTTCCACAACGATCTTGCTTAAAACTATCTGCAAAAATGTCTTCTGTCCTAAATGCAAACGAAANGAAGATCATTCCCGCGATTACGAATGCAATGAACCAAAGTCACGGAATCACAACACAGTCCACAACTCATTCCATCTTCAAACCTGAAGTTNCTGCATTAATTGCTACTCAGATAGTGATGGAAATAGCGATGTGCTACATCAGCACGAGGGTTATCTTCTGGATGTGCAAGAAAAAAACAAGCTGTTGCTTCGGAAACTCATCAGGTAAATTGAAAGTCCTTTATAACCTGTTATGTTCCTGCCGGTGTTCTGAAACAATGAACCTTACCTTTAAAGTCAATATCTTGCAATTCACATCGCGCTCAATTTGACGCAGATGGAAATAAGCACTTTTTCTTGTTAAAAAAAACGTTTTCCAGAAAAACATAAAAGCACACGTTTTGGAAATTCTTGCCCTTAGTAACGGATAAAAGTAACAAAATTTTGAACATTTGAATTAACGATGTTCAGGGGCTTGGTTCAATTTTCTCTACAGGTGTTACATCGTCATGATTTTTGGTCACATATGTGCATTGATTCTGTGAAAGTAATGCTGAAGTCTTACATACAAAGCAATGTACGTTTGCAGGCATGAACATGTTACTGAATTGATTACACGCTTGCCGTGTCATTGTTTTTTATTCTACCATGTTGCGCTAAATACAAAATATTCGGAAAAAATTCTTTTGTGACTATACTTGTAGTTTAACTCAACAGTCTTAAAATACGTGATGGCATCATTGTATTAGATTAAACAGATGATCAAAAGTGAGCTTTATTTAACTCAACTGCAAATGAACAAACAAAAGAATCACGTTTGAATAAATTAAAGAATCGTGTTTGAATAAATTATTGAAGACAAACCGAAACGTTGTGCGGCAATAATTGCATTACATGCAAATTGCAAATGTGTGATAAACACCCATCGAGAGCAAACATTGCACACTAACGACAAAAGTGGAATTCTTGTAAGCATTGATGATTCATATAATTACGATAATCCTTCAAGCTCATGAAAAAAAGTATAGACAATTTAGATAAAATTGATGATTGTCCACACTCCACAATTTCATGTATCAGCAAAATATCACAAAACTTGTGAATATATTATACAAGGACATATTTATAAATATAAATTGTGGTGACCTAATACAAGGATGAGAAACACAATTTGGAATTAAATTAACCACAATTCGTAAGAACTGGCTAACTTTTCAACTTGAAAATTAATTTTGAATAAATTTTAATTTTCATATAGTTCAAGCTTCGAAATTTTCATGCCGTAATTGGTTAAGATTCAGCTGATGTATATTTCTCTAGTGTGTTTTTTTCTTAAAAGTTGTACTCGTATATTTTATACGTCCTCCTTAATTCACCAGAAAATAAAAGAGGATTTCTTATGAACATGCAAACGATGATTCAGATTAGTTTATCTCACATTCCAGGTTTTTATGTGGCGCGCCACTCGAGTTGCAGGCGTCAATATTATATTGGTGGTGCATTTTCTGTACTTCACAGTATTCGGACAACAAAAATAGCATTGAAGCACTTTGATAAAAGAAAAAGCAAATAGTAATTAAAAAATATTGCAGTTTGAATAAATGCAAACACGTGCTGAGAAACGTACCGTCACGACTTCAACACAAATGATTGTGCTGGATGATTGTTGAATTTCCTGTTTTTTTCATGTAGAAAATAAGATAAAATAAGAGGAGGCTTTAGAAACTTCATATGAAAGGAAACTGCCTGACCTGGTGGTAACCTGCTGCCACTAATTAAATTATTGAAAAGAGTAAAATAGGCATTGGCTTGTTCAAAACAAAAACGACAACACTGGAAAAGGAGACATTGCTTCCTCAGTCAATAAATGAACAAAGCTGATTAAATGCAAGATAATTGTCCATATTCTGAAGAGTGCACGCGAAGTTATTATTGATGTTCACTTTGATTTTACGGCGCTATATATCAGCAGCAAAATTTATTACTTCTCTTCATGACCATGGGTATTGGCATGATTTTTACCAGGGGATGGGGCCAAAAATGGGTCTCGAAATTGAAAAAGCAACCTGTTTTTGCTACGAATGTAACAGAGAAGCGATAAATTTTAAAATCCAGTGGTCCAAGGCCCCCTGCCCGTNTTCCGACGCTCATGTTCATGGCTTGATCTAAATACCCCTAAACTGTATCGGNGTCACANNTTGTGACTGTCTACCGCAGTGTTTCGCAAACTTTTAAGGCTTGTGGCACCGTACGGACGAAAAATATAATTTGCGGCACCCAGTGACAAACCCATAGCAATTTATTGTAAGGCTTGATGACATTTTCAAAATGTATTATTATTGATATTTTGAAAAACGTCTTAAATCGAGGCACCCCTGAGTGTTGTAAATGGCACCCTGGTTGGTAACCACTGGACTACTGTTTTCACCTGTGATTGATACGCAATAAATCGCTGTATTAGTGTTAACGTCACTGCATTACACCCGTTGTAACAATAGATATAAAACAATTATAAGAAAATTGCAAAACGCTACCTAAAGAGGCATAAATATTTAAATCATTGAGTTTGCTCTTTTTCAGAAACCACTGACCAGCAACTTGACAAAAAGAAGCTCATTGTCATGAATGCATTTTGCTTAATAGCACCGTTGTCTTTTGCGATGTACGTAGTAGGCTATTCTCCTTATGCCGGCATTCCTAGTTTCGACGCTCACGTGGAATATTATTACCTGTTTTGCGCATTTACTGCCATTTTCGGAAGTGTNGCGTTTNTTTCAGTATATTTCGTGCTTTGGTTCAGAGTGCACACTGTGTTTTACTCACACCCTCTCATGAGAATGAGTGTCAGCAGAAGTGCACTGATTGCCAACTATGTAACAGCCGCTTTGTTGTTCATTATAATAGCACCTGGCAGCTTTTTCAGCTTTGCCATAATGTGGGCGAGTGGAATGAAGAAGGTTGTGAGGCAATTCCAAACTCTGTGTGTTTGCATGTGGTTCTCACTTGTCGCTTTGGCGTTTGTGTTTCANTGCATGCTCCTGTTTTCGTTGACCTATCCCTTGATTCTTCACCGCAGGAAGATGCTTGAAAGGGGTGTGAAAGTGAAGGCNGTTCTTCANACCGTAAAAAAATCTTTGATGTTGGCGTGTACCTGCGTTTTTTCCGATTTNTTCACATCAGTCCTGTTCGGAGTATTTTGGAAACTGAAGATTGACAACCGTTTCGTCTTCCTGATCACATTTCCTCACCTGTTTGTCAACGTGATGGCCTTGCAGTTTTCTTTTCCTGAGTGGAAAGAGAAGATGTGCTTTTTCTGCTGCAACACAAAGAAAAGCAAAACCCATCAACAGATGTCGGATTCCAGGCGCTCAACGTCAAAACTTCATTCCAATGTGCAAAGCACTTCTCTGATAACGTCTTGAAACAACGCTGATATTCTGTATCAAAGTAATGAATCAAACGCTCTAAGAATAGCCCCACAAAAATCCAGTTTCCTACATACCTTGATACAATATAAAAATGTATTAAATTTTTAGAAACTTCGCCCGATTCTTGTGCAAAAAAAGTTGTTCTCTATTCTCACGCCCAATTTGAAAGCCATTCCACAATCATGACTAATGATGCCATTGGGATGAGATACTTTTTCATGTATGGCTGGCTTAATTTTTCTGTAAAGTTTTTCTTTTCTTCTGGGTTTTACTTTCGTGGAGATTTTTGCGACATCGTGTAAATTGAACTTGAAGGATTCTGTTACGAAAAGCTGGAAATTTGCAGTGACTCATTTCAAGATAGACACGATATTGCAATATTCTTTCAGTACTTATAACGAAGGATCCCAGGTTTGCAGTTTATTCTCTCGCACGTTTTGCGAGATACTGACACAACTTCCAGTTATTGGTGGTCGTGCTTGTTGCGAAAAAGAAAAGAGCACATGAAGTTTTTGGTATTCATGCAGGCCCGTAGCTATGTTTCAAAATTTGGTGGGGAATAATACATTTTAGGGGAGCACGATTTTTGCTTTTACTAAATGTTTAAAACACATTTTTCTGGGCGCAACAAAATTTTATAGGGCATAAAAAAATTTAGGGGGACACTTCCTCCTAATGCCCCCCCCCCGGGGCTACGGGCCCGTATTCATGCAATTACTGCCAGGCAGTAAGTGAAGTTCTGGATGTCATTTCCTGAGGTTCGCAAAATTTTCTCTGCAATTCACTTTGTAAGAAGCAACGCCACTTCAGAATCTATATGTGGAAACATAAACGCCTGCTAAATATGCCAACTGACTGCAGTAGCAAATACAGTATTTACAAATTTTAGGTTGGATGAAACCATCTAACGGTGTCTTTGTTCGTGATTGACCAAAAATAATTGACCGAAACCTTTTCAGTAATTCTCAATCACATTGTTTTTTCAGCTGAAATTACCAACAACACTCAGACGCTGTTAGCAAGAGGTTTGGTTGTAAACAAACAGCTTCAAGGCTTTCATTGATGACAGAATTTTAGTTTACATATATTTACTTTGGCATTGATTTTTTATTGCATTGATATTCAAAAGATTATACCTAGGTTGCCCAAAAGTACATTTGCAATAAATTTACACAATGCAGTACAAGGAGGCAAACCGTTGAACCAGAGGAAGAATGACATGAAAAAACCTTAGCAGATTTGCCAACCAAGCTGTATTGCATTGAACGGTTTCCACAGAAACAGCACCGAAGGAAACATTAGGGCAGACTACAGATAGAGCATGAACAGCTTCCAATAATCGTTTGTTTGCCTGCAGCCCACGACAATGATAAAAAGCGCCCCTGCTACAAGCTATTCTTTCGCTGAACATGGGCCAGTAATGGCGAATGCCATAGGACAACCTATTCTCAGCTTCTGGGCAATTCATCTAGAGCCTTTAGTCAGCCATTGTGAATATGGCCGGTTGTTGTTGTGGTATTGGCGGAACGTTTGAGACCCTCTCCTGCGTATTAGCGATTGCTTTAAGAATTGCAATTGCAACAAAATTGGCTTCTTCTCTTTGTCAAAAACATGTGCGACAAGTGACACAGGCAAGCATGGCCAAATTGGGTTAGCTTAAATGTTTTTCCAATTGCACTGATTTTATATGACGGACCAAGAGTCATGGCCGTAGAACGGCGGTGGGGTGGTGGCAGGGAAGCCTTGGCTCCCCTGGATTTTGTAAATTTCATCAAAGAAAGGTTGCTTTCTTACTTTCGATTGGGGAAAAACATATTTTACCACTTTTGGCCCCCTCTACAACAATTTGGAAAGTGTCCCTAGTGTCCCCAACACAAAAAATTCTTCCGACGCCTATTTCCAGAGTGAACATGGTTTTCTTCCTACTCGAATTGTTCAGCGTATGAGGTGATGAAACTTTCAAATAAGGTTGGCGGCAAGGACAGTCGTGTGTGTCTCCCACAAGGATAGAAATAACGTGAATTTTCTTTTATTTTTTACAAAATTTTATCTTTAAACAATTTGTAGCTTTGTGCAAAAAAAAAAAAAATTCAACTAGTTTCCACAACAGAACTTTTGCGCCCAATTTCCGTTGTTCTTTTTCGAAACTTTCAGTTTTTCAAGTCAACCTGCCCAAAATGGGTTATGGTATGCTTCGTAGAATAAACTGTGCCTGTAAAGCTAAAAGAGTTTAATACTCCTTTGTGTTTGCAAAACCTTTTGCAACGTTTTCGTCGTAGTGTAAGTTTGCAGACAGAATTAGATGAACCCTGTCCCTACTGCGTTTGATTTTCAAAAGATAGTGGTGTAGGTGTTAGCGTAGATGTAGGCAATCTAAGTGGGCTCTTGTTTGTTGGGTAGACATCATAGTACTGTATATCACTTTTCTAAATTACTCCTGTTCGTAGACCAGAGGTTTCCAACCTTTCTCCAACCATGCACCTTTACAGCATTTCAACAGATGAACACTAAAATTTCTTATGACAAAACCGTTGAGTAGAATACATAGACCCACTGAATTTTTAATAGACTTTTAGAATTACAAAGGTAGACCACACTTTTTTGACTCAAAGTTAACATACTTTAAAATAAGCATAGAGTGATGTTTGAAAATAATTAAACGCTCTAGGTTTTCTAAAGGCTTTGGAGAGGAATCAGCAGAATGGGCTCTGCTTTATCTTTCTGCGATGATTCAAACTTGTGCATAACTGTATGCAAGAAAATAAACACTGCTTGCAGGTGGAAGGACTGATGATACGTAGTATTTCATGAAATCGATTTCCGATAAAAATTTTGTGACTCTTTCCTTGCTTGTTTCGCCTGTGGGATATTGGAAATAAATAATTCAATGTCCAAATATATTTTACCCTTCTATTGCTAACCATAAATGTACCCCTTCAGATACGTAAATGCACCCGTAGGGGTACATGTACCCCTGGTTAGGAACTTCTGGTTTATAAATTAGTTTGTTTCGTAATTCATTTGCGGCGGGGTGTTGTTTATGACTTTCTTCTTCTCTGTTTTGTAAATCTTTTCCATACTTCAGGTTGACCAGAGAATCTGTTCTAACTTCTTTGGAAAATTCCTTCCCCAGTGTGCGCAGAGTCGCTCTTAAGCACGGCTTCTGTTCAGAGACCTGCGTGGGGTAGGTTAACCCGCGGTGGTTGTTGGTACCCGCCATTGCACAGAGTGTGCGGGAACCAGCAAAGCTGTGCGTGCGGGTGGGGGTGCGCGCTGGTTGAGCTGTAAGTGCGCGGCAGACGCGGGATAAGAAATTATTTGTGCAGGTAACTGAATGTTTACCCGATGCATGTGAAAGTGACATGAGCGGGAAATTTAATGCTACAGAGAATTTTGAGGTACAAAGTTGTAGCCAAATTTTCCAGAAATGGCAAGACCGTAGTTTGGAATTTTCAGCTCTCAGTGATCTTGCAAGAAATATGTTCTGCGTGATGGCAACTGGCACTGCTCATGAACGAGTGTTTGGAATGGATGGGCATGCCATGAATAGCAGAAGAGCAAATTTGCAGAGTTCGTCAATGAACGACGTGTTCTTTGTCAACAGTGAACTTAAAGCTGAGACAGAAGCACCCAAGGTTGAATGAAAGGTTTCACAGTTTTACTTTTAAATGATTTTACATTTAGAGTTTATGTCGACTTTGAAATGAAACACCGAAGAAATAGCCACTAGCAATGAAACACGTTTTATGAGTTTTTAGTGGTCTCCAGACACACAGTGACAGGTGCAGGTTTGGGGCGGAAACAGTGTGGGGCGGGAGCTAGTGAGAAGGGAACGAGACGGAAGCGGGCAAGGTTTCATTAAATTCCTACGGGTGCGGGGCGGGAGTGAAAAAACAATACAATCGGTGCAGGAATCTAACGGTTGTACAAGGCGCTGAGTAGGGTTCTTGCGTGGTGCTCATGTGACTTTTGGCGGTTGTGATTCACGCATGCTGTATTTTTCACACCATTTTGCGAGTTCAGGTTATTTAAATACCAATCATTAACGAAATTTTTGATCAGATTGCCTGTCTCAACATATATCCAGTAAGGAGATAATTAACCAGTAAAACAAAGAAAACTACAAGTAAAACGTTTCTTAAAATGATTAGAATACAAAATTTCAACTTTATTATTTGAAAGTTTCTGCAAATTTCAAAATTGCTATGCAATGTTTTGAAAATTTAGGGGGAACAAATGCCCCAAATAGCCTCCTTCTGGTTGCGCGCCAGCGTGCGGCGCAGTGGGCTGATCACCAACGAAATGCGGTGTGGGCGGACAATCCCACACGTCTCCGCATTTCCACCCCCACCCCGGCATCCACACACCCGGAATGACCCTTCCAAGAAGAGCCTGGGTCCGCCTTAACCGCCTCCGCACCGGTGTTGGATATTTCCGCTCCTGCTTGTGCAAATGGGGTATAGCCTCCTCTGTGGCCTGTGAGTGTGGCGTAGAAGAACAAACCGTCGGCCATGTTGTCCTCCAATGTCCAATCTATCGACCTCCACATGGACTGCATGGCCTGGCGGTTCTGGACGATGAGACAACCATGGGCGCAATGAGGTGGGGACACGGGGGACGCGCCCACCCACTTTTTCAGACAATGGGGATATAATGCCATGTCCCCCACATTTTTCTCTTTAGGTTTCGTAATGTATTGGTTTCACACCAAGCTGTCCCCTCACATTTTGCAACAAAATTGCTCATATGGAGATAAACGAATGGCTGCTCAACACCTGCCCCGAGATCTAGTGCGGCGAAGCAGTGGTTTGAACAACTAGCCCAAAAAAAGAAGTCATTTACTGGACTATCACACGTTTTTGTTGACAAACTTTAGTGACATTAGTTGAAAACGTTTAGTTATTGTCCCACTTTTATTATTCAAGTTATTGTCGTCAATAAAGACTACTGTTCTAATTGTAGTTAACACTAGCCTTCAAACCCGAAGAACAAGCTGCATTTTGAAATTTAAAAGGCATGTGAGAAAGAATACATTGGTGATCAAATCTTCCTGTTGATTCATCCCTGCTTTCAGCAGTTAGGCTACCGGTCACAACTGACAATAAAACAAAAGAAACTTGATGCTTGCAATATTTGAAAAAGTTAAAAGAATACAGTATCCTAAGAATGCAGTAGTTGCAAGTGGATCTTGCTGTCAAAGCATGGTCTTGGAGTCAGTTCAGTAGATTGAGCACTTCAGTGTGTGAAGGAAACCATAGGTTCGGTTTCAGGTTCGGTTGTTAGACAGTTAGAAACTTCAAAATAGTCTTGACGTCAAGGATGATCTGCGTTGTGCACCGTCATAAACCTTACAGCATAGCCAACTGCTCTTCGATGAAAAACAAGAACAAATTTTGCATTGATCGCGTTGAAAGTTGAACTAAATAGGTATTGAAACTCATTAATGATGCGTTTCATTGTGTTTTGATTGTACTTTTTTTTCGCTTTTATCTTCCAGTCACGAAATTAACAGTGGCGCTATCTATTGGATCATTAAATCATTACTGATACTTGCTTAGTGAGATGTTTAAGTGCATTCCAAGTTTTCTGAGTGATTCTTTACTGCTTCCCAGTTGAACCTGCTGCTTGTGTGAACCCACTAAACAGAGCTACATATCGTATAATAATGGCTTATTGACTGGACGCAACAAAGCCACAACAACACGGTTTGACCAACAACGTGCAATCTTAGTCATCACCAAAATTACGTTTTAACCCAGCGTTTCTCAAATTTTATTGTTTCATCGTCCCCTTTAGATTCTCGACACATCGTTGTCGCCCCCCAAGCTTCACAAATCAAACACAAGGCAGTGTTTTTAAATAATTGCATTCAAAGAAATCGGTGTAGGCTATTTCATGGTGCTCCATTCAGTGTGTTTGGCGGCCTTCATAAAGCTTCGAAATATTCGGAGACATTTTGGTGAGGTACAGTCGTAGATCACCTCTCTTATGAATGCAGAAGCGGTTTCTTTACTTTGATGCATTAAGATCACAGCCGAAGTTATTTCAGTAATCGATCAGTGGTAGTGGTTAAACGTTTTGACCTCTTTTGTGTTGTTTCACCCACTATCGCTCCTTTTTGCGCCACCTTGTCCCTCAGAATTGCTCCCACGGGAGCGATTCCACCCACTTTCAGAACCACTTTAACCCTTTTAGCCACCCTGCTGAATTTGTGTGATAGGGGAAGAATAAAAGTTGCAACAGCCCCACGAATCACACTCACGAGCTGTTAGTGCGCATGACTAATGATAGTACTGAACATTGCATTGTAGGGTTGAAAGACTGGATGACCTCATGGTCGTTCACCACCTCTTCGTGCCAAAAAAACAGTAAATGCTGTTGCTTGTGTGCAACTTTGCTCTTAAATATGCTAAAGTTTCTTCATTATAATGTACGCAATGGTGTGTGATCTATTGACTGTGTGAACCATTGCTTCATCACAAAAACCAATACACTACTTCTGCTACTACTACACAAGGGTGCTCTATACAACCTCTTGGTCCTTTTGCAAACATCTAACAACAAAAGTCATGGTTCTTATATCCAACCTTGAACTTAAGTTTCTTGAGATCTAAGTGTGTTACTAACCATACGCTCAGCAACTAATGTTTACAAATTGTTTCCATGTGCGAGATTAATGTTTGAGATTTCACAAATTGTTTTTACTAACTTTCACGTGATAGGTCAATCGTGTTTGATATCCTACTGTTGGCTCACCGAGTCAGCTGTAGGTTGTTTTTAGAAATGTCCTGCATTCTGTTACAGGCCTTTTTTCCGACAACTCAATGCATAAATTCGTCATCATCTACCTCACGGTAACCACTGCGGCAAAGTTTTGTTTGCCTGCAGGAATCAAACTGAAAGTGCAGTTACATAAACAGTTTCGCGAGAAAGTCTTACGCATAACATTTGCAAAATAGCAGATCCACCATCACATAAATTGAAATATGTTTTTGAGAAGACAAGCAACATGTGTCAGATTGTTTTACTTTTGTAAAGGCATGGATTACTGAGAAGAACAGATAAAAAGATGGCTCTCGAAAGTAGATTAGCAGAAGGTTCCTGTGGTAGAACAAAATTTACTTCACATAAAATGACTTTGTACATTCGATGCAATAGTGAAGATCGTATACTGCCAGGTTAGCAGATTTAGGGTAAGAAAGATGCTGGATGTTCTTTAAAAAGTAAATTCATGATTAATTGTTGCGTTTGAATGTTCAGGCAAGTAAGTTAATTACAAACATGAGACGAGTAGTTTTGGTTGGAATGTTTCTGCTGTTATTGTCTGTAATGATTTCGCACGGATTGAAATTACTTAAAAAGAAACCGGGAAAAGATTTCGGTGGAAATTACGTCCGAGTATCGAGAAACCCGTAAGTAGATTTTGGACCGCTTTCAAGGTTAAATTTCGAGAGCTCTGCGATAAGACAAGTACGAATGTCAAAAGTTATGAGTGGTCAAACACGAACTCCTTGCAGCATTAATTGTTACTTGTGCGCAATAGCGTGTGGGTTAGTTTTCAAATATGATTTTATGATATTAGCATCAATTAGGATTGATTGTGACCTGGAGGCATCTAATGCATGATGCAGTTCTCCAACTTTTTTTATTATCGTTTATTTTTCGGCTTGTTTTCCGTTTTTTTTCCTTTTCTGAAAACAACCGGGTGTAAATCCCGTCTTTTCCGAGATTCCAGTTTTATCGCTGTGCATTGTAACAAAAATTGTATCGTTTACACTTATTGTGCTTAGAATGCAAAAATTGAAACAAAACGATGTGTTTATGCAAAAACATGATTCATATGAACCTTCAGTTCTTGTGTCGCCCTATCACCTGGATTCCATTTCTAGAGTTGCTCTCATGTTTGCCTTTTGCAACCTATAGGCCACCACGGCACGCATTTTGGCATTTCGTTATTTTGCTTTCGTCTTATACATATAAAGGTCATGGACACCCCCCAAATCCTTCTGTGAACCCCTGGGGGTCCATGGACCCCCGGTTGAGAACCACTGTTCTAGGAGCTCTTCTGAAGTGTTAGAGACCTTGGGTAGGCTGCTATCCTAAGGTGTGTGGTAGTTATAGCCTAACCGAGAAAATAGCTCGGCCACATAGTGAATTTTTTAATTTTGTTCAAGAATAAAATTTTCCTGCCAATATTTTGGCTTGAAATTTTGTGGGTTGTGGTAAGACACCAAAATACACCTTTTAAGCAAGGTTGGTGGAGGTGGTGGGTGCTGACTGACAGAAAAATGGCTTGAAATTCAAAATACCCACGATATCCGTGGTTCTTGCTCGCTTTGAATCCCCCACCAAAAGAAGTTTCAACTTTTTTGATAATCATTACAAAGGTAACATCTTCACAATCATTTTTATTTTTTCAGAAATGACAATGACGATGATAGGAAGGTCGATCCTTACAGTGTTTGGAGCGGAAGGAGAAAGAGAAGTTTTGAAACATACGAGAACGCAGTCGATTTGGCTGAGCTTCTTGCCGGTACTTAAAATGGAATTTTTTTGTTGAAAATTGAAACATTTTTAGCAGTTAAAACCACTTCTCATTGTTATTTGGAAATCTGGTAATGTAGTTCCTTATCGAGTGCTTAAATGTATGTAAACTCATTGCGATTGGAACTGGTTTCCGCAAGACATTTTGAAAAAACAGTTTGGCATTTCAATCAAAACATTTTGATTTGATTCGACCAAACTCTTTTTAATTGCCATATCGTAACCCTTGAATGCGTCTAGTGATAGTATTTTCTGAAGATAGCACAAAACCTTCCCAATTGTGGATAGTGCCTAAAAATCAGAATGCATCACGAAGGTGAAAATCGCAATATGAAAACCAGCACCTAACACCCTAGTTTGTAATTTCCGGTTGGTTTCTCTTGACATTTTTTTCCTTTAAAAATTTTCTTCTTACGAAAAATTTCAAGGCGATTCCGACCAAAAGCATCCACAGCAATTGAATTATTTTCACATGAGCAACCTTCAAGCATTTGAGACGTGTAAAGGATTCATTTTAAGTTTGGAAGTCAACAAGTTTACAAGCTTCTTCTTTGCATGGTAGTTCTACTTTGGACTCTAAGCTCCTTCTTTGCAAGATCGTTTCAGCAAACCACCATTGTGCAAGGTCTACCTTGCAAGACACTCATATGTTTGTCATTAGTGAGCTTTCTGGAAAGTTTCACGTTTTTTTTTCAAACTAGCTTACTTTCGAATTGGACACACGTGTTGATTTGCTGTAATAACTTTGTGTTTCATGTAATTTGCACNGGGAACCTACCTAACTGACTTCAAGTAAAACATTTTTAAGACTANCATGAAGAATTATAAGAGCATGCAAAGCACCGAAAATTTTGTGTATGGGCACGCAATGAGTCTTCCATTCACAAATCATTGACCACAAATACAGGTGGAAAGCCCGGAAATATGGATGAATGCACGTAGTAATGGAAGAATCTGTCAAAACCCTTTTCTGAATATTGTAGAACCTGTCATTTCTGAGGCACAATATTCAAGTTTTATTATAAGCAGCACAGGTTTGCAAAATGTCACGTGACTTTTGGGGAATCTTTGTCTTCTTTTATTCTTTTTTGCAAAACCCCAACCTACATGTTTTTTAATTTCCAATTAGTAATAACTTTCTGGAACAAGTAAACACTAGCATATGCCGTAAAAAACAAACAAACAAAACCGTTTTGTTTTTCAGAATGAAAGCCATCGGATCACTACCAAAAGGACAATCTAGTTATTACTACTACCAGTGTTAACTGATGCTTATTGTGCATAAAAAGTGACGTGTTTTTCACATCTATCATCAAACTCAACAATCACACACTCCTTTACGTTTCTGTAATTTTCAGTGTATAAATGCGTGCGTTCGTCTGTTTCAGTTTGAAATGCATTGATTGTTCACTTTCTCTTGCAATTAACAAAAAATACATTTTAAGAGAACGGAGACTGTCCTGAATATGTGGGTGATAATTTTTCGCGTATTGTGAACGACTATCCGATTTGAAATGCTCAATGATTTGTAAAAGTAAAAATCTTTAGCAGTTGCTTAGGTCTATAAAAGTCGTAAAAAGTACAATATTATGTTCAGTTGCCACACACAGATATGCTCATCTCTATTTTTCAATTAATTCATCATACTCTTAATCACGGCAAGGCCAAAGAGAGAGCAGTCTTACCTTGAAAATGTGGTATGCTTAAAAAATATCCATAGTACAAATGTCTGTCAAATTTTGAAAAAATTTAAAACAAGAAAGGGAACATTGCGTGGCATGTGTCTTTAGGAGAGAAAAGAATTAAAGTATCGTTCTATTTGAATCATTACATTTGGTTTCCTTGTACTAGATAGGACTTCTCAAAAACTTCGTTCGTGTCTAAACGTCAACGAATAAAAGCATTTTGGGATTACATCAGGCAACATTTTTCGGACAATCCTATATTGGAAAGATCTGTAGATTTATAATTTTCCAACTTGTGCAATCTTTTTATTAATTTACCTGCTGTGGCTTGTTTTAATTGTTCAACGTCTTGTTGCTTCGGTATGCAATTTTAAATGAAGGGGCAATTTGACTATATCCAATGGAGACGGTGGGTGAAGGCTTAAACATTGGTCTGTTCCTAACCATTCCAATTTTATGTTCTANACAATTTTAAATTTGATAGTTAAAACTCAGCAGGCTCTGTATTTCGAAAAAAGATACCTGTCCCAGGTTTGCATAAGATNATAAGACACTAAGATGTTATTCAAGCTTTTTTCCTAAACATTCGTTAGAATGGAACAAAATTTACGAGGACTACTTCGCTTTGTGTTATGTTTTTAATTTACCGGTGCTAAATCCGTGCAAGCTGAAATCACTAGATCAAATCGGAACCAGCAGAAACAACTGCATTTTCAACGTTAGCAATAAAGCACCATGGAACAGCAGCCAACCTTCAATATTTCAAATACCAGGTGAGGGAACCGGCGTTCCAGCATTGATAATGTTACAATCATGCACCGTTATCTGCACCTTGCCAGAGACTTCGAGTTGGATAAAACCTTCTAAGGATAATCCACTTAAAAATACAAACCATAATTTATTGGCCTAAATTTCTCAAGGAAACGAGACTGATCTTCCTAAAGATTATCATTTATCAGTGATGCAGGCCTACACTACTGTAATGACATGGTTGATCCTGCTGGGATCGTGAACTTCCGCCAGTATAGTGCAGAAGCCACAGAGTACGATGCAACAAGAATGATGAATCAGGATGTTGCTTTTGTTTCATGCCTTTGGTGCAATCCGTTTGATTTTGAGTAAAGAACTGTAAACATCTGAATGTTATGCATAATATTGCGATATCAAAATTACCCTTCATTTTGGAAAATGCTTTGCTAATAGACGTTTTGCATTTACCTGCTTTCAAACTTCAGTACTCCTAAACATTTGCGTGCAACTGAATAGCAAAAAGCGTTTGGAGATATTATTGCAACGTGGAACACATTGGATACATGCAATATACAGTAACTGTTGTAAATACGAAACTGTTTATTTAGGTTTACTCCTACTGTTGTCTGTTGATACATGAGGGTTTTAGCTGCGACGTGCGGATTTGGGGTATGATTAGAGAAACAATCCGGAACCTTGGAGATGTACTTCTATTTCAGAAAGGTTATTATTTCATGAAGAGAGAATCCAAAGCTTTCTATGAAAATATGCTAAAATTTCAAAAATGACGAAGTTTCATTTGAAAATGAAACAAATAACTAAACTCTGAATACAACGAGGGGGTGGCGATTTGCTTTTCATAGTGTACAGCTAAATTTTGATATAAAAGGCACCGGAAACTGCGCACAGGGCCACCTTTGAGCGCGCGTAATATGAAGTGGAGTGCACAAGTCACGCCAGTTTGTACCGATTGCATGGCGCAAGAAGCCGAAACGCATTAAAGCGCGTAATGACTCTTAACTCAAAGCGTATAAAGGAAGCTGAGAGCAATGCCCAACGCGTCTTCGAAATGTTCGTGTGGCCGCAACAGCATGATGTACAGACACCCTCATCGATTTATACTTCGCGTGAATCAACCGTAACATTTTGTGAAACATCGAATTCGCCTTTATATAGGACAGTATTTTTGCGATGCAGGCATTCATGATTGAATGGCGACTCTGGCTTGGATATGACATCCATTAGGAGACTTTGGTTAATAGCAACTAGTTTGACGATATGACGTAATGTGTTATGTATCATGTGGTTGAAGTTCTGTTCGATATTTCCGTGTAAAGATTCAACAAACCAATGCTCACACATAACATATTCTAACTTGAATCCAATGCCTGACCACGGGATTGAGGTGTTGTTAGTTGAGAATGGAGAATATTTGACTGAGTTATGCTCAAACACGGCAGGGTCTAATATTGGCTCACCTAAAATCATTGTAAAACGGGGATACATCTCGCCCGTGAAGATCGATTTTTGTCACGTAATTCGGGCAAGGTGAAACAAAACTTCCGGTTAAAAATGCGGTTTCGATTGAAACGTGTGGAAAAAAACTTGATAATTCTAATCTAATTGATAAAATTAAAATATCTAATCGATAAAATTACTATAAGATAAGACTCCACATATGTACTATGTACGTGTGGCTGCCCTGCGGGCCGCACAAAATGCCAAAACTCTCACCCTTCACAATCGCATTTGGACCTCCGAAAATCTTGCTTCGAACCCCAAGCGGTCCGGAGATCCCCAGTTGGAAACCGATGCTACACATTATGCCTATTAGTCAATGCACTAAAAACATTACGCATGGTGACAGCGGTTACTTGCCACAAGATGTACAAAAAACCCAATCAGATATTTTCTTAAAGTAAAACTAAAATCATCGTAATGATTACTTCCGCCCAACAGAGCATTCTCCGTAGAGCTGTAGATCCTTTAGTATCCGCAGAGTCACGTGNTGGCATGGCACCGCCATTTTAATCACAATTCGTTACTTGGAGCAGTAACATCATCACAGTTNTGATATCTACTCAAAACGACTGACCGGATTTAAACAAACTTAAAACGTGTCCATCCTGAGCACAACATGCAAGATCATAATGTAACGNAAAAACAACTGGTACCACGTAAAGACTGGCAGAACAATGCTGCATAACTCACAATCCTAAATCACATTTATACGTAAGCGGACCAGTGAATGCACAGTCGAGGTGAGCGGAATGCCAGAGGCTGGAAATAAGGAATGTCGTAATTATTGCTAAACGCCGAACGACACACACGATGCAACGTTGATTTGATGTGTAATTGTGCAAAAATAGCATTAAACATTATTAGAAAGATTACAAGTGGTACGGTCAGTTTCGGAAAAGGAGCAGTGTGGTAGTAGGTAGTTTTAAAGCGCCAACAACAAACCACCAAAGCAAAAGTGTGATAGTAGCGGAAGTGTGCGGACGTTTTTTGGTGTGGAGTTGAGAGGCTTGATTTTTCTTGCTGTGGTATGGCTTATTTGGTTAGAAGTAGCCCTCCAAATTAAAATTCAACAGTCTTTCAACAAGAGGTAAAAAGTAATCGGATCCAGGCAGATCCCTGTAGATGGGTTTTGCGAAGAAACAAATGCAATTTACCAGCTTTTCGGTTGATTCTGACATAGCCCTCAAAAGCTATTTGAACTCACATTAAGACGGTAAGATGAACTGAACACCAGGTAACTGGAAAGTAAACGTCCACTTTGTGCAAAGAGAATGAAGACACGAACAGGTACCTGCGTGGAGAAGGTTATACAGTTGTTGAAACGCGTGAATGCGAAACTATTAGTTTTCCGAATTCTGTGCTATCTTTAACAACGCGATGGTGTCCTTAAATGACCTTGGGCCTCACATGAGAGGTTACGCGGAAAATAACAATTATGGAAGACCAGTTTTTTTTGTAAAAGTCTTCACCCGCACACGCAATGCGCCAGACTTAAGCATGCGTCGCAGTAG
>JGI24158J21664_10002911_pt1 | contig 21164 bp, 14 predicted proteins | sample Ectturendosymbi3_FD_21664 | JGI IMG/M metagenome (IMG submission 21664)
AATTATTTAATCGAAGCTAAAATTTATAAACTAACAGAATCAGTGATACCAAACCAAACTCTGTTTCAACATCAACTTGGCTATGTACGGCCTACCATGTAACATGAAAAGCTCTTCACCCAAAACGCGACAAACTTCATTTTTATTTTTGAAACCTCTCCCAATGCAAAACCTAAAGAGAGAAGTGGGGGGGACATGGCATATTCTGTCCCCCCGTCTGAAAAAGTGGCGGGGAGACGTCCCCCGCGTCCCCCACCAAATTGAGTCCATGCTTGTAAAACGTCTTCAATTAAAATTTAGATTGTGTTAGCAGTAGGGCTGGCTGAGAACTTGACCCAGGTGGTCTTTCGCCAACCCTTTGTGATTCAACACGTTCGAACACGATTACTAAGCTGCGAAACGTGAAATTTCATATTTTGTATATTTTTTNATCACTATATANCCAACTAGTGATCTTTGATGTTATTGTATTTCCTCTTGCTGCTTCCTGTTNTTTTGTGATTTGAGTCACAAAAAAATGCATGATTAAACCATACCATACCACACAACGACACCTTTGAAACACCCAACTTCACTCTTAAACGGTAATGTACACGTATTTCTTACATGAAAACAATAAAGCTTACGCCATTTACAAATTTCTCGAAGATGAAGAACAACCTGAAACTTCAAACCGAAATCCATGACACAGCAAAACAAAAAATTATAAATTCTGCTGCAGAGTTTCCAACAAAAATCAATCATTCTGTGTCCTGAAATAGTGTCTAGAAATCTTCCAGTGCCAGAAATCTGCCAAAACCTTCTTTAAATCTGTCAAATCGACATAAAAAGTCTGATTGGCCAAAAAAGGTCGATAAAAGCCAAATTTCCTTTGGCCTTTTTTCAAAATTAAAAAAGATAAAGGAGTTGAAAAAAAGCCAAAAATTTCAAATTTGGCCTCAAAAAAGCCAAACTTGCAACCCTGTTTGCGGCCTGAGTGTGGCGCTTAAGAACAAACCATCGACCATGTTGTCATCCATTGTCCAATCCATCGACCTCCCCATGGGATGCATGGCCTGACGGTTGTGGTCGATGAAACAATCGAACGACTGCTGAATACCTGCCCCGAGATCTAGTGCGACCAAGCAGTGGATAGAACAACTAGCTCAAAAGAAGTGATTTGAAGAAATGTGGATACTATTTGAACATCTTGACAGTCTTTCCCTGTAACTGCCGAAACTTTAATTTAATGTAATGCTAGCGATTGTGCTGCCGGTCGGGATAAATTTCAAGGTGAATGAATTGGCCTGTTGACTCCTGTTTTGGGTTGCTTGAGTGCAGCATCGAATGCAAAAGTAAGGTTTGTCGTGGAAATATGTGCGTTGGGCAGTTTGTGTTTTATTGACTTGAGTGTATGACGACATTAATCTTTTGGGGACGTAAGACAGTATATTGTGTTCCAAACAAATTCTTTCAACAAGAAATAAGATCAGTTCTATATATAAATTTTGACTTTTTGTTTTTTGGTTGGATTTTAGGTGCTCTGTCAGTATTTTGAGGTTGTGCTTATTATCATCGTTCTGCTGCTTTCTCTTGTTTGCTGCTTGTCAGTTCATAAGTTATGGATGTTGCTTTTGATGCCAGCGATAGAAAGCAACTTCATCCTTTCTTTCATGAAAAAGCAGTTGTTGAGATATGTTGTGCATATTGCAATCAAAAACTGTCAAACAGAGGAATGCAGGCATTTTTGCTTGCAGATACCAAGGTCAACTTATTTTCTACTGATATTGCTCCAAAAAGGTTGGCGTTTTTCTATATTTATTTGTGTTGCTGTAGGTCAGTAGATTAAGTGTAAGTTCGTTAGATTCCAACTGGCTGCATTGCACTGTGTTGGTTGTTGTGTGGTTTTCTGATAATAGTATACTGTACTATGCTTTTTTTGCTGACGTGTTAGTGTAAATGCCTTACCCCAATTTTGTGGTGTTCTTCAATCAATTGCATTTGTATAAATTCATTTATTGTTACATTTTTATTATTTTGTCTTTGCAATGAATTTCTACAGCCACCTTCTCTTTTTCTGCACATGCATTGCTCTGCTATGCTACAAAAGACCATAATGTTATTAAAGCTTATGCTGTTCACATATGTGAGATTTATTGGAAGACTGAAACCAGCTAAAAGTAATAAATTATGGCAGGGTTCTCAAACAAAAAATTATTTGAGGGCAAAACGAGGACTTATAAAACACAAGGGCTGCATTTGACTACCTGAGGGCTGTATTATGATGATGAGTACTATATTAGCATAGTGTAATCGATTAAAGACAACTGCATAACCTATGTAACCCTAAATGCAAAAGCCTAACACTAAACCTAAAATACCAACCAGTAAAACTTTAACACTAAACCTGTAAGCCCTAGACTTAAAACTTTTAACCTAAAACCCTAAACCCAAATCTCTAAAGCAGTGGTTTTCAACCTGGAAGTCATGGCCCTCAGAGGGGTTGTGAACCATTTTTGGAGGGGTTGTGAGTCAATATGTTATCTAAACAGCTATATTACACTTGCTTTACTTGAGTTTTAGATGGGGGTTGTTGGGTATTGCTATACTGGGTTATGGTATCGCTATACTGTTGTGGTACAAAAAGGTTGGAAACCACTGCTCTAAAGCAAAAAACCCAAACCTAAATGTTTAAACTAAAGACATGTTTACACTAAGGACATGGCAACTTGTAGAAGCAATAAAACAAAAGATTATCTCTGTTTTCTATTTGTGGTGACTAAATCTGTTCCAATCCATGTGCTGAGTCATGTGGTTGCCAGCTACCTAGCAGTTGAAAAAACAGTTCTGATAGGGTGCAGTAGTAATGCTTAAAATATGACTACAACTGTGATTTATTCTTTGTTTACAGTGCAGTAGAACTTGTTGGAAAGTACTACATGAATGGTGTATGTGAATGCAAGATTAAAGATTTTGCTTGTTTAAAATGGTAAGAAAACTTGCTATGTCTTTGGTTCTACATTTGCCTGACTTCAGTTCTGATGTAGTGTGTTAAAATATATTACTTTGGAACGCAAAGACAGTAAAATAATATGCTGTTTTCTAGTTTTATTCTGGGTCAACTCATCTTAATTGGAAAGAAATCTTTTCCACACAAAATTCGCTCATTGTTACCTGCGTTTCATCTGTGCTGTTTGGGTTTGCAGTATCACTATATTCATCATGTGAATTCAAATATTTTAGTACATCTGAACAGGGACTCATTTGATATTATTAACCTATTATGCTTTTGTGTAGGTCCATAAAATGCTATGCTGTGTGGCAGGTATTAATGATCTAGCAAATTAACACCTTTGCTGTCAGGACAGTTTGCGTGAACCACTTCTATAGCATCAATTAACAAATTCATAACTCACCAGGCAATTGAGCTAAAGAGCTGTTTAAACCCTCAGGAGTCTTCTAGTCTTGATTTTTTTTAAATTTGAAAGTTGTGGGTGACATAATTGGGGTAGGTTTTTTGGCCATTTTGGCTTAGGTTACCTGGCCCTGGGTCCCAACCACTATAGGGAATTTTTTGACTCAAGTTTTTAGTGGCTATAATAATCAGAATCTTTTGAGCCTTTGATTGGCTCTCTGGCCTAAAACCTACCCCACTTAGGATGTCATGAACAAAAAATCCAAAGCTTTACAATTTTTTTCAATGCTGAGAGAATCTTGATTAGATAGTAAAAACAAGTCATCTACGTAGCGGCAAAGCTGGTCTGGTCAACACTCTGGTGGTGTCACCGCCAAGGCCTGATCTATAACGTAGTTCATGCATACGTCAGCAATGAGTGATTCTGTAGGTGAGCCCATAGCAATGCCATCAACCTGTCCATAAAAACGACTGTTAAACTGAAACGTAATTGTTTTCACAACTCATTCCAGCAGCTTCTTCATACGTCTTCTGTTCAGGCCGTTGAACTTGTCACTCCTGTGAAAAACAGAATCGAGAATTAGATTGATGGTAAAGTCAACCGGCACATTAGTGAAACGACTGGTTATGTCAAATGACATCGTAATCTTTCCAGATGAAGACCTGTCCTGAAGCAAGGATAGAAGCGTTAGTGCGTTTTTGACACAGGTCTCATGGTAGTGGAGCTCTGACAACGAGTCGGACAGCCACTTGGCACAGTCGTAGCTGAAGCTACCTATAGATGACAAAATTGGTCGTAAAAGCATATCAGGCTTATGTTTTTCAATGCAATCTAGAAGACTTGCCACATGTTTTGAGGGTTTGAACAGCTCTCTTGCTCAACTGCCTGGTGAGTTATGGAATTGCAAAGTGATGGCAAAAAAGTGGCTCACGCAGGTCTTAAAGGCAAAACCAATCTGCCGCCAAAGGTGTTAATCTTCATATCTTCGTGATTACAGTAAATAAAGCTGAGACACAAGTAAGGGAGGCTGTAGCAAAATATCTATGAACATAGGCATGGTGGCATGCTATTTCTACAAGTATAGTGGCATACAATATCTATATGTTTGAAATGTGATTTGGTTATCAAAACTTGTTTCTGCAAACTGCTGTACTTCGTTTTTCAGAGCTTCACCACAATATGCTATGCCACTGTATTAAAATTCTGTGAAGATGTTTTAAACCTCAATGTCATGCTCTTTACCAAAAACATTGCCTATAGATGTGACAACTGTCCAGATATAGGAAAAGCACTTCTTTGTGTAAAGTGATTGCTCATTTCTTTTTTTTTACACAAAGGACAAAGTAATCAAGCATCTGCATTTTTTATAAAAATTTTCATTACTGTTAAAGAGTGATCAAAGTCAATATATAAATGACAGTAAAAGTTGCCCACATGTCTTGAACAACTTAAAAGCTGAAGTTGTAGGATCTCCAGAGATGATTCCCTGAAACCACATAACTATTTGCAACCATGCTACAAAAGACGTGATAAAAAGCTTTTTCCAGAATTTTTTATTATCCACCACTTTTATAAAAAACCTGGTGAGTCTTAATTATTATTCTGTAGAAAGTTTATGCATCTTGGGCTTTGGCTTCTGTAACTCTTCACTAATTTCAGTCATATTACATTTAAAAAGTGTTTTTGAAGTGTCCAACTCATTAAGATGAAGTTTTTTGGCTGTTGTTGATAGAATAAACTGTTTGCACTCACTCATTCCACCGTATATATATGACTTGCTTAGGTTTTCTTGAAAATGTATTATTGTTATCTTCAAGGTATTTTTTCCTCATGAGACATGAATCCGTGGTTCTTTATGAACTGTAGTGCTAATGTTTTGAAACCAAATTTTCCAATACCTGGACTTGACTCAACTCGTTTCTGAAAGATGTGGATTCAGACTTAAAATTTGAGTCCAACACGTAACGAGTGGATTAGACTTGGACTCAAGTCCAGTGGTGTCGAACTTGAACTGTCCCTTGATTTTTAGTAACAGTCACCCAGCCCTGCTTGTATGTGGTGGTTATTTTGCAACAATTATCCTCCTGTCAAAAATTCATCAGATAAAAGATTATTTATTTTTGTAATTTTAAAAGCACAAATTCTTCTGAGAGTTGTGTTCTTTCTTGTAATCGCAGTGGCAATCCTGTGGGATACCATGTTGGTCTTCCATGCATTCAGTGTATAGAGTCGTGCAACAATGGCCACTTCTGGGTGTTTTGCTACTCAGCAGTCAGTGCTTCCGTGAGAACTGTTGAGCCAGGTATGTATGTCATCAATGTTTCTGTTTAGATAAAAATTTTCATGCGCTCATTAAATAGAAATTGTAAACTGTTGTGAAATAGCAAATGTATGCATCAGGGAAAGCTCATTTTTATTGGAGCAAGGCGACTTATGGTTTTGCATAGCATTTGGATATTTCTTAGTACGCTGGGATGATTGCCTGAAAAGTGATGCTGATCTGTGACATATACCAAAAAATCGGATCTGTTACACCAAACCTCGTCTTTCAATTTTGTTCAAAACATCTTTGAAAATATGCAGTGCTGAGCTGGTGCTTTTCTTGCTAAATTTAAACAGGAGAGTTGGTTTGTCATTCTTGAAAAATTCTGTTTTACATTTTGTTGAATTTGCAGGAATGTTGTCGTTTCTAATCACTGATTGTGGTGACCTGTCCTGTGACGTCACTGTTGTCCGTAAGAAATTTACGCACAGTGCGCGACCTTTTTGTTGCTGTGGTTTTACATTTGAATATTTCTTGGAAAAAACTTTTTTGTTCGAATCGCATAGTATTTGCCAATGAATACAGGAAGAATATCGCAAAAATGCAATATGTAAAAACATGTGACTCAGAAGGATAGTAAAAACTGCAAACACTTTGCGGTCATGAAGGTGTTCGTTCGCACTCGAGCTGGTTAGTAGACACTTCAAACTTTGGTCAGCATTTCCATCAAATTATTTTTGACGCTGTGTTCTACCTGCAAGTGGTTGTAGGCTGCAAAACTCGCACCACAGCAAAAAGATAATTTAATAAAAACGAGACAGAAACAACGAGCATTGTCACCTTGTTTCAACCCATATTTCGCATGTGAAAACGGACTATACCATCTGTTCACTTTGTAATCCTTTAGAAACACTGTGATACTACTTTTTCACAGCGTTCTTTTCAATGAAGGTGACGTTAAACGCCCACGTTTCACTTCAGGTAGATTTACGCTGAATAGAACAGAACTTTGTGAAATACGTTCGGTTCAGCCTAACACATTGCGTTAATAAAATTTAGACAAGTGGGACATGCGTTGTTTTCGGACTCCGTGCAAACTGGAAAACAGTTTCAAAGGCATTGCACTGAACACGGCAAATTTTCTAGACAAACTTGTTGATAGGTTGATTGAATCATTTGACAACCTGCATTATTTTGGGTTTGCGCTTTTTAAACAATATACATTGCTCAAGATATCACGTAGCTTCATTACAATAGGCATTTCATTGGCTGTTCGCTTTAGGACTAGTGGTAGAATTTACTTTATGGGGAGTATACACATTTTGTTTGTACAGTTTAATCCAGGTGAGGGGAACCCTATTTACTATCACGGGCCGCATGAATTGTGCATTGTCGCTGGCGGGCCGCAAAATAAATTGATTTTATCCCATTAGGCTATCTATGTGGAAGAGTGACTTCTCTTGACTTACTAAGTACCTGCTTATCGTAGTGATCCATTTTGACGCGATGCTGCACAAGGACGTGACAACTCGCGGTCCACTTCCAACAAGATGGTGTGTCAAACAACAGATTCACAAGATTTAAAATTGAAAATGAAAAATGGCTGAGTTAAGTGGTGCGCTATTGAAATCATTACACAATAGCAATAAACAATTTATTACAAATCTATATCAGTGCAATGCCTGTGGTTGAGACTTTTCTGACACTATCGTTCCTTAACAATACCAACATGTTAGTGCTAACAATTCGGAGACTATGGTCCAGTCTTTTGTCTGCCATTCGATTTCTGCTTTTATATTAGACTTGCTTCATGGTAGAAAACGTACACTCACACATGTACGTGTTTCCAAACGTGGAGCGCATTTTTAGTGCGAAATCTTTCAATTTGGAAAACCTATATTTGCTGACTAACTTCTAGAAACTCTCTACAGTCAAGTGTGGTGTCGTTAATATTGCACATTATTATTAACAGATGTAATGCTTGTTCTAATTAAAATTGCCTACTGTAACATACACACAACAATCAATACTGGGAACGCTCGCGGGCCTTAAAATTCTGTCCGCGTGCCACATGTGGCCCGCGGGCCTGTTGTTGGACCACGCTGATTTAAACGCTCACTGGTTTTCAAACTGTGGCCCACTCCCCAGTAGTGGACATTCTCAGTGGGCGCAGTCTAATAACCTGAGATGTCAGTTCACTGACACAAGCACAAATAAAATAGAAATTGTTAATGCAGTGAACCCCTTAAAATCGTAGTTCTAGTGCTTGGAGTAAAGACATTCAGAGGTCACGAAATGTTGGAACAGAACTTTTTATTGTGTTCCGATTAATGCGAAGGACTACCAGTTTCAAACACTTTTGAAATAAAAATATCTGCTCAGTTTATCTTTAATGATGTTGTCATTAATAAAGTTAGTGATATTCATCTATGTCAAGACACTGATCATGATAATGCTATTTTCAACATAGGCTTGCTGGCAACCTATGTGGTCTGAGTTAGCAACCTAGTTTTCGCGGGCACCATATTGATAACCTTTGCATTAAGTTATTTTAGGGTTTGTCAAGATCTTGGGTACTGTTTTCAGTCCTTATGCTTTACAGCCTATAGAGCAGTGGTTCTCAAATGTTTTGTCGCTGCTGATCCCTTTCACTGCACCTAAAACCGCTGCGGACCCCTTCTTTTTGTCAATTATTCTTCTATTATTAAGAAATTACATCTGGTCGCTTCTTAGGGTGATCAGCTCGACCGCCCCGTCAAGAAGCAAATTTCAGGTTTCGGGCTGCCGCCAATTGAAGTCACCAAAATCAAATAAAAAAGTCAGTTAACTTGCAACATAAACATGTCAGACGACAGTTGTGGTGCGATTAAGCAGAATAATGGTCAAAACTGGCGGTTAAAAACTAGCGGATTTTCTTGATTGGAGTTTGGTTAACGGACCCCCTGAAACACATTCATGGACTCCTAAGGGGTTCACGGACCACAGGTTGGTTAAGAACCTCTGCTATAGAGTGATTGTGGACGTTTATCAGGTATGAAACATGGCGGATTTTTCAAAAAATGCTTCAATCTTTGGCTGTGAGTATTGACTTTTTTCTGTGAAGAAACGAACTGCTGAAAGCCTTGTGTGTCTAGCAGTTTCTGTGCTTCTTCCTTCGACTTAAAAATAGCATTCGATAAGATTGTTGCATTTTCTCAATTGCTTTGTAGGCTATCAGCCGGCCAACTTTTTAAGTTGATTTGTAACATCCGTCAAAATTCGGCGCGGTCAAAGTGACCTCGACCTGTGGTAAACTTGCTAAACGCTGAGGATTGGCGCTTAAAGCAAAAACTCTTCAGATCTATTTTGTTTTGCCAGTGTTCAGAAGAAAAAGTAGTTGACCTCCCATCGTAGGTTTGATGTTGCTCACGTGGCGCAAACAAATTAGTAACGAAGATAGTATCGCTGGTCTCGATTTGGTTGTCAACTGCTCTACGCACAAAATCTTTATTCCTAAATAATTGGCGACCGCTGAAAGTGAAGAACACATCTCAGTAAAAAATTTGCAACTGATAACTTCTTAACACGAAGCTACAGCTGCTTTATCGTGATTGGCAAGACCGTACCCTAAAATTTTCGACGTTCAACCTTGTGCACACGCCTAAGTTCAGTGGTTCCCCAACCTTTTTGATGCATTCCTCCCTTTGTTTATTTTGTTACTTTTCAATCCTCCCCTGTTACACAAATTGAGCAGGGTGGCTGAAAGGGTTAAAACGTCATGTTTGCGATTACTCGGATCGCACGTGTAGGTAACTTAACTATGAAGCGGTAATTCCTCCCCTGAACTCATGAATTTCCTCCGTGGGGAGGAATTCCTCTCCGGTTGGGAATCACTGCCTTAGTTATTGGAACAAATTGAACTTGGGAAACAGAAAGATCTAGGTTGTTGCCAGAGAACGCTCCATCGATTGGTTTCAAGGTCAGCTTCAGATGGTCTCGGCTTCTCAGAATATTTGATGTAGCTAGAAGTCACTGCCATGAAAAGCTGATCGTGATCTTGACGTCAGCGACTTCGCAATCTTGGATTCTTTCCTGTCACTTGAATATTGAACAAACAAACATTTCATGTTGCAATATTGTTTTTACCGTCTTAATCTTGTCAAACTCGATTGTTTTAAACAACCTTGTGACTAGAATGTGTTCGGCTTTCGGATGCAATGGAACTGACTTCTTTCTTCATCAACACATTCGTTTCATCTCCAGTTCCTTTTGGAGAAATTTTAAGGTTGCTATTTTCACTACTGGTATCGGTCTTCAGCTTGCATCAAATAAATACTGTTTTCCTAATTCCGTGGTGAAAAGGAAAAATGACATAAGAGTTTAACGGTCTGTGGTGAAAGATTTTGGTTTGAGAATAAAGTAGGATTCGGTGGCAAATGTTTAAAAACGATTTCCTGTCTTAAAATGTTGTTGAGTTGCCTGCAAATATCTAACATTAAGTTGTAGCTGTTTCGATTTTCTTTGAAGATGACTCGTTCGTGATAGCAATTGTTGCTTCAACAATTTTGCGCAAACATCTAAAATGCTTTGAGCTTACATGATTTGTTAGCTTGCTTGCTTATGGTATGCAGTGAGTGAAGACTAGGGACAGGTGTGGGCTTTGTAGTTATGTATTGCGCATAAGCAATCCCTTTCTTTCGTGCCACTGGAGAATAATCATGGTGAAAAAACGTTTTGGAGCTAAAGAGAACGTTCTGTAGGCTCGTGCAGTGTTTTTCATGAAGTTGATTTGTGACGTATGGCAATAGCGTCATTTCCGCGTATATCCTGGACTTCACTGCGTTTACCAGGCGACGTCATTGCTTCAAACTGAACATAACACCGGTCTGCAACGGTACTTGTTGCTTGAAAGGTCCTTACGATTACCTTGAATACAAATCTCCCCCACGCGCTGGTTGCTTTTGCATATGCGTACTTTGTGTCATCACTGTAACAAAGGACTGGGCGCGTGTTTGGTTATTTCTATTGCGCTTACTCTATCCTTCATGCGTGTTGTCTCTGGCAGCTTCGTCATTGTGGCATCGTTAGCAAAGTCATATTTCATTACTTTTTTCGTTTCATCCATGACTTTTGACTCCAGCTTTCCCTTGTCTGTGAACGTTGTTGAAATGCTGATGGTAGAATCACAAATAAGTGAGTAAATAAACAATGGTGATTTAGAAGGTACTGTTTTTTCTTGAGCTTTTAATTGGTTCCATAACCTTTTTTGCGCACATTTTATAAGATTATTGTGTTGTGAAGTGTTTATTTTATATTGCTTGTATCTTCACCAGGTAACGAATGGCTAACTTGGGGCGATCTAGAAAACGATTCAGTTCAAGCGGAGACCTTGAAGTCGAAACGACGTGACTCGACCGAAGACCTCTGCCGATGATGACGTAGCAAGCAAATCCTGCGCATAGTTTACTTTGTTTCTGATCAGCGCGAAAGTCTTACTTTATTTCGCCATAACTTATACAATTCGCTTGTAAATATCATTCTTCACGTTAACTTTAGATATTTGTGTGCTTGTGTTTGTTTTCATCGTCTTATTTCTTTCACCACTTCCTCAGTTTGTTTGAGATTCCGCATTGCGTAAGTTTCATATTTTGTGATTGCTGTTTTACTCTTCTCCACTTGTGGCTACTGTAGCTAGTATGACAGTTTGCAGTTGCCGCAATTTACTTTTCTACCTGAGGTTGTTAGCTTGAAGTGGACCGCACTTTGTTATAGTTGTACTACTTCAGTATTCTCCTTTGCGCTCATCCCACGACGACCAGAGTCACGCCGAGCCATTGCGCGATCGGGGTGGGCGCGAACTCAACTACGCGAGTTATTTGTCCACTTGTTTTGAACTTACAGCAGTTTGCTTTCTTGCTTAAACACGAATCGATTGCATGTGAAAGTTGTCTTCATATCATGGACTCAGTCTAATAGCTTCTGTTGTTTTCGTGGTCGGTCAGAAGTTCAGTGCGGTGTCGATCTGATGCATGTATCTGTTTCTGTATCGACTTTTTCCCGAAAACCTTTTGCTGCGTCGTCGTCATCGTTCGCCGCCAGTCACAATTGAAGTTATCGTGTTTGTTAACTGGCTTATTGTGTCGTAGCTGTAGCTAACTTACAAACCGAACCAACGATCAAGGTGTTTTTCCTGTTGTGCGCTTTCTCCAGAGTCGTTTGACAGCTGCATGTAAAAAATGCAGCGGTTCTTTGCTGAATGTTGGGAGATCTTTAAGCCACGCATTCCTGTGGTCAAGTACTAATGCGTCAATCCTGTTGCATTGGTTAGGAAGGAAATTCTTCTTTTGCTTCTTTTTCATCGCACTGTGCATAGACAAAGGTAATTCTTTATACGTTTATGAACGTCTCGCACCCATGTGCGTTTCTACTTATATTCAACAAGTTAGCAACGACAGTTTTGAGTGTATACAGTGTATACGTGTCACTTTCGCTGTCAGCCTCCTCAGTTGTGCCCCACGACCGCTAAAGTTACGTAAACAGATATTTGAGTTCTGTTGCGACAATTGCGGAAGACAAACGTTGGGTGGGTCTAAAATTGACGTAATAAAAATAGACAACGTTCTTGTGAATGCGCTGCACAAAGTTGCCAATTCGTTGAAACCTTGATTTTCATGGTCTTACACAGCCAGTCGTCTTCTCATTTCGAATAACAAAACCGTGTATCCGTTGTTTGCTGTAAATGGTTTTAGAAAATTAGTTCTTGAAAACCCTTTTCACCATAGTACGTCACAAATTTCATGTAATTGTTCGGAACACAACAGGTCTTACCCACATACAGTTACATAAAAAAACAAAACGTTTCTTGAAAATCGAGAAGTGCATGTGACTAGGACCGGTTCGTCCAATTTGACAATGCGTAAGCCTGCGTGTGTTGATTGGCTCGCTACCACGGGCGTCCGCAGAAATTTTTCCAGGGGGGCAACGTCGACATTTTGCTTATCTTTTTCAGGTTGCTGACGTCGCAATGCAAATAGACGTTCACAAGACGCTTTACCCTTTCTACACCACAAAGAAAATGCTCCATGTTACGGTAGAAGTCCCAAATGAAGCGCTTCTTTGGCAGCAGTGCTTCTCACACAGTACAAAACTACGTGGCTTACTACTATCAGCAGTCATTGTCTGGCTGCATTACCTTCCACAGATGTCTGTGTTCAACAGTTACATACAACAAATATCTATCCGGCTGCTAAGGTGCATTGTTTCAAAGAGCATCCAATTCACCAAAGAAGATACAGTTCGATTCATGAAAACAAACCAAGAAGAAACAAAAACGTCTCGGCACAGTTTTAAGCCTGCAAGACATCTGTGTTAATTTAAACGTTAACGGTTATTATGACTTAAGAAAACCTCGTATAAACTTGAAGTATTATATCTTTTGTAAGTGTTTAAAGGAATTAACGACCCATTCTGCAATATATCTCCTCTATTACATTATGTATAAGATCTTTTTCGTCTTAAGAAGTCAGTATTTTGCTACATTTGCCATAAGTGGTCAGCAACGGTTTTCAATTTAATGCTGTCTGCGTCCAGAAATTCTTGTTTGATACTTTTTTTGCAGTTACGTAACAAAAGGCGTAAGATTGCGGTCAGCAGTGTTGCTATTTTAGATTATTTGCTGCTTTTTCTCACTGTTAACTGTAAAATTTTCAATCTACCAACTAGCTGATTTTCTAGCAGGATTTAACTAACTGTTTCGCAAGTTTAACAGGCAACAAATTCCTGACCAAAAATCTGTTTCAACAGTTTTTCAAGATGAAAACTTTTACACTTTCTTCATTAAAAATATACTCGTATGTTTTCTAACGTTGTTAATTATGTAACACCAGGACAAAGCATAAACAGCTGCCTGCAATTATGTGGAGTTTTTATTATTGTGCAACGAAGCTGCTTCAAGTATCATAATATCAAGTGATTAGATGGCTTCGTGAAGCCTAAATGATTTGCTTGTGTGCTTAGTGAGCGCGGTATGTTAAAACACAACATTGGCAGAATATGTTTTTATCCCATGACACGATAATTCTGAGTGTTTCGGTTACGATAGTAAATAATAATGTCTGGTAAAAACACTTCCTGGCAAACCAAAGCTGCCAAAACTTTTGACATGTATGGTTGCAAGATCCAGAACTTAAAATTTGAATCGGTGCTTAGTGCCTATCCTGCTGATTCAAGAAAAGCCTTTTGCGAAGTTTGCACTAATGCAATCATAGCGAAACATTGAGTTTGAACAGCATAACTGGCAGCAAAAGCACTCAGATAAGACTAAATAACTTTTTGCACGTACCCAAATGTAACAAAGTTTTAAGTTGCAACGGCCAGACTTAAAAAATTGTAGGGCTGAAGCAATGCTCAGCTTGTTTATCGCTGAGCATTGTTTCACTGTATAAAAACATGCAACCATTTGATACAGATCGTCAAGAACAGCTATGTCCAACCCAAATGGCTTACTAAGCCAAAAATTATGTCACTACTTAAGCCAGGGCCGCACATTGGATGACATATTTATGAGGGCCGCACATTTAGTGGCTCACTTTGAGCTAAGCAAAGTAAATGTTTTCGAATCCTAACAGCAATGGTGACAGACGTGTTAAAGTGGCACTGAAGACCCTCTGCATAAGAAATGTCGAATTCAAGATTATCAAAACAAGGACGGGTTGTCAGAGTATAGGATACTTTTACTACAGCGAAAACCTAAACTGGGCCGCGGGTTGGACGTAGCTGCATGGTCAAGAACTTCGCGTCATACAAAAAACGAGGTACGTTGCTCAAAATGTTGACTTAAAGAAATTTGTCGGTCAAAAAGTGTGTTGGCCAAGATCGGCATTTTCAGTCCATGCTCATTAAGAGCGAGTGCAAGACGAAATATTAATATATTGTATAACTTCATACGTTTATTTTAATCATCGAAAAAATAACAGATTCTCTGCACAAATTCAATGCTTTTAGCAGGTTTTAGCTGACATTTTGTGACAAGACTTCTAGCAGGTTTGTTTGTGACCCATTTAGCAGATTTAGGTCAGAACCATTTGGCAACACTGGCGCTCATCATGCNATACACTCAGACTGCCATGTCACGATGCGAACTGGAGAGAGCATGCAGAGAGTAAAGCTAGTAGCAGGGATGCCTTGCCCACACACTTTATGATTTAACAGGTCTTGATGTGTTTTTTAAATTGGGGCCCCGCGTTCTTGAAATGTTACAGGCCCCGCGCTACCTTAATCAGGCACTGCTTCAGACTATGTGCAGGACAGACTCTGATTACTTGACAAAACTTTTTTACTCGCAGGCAAGGTAAAAACTTGACCCCCCCTGTCGTGACGTCACAAAAAGTGTTCAAACCCACAAGTACCCGAATTTAAAAAAATCGCAGTTAGGAGACTTTCTGCTTCTTTATACTAGCTAGAGGGTTTGAAGAGCACTCTCGCTCCATCGGCTGGCAAGTAATGACTGGACAAAGTCCGAGCCACTTGTGGTTTTGCGGTCCTTAAAGGGTTTTAAAATATCTTGGTAATGCTCTCTATATCTGCTAAGTATGTCCTTTAATTGCTGAGTAAGACACCATTTTGGTCTTAGACGAATCTAGAATCTTGACATCGTTTGCTGCGACGAAGATCCCGATTGGTTTGCCAATGCACTTGGTTTGCTTGCCAATAGTTTAATTCAGTATACGTCCGAAGTTCTCCCAAGATTGGATTTAGAACTTTTTCTCGTGAGGGCTGCGGACTTTTGCACCTCAGCGTACCGCAATTGCAGAGAAGAGTCGGCTTTGTCTTGAAGCCGTGCCTCGTACGTTACTTTCTTTGCTTGAATAACATCTTTCTCTTCTTGGTTCCACTGAGGGGTTAATTTTTTGCCATTATTCGTCACACTGAGAAGTTTCCGTCGGCATACCCAAACACCAGATGAAGCTATATTTGCTTTGAATAGCCGCCACTCCACATCCGCGTCCGCAGTACATTCCGGGAGTTCTCGGAGCATGGAAAATACTGTCTGCAAAGGTCTATTATGCAACTTTTTCCGCCATGACCTCCATTTTTTTCGGCAGAATCTCCTGGCCCTCCATGTTTGTGTAGGCCCGCTCTGGCGGCTTTCCTAAATGCAAGTTGCAGACCAGCAGTTGTACCAAGTGAGTTGAAGCTATGCAGAAATTAATGAGTGACCGTTGACCCAAAGAATTTCTGCACAAGGTGTAGTGGTGTACACCTCTGTGATGGAAGAAAATGTTCATAATGGGGATGCACAGTGCGTTGTTGCAGTACAGCTGCATCGGGATTCTTCCATGTTCATTTGCGTCAGCATCACCACGTAGGCTGATCACATACTGCCTCCATCGTTCCCAACGTGTGCACTGAAGTCTCCCAAAAGGATGGATTCATTAGTTTTAACCCTTCGCAGGGCATCACTAATTTTTTCCACGAACTCCGAATTGAGTGCACTTGAGTTTGGGTCGTATACCTGTATCAAACACAGGTAACGGTCCAACAGCTTCAACCTAAACATGTGCACCCTTTTTTGTAGTGGAATTCATTCAAAAACATAGTTTGCCAATTGAGAGATTACAATTAATTATGCCCATTCCAGCCCGAAGAAACGTGTTTGCTCAACGCCGGAGTGCAGTAGAAGAGTTTCAACCCATCGTCCAGCTCAACAGTGTTAGAACCACGACACTTAGTCGAAGAAATGCCAATAATATCCAGGCAATATCGTTTGGCTTCCTCGACCAGTTCGTGCTCTTTCCCTGTGAGCTAACTGATGTTCGTTTCTAATTCCAAGCTTATGGCGAGATTGCCGTTTAGGCTTGGCTCTCAAGTCTCCCAGAGTAAAAGCACTCTGCGCTGTCTCATTTCGCCTCCCCAGATGCGTAATGGGCGCAACGTGTGGCCTCCAGTTGTGGATAGCTGTTGGGGAGACTGTCACGAATTTTTCGAACGGGTCTCTCTGCCTAAAGGCCGAGTGTGCCCCTTGGTGACTGCAGCGACGACCGATGCGCGACGGCGATGGGGTGATTTCTTTTTGCGCATTTCAAGTTAGTTACTGCCCGAATTCTATCCTTGTACAGACGGTCGCGCCTTTTACACAGCAATTTTGCAATATCAGCTGGTACCACAGAAAGGCGTTGCTGCGGGCACATTTTTGTAGGAGAGGCCTTACGCAGGGTGTATTGCAAACGTAATCATGAGGCAATCACTGCACGTGGAAAGGAAAAGCTCTGTATCGCTTTGTCACTTTTCTTTTTAGGAAAGCGTGGGCAATGTTTTTAGTCACTTTTCTGCCACAAAGACTATATTTACAAGCGTCTATCAAAAAACCTCTTGCCTTCGCAAACACCGGTTGCATGTTTTTTTGCGAAGGTGCATCACTGGATGCAATTTCTATGTGGGCTTGTGGCTAACATATTGACAAATTCTGTCATATGAATTTTCAAATTCAATGGGTGGTACGTAGCTGGTCAAACTTAAGGTACCTTGTAATACAATTCTCAAAACTGAAAGCAGGAAATACTTGTAATGGCATGACATTGACCATCGACGGCTGTTGGTGAAGGTTGTTCTCTGATTGTACTCAAGTGACATTGACCCTGGATGTTGCCAACAAATGTCTTGCTACGACTGACTTAGGAGTTTTAATAAACAAGTAGTGCGAATAAATCTTTCGCATTCATCACAACGACGACCTGAAAGTGCAGTCACACGCCCACTGTAAGGAGGCATTGTGCTTATGAGTGTAGAAATGAGGTAGCAGAAAATTTGGTATCATAGTTTTCAGGAATTGTTTTTCAATGCCAAGTAAATATCCTACACTCGCCCAAAAGAAATATACGTTTAAAGCTATCCTACAGTAAGACAAAAGAACGAGATACATTATAAGCTCCTATTCAGCAGTGAAACCAGCAGTCGGGTCCGGGATATTTAGATAGTATTACAACATGCTATTTGAAAACTTACTTTTTCGTGTAGAAAAAGCTATGCTAACAAAAGACTATTCAAATTGTTTCATTTCGCAACAGCTTTTATTCAAACACAGGTCAGGTTACACTGTAATGACTACTCGCACAGAAAAGCTCAAATAGTAGTTTGACATTCACAACAACAATGCGAATTTTTCTCAATTGCTCTCATCCATCACTTACTTCAAAATTTGACAGTTTCAAGAAGCATAAGCAGCTATTTTTCAGCTTGCCATATTCACATCCGCGAACTTCTACCGTTGGAAACCAACCTGAAGTACATTATTGTTGAGCAATTCAGTTTGTGTGGCAATTATGACACGCGTTATCATAAAGATTCATAATCTCAAAATCTCAGAACGAAACCTGCTGTCATCCTTCGTTTCTGGCGAGCGCATCTTCACAAGTTTCAGACACTCGTTCTTTTTCATGCCTAATTCTCTGACGCAAAACTTAAAAAACAGGAGATCTCTCGCATCGAAGCCATGTATAGCACATTTTTGAAGAACATTTTCTAGTTGTTTTCTCTTGTTAAATTCTCCAACAAATCGTGGAAGCCCATTCAAGCTGTCCATTTCGGAAGAGAGTTTCGCAAAACTTAAAAATAGATCAATGTCGTAAAAATTTTCACTTAAACGGTAGTAGCAACATAAAAAAATTGATTCTACTGCAATTGTGAAGCTGGATAACAAGAAGCAAATGTATACTAGTCTATGAGTGTTCCGTGAAAGGAGCAGACACGTGTAACTTTGTGCAAAACCATCTTTTTCACAGGTTATCTCTTCTGGTAGGCTTTCTAACTTAACAATGTGCACAATAGTAAGGACAAGTGTTGCGGAAGAAACTATCGATAAAAACATATTTTTAAAAAAGTAAACCTTCACAAAAAAATCGCTGGTTCCTGGTCTAAGCTTTACGATGTTGCTTGAAGATGACGCAGGAAGTAAAGGAGAACCATTGGCAGCTGGTACTCGTTTCGAAGTAGATTTAGGTCCTTTTGCCAGTGCCCTGTATAATGTTCTTATATTTTTCAAAGTGTTCGAAATTTCTTTTTTGTAGTGATTTTTAACCCAGTTGTTCATCAGAAAGTTTTCGTCATTTTCAAGTATTTCGGAGACAAACGGGGCAATCGGTTTATACAACTCGCACGTTTGCACAAAACTGCTGATGCTTTTTCCATAATCAGGAATGTAACTCCATACATTAGAAAAGGCGAATGTAAGTGCTGTACCTACAACTGATGTCCAATACATGTAACTTAGAGCTCCATTCGTCTCTGACAAGCAAGAATATTCCACAAATTTTGCCTCGGCAACTCCGTAATCTGGCATTGAAGTTTTGTTTGAAGGAACACAACTCAGTCTTCCATAATCGGGCGTAAGCTGCAAAAGAATCGTTGCACTTCCCATGAGCAAGATTGCTGCCGAGCGCACAGATTCCCACCACGGCTTGAGCTTGCTTTGTGAGAGTAAATCATTCAAACTCAAACTGGTAAGCAAAGCAGCCATATGAAAGTTTTTATAGCTTTAGGTTAACAGCACTAAATGAAAATTCTGTGAGACAAACAACCTTTGTTGGGCACATTATCGTAAATTTTGTATATTCATTCTAAATGCATGCAAAGTCTGGACGAAAGTAGGAAGGCCTAAATCCAAATCAGGAAAAACGTTTAAGCTTATACACAATTTGGAGAGAGAACTTTTGAAATACTAATAAAGTCAATAAGTTTAGGATGTAAATTAGTGTAGATATACGAAATTCAATTAATATATTAGTGATTTTTGAAATAGATGACTGATGGTGACTGAATGAAATGAATCGCAGGAAATGAGGCATATGTCATGGAAGGCAAAGAAGAGTGCGAAGAATGATAAATGCAATGTTGCAGAATTTTCTGCACAATATTGTTGATGCAAATGGCGATTTGCTGCCAAATAATAATTTAAAATATCAGCGAATGATGAATCATCACATCATGCACTGTCTTAATGCAGTCAACTGCCATCAGAATGCACAACTCAACTGTAACCTGACAACTTTCGCTCTCACAATTATCACAACCTGCTGAAGTCTTTGCAAAGGCAACAAATCCTTCCTCAGCAGGGGTACAACATCGGAACTACGTTTTAAAAACTTGTCCGCGGAACCACTGAAACTGGCAATAGATTTCTGTGCTTCTCTCTGCAACTTTCGTTTGAAGCTCCATAGCGATGGAAGTGATTCAAATTTTCGACATGGCAAAAAATCAAAAGACAAAAGTTTATATCTCAAAAATTACAAAATAGTGTGAACTACAACAGCATCAATATTGTAGTAACTTACACTTTGCGCAAAAACTTCACACATTCATGCTGTCACAAGTATATTTGAATAACGCATGAAGAAAATGCAATACTAATAATAGTACAGTACCAACATTTATTTCTGAAACTCTGCTGTGAAAATCACGTAGCTGTTGGGGCAAAGGAAAACATTAAAAATTCAAGAAAGTAAAGAAAGCTTCCCTACAAAAATTTAACCCTCTAAGTCCCGTGCTGGCAAATTCTTGACCAAATTTGCAGCTCCATAAGTTGCCAGCCGATTGAGCTAGAGAGGTGTTCAAATCCTCTGCAGATTCGGCAATTCTTGTAGTTCAGATTTGTAAAAAATTGTTTCGTTTTGGGTTTGAGGTTCTCTGCGGGTGACGTTACAAATTGGGGTGTTTTCGCATTTTTGGCCGAGTTTACATGGCTCAGGGCACCAATCCAACAGGCCATTTTTTGGCTCAAGTTTTTTTTAGAAAATTAGGCTAAAAACCTCGTTTTTAGAGTCCTTGATTGGCTTTCAAGCATAACTGGAAGCAAAATTATGGCTCAAAAACCTAATTTTCCACAAAAATAAAAAAGTTACAAGAAAAGTATGATTGACCCTCTCAGGGCAAATTTGCCAGCCATAACTCGCCAGCAGCTTGAACTAAAGAGCTGTTCAAAACTTCATGGGGAAAGTCTTGTAGTTTGTCATAAAAAGTAATTGATTCAGTTTTGGATGTCGTTTTTTTGTCTATGTTTACATAATGAGAGTATGTTTATGCAGAATAGACCTAAAGTTTCTGGTTCTTAAGTTATGCCAAATTTTTGTAATTAGTGAAAAAGCATCACCTCAGAAAGTATATTTCAAAAGAAAAGTTAGAAAAATTAATGGCATCAATGCAGAACATTTTATTGCTGATTTACAATCTCGGTTAAACGCCAAATTAAATTTTGAGCAGCTTACCTCTGTCAATTTGCAATTAGAATATTATATTAAGCTTTTCATACAGTATTGGAGGACCATGCTCCATTAATTAATCCTTCACGAAAACAGCAGCAATTATCTAAAAAACAATGGATGACTGCTAATATTCATAAATTGGTAAGGAAAAAAAATAGAATGTTTCATAAAGTTTACAACAAAAAGCAAACATATGCCTACTCTGTTTATAAGCAATTTCGAAATAGTCTTAATAGGACAATAAAGATAGCTAAAAACTCTTATTATGAGAAA